>Ga0190272_10000061_pt1 | contig 79948 bp, 68 predicted proteins | sample Popmic504T_FD_133746 | JGI IMG/M metagenome (GOLD analysis project Ga0190272, IMG submission 133746) | Populus adjacent soil microbial communities from riparian zone of Shoshone River, Wyoming, USA - 504 T | ecosystem: Environmental > Terrestrial > Soil > Riparian zone | place: USA: Wyoming... | reverse complement strand
TCCCCGCAGCGACGATGATCGCGGTCAGCACCGAAAAGCCCTCCAACACTCAACATCCGAACTCCGAAGTTGAACGTTGGGCATTGGGCCTTGGGCGTTGGACGTTTCCCTCATCCCAATTGTCGCTGCACTTCCTGGCTCAGCGTCTTGCCATCGGCGCGGCCCGCCACCTTGCCTTGAAGCGCCTTCATTACCGCGCCCATCTGCGCCCTCGAAGTCGCCCCGAGCTCCTTTATCGTTTCTTTAACGATCTCCGTCAGCTCTTCGGCATTCATGCCTTGAGGCAAATAGGCATTGAGAAGCGCCAGCTCGTCTTTCTCCTTGGCCGCCAGTTCTGCACGTCCACCCTTCTCGAAGCTCTCGATCGAGTCCTGTCGTTGTTTTACCTGCTTGCGAATGACTTGCGCAGCCTCCGCGTCATCCAGTTGCGCATCGGCACCTGATTTTTCAATCGCCGAATACTTGAGCGCGGACTTGAGCATCCGGAGAACGCCCAGTTTGGCGGCGTCTTTCGCGCGCATGGCATCTTTCAAGTCGGAATCGACGCGCTCCTGTAAGGTCATGCGTTGAAACTAAAGCACCGCGCATTCACGGCAAGCGAATGTAGAGGCGCTTGGGCCAAGCGCCTTTACATCTCGCGGAGTCTCTCCGCGCACGCGTGCACCGACGCTGGATCGCTGACGCTTATCACATCGGCGTCTTTGCGCATCCGGCGAAGTAGACCGGCCAGGACTTCCCCCGGCCCTAACTCAATGAAGAATTCGCAGCCGCGCGTGAACAAACCCTCCATGCAATCGGTCCACCGGACCGTGCTCGTGACCTGGTCTCGCAACGCATTCCGAATCTCCGGTAAAGTCGCCGTCACTTCTCCGGTCACGTTGCTCATGATGGCGAAGCGCGGCACTCGTAGCTCTGCCTCGAGCAACGGCTGCCCAAGCTGCTCGTACGCGCTGTTCATGAGCCGGGAGTGATAGGCGCCTGCGACGTTCAGCAAGGTCGCCCGCCGAATGCCATGTTCTTTCGCCAGGCTGACCGCCATCTCCACCTTTGCGCTTTCGCCGGAGATTACGATTTGACCCGGCGCGTTAATATTGGCCACATCGACATCGGTGTCCGCTGCAAGTGCGCGGACGACGTTTTCGTCCGCCCCAATCATCGCCGCCATCGCTCCGGCAGTCGCTTCACACGCTGCGTCCATCAAACGGCCCCGCGTCTCGACGAGCCTTAATCCGGTAGCGAAATCGAATGTCCCGCCGGCCGCATGCGCCGTCCATTCGCCTAACGACAGTCCCGCGGCCGCCTCGACCGCAAAATCCCCGGTCGCGCCACGCAACGCGGCCAGACAGGCGAGGCCATGCACGTAAAGGGCAGGCTGGCAGTTCGACGTTTTGGTTAATTCCTCGAGCGGCCCGTTCCACGCAATCCCACTCAACGAGCGTTCGAGAATTTCGTCTGCCTTTTGAAACAGATCCGCGGCGGCAGGGTGATGCTCTGCCAGAGCACGGCCCATTCCCACGGTTTGCGCACCCTGGCCTGCAAATAGGAGCGCGATTTTTTTTGCCATCAAAGTCCTGGTAACATCCTCGCGGTTGGAGGGCCGCCGCAAGTCTCAAATAAGCTTGCATTTTCCGGGGAAAATCCAAATAATTTGCTCATGCAAACATACGCATGGAAATCAGTGTTCCGTTCCGTCATTGGCGGAGCTGTGGTTGCGCTACTGGTCGCCTTGCCGTTGTCGACGGCAGACGCCAAGTGGCTGGCGAAGACTAAGCCGAGGTTACCGATGGGGGTGTACTTCCAGGGTTTGCAGGGCTCAGTAGTCCTGTCGTTAACTCTGGATAAGAGTGGCCGGGTCACCGACACTCGCGTGCTCAGAAGCAGCGGACACCCCGCGCTCGATGAACTGGCTCGGGAGGCAGCGGCAATTTGGCGGCTCAGCCCGGATTCGGTGCTGGCCACCGACATTAGCCAAGGCCGCGTGGAGTTAGTCACGTTTCGGAACCCAAATCCTCCGAAGCAAATACTTCCAGGGGCGCAGCCGTTCTGGGCTCGGCTGAGGTAAATTAAGTAGTTAAGAGATTGTTTAGAGTCGTGACGGAATTGAGTTTCCGGCGATTGGAGGTTTTTTGCACCGGCGAGTCTGTCGCCGGTGCGGCAAGCAAATTCGTCCGCGCCTCCGAGGTTGCACCATTAGACTTTGCACTTGCGCCGTTGCCGCCTCTCGCGAGCATAGTCGCAAGGTTGCCACATGGCTTTCACGACGCGCGAAATCGAATCCCCTGATCCCGTGGCGCGTGTCGCCGCAGCCGAGGCGAAGACTCGCGAGAACCTCGACGACATCGGCGAAAAGATGGTCCTCAATATGGGACCATCCCATCCGGCCACACACGGTGTCTTGCGCCTCGTGCTCGAACTCGATGGGGAGACGATCACCAAGGCAACCCCGGACGTCGGTTACTTGCATCGCGGCGATGAAAAAATTGCCGAGAACATGCAATACAACCAATTCGTGCCTTATACGGACCGACTCGATTACCTGGCACCGCTCGCGAATAACGTCGCTTACGCCCTCGCCGTTGAGAAGTTGATGGGTTGGGAATTGCCCCCCCGCGGCAAAGCGATTCGGGTGATCTGTTGTGAAACGGCGCGTATCTCCGCCCACCTTCTGGGGCTCGGCGCAATGGCGCTCGATCTCGGCGCCATGACGGTCTTTCTCTACACCTTCACCGAGCGCGAAAAACTGTATAACCTCTTCGAACTCCTCACCGGAGCCCGTTTCACCACGTCCTACACCCGCGTCGGCGGCCAGATTCGCGATCTACCCGCCACTTTCATCCCGCAACTCGAACAATTCCTGGATGATTTTATTCCGCAGCTGAATGAAATCGACCAGCTGCTGACGCGGAATCGCATCTTCGTCGATCGGACGCGGGACATCGGCGTGATTCCCCGCGAGCGCGCGGTCGCTTACGCGCTTTCCGGGCCAAATCTCCGCGCCAGCGGCATCGAGCATGACCTTCGCCGCAAGCATCCCTACCTGGACTACGACAAATATGACTTCGAGGTCGTCGTCGGAGTCGCGGGCGATTGTTACGATCGCTACCTTGTCCGGATTGAAGAAATGCGGCAAAGCGTGCGCATTCTGCGCCAGGTCATCGAGAAGCTCCCGAGCGGTCCGATTAACGTGGTCGACTGGAAAAACATGCCGCCTCCGAAGTCGAGAGTGATGACAAAAATGGAGGAATTGATCCATCATTTCATTGTCGTAACCGAAGGTCTCGACGCACCGCCCGGAGAAATCTATTTCGCGGCCGAAAATCCCAAGGGCGAGCTGGGATTTTATATCAACAGCAAAGGCGGCGGTGTCCCGCATCGTCTGAAAATTCGCGCTCCCTCGTTTGTGAACCTGAGCATCTTGCCCGAGCTTTTGCCGGGCTGTTCGCTCAGCGACGTGGTCGCGGTGCTGGGCAGTCTGGACTTCGTAATGGGCGAATGCGACAGATGAGAAACACGTATATGAAACACGTTACTTCGCGATCCTTCAGCCTCTTCCTGGGCACGCTCATTCTTATTTCATTTATTGGCTGTGATCGAAGTGTTCTCTCCGGCTCGCTTCTCACTCCGGCGAATTACGATCAGGTCAGCCTCGGCATGAGCAAAGCCCAGGTGGAAAGGATCCTGGGGCCACCGACCACGATGGAAACGAAAGACATGCTGATTTTTAAGAAAACCACCTACCGCTACGAGGATGGCAAGAAATTCGCCATGATCACGTTCAAGAATGACGAGGTCGACGGGAAAGACTCGAACCTTGGCCGAGAACCTTAAACGGACGATGGCCCCGGCTTTGAAACGAGCTTTCCGGTTTCTGCGGTTTTTGCCAATTGTCGCGGTCCTCGCGATCGGGGTAACCGCGTGCAACGCGAAGCGGCTCACCAAAGCAAACGTCGCGGAAGTGACGGAAGGCATGGCGAAAAAACAGGTGGAATCGATTCTGGGGCCGCCTACGACAATCGACACCAAGGATTTCGTCGTCGTTAAGAAAACGGTTTACGTCTACAATCAGGGCAAGGAATCGGTCACAATCGTTTTCAAAGACGACAAGGTGCAGTCGAAGGTCAGCACCTTGACCGAATAGCGCGTCGTCTTTGTGGACCCGACGAATACGCGTATCTCCGCCGGCCTGGAGCGGAAAATGGACGAAGCGATTGGCCGCTACCCCATCGACCGAAAGCGCAGCGCGGCCATGCCGCTCCTGCATTTATGGCAGGAAGAATTTGGCTTCATCAGCGACGAGGGCGTGCGCTGGATTGCGGAGAAGCTCGATCTGCAGCCGATCAACATCCTGGAGCTCGTGACGTTCTATCCCATGTTTCGGCAGGCGCCAGCGGGCCAAAAACACATTCGGGTTTGCCGCACGTTGAGTTGCGCGATGGCCGGTAGTTATCAGTTAATGGAGAAGACTTGCGGCGCCGCCGGAATCGTCCGGCACCACGACGATAATGGGATGCACAATCCCGTTTCGATCAGCGAGGACGGCAAATACAGCATCGAGTTCGTCGAGTGTCTGGCCAGCTGCGGAACGGCACCTGTCTGCATGGTCCAGGACGAATTGATCGAGAACGTCAAACCGGAGGCAGTTTCCGCCCTTCTCACCGATCACGAGTCACTGATCACCAATCACCACCCTCCAGCCCATCCGCTCGAGCATCGCCTCATTTTCAAAAATATTGGACGCGCAGACTGGACACCCGACATCGACTGCTACCTGCGCAACGGCGGCTACGAGCAGCTGAAAAAGGCCACCCAGATGTCTCGCGCCGAGATTGTAAATGAGGTGAAAACCTCTGGCCTGCGTGGACGCGGCGGCGCCGGTTTTCCCTGCGGCGTGAAGTGGAGTTTCGTCAAGACCGACGAGAAGAAGCCGGTTTACCTCATCTGCAACGCAGACGAATCCGAGCCCGGCACGTTCAAGGATCGCTATATCATTCACGATGATCCTCACCAGCTTCTCGAAGGCATTCTCATCTCCTGTTTCGCGCTGAATGCGAAAACCGCTTACATCTACATTCGGGGTGAATTTCCCGAAGGCGCCAAGATTCTGGAACGCGCGATTGAAGAAGCCAGGGAGAAAAATTTTCTCGGGCAAAACATGCTCGGCACTGGTTTCGACGTCGAGATCTACCTTCATCGCGGCGCCGGCGCCTACATCTGCGGTGAAGAGACCGGCCTGATCGAATCGTTGGAGGGGAAGCGCGCTTACCCCCGCATCAAGCCGCCGTATTTTCCCGCGGTGCTCGGGCTCTACATGTGTCCCACGATCGTGAACAACGTGGAAACGCTTTGCCACGTGAAGCACATCATCGAAATGGGGGGCGGGACCTACGCTCGGCTCGGCCGGCCGAATAACACCGGGACACGTATCGTTTGCGTGAGCGGCGACGTGCAGCGCCCGGGATATTTCGAAATCGAAGTCGGCGCAGTCACCATGGGACAATTGATTTACGACATGGCCGGTGGCCCGCTACCCGGCCGAAACGTCAAGGCCGTCATTCCCGGGGGAAGCTCTGCCAAAGTCCTGCGGGCTGACGAGACCTTTAAACTGAAGCTAAAACAGGCGGACGGCTCGATGGCGGATCAGGACGCAACACTTTATGACATCCCGATGGATTTCGATTCACTGGCGGCGGCTGGTTCCATGGCCGGCTCCGGCGGTGTCATCGTCCTCGACGATTCGCGCGACATGGTCTGGACGCTCAATAACATCAACGAATTTTACGCGCACGAAAGCTGCGGCCAGTGCACGCCTTGCCGCGAGGGTTCCCTCTGGATGAAAAAAATCACCGATCGGATGCTACTCGGCGGAGGCGTGGTGCAGGACCCTGGCACGTTGAAGGCTGTCGCTGACAACATCGCCGGCCGGACGATTTGCGCATTCGGCGAAGCGTGCGCCTGGCCCACCCAAAGCTTCGTGGAAAAATTCAAGGACGAGTTTAACCGGCGCAGTCAGAAGCCCGTTCCCCCCGCGATGCCTCCGGAATATACGCCCGGCACATTAATCGATCAGGAAAACATTTCGACGACACCGTTGCCTCGCAATCCTGGTTGGGAAGAGACAGCCACTGCGGGGACGATCTGAGATGAGCGAACAAGTTTTGGCTCCGCCGCAGTTGGTGAACGTCCAGATTAATGGCGTCTGGCATCAATTTCCCAAAGGGACACGCCTGATTGAAGCGTGCGAGAAGGTTGGCAGCTACGTGCCGCGATATTGTTATCACAAAAAGCTCAGCTCGCCGGGCAACTGCCGCATGTGTCTGATCGAAATGGGACTGCCCAAAATGGGCCCGGAGCGCAAACCGGAGCTCGGCGCCGATGGAATGCCCGTGATCAACTGGATGCCGCGCCCGCAAATCTCCTGCGCCCAGGATGTGAGTGAAGGAATGGGCGTTCGCACCGATTCGCCCCTGGCGCAGGAATGCCGCAAGGGCGTCATGGAATTTCTCCTGATCAATCATCCACTCGATTGCCCGATCTGTGATCAAGCCGGCGAATGCCGCCTGCAGGAATTTAGCGTGGAATACGGTTACGCTGAATCGCGCTTCCTCGAGAACAAGGTGAAAAAGCCGAAGAATATTGAACTCGGGCCGCGGGTCACGCTCGACGATGAGCGCTGCATCCTTTGCTCGCGTTGCGTCCGGTTCTGTCAGGAGATCGCGCACGACGACGTTCTCGGTTTCATCGACCGCGGCAGCCACAGCGTCCTGACGGCACATCCGGGCAAACGACTGGAAAACAATTACTCGCTGAACACCGTCGATATCTGTCCGGTCGGAGCGCTGACCTCTTCCGATTTCCGCTTCCAAATGCGCGTCTGGTTTCTGAAGGAAACGAAAAGTTTTTGTACCAGCTGCGCCACTGGATGCAACACCATCATCGGAACGCGCGAAGACGTGATCTACCGCCAGACGCCGCGCGAGAATGATGCCGTCAACTCCTCATGGATGTGCGACTACGGGCGGCTGAACTTTGGATATCTCCAGTCGGATCAGCGCCTGCTCCAGCCGCAAATCCTTTCTGGGGAGAAACTCATCGCCGCCGATTGGAACGCGACCATCGCCCAGGCGGTCGTCCAGTTGAAACACTTCTCCGGCTGGGAGATCGCGCTTCTCGCCTCTGGTCGCATGACTAACGAAGAGCTTTGGCTGACGTCCCAATTCGCGAAAACCCTCGGAGCGAATCTCATCGAGATCGTTCCGCGGAGGGGACCGGGCGACGACATCCTTCTGAGCCCGGATCGCAATCCGAATACCAATGGCGCGCGTGTCTTGGGCATAACCTCGGAGCCGGGCGCGCGCCTGGGCGAGATCGTGGAGGGCGTGGCGTCCGGCCGCATCAAGGCACTGATCGCCCTCGGCGAAAATCCAATCAATGCCGGCCTTTCTCTGGATCAAATCAAAGCGCTGCCAGCCTTCATCGTCATGGACATTTTGGCCAACGAAGCAACCCAGCTGGCGACTGCGGTTTTACCGGCCTTCGGTTTTGCCGAAAGCGCGGCTCGATGATTAACGGCAAGGGCCGGCTGCAGCGACTGAATCGTGCCGTGCGCGGTCCCGGCCAGGCGCGGGATGATTGGGAGATTCTGCGCGATCTGATTCAGGCCTATTCGGGAGGGAACGGCATCTACTCCATTGAAGATGTCTTCCGGCAGATGAGTGAATCGACTCCCGCATTGGCGGATTTGAGCCTGAGCAAGATCAGCGATCTGGGGGTGCAGGTGATGGAAATTCCGTCATGGTGAGCGAAATCGAACCACCCCACGGATCGACGCTCGGCGGGGTCTTTCGACGCCCGGGATGAGAGCAACATGGATTACGCATTCCTCATTTCATCGCTGATCAAAATCGTCGCGCTCCTCGCGGTCGTGCTCGGCATCATGAACTACGCCGTCTATGCGGAACGGCGGATCAGCGCCTTGATCCAGGACCGGCTCGGCCCCAATCGCGTCGGTCCCGCTGGCCTCTTTCAACCAATCGCCGACGCTGCGAAATTTCTCCTGAAAGAGGATTTTACGCCGGGGCATGTAAACAAATTCTATTACTGGCTGGCGCCCTGCCTTGCCATGATTCCCGCGATCACCACGCTCGCCGTCCTCCCATTTGGCAGCACCCTTTTCGGCGTGCCAATGGTTATCGCCGATATCAACGTCGGGGTCTTGTTCGTCTTCGCGATCGCGTCGCTGGGCGTTTACGGGATCGTCATCGCCGGCTGGTCGTCCAATTCCAAATATCCATTCCTGGGCGGCGTTCGTTCCACTTCCCAGATGATTTCTTATGAACTCTCGCTCGGCCTGGCCGTCATCCCCATTTTCCTCCTGATCGGCCAGCTCAGATTAACTGAGGTTGTTCGCTATCAAATCGAACATGGCTGGATGATCGCGCCGTTCGTGGGCGACTGGACCAATCCACATAAGTGGCTCCTGGCGATTCCAATGGTCGTTTCGTTTGTCGTTTTCACGATCGCCATCTTCGCGGAAACAAACCGCCTCCCCTTCGATCTGCCCGAAGCCGAAACGGAATTGGTGGGCGGCTACCACACGGAGTATGGCTCGATGAAATTCGGTCTATTTTTTCTCGGCGAATATGTCGCGATGATCACGGGCTCCGCCATCATCGTGACGCTTTTCCTGGGGGGATGGCATTTCCCGGGGATACCTGACGGTTCGCACGGATGGGGCTGGGGGCTGGTCAACATCTTCATCTTTTTCTCAAAGGTCGCTGTGCTCCTTTTTGTCTTTATCTGGGTGCGTTGGACCTTGCCGCGCTTTCGCTACGATCAACTGATGCGCCTCGGCTGGGTCTTCTTTTTCGAGATCGCGCTCGTAAACATCTTTGTCGCCGCCATCATTCTCGCCTACTTCCCAGCTTGATATGGCCATCACCGTTTCGCGCCCCAAACTTAACTGGTCCGAACGCCTTTACTTGCCGGCGATCCTGAGCGGCATGGCCATCACCCTGAAACATTTTAAGAATATGCTCCTGGGCCGCACGAAGGTCACGATGCAGTACCCGGAAGAGAAGTGGGACAGCCAGATGCCAGAACATTACCGCGGCGCGCCGGCTCTAGTCCGGGACCAGACCGGCCGAATTCGCTGTGTGGCCTGTCAGCTCTGCGAGTTCATCTGCCCACCGCGCGCGATCAAGATCATCCCGGGCGAAATCCCGACCGGCGATCGGTTCGCCAAGGTTGAGAAATTTCCACATGAATTCGACATCGACATGATCCGCTGCATTTACTGCGGACTGTGCGAGGAAGTTTGCCCCGAACAGGCAATTTACCTTCGAAAAGACTACGCCATTACCGGGTTCACCCGCGCCGACATGGTGCACGACAAGGAGAAGCTCCTGGAAATCGGCGGCGTCATGCACGGCGTGGTCTTGAAGTGGAACGAAAAGAAATGAGCAAAGGTTTCAGAGTTCAGGATTCAGGGTTCAGGGGAAGCGAGGGCAACGCTTTTTCCCGCCTGAAACCTGAAACCTGAAACCTGAAACCTTCCCATGTCTGCGTTCTTATTCTGGCTCTTTGCGCTCGTCATGCTCGGCTTCGGCGCCGCCGTCGTGATCAACCGGAACCCGATTGCGAGCGCGCTTAGCCTGGTCCTTTGCTTCATGGGACTCTCGGCGCTGTTCATGTCGCTGGACGCGTTCTTCATCGGCATCATTCAGGTGCTCGTTTATGCCGGCGCCGTCATGGTGCTTTTCCTTTTCATTATCATGCTGCTCGACTTGCGTGTGGAAAAGCGGCGGAAGTTCAATGTCGTCGCGGTCGCCGGCGGTTCCGTCGTCGCCTTGTTTTTTTTCCTTCAGGTCTATTTCGTAGTCGGGCAGTTAAGTGCCGCCAAACAGCCATTTCCGCCTCTCGGTTCACCAAAGATAGATGACGTCCGCAATATCGGTCTTTTGCTCTTCACCAATTATAATCTGCCCTTCCAAATCATCGGCGTGCTGGTCCTCGTCGCGACGATCGGCGTGATTGTGCTCAGCAAACGGGAGCTTCGTTAAGCATGATTACGTTAGGCCACTATCTGATTGTCAGCGGCTTGCTCTTCACCATCGGTTTCGCCGGGGTACTCCTGCGCCGCAACATCATCATCATTTTCATGTCCCTGGAACTGATGCTAAACGCGGCAAATCTTTCGCTTGTCGCGTTTTCTCGATTCCGGGTGGACTCCGGCGGAATGCCCAATTACAACGCGCAAGTCTTCGTCTTTTTCATTATCACCGTAGCAGCAGCTGAAGTCGCCGTGGGATTGGCCATTATCGTCGCCCTTTATCGCGCGCGACAAACTACTCACGTTGAGGATGTTAGCAGCCTGAAGTTTTGACCCCGCCCCGATGAGCAGCGCATTACCCTGGTTAGCCTTGCTCCTGCCGTTCTTCGCGGCGGTCGTCATCATCCTGTTCACGAAATCACATCGCGGCCTGAGCAGCTTCCTTTCGGTCACCGCCGTTCTCGGGAGTTTCGTTTGCAGTTGCCTCGTTTTTAATACCGAAAATATCCGATCGATTGAACTTACCTGGATCGATCTCAGGCCGGTTCTCTATGTGCCCCTTGGACTTGTTCTCGACGATCTGAGCAAGACGATGCTCGTGCTGGTCACCGGCATCGGAGCGCTCATCCACATCTATTCGCTCGGCTACATGAAAGACGACGCCGGCAAATCCCGCTATTTCGCCTCCCTCTCCTTCTTCATGTTCTCCATGCTCGGAATCGTTCTTTCGAACAATTTCGTCATGATGTTCATTTTCTGGGAACTGGTCGGCGTCAGTTCTTATTTGCTTATCGGCCATTGGTTCGAGCGCGCGGCCGCGGCAGAAGCCGCGAAGAAGGCGTTTCTGACCAATCGGATCGGCGATTTCGGATTCATGATCGGAATCCTGATGGCCTGGACCGCAACCGGTTCCGTTGTTTTTCAAGACATGGCTGAGCAGCTCGGCCGCATTACCAGTTATCCGGAGTATCTCACAGTCGCAGTGCTGCTGATCTTTTGCGGAGCAGTCGGAAAATCTGCGCAATTTCCGTTGCACGTCTGGCTGCCGGACGCCATGGAAGGTCCAACGCCGATCTCCGCGCTGATCCACGCCGCGACGATGGTGGCGGCTGGCGTTTACATGTTGGTGCGGGTTGGTTTTCTCATCCAGGCGTCGTCCACGGCGCTCTCAGTCATCGCGTGGATCGGCATCATCACCGCGGTCATGGCCGCGCTCATCGCGACCCAGCAAAACGACATTAAGCGCATCCTGGCTTATTCCACTCTTTCACAGCTGGGCTACATGGTCATGGCTGTCGGGCTCGCGTCAGGCGAGGCCGCCATGTTCCACCTTTTCACGCACGCATTCTTCAAGGCGCTGCTCTTCCTCGGTGCGGGCTCGATTATCGTCATGCTTCATCACGAGCAAAACATCTGGAAGATGGGCGGCCTCGCCGGCCGGCTGGGAATCACCTTTCTCACCTTCATGGTCGGCACGCTGGCGCTGATCGGTTTTCCGCCGTTCAGCGGATTCTTTAGCAAGGACCTGATTCTTGCTCTCGCCTACGAAAAAAATCCCACGATCTTTTGGCTCGCGCTTTTCACGGCCTTTCTGACCGCGTTCTACATGTTGCGGCTGATTGTGGTCGTATTCTTCGGCAAGCCGCGGAGCGACCACGCGCGTGCTGGCCGGGAAGCGCCATGGGTCATGATCACGCCGCTCATGATCCTCGCTATTCCTGCGTTCGCCTCCGGATTCGGTTTCGTCGCAAAACTCTTTCTTCCAGTGCCCGGTCAGGAGGAACACGGCTGGCTGGTGCCGGGCATGGCGCTTGCCGCCACGCTGGCTGGAATAACGCTGGCGGTTCTGCTCTACCGGCGTCGCGAAAGCGACCCGATCGATTTCGCCCTGGTCCGGCAGCGCTTCTACTTTGACGAAATTTACGGCTTCCTGATCAAGGCCACCCAGGGAGTGCTCGCCAGTCTCTCGGCTTTCATCGACCGCTGGATTCTCGATGCCGGCATAATCCGAGGCGCGGGCGGCGCGACTTGGGGCTTCGGCTCATTGCTCAGGCTGCTTCAAGTCGGCAACCTTCAGGCCTACTCATTCATCTTCGGCCTTGGCATCGTTGGCCTCATTTACTTTACACTTTTCCGGTGATCCTGCTTTTCATCGTCTTTCTTCCGATTGCGGCCGCGCTCGCCATCCTTTGCGGAGCGCCAGCCCGGCGGACCGCGCTTTGGGGAGCCGGGTTGACCCTTGCGGCGACCTTGTTGGCGTATCTCGCCTTCGAAACCGGACAGCGCGGATTTCAATTTGTCACCTCCTGCGCAGTGAGCAGCGATTGGCGGATCAATTTCACGCTCGGCCTCGATGGCTTAAGTCTGATGATGGTGCTGCTGACCGCGGTCGTGACCTTAGCGGCAATCTGGTTCACGGGCGAAATCGCACAGCAAGAACATGCGTTTTACGCCTGCCTCCTTTTCATTGCCGGCGGTGCTTTGGGAGCTTTCGCGTCGTTGGATCTTTTCTTCTTCTACGCGTTCCATGAGCTGGCGCTCATCCCAACCTTCCTCCTCATCGGAATCTGGGGGAGCGGCAATCGACAGACCGCCGCCTGGAAAATCACGATCTATCTCGCGACTGGAAGTTTCATTCTTCTGATTGGATTGATCATGCTTTACCGCAGCGTGCCGGAAGCTGCGCGAAGCTTTGACTTCCGAGAATTACAAAAAGCGGCCTCGCTTGGACTGATCCCCGCGGACGCGCAAGGCAATATCTATTTAGTGCTCCTGATTGGTTTCGGAATTCTTGTCTCTCTTTTTCCTTTCCACACCTGGGCCCCGGCGGCATATGCGTCCGCCCCTGCCCCGGCTGCAATGTTGCATGCCGGCGTGCTCAAAAAATTCGGGCTCTACGGTCTGCTTCGCCTGGCGCTTCCGCTGTTACCCGAAGGGGCCGAGCAATGGAGCACGCTTTTGCTCGTGCTCCTGCTGGGCAACATCATCTATGTCGGATTGGTCACGATCGCGCAAAAGCGTCTCGATTGGATGCTTGGCTACTCGAGCGTCATGCACATGGGCTACATTTTTCTCGGTATCGCCAGTGGCACGTTGCTCGGAACAAACGGCGCAGCCGTTTTGATCTTTGCCCACGGGGTTTCGATCGCTTTGCTTTTCGGCATCGCCGGGGAGATTCGGCAGCGCACTGGCACCCTGGTGCTCGCGGATCTCGGTGGGCTCGGCAAAGTGATGCCTCGCGCCGGCCTGGCCTTCGGCCTGGCGGCGTTCGCTTCAATTGGGTTGCCGGGGTTCGCAAACTTCACCGGTGAAGTCATGGTCCTCTTCGGGACGTTCCGTAATGGCGCCAGTCCGGAAGGCTTTAACATTTACCAGATTGCGACCGTCCTCGCGCTTTGGGGCGTGGTGATCTCGGCGGTGTATATGCTTCGCGCTTACCGCAGCGTTTTCATGGGCGCCATCCGCGAATCCTGGAGCGGCGGCACCGATCTGCGCCGAAGCTTGCGTGTTCCAATCGGAATTCTGGTGGCGGTGTCGCTCTGGTTCGGCTTTTTCCCGCAGTCCTTCATCCGGAAGGTTTCACCCACCTTCAAAAGTTATTTCACCACCAAGTGACGATCAGCGCACCTACTCTCGAGATCGGAGTGCTCGTCCTGGGCCTGTTCGTGCTTCTCGTCGAAGCGTTCGCGCCGCGGATCGAGAAGCGCAAGCTGGCTTTCACGGCAATCTTCGGCCTCGTCGCCGTCCTCGCCGCCAGCTTCTTCCTTGCGCCCGCGCCGGTGGACGTTGCGACAACCGGCTTCTGGGATTTTTACGCGGCCGATCCGCTGGCGATTTTCTTTAAACGCTTCGCGCTCGTCACCACGATTCTGGTCCTCGTCATGATGATCGACTACGCCCCGATCGTCCGGCAATCGATCCACGGAATGACTCATCAATCCGGGCTCGGAGAATTTTTTGCGCTGCCCATCTTCACCTGCGTGGGGTTGATGTGGATGGCTTCCGCCGTCGACTTCGTCATGATTTTCGTGTCGCTCGAACTGGTTACGGTGTCTTTTTACGTGCTGGTCAGCTTCACCCGCCGCAATCCCGCCACGCTGGAAGCGGGAGTGAAATATTTAATCCTGAGCGCGCTCTCTACCGGCTTCCTGGTCTACGGCATCACCTGGATTTTCGGGGTGACGGGAGAGACAAATCTCGCCCGCGTCACGGCCGTGCTGGCCAATCCGGCGATTGAAACGGTCCCTGCCCTTTTCGGCATGGTCCTGGTGCTGATCGCGCTCGGGTTCAAGATAGCAGCGGTGCCGTTCCAGATGTGGGTACCGGATGTCTATCAAGGCGCTCCGACTCCGGTGACCGCGTTTCTTTCCGTCGGCTCGAAGGCGGCTGGGTTCGTCGTGCTTCTACGGGTCCTGCAACCGTTTTTCACCCTGCCGCAAATGGAACGTTTGCTCACGGTGATGGCGCTGCTCACCTTGATCTACGGAAACCTGGCGGCGCTCCCGCAGAACAATCTGAAACGGCTGCTCGCTTACTCGAGCATTGCTCACGCCGGCTACTTGCTCATCGGTGTCGTCTCGCTCGCGGGAGAGGCAATCTCGTTTTATCTCGTCGCCTATTTGCTCATGACGCTCCTGAGTTTCGCCGTTCTTATCGCCGTAGCAAAACAGACAGGCGATAACATCGAAGACTTTAACGGCCTGGCCAAACGCTCGCCGTTTCTCGCCTTCGCCATGCTCATCGCGATGGCCTCTCTCGCCGGCGTGCCGTTCACCGCCGGGTTTCTGGGAAAATTCTTCATCTTCGACGCTGCGCTTCGGCATGATCAGACCACCCTCATCGTGGTTGGGGTGATTACGGTAGCCTGCGGGTTTTACTACTACCTGAAGGTGGTGCGCGCGATGTACTGGGAGGTTTCCGCCATAGATACCGCCGTCCCGGTAAGCGGACTCTCGCGGTTGACCATGGCTGCAATGATCGCTGGGATCATTTTCCTCGGCGTTTATCCGCAGCCGGTTCTAAACGCGCTACGCCCACCGATTAGCCAACCCGCCGTGACCGCTCACCCCTAATCGCTCAACTCGACGTTCCAGTAAGCCAGATCGACAAAATGCCGCCAGCTCTCGTGGTGGGCCGAAGTGAAAGTCACATGGACAAAAGGCCGCCACTTCGGACGTTTCGGCTTCCGAATCAGCGTCATGTGCGCTTCATGCGGAAGGCGGTTTCCCTTTCGGGTGTTACACGCGATGCACGAGCAAACCACATTTTCCCACGTGGTCAGTCCGCCTTTATCCCGCGGCAAAACGTGATCGAGATTCAGATCGGTCCGATCGAACACATCGCCGCAATATTGGCAGGTATTCTTGTCCCGTTCGAAAACATTATGCCGGGTGAATTTCACTTCCTTCTTTGGCAGCCGATCGAAAAGCAGGAGCACGATGACTCGCGGCACGCAGATCTTCCACGAGATCGTCGTAACGACCTCATGGTCTGGCGCAGAGGCTGAAAAATCACGCCAGCCGGCAAAATCGTGGGTAAGAAAATTATTGCCCGGGTCTGAAGAAACCACCTGAGCGTGACCCTGGTAGAGGAGCGTGAAGGCGCGGCGAGCCGAACAGATATTGACCGCCTGCCAGAGGCGGTTGAGCACCAGCACCTGAGTATTTAGTAGCGTATGCATTCTCGTGGGCCGCTTCGCCTCAGAGGCGAACCAGATTCCGTCCAAAGTCGCGCGACGTTATCACCCAGCATTTTTCCTGTCAACGAGCGCATATAGCCCAGGCAGGGACGCCTTTCCGAGGGCGTCATCCCAGTCCGGTCAGGAGGCAGGCGCCTCAGAAAAGTCCGTCCACGGAAGGCTTAGTGTTTGCGACCCACGCCCGCCGCGTAACTGCCCATTCTATCGGTTGCGTATTTCATGAGCATCGGCTTGAGCAAAGTCGCCGCGAGCTTGAGCGCCCCAACGGCCAGGCCGGCTCCAATGAGACCCTTCTTCTGCTCTTCCCCTTTTTCCTTGCCGTTTTTCGTTCCCTTTACATAAACCTTTTTCGTTCGGGACGGCATCACGGCAAAGACCACGCCCACGACGATGGCCGCAGTGATCCAAATCACGGTTTGGCGCTGGAACGACTTCCGAAACTTAAGCGGAAAATCGAGCTCGTAACGCAACCCGCTGAGATCGCGCCCCAGTCGATCGCGCGAATGCGCGATCTCCTGTCTTAATTGGTGGAGAGATTTTTCTTGTCCAGGTTCTTTAGCCATTCGCGATCCTTCTTCAATTCCGCGGCGGTCGATTCAAACATCGCTTTTTTCATCCGCGCGCGAGCGATCAGTAGACAGACCAGCGCCAGAACGAAATGGAGGCCGGCCGCCGCCAAAGAGATCCAAATCCATGAGATCTCCAGACCCTGCGCCAGTCCCGCTATCGCGCTCGCAATGAGGAAAACGTATCCGAAAAGCACGAGCACCGCAGCCCCGACAATGCAGCCCAGGAGCACGATAACGTGCACCAGCGCCGTCTTGGACTCCTTCGCGAAGAGACCAATCCGGCTCTCCAAAAAACCCGCCAGGTCGTTGACCAGGGCGAGCAGATTATGGAGCAAGCCGGCGTGTCCCGCGGGGTTGCGGAACCGCATCGTTTCGCCAGCCATGCGGCCCGATCGTTAGCGGCGGAAAATCAGTCCGAGAACGAACCCGATGCCGAGCGCCGTAAAGACGGCCTTGGTCGGATTCTCGCGCACGTACTGCTCGCCGTCTTCCTGCAAGGTGCGGGCCCGGTCGCGGGCATCCACCCACACTTGTTCGGCTTTATCGCGGTATTCGCCCGCCATTTCGGTGGCGGCAGACTTCAAGTCATCCGCCATCACGCCGGCCGCGGACTTTAAGTCATCGGCGGCTTTGCGCACGTGCGTCTTGCTGCTCTCGAATTTGTTCTGGGCGGCTGCCGGGATGGCGCCGCTGTCGTGGGTCGTAGTTTTGTTTTCTTCAGCCATGATATTCTCCTGTCGCTTCTTTTTGGGCCTCTTGCCCCGCTGCGTTTTTTTCTCTGAACGCATGCGTAATGATAAGTCTTCTCAGCAGAAACGAAACTGCTCTCTTAAATGCGCTTACGGTTTTAACGTTTTTAACCGAATAACGCAGCAACGGCTCAGTTTATTTCTCGCGGAAAATGATCCGCGCCTTGGTCAAATCGTAGGGCGAAAGCTCCACTTCCACTTTGTCGCCCGGAACGATGCGGATGAAGTGCTTGCGCATTTTTCCCGAGATATGGGCGAGGACCGTCCGCTCGCCGGGCAATTGCACGCGAAACATCGTGCCCGGCAGGACCTGGGTCACCGTCCCCTCCGTCACGATCTGCTCTTCCTTGGGCATCGCGGTGAAGATATCCACAACCTCGCTCCTCTCAACTCCCGTGGAGTTGACGTGGTTCTGCTCGTGCTCCTGATCCTGCTCCTGATCCTGCTGGGTTCGATCGCGAGCACGACCCGAGGAGGAACACAATGATTCCGAAAGCCGTACCCCTCTCAATTCCTGACCAAAGCCGAGTATTTTCTTGCCTGGGCAAGCCAGTCTCGTTCGCGCTCCTGCAATTTCGGTCCGGCTGAAACTTCCTTTTTCCGGGAATCGAGCCATCGGATGAGCGCGCCATCGGTAAAGTAAAAACGCTCTTCTGATTTGGTTTTCACTTTCCCGGAAAGCGGCTTGTCATAGCGCGACTCGACCCGTAGAACGAAAAACAAACGACCATCCCAGAAGTAATATTCCTCGAGGGCTTGACCGGTCTCGCCATAAAACTTCGCCGCCAGCTTGCGGAGCGACTGGTCTGAGAAATAGGCAGTCAGCTCCCCGCCTTCAGTTGATTCGTCCGGGAGATCGCGTTTGACCTGTTTGCAGCGGCTCAAGCCTTTTTCAACTGCCTCATAGCGGCTTCGAATGGTTTTGACCTGTTCGTCCACGGTCGAATCTGCCAATAAGCCCGGCGCGAGCGGCTGACAGAGCCAAAGCAAAGTGCCAAGTGTGGCGATGGCTCGGTTCGTCAAAAGGCGGCGCGGCTGGCTCATGAGGGCAGGTTAGCGGAGGAACGTTGCCGCTCAAGGTTTTGCAGCTGCTCGCCTTCTCGAATTGACTTCGGACGGAGAATCTAATCGTTTCGAAAATTCCTGAGCGAGACGGGCGGCAAATACTCACGGCGCACTTCACGCTTCCACCAGGCGCCGGTGGTACGATGCTCGGCCAGCGTGGTAAAATGGTAATCGTAGAGCGTGGACCGAATGTAGAGCGGTGGCTTTTCCGGAAATGGATTGTGCGCGAGTAACCGGGTCCCGTCGTGATTGTTCTCGAGCAACTGTCTCGTCAGGCTGACGAACCAGGGATTTTGCCGGTAGTTTCCGAGTGCCGCAAACCACATTTGCCAATCCAGCCGGGGCTGATGGGGTGCGACCCAACGGGGCGGTTGATTCAGGTCGCCGGGTTTCCAGCGGAATTTGTACGGGAGCCATTCGAGGCCGTCGGCGCTGCCTTCGACGATGATCTCCGGCCGCGATTTGGTCATGACGCGGAACAAGCCGTAGCCGCTCACCACGTGAAATGGTGCGACGTAACTGTAGAGCGCTCCGATCGGGCGTGGCCAGGTGGCTTGCGGCTTGAACCCGGAGAAAATCAGCATCGCGTTGAGGGGCAGTGTCACCAGCAAGACCGCGAGAGCGGACCAATGCTGAAACTGCGAGGGACGATGGGTCTGGAAAATTTTGGGGCGAGCAGAAGCTCGACCCGCCGATCGTTTGAATGCTGCGTCATCGATCAGCAGCAGGCAGAGCGCGATGGTCAGCAAATTGAAGAAGCAATAATTGCCAGTTAGCGCGATCAAGACTTGAAGCAAAACGAACAACGCACAGGCGAGATGCCGCACCCGCCGTGGCGCCCAAATAAAGAACGGGACGACGCACTCTACGAACAGGACGAAGAAAGTGGAAAGCTTGCTAAGCCATTCCGGAGCTTGGTGGGCCCACCAGCCCAGCACGGTCGGGAGCGGTTGAGTCCAATAGTGATAATCGAGCGCGGTCAGATTCCACCAGGAATCGTCGCCGCTGGTCAGCTTTACCACCCCCGACATCAGCATCAATTTGAAGAGCAGGAGCTTCAGAAGGAAATGACCGACCGGTGAAAAAGGCTGGTCGCACTTTGCGGTTATGCGCCAGCGGCAGGGGGCGAAGAAGATCGCGAGGAAACCTGTTTCAAGGAGCAGGATGTCCCATTGGAAACTAAGAAACGTCTGACCGGCAATCGTAAGCGACAAATAAGAAACGAAGAGTAGAACGAGCGAGATGACCGGCAGGAAGCCGGCGACCAAAAGGACCGAAAGAACGGCCCCGGCCCCGCAAAGGACGTGCAGGAACCCGTTACTCGCGTTGAACCAGCAGAGCGTTGGCAGAACGAACGGAGCGTTGCCGCCAAGGTGGGCGCGCGCGGCCGGCAGGAATTCCGTCACGGGCAAGATTCCCTTTTCGCCGATCAATCCATCCAACTGGGTCCAGAGCGAGAGGAAAGCGATCAGGTAAATGCAGCCGAGCGCGCGGAGAAACCACCGGCGGGACTTGAGGTGCGTCGGCGTGCGGACATCATTGCCCCAAAGCAGACGCGTAAAGAACGAGGCCGTTCGGCGGCTTCCGGCGACCAGACGGTAGGCACTCTCGGTGATGAGGGCGAAACCCGGCATGTGCTCGTAGCACCAGATCATCCATCGGCGCCCCCGCTTCTGACCTAACGAACGGAAGACCGCCTCGGCCCCGCTGAAAACGGTGCCGTCAGTTTCGATGAATTGCACGGACCGTTCGAAAGCCTCGCTGGGGATTTCCGGAAAACGCTCGGCAACTTCCTGGAACGGGGCGTACTCGACCGCTCCAGCGGTGATCTGGCGCCAGCGCTCGATCCAGCGGCGGCAGAAATGGCAGTCGCCGTCGAAGATAAGGAGCGGCTTGGATGGGGCGTTGCGCACAGAGCGACGGGCCGCGAGAGACATCAACGTCCAACGTCCAACGTTCAACGTTCAACGTCCAATGGCAGAATCCTGGAGCGGCGATCTACGCCAAACGTTGGGTTTCCCTCTGTCATTGGACGGTGGACGTTGAGCGTTGGACATTGGACGTTTCCCCCTCCAGCAGCGAAAACTCCGCCCAGACCGGAGCATGATCGGACGGCTCTTTGCCCTTGCGCATCTCGCGCTCGATTCCGGCTTCCGTGCAACGGTTTGCCAGCGTTTTGCTGGCGAGAATCGCATCGATGCGCAATCCGCGATTTTTCGGGAAGGCGAGCATCCGATAATCCCACCAGCTAAAAAGCCCCGGTTCGGAATGATGGATTCGGAGCGTGTCCGTTAAACCAGCTTCGCCCAGCTGCTCGAAAGCAGCGCGCTCGCCCTCCGAGCACATGATCGCGCCACGCCACAGCGCAGGGTCGTAAACATCTTCATCTTTCGGGGCGACGTTGAAATCGCCGCAGACCGCGAGGTCCTGCTGAACGCTTTCATTTCGCAAGCAACTCCGAAGGCGGGCGAACCACTTCAGCTTGTACTCATACGCGGGCGAACCGACGGCCTGCCCGTTGGGCGCGTAGATGGAATAAACGCGCACTGATCCAATCGTGGCGGCTATGACCCGCGCCTGAGGATCATCCACTTCATCGCAAAGCGACGAACGCACATCCTGCGGCGCGCTCCGAGAAAGGATTGCGACGCCGTTGTAGGACTTTTGACCATGAAAGGCGGAGTGATAGCCTGCCGCCCGCAAGGCCAACTCGGGGAACTGTTCGTCAGTGCACTTCGTTTCCTGCAGGCAAACAATGTCGGGCTGCGTGGTGCCGAGCCACGAAAGGAGTCGATCCTGTCGTTTGCGCAGCGAATTGATATTCCAGGAGACGATTTTCATCGCGCTCTTCGCTTACTTGTCATTTCGAGCGGAGTTTCGCAAAAGCGAAACAAAGTCGAGAAATCTGTCGCTATTCGAATGGGGCGACGCCTCGCCGAGAAGAGCGAGAGATGCTTCGACTTCGCTCAGCATGACAAAGTTTGGGCACGTGCCTTGTGGGTTTACAATTCCAGCTCCACCCCAGGCAGCGGCACGATCACTTCCGAGGCCGGCAACTCTGCGCTCAGCGTGGCGCGAGTCCATTCCACCGCCAGCGCGTCTCCATGCACGAGCACGATCTTTTTCGGAGCGAGCTTTTTCACATATTGGACGATCGATTCTCGCGACGCATGCGCGCTAAACTGGAACTGTTCGATGTGGCAACGCAAAGGTTGCGCGGGCTCATCCGGATCGAGCGAGATAAGATCTCCCGGCTTGGCCGCCTTGATGAGGCCCGCGGGCGATTGCGGGTCCGCGAAGCCGACAAAGAAAATCGAGTGTTGCGGATTTTCGATGACGCGCCGCGCGAAAGTATTCGAGAGCGTTTTGGGTGTCATCATTCCGCTGGAGAGCGCGTAAATTCGCCCGGGCCGCGCGGGCGAGTCGTGGATGGTCTGTCCGTTCAGGACAAAAGGTTTGACCTCGTCCAGCAGCTGGAGCCGCGGAAGCAGCCGGCGAGTAGTCATCGCGCGGCGGTCGTAAATTTCGGTCATCTTCACACTGAGGCCGCCGATGTAGACAGGAAATTCACCGAGCAATTTTTCCCGGCGAAACTTGTGGATCATGGCCAGGGCTTCCTGCGTTTTGCCGAGCGCAAAAACCGGCATGAGAATGCAACCACCCCGGCTGAAGGCCTCCTCGATGGCGTCTGCCAGGCGCCGTTCCTCGGCGGCGCGCGTGAAGCCCGGCGGCAACGGACTGTCGCCCCGCGTCGTCTCGATAATCAGGACATCAACGCCCGCCTCCGGAAAAACAGCGCCTTTCGTGATTGTCTGGTCGTCGAAGTTGACATCCCCGGTGTAGAAAATCGTACGGCCATCCGCGCGCAGGATCACACCGGCCGCGCCCAAAACATGGCCGGCCTCGACAAACTCAACGGTTAGGGCGCCGGGCTCGTGGGGCTTCGCACGCTCACCCGCCAGGGTAAACGGCTGGCCGATTGGGCACCATCGCCATCGATCTGTCGCTCGATCGGTTTCCTTGTGGGTGAAGAGCGGATAAATCGCGACGCCGATCTCCTCGCGTTGCCGCATCATGACGCTGACCGAATTGTGTAGCAAAGCGCTTCCGATCTCCGCGGTCCCTTCAGTCATGAAGATGCCCGCGCCGGGCTGGCGCCGCATCAGCACTGGCAGCGTGCCTATGTGATCGAGGTGCGAATGCGAAATGATAATGCCGTCTAGCGTGCGATCGCCGAGGGCCCGAAAGTTTGGCAAGGCGTCCTCGCCTTCCTCTTTCGGATGCATTCCACAATCGAGGACGAGCCGCTGTCCGGCGGCCTCGAGGAGGTAACTATTGGCGCCGATCTCGGTCCGGCGGGTGAGATTAGTGAACTTCAACGAGGAAAGAAATGGCTTTCCTGCCTAACAAGAGCAAGTCGCAATTTCAATCAGGGCTCGCTAAAGCAATCCCTCGAAGATCCGCATCCAATTGCCGTAAAGAATTTTTTCGATCTGTTCATCGCTAAATCCACGCTCAATCAGTTTCCGGGTGAGGTTCCGGGCATGCGAATGGTTCATGAGGTCGGGCGGGAAATGAGGACAGGTGAATTTCGTTGCCAGATCCCGTTTCTCCGCCTCGGTCCAACCACGATAAAGAAACTCGAAGAAATCGAAACCGATTCCGACGCAATCAATTCCGATCAGGCTGGTGACGTGCTCGATGTGATCGACATAACGATCAAGCGTCGCCTCGACCTTGCGCGGGCTGACGAGCACCGAATTGATTCCGATGACGCCCCGGCGCTCACCCACCATCTTGATCTGCTCGTCGCTAATGTTCCGCTCGATATCATGGTAACGCCGCGCATTGGTGTGCGAGACAATGAGCGGCTTGGTCGTGTAGGCGAAAACGTCTTCGAATCCCGCGGGATTGATGTGGGCCAGATCGACAATCATGCCCAGGGCTTCACATGCCTGCACGGCGTCGCGGCCGAAGGGGGTCAGACCGTCGCGCGGCGAACCGCTCGCCGCAAAGACGCCGCCGCTGCCGGCAAGATTGCGGCGCGCGTGGGTGAGTCCAATCACGCGCACGCCCAGCTCAAAAAAAACACGCAGGAGATTCGGGTCAGCACCGAGGGGTTCCACCCCTTCCATGGTGATGAGCAGCGCAATCTTGCCCGCCTCCCGCGCCTGCAGAATATCCGGGTAGTTCTTGCAGATAGCGAAGCGATCAGACAGGTCCACCTCGGCATGGAGGCGCGCAATCTGATCGAGCGCCACCCGCAAACCCAATTCAGGCAGGTACCGGTCTTCGACGTAAATAGCCACGCCGAGCACGCCGATATTGCCTGCCTCGAATTCGGGCAGGAATTCTTCCGTCAGCACACCCGCGCGGCCGCGTTTTTCGTACAAATCCATCAACAAGTCGAAGTGAAGATCGACTAGTCCATGCGCGTGAAGCCGGCTAATCCGGTCTTCCGGATCTGCGCCCAGGGTGGTCATCATGCCTTCAACGATTGCCCACGGCCCGAATCAGGGGATGACCGACGGAATCGTGGTCGCGTTTGGCGGTTTCGCACGAAAGCGGTGTGGGATCACGATTGAAAACAAGACGAGCAACCAGACCGCGCCAAGCGGCAGGCAACCTGGCAGCCAGATGAGCCAGCGAGAAACCGCCGCCAGGGCAATCAAGCAATACGCCGCGCTGAAGGCGATTGCGCCCAGGACCAGATTGACCCTGGAAATATGGGAAATTTTTCCCAGAACGACCGCGGCGAGGAGGAGGATCGCACAATCAAAAATCCAGCTGACCCGGCGAAGATAACTGTTCGTTTGAATCGTGGCCAGGGTGGCGGCAAAAACATCCGGCGGTGAAAAAGGGTTTGCCGGCATTCGCGCCAGCACGATCTGGTCGCGCATCGCCTCAAGCTCCGTTCTCTTTCCCGCATCGTGTTGCTGGGTTACCAGCAGCAGCTCGTTCAAGGTTAGATGCCGCGCCTTTTTTCCGGCGCTGGGTGAGATCAAGAGTGTGCCATCAGCGCGAATCGGGATCTTTCGCCCCTCCGGCAGCGCGATGTGCGAACCGAGGTCGATCGTCACTTCGGCCGGAGTCACCCGGAGCCAGAGCAGGACCGCCTGGAGCGCAAACGAAGGAATGACTTCTCCGCGATAGCGGAAAAGCAGGGGAACATGAATGCTGTCCGCGATTTCATCGGGGAGATTGATAAAACCCGCCGTGGCGATGAGCCGCATTTCCTCGTTGGGCTGGCGGCCAATCCCGGAAAATTCCACCAGCTCGCCGCGCTTTCCCGTCACCTGGCTAAAACCCTGAATCTCTGGGACCGGTCCATCCGGATCCGGCGTCGCAGTCAATTCCGCCGCCAGAAGGAGCCGCGGCACGCGCATGGCTTGATCCATAAACACCTGCTCCTGGTCCTTATCGCGGTCGCGCCATCTTAAAATGTTTTCGAAAGCCACTACCGTGGGCTGGAATTCTAGGACCGATTGCAGAAACAGCGCGAATTCCAGGGGCGAGACCCCGCGTCCGCTGCCGTGGAGCTGCGCCCCCGCCGACTCTTTCGCCGGATCTCGGTCCTGGACCGCATCCTGCCCAATCTCCACCACCGTGAGCGGCGCCATTGGCCCGTGCGGTTCGGAGTTACGTAGAAGCCACTGTAAGAACCGCTCCTCAGCTTTCTCGATCCGTGGGTCGCGGAAGGAAAGCACTCCGAGCAACACGACCACCAGGATGAACCAGATAACAGGTCTGTGCATTGCGGCAGAAGTGAAAAGGGAAAAGGGCCGAGTTACAAGAGGCAATGTACGCTGGGAAGGACGCCGCGCTGTGGGTCCGCGAGAGGCTACTTGCTGAGCTCCAGCATCCGAAGAATCGGCGCCTCCGCTCGCTTGCGCAAAGGCTCGGGCAGAATGATCTCGGGCTGCATATTGAGCAACGCGGCGTGTGCTTTCTCGAGCGTGTTCATTTTCATGAACCGGCATTCGCCACAAAAACAATTCTCGGTCGGCCCGGGGATGAAAATCTTGCCCGGAATTTCCTTTTTCAATCGGTGCAGCATTCCGGCCTCGGTCACAACGATAATTTCCTTCGCCGGCGATTGCCGGCAAAACGTCACCATTTTTTCGGTTGAGCAAACTTCGTCGGCCAGAAGGCGCACCGCGTAGGTGCACTCGGGATGCGCGACCACGGGAGCGTGCGGAAATTCCTCGCGAATCTTGTTGATGCTGCGCTCGGTGAATTCGACGTGGATGTAACAATTCCCCTCCCAGAGATCCATTTTGCGGCCGGTGCGTTCCATGACCCATGCGCCGAGATTTTGGTCCGGCACGAAGAGGATGTTTCGATCGGGCGGCGCGCTACGCACAATTTTTTCGGCGTTGCCGCTGGTGCAAATGACGTCGGAGAGCGCTTTCACGCCCGCGCTGCAGTTGATGTAGGCGATGACGTAATAGTTTTTGTCGGCATGCTCGTCGAGAAACGCTTGGAGTTTGTCGGGGGGGCATGAGGCGGACAACGAACAGCCAGCATCGAGATCGGGCAGCAGAACGCGCTTGGTCGGATTGATGATTTTTGCGGTTTCCGCCATGAAATGGACCCCGCAAAAAAGGATGACCTCAGCCTCTGTCCTGGCGGCCTGATAGCTCAAGCCCAGCGAGTCCCCGACGTAATCGGCGATGTCCTGGAGCTCGGGCACCTGATAGTTGTGAGCGAGAATAACAGCGTTTCGCTCCCGCTTGAGCTCGGCGATCTCCTCCGCGAGATCGAGACCAAAGTTTACACCGCTGCTAACCATCGGCTAATATCGCCGGATCAAACCTGATTTACAAACACCCGCCCGAAGCTATCGCCTCGGTTTTATCGGCGCCGGAAAACTGGCGGGCTCCGTCATTCGCGGATTGGTGAAGGCAAAATTCTGTGCGCCGGGAGAAATCATCGCGAGCGAACCGAACGCTGAGCTGCGCGGCGCGGTCCAAACCGAAACCGGTATCGCGGTGACGGCCGATAATCTCGAAGTGGCGCGCTTCGCGGAAACAATTCTGATCGGCGTAAAGCCTGCCGTGGTCCTGCCGGTCCTGCGAGAAATCGCCGCAGCTCTCGAGGGCAAGCCCGTTATTTCGCTCGCGGCCGGGGTTCGGCTCGAGAGCATGGAGGCGGTCGCTCCGGCGAGATTCATGCGCGTAATGACGAACACGCCGTCGGCCATTTGCCGCGGGGCCAGTGCGATTGCTCCCGGTGTTCGCACGACAATGGAAGATGTGACCACAGCCGAAGAAATTTTCACGGCGGTGGGAATCGCCGTGCGGATTGAAGAACGACATATCGATGCCGTGACCGCTCTGGCGGGAAGCGGACCAGCGTTCGTTTACACCGTGATTGAAGCGCTGGCGGAAGGCGCGCACGAACGCGGGCTACCCGGCGACGCGGCGCTCCGGCTTGCCACCCAAACGGCTCTCGGCGCCGCCCAGCTCGCCAGCGAAACCGGCATGTCACCGGAGGAGTTGCGCAAGATGGTGGTCACCCCGGGGGGCACCACGGCCGTCGGCCTGGCAGCGATGAAAGAGTTGCGTGGCCCGGAAGCCATTGCCGTCGCGGTCACGGCCGCAACGGACCGCGGCCGCGAAATGGCGAAGGAATTTTCTGCGTAAGCGCGATTCATCCTCAGCTCTTCCGGCTGTTCCTGTAGGGCGGGGTCGCTGACCCCGCCGGGTCCGCCCTTCCAACTCACCGCCGGCGGGGTCAGCGACCCCGCCCTACAGCCTGAGGGCTGCGCGCATCACATCAAGCGGCGCCTTGCGCCCGAACCAGATTTCGAAGGAGAGCGCGCCTTGATGCAGGAGCATGGAAAGTCCGTTCGCGCCCAAGGCTCCCGCGTCGGCCGCGGCCGCCAGCAACGGCGTCCGTGCCGGCGTGTAGATCGTGTCGTAGACCATCAAATGCGGCGCCAGCAAAGACGCCGGAAGCAACGGGGGATCGGATCGCTTCATTCCCACCGAGGTCGCATTGATTACGAGATCCGTATTAGCGAGTTGAAAACGGAGTGACGTTTCATCCCAGGGAACAGCTTGCAAGCGCGCGACCGGCCCAAGCACGCGCGACCCGGCAAAGTAAGGCGCCAACTCGCTCACCAGATCCTGCGCTTTCTCCAGGGTGCGGTTTACCAGGACCAGGCGTTCGCAGTTTTCCAAGGCGCATTGCACGGCAATGGCGCGTCCGGCTCCGCCGCCGGCTCCCAGAAGCAGAACGCGAAGATCACGCAGATCGACGGAGAATTCGCTCCGAATGGCGTGGAGGAAACCGGGACCGTCGGTGTTGGAGCCGATCAGCTTCTCCCCTTCAATCAACACGGTATTGATGGCTCCGCTCTTGCGCGCGGCCTCGTCTGCTTCGTCCATCAGGGAAAGCGCGGCTGTCTTGTGCGGGAGCGTCAGATTGAGGCCGACAAAGTTCAGGCGGCGAATCGCCTCCAACGCCGCGCCTAGCTCCTCCGAAGAGATCTGGAGTCGTGCGTAACGTTCGCCCAAACCCAGGCTTTCCAGCGCGGCATTTTGCATTTGCGGCGAGAGCGAATGGGCGACTGGGTCGCCCAAGACCCCGAGGCGAACCGGCGATTTCCCCTTCGCCTCCCAGTTTTTCAAATCAACGAGCGTGTAAGATTCTTTCACGTGTTCCGGGACAGTGCCTCAAGGAGCGGCGGTTTGAAACCACCGGTTTTCGGGCGGCGGTTTCAAACGCTACTCCTTGGGTTTGCGGCTCGTTGCATTCGTCTGCTACTGTCGCACGAGAATGACGACGCCGAACGAGAACACGCCCGCCCCTCCTTCTGATTTCATCCGCGACGTGGTGGCGGAGGATCTTCGATCCGGAAAGCACAAGAAGATTTGCACCAGGTTTCCGCCCGAACCGAACGGCTATCTCCACATCGGCCATGCCAAATCAATCTGTCTGAATTTCGGCATTGCGAGGGAGTTTGGCGGAATCTGCAACGTCCGCATGGACGATACCAACCCGACCAAGGAGGAAACCGAATTTGTGGATTCCATCATGCTCGACGTGAAGTGGCTCATCGATGGATGGGCGGATCAGCACCTAGGGCAGGCTCCCTGTTACGCGTCGGATTATTTCCTCCAACTTTACGAATACGCCGTCGAACTGGTGCGAAAGGGCAAAGCATATGCCTGCGATATGACTCCCGAGGAAACGGACGAATATCGCCGTCTCGGCAAGGAAAGTCCTTTTCGAAACCGCTCGATCGATGAGAATTTGGACCTGCTCTCGCGGATGAAAGCAGGGGATTTCCCCGATGGCGCGCGCACGCTGCGAGCGAAGATCGACATGAGCGCGCCCAACATGTGGCTGCGCGATCCGGTTCTCTATCGGATTCGGCACGCCGAACATCATCGCACCGGCCTCATCTGGTGCATTTATCCGATGTACGATTGGGCCCACACCCTCAGCGACTACATCGAAGGAATCACGCACTCCGTTTGCACGCTGGAATTCGAAGTGCACCGGCCGCTCTACGATTGGTTCCTCCAGGCGCTCGATCTCCCCCACCCTCTTCCACACCAATACGAATTCGCGCGGCTCAACCTCAACTACACCGTCATGAGCAAGCGCAAGCTCCTGCAGCTCGTCAACGACGGCCTCGTGAAGGGCTGGGACGATCCGCGTATGCCGACCATCTCTGGCCTTCGTCGCCGGGGGATGACCGCGAGTGCGCTGCGCACCTTTGCCTACAACATTGGCATCACGAAATATCCGAGCATGACGGATGTCGCCGTGCTCGAGCATACCGTCCGCGAGGAGTTCAACCGGACGGCGCCCCGGCGGCTTGCCGTGCTTCGACCGATCAAAGTGGTGATCACGAATTACCCCGCGGATCAGGTCGAAGAACTCGACGCGGTGAACAATCCGGAGGATCCCAGTGCCGGCTCGCGCAAAATTCCCTTCAGCCGCGAGTTGTTCATCGAGAGCGCGGATTTCATGGAAACGCCGCCGCCGAAGTATTTTCGTTTGAAACCGGGCGGAGAAGTCCGGCTTAAGTACGCCTTCATTATCAAGTGCGATGAGGTGGTGAAGGATGACACGGGCAATGTGATCGAGCTGCATTGCACCGCTGATCTCGAGAGCAAAACCGGCGGCGCTACTTCGAGTCGTAAAATCAAAGGCACCATTCACTGGGTGAGCGCCCGGCACGCGACCGACGCCGAAGTGCGCCTTTACGACCGGCTCTTCACCGTTCCCGAGCCAGACGCGGATGGTGAGTTCAAGTCTTTCTTGAATCCGAACTCCCTCGAAGTGGTCACCGCCAAATGCGAACCGTCGTTAGCGGACGCTGATCCAGGGGTGCGCTACCAGTTCGAGCGGCTGGCCTACTTCGCACTCGATCCCGACTCGCAGCCGGGCAGGCTGGTCTTCAATCGCACAATCACGTTGAAAGACACGTGGGCCAAGGAAGTGAAAAAACGATAGCGGGTCATCCCGAGGCTGGCGAAGCGCGCCGAGGGACCTCGCAAGCGCTAGTTCGCTTCCGCGATACGGAAGGCGTTTTCGTCGGAACACGCCCAACGCTTCTTGTGTGCCGCGACCTGCGACTGAGAGGTCCCTCGCCGTCTGCCGCGGCTCGGGATGACAGCCGCGCTTAAAACGAAGCCAACGCTCGATCGAGGCGCGCGAGCACTTTCTCTTTCCCGAGAATTTCCAGCAGGTGATACAGGCTTGGCCCGGCATTGCTCCCGGTGGTGGCGAGACGGGTGGGATGAACCAAGGCACCCACCTTAACGCCAAGTGCCGCGGCCGTGGCCTTTAGGGCTGTCTCCAGATTTATCGGATCAAAGTTCTCCAGGGCGGCAAAGGCTTCGCGAACGGCGAGCAGGCGGGGCTTATTCTCCGGCACGAAATGTTTCGCAACGCCGTCAGAATTGTACTCGAAATCGTCCTTGAAATAGAAGCCGCAATAACCGGGCAGTTCGCTGAAGATTTTGAATTTACCTTTGCAGGTCTCGATCGCGGCCCGGACGTAATCAGGTGGAAATTTTGAGAGAGCGATGCCGGCTCCTTCCAAAGCCAGCCGCGCAAGATCGTGGAATCGATCGTCACTTAACTCGCGGACATATTCGCCATTGAGCCAGGTGCATTTGTCGAGATCGAATGAGGCGTTCTTGCGATGGACCTTCTCGAGCTCGAACAGGCGGACGACTTCTTCGATCTCGAGTTTTTCGCGGTTGTCCTTCGGAGACCAACCGAGGAGGCAGAGGTAATTGCGCACGGCCTCGGGCAGGTAGCCGCCTTCGATGTAGGTGTTGAGGCTCGCGCCCTGGTCGCGCTTGCTCATCTTGGAACCGTCCTTGTTTAGAATGAGCGGGATATGAGCGAAACGCGGCGGTGTTGCCCCCAGCGCGCGATAAAGCTGCACATGCTTAGGCGTATTCGAAAGATGATCCTCGCCGCGAATGACGTGCGAAATCTGCATTTCAGCGTCATCCACGACATTTACGAAATGAAAAATCCACGAGCCGTCCGGACGACGAATAGTCATGTCCGGATTCGTCTCGGCGCTGGCCATATCGAATTCAATGCGGCCACAGATGATGTCATCGACGACGACTTTTTCGCGTGCGAAACGAAAGCGAACGGAGCCCGCGTCGTCGTAAACGCGGCCGGCGGCACGGAGTTTTTCGAGGTAGCTTTGATAGATAGCTTCGCGCTCGCTTTGAAAATACGGGCCGAGACCGCCGCCAGCTTCGGGACCTTCATTCCAATCAAGCCCAAGCCACCGCAGCCCGTCGTAAATAGCGCGCACGGCTTCCTCCGTATTGCGGGCGCGATCCGTGTCTTCGATTCGCAGGACGAGCGTACCGTCCGTATGTTTGGCGTAGAGCCAGTTGAACAACGCTGTGCGCGCGCCGCCGATGTGAAGAAAGCCGGTGGGCGATGGAGCAAAGCGGACGCGGACAGCGGAAGGCATAGAAGCGCATTCTAGCCACGGATTGACACAGATGAAACACGGATTGGGAATGATCCGTTTGTAGGGCGGCCGTGTCAGCCGCCAGCATTTCGCAGAAACACCCTACGGTCAGATGCCGGCGAGCGGGGCTTCGGCCGGGCCCGCGATCACCTTGCCCGCCGGATCGAAACGCGAGCCGTGGCATGGACAATCCCATGTTTCTTCGGCCTGGTTCCAACGCACAATGCAACCCATATGCGTGCAAACGGCGGAATGTTTCGTGATCTTCCCGTCGGCATTGCGATAGGCCGCGACCTTCTCTCCGTTGAGCTTCAAGATTTTCCCCTCGCCCGGCTTCAACGCGCGCACTGATTCGCCCTCGGGTTCCGAGAAGCGACTCTTGATTAGATAATATGGGTAGTCCTTGTTCTCGCGCAGATAATCCCAGGCGCCGCCCTTGACCTTCTTGCGATCGACATTGAATAGCTCAGCCCAGGGGTTTTTCCCGCCAGTCGCCCAATCGCGCGCCATCATCGCCGTAACAGTTCCGTAGGTCATCCCGTTGCCGGAGAACCCGGTGCCAAGAAATTGCCCTTCGGCATTTTCCCCGATGAAGGGAAGACCGTCATTGGTTTCGATCACCTGACCTGACCAGCGATGGTCGATCTCGGCGTTGGGCAATAATTCCTTGAGCGAATCTTCCAACCGCCGAAAGCAGGTCTCGGTGTTGGCCGCCTGACCGGTCTTATGGTCTTCGCCACCAAAGATGGCGTAATCGAAGTCATCGTGCCGATCGACCCGCAAATAATTGTAAGGATCGTTTGTGTCCCAGAACGAAGCGATCGGCACCCCGCCGCGCGGCATTTTCGCTCCGATTACGTAGCTGGTGTAGAGCGCCAGTTTCGTCTGGAGTAACGTGGCGCTGGCCACGCTCGCTTCACCGAGCAGCGGATTGTGCGTCGCGAGGACGATTCGGCTGTAATTGATCCAATGACCATTCGCTTTTGCACGGTGTTTTCCGTCGTCGAATTTCGCGATGGCTGTTTCCTCGAAAACATGACTCCCCTTCCCCGGAATCGCCGCCGCGAGCGCCGCGAGATATTTGCGAGGATGAAATTTCGCCTGGTTCGCGAAACGCACGCCCGGCGTTTGCATCTTTGGGACGCTGTCGAGATAGGTGGCGTCAAAGCCGAGTTCACCGGCGAGTTTCGCGTCCTCGCGAAAACTTTCGCGTTCGTCCCTGGTTCCTCCGGTGACGGGCGCGTGGAGATAACCTGGAACACGAGTGAATTCACACTCGATTCTTTCCTTTTGCACCAGCTCTTCGATTTGATCGATCGCCGCGGCGCCGGCATCCCAGGCTGCCTGGGCGTGATCTCTTCCGAAGTTTTTCACCATCTCGCTGAAGCGCAGGTCGGTGACATGCGTGAGGTGCGCGGTGGTGTGGCCGGTATCGATCGTCGCGAGTTTGGTCCGCTCGGCCACCGCGACCGTCATTCCGGCTTCTTTTAACAAATAACCAGTCGTTAGGCCGGTGAGGCCGCCTCCCACGACGAGCACATCGACCGTGACGTCCTCGGATAGAGCTGGGAATGTCTTGATCTTTGCGGTGTCGAGCCAGTAAGGAGTCGTATTCACGCAAAGACTACGTTTTTGCGCGACGCTCAGGCGGTATTCACTCGACAAAAAGCTTTTTCGCGCGCCGGCGCACGTGTTGGCCCCGGGGCAAATTCGTTTTTGCGGTTGTTGTCTCGGGATCGAGCAAGGCCCGAACGCGCTCGATCAATTCGAAATCGAGATCGCCGACGCCCTGTGATTTGAGCCACTTGTGAATGATGCGGCGTTGCAGTGCGCGCGGGTGCTCCCGGAGTTTTTCTGCGTCCAGCTGCCCGGGCTCGGATTCTTTTGCCTCCACCAACTCTTCGAGCCACTCGGACTCATCCACGGCGATGATCGCCGCACGCCAAATGCTGGTGCGCACTTTGCGGCCCAGCTGTTTTTCAATGTACGGGATGAGCCGGCGTCGCACGCGATTTCGCACCGGCCCCAGGCTCTCATTGGTCGTGTCGTCCCGAAAATCGAGGCGGCGCGTTTTGACGTAGCGATCGATCTCTTCGCGCCAGACACCCAGGAAGGGCCGAACGATCTTCAGTTCCGTGCCGTTGACTCGGCGTGAAGTTATTTCGCGAATTCCGCCAAAACCCGCCGGACCGGTCCCGCGAAGCAAGTTCATCAGGAACGTCTCGACGAGATCATCCGCGTGATGCCCAAGAAAAATCGTCTGGCATCGCCGCCGTCGGCCAACTCGCGCAAAAAATTCGTAACGCGCCATGCGGCCCGCGGTTTCGACCGATTGCTTGGTAGTCCGCGCAAGCGCGCCAACATCCATTTCGCCAAGCTCAAACCGACAACGGAACTTCGCGGCCAAACGTTCGACGAATTTCGCGTCGGCTCGGCTCGAACGTCCGCGCAATTGATGATCGAGATGGCAAACAATGAGTCGCCGGTAACCCAGCTCGTTTAGCTGATGCAAAAGCGTGACCGAATCGCGTCCGCCCGAGACGCCGATGAGGTATGGCTGGGCCGGCTGGAACTGCTTGAGAATCTTCAGCTTAAAACCGGGGTTCTTAACTCGGCTCTGCGGCATTTTCTGAATGTAGAGGCGTCTGGGCCAAGCGCCTAGCCCACAAACAGGCGCTTGGCCCGAGCGCCTTTCGTTTAATGAACATTTGACAATGAATGAACGTTCATTCATTGGTGCAGTCTAATGCCTGTCAGCTCCTTAGACCCAGCGCTCGACCGTCGCCAGCAAATTCTCGGAGCGGCGATGGTTTGCTTCGCCCGCAGAGGCTTTCATCAGACCAGCATGCACGACATCAGTGCGGAGGCCGGCATCAGCGTGGGGCTTATCTACCGATACTTTGAAAACAAGGATGCCGTCATTTCCGCGATGGCCGACGAGCACAAGCGCGAAATCCACGAGGTCCTCGAACGGGCGCGCCTGGCGCCGAGCCTCCTTGAAGCCTTCGAAATTATTTTCACCTGGGACTGCAGCGAGAATGCTCCGCAAGTTGTCTCCGCTTTCGTCGTCGATCTTTTTGCGGAGGCGGGACGCAATCCGGGTGTGGCAGATCTCGTCCGAGACGTCGCCCGGACCGCGATGGACGGCGTGACCGATCTGATTGCGCGCTCCCCCGAAGCCAATCATCTGCCCTATGGCCTTCAGCCACGCGAGATCGCCGAAATGATTTTCGCCGTGAATGACGGGATACTGATGCGTGACGTGCTCACCCCGAATCGAACCAGCGCGGAACGCCGGGAACGCCAAACGCAGTTCGCGCGAAACCTCTGGAGCCTGCTCTTTAAACATGAACACGAATCTGCTCTCGCATAGTTCCCGCAGCTCCGCGCCAGTCACCTCTGCTCCGCCCCAAAAGAGGCGGACGCGCAGCGCTGTCTTCAAGGTGGTCGCGGGGCTTGTCGCCGTTTTCCTGCTGATCGCCGGAATCAAGGTCTGGCAAATCATGACGCTGGTCTCAGCGGGCAAGAAAATGGTGATGCCACCTACCACGGTGACCAGCTCTCCGGTACAGAAAGGCGATTGGCAGCCAACGCTGACAGCCGTCGGTTCGATCAATCCCGTGCAAGGCGCCATGATCAGTGCGGAGCTCCCGGGCACCGTCAGCGAAATTAATTTTCAATCCGGCACTCTGGTGAAGAAGGGTGACATTTTGTTGAAGCTCGACGCTTCCGCCGAGCAAGCCCAACTGCGGGCCGCCGAGGCCGAGGACGAGCTCGCCAAGGCCGATCTCGAACGAGCCCGCGACCTGGCGGCCCGCAAGGTCATTTCGTCCGCCGAACTGGACGCCGCCTCGGCGAAATACGGGCAAAAGAAAGCGGTGGTAGAGAACATCCAATCGGTGATCGCCAAAAAGGAGATCCGCGCGCCGTTCGATGGCGCCGCGGGAATCCGGACCGTCAATCCGGGTGAGATGGTTCCTGTCGGCCGCGCCTTGGTCACTCTTCAGGCCCTAGATCGGGTTTTCTTCGATTTCGCCCTGCCCCAACAACAACTCTCCGAGGTGAAGCCCGATCTGTCGGTGAAGGTAATGACGGACGTATTCCCAGACCGTGAATTCGACGGCAAACTGACGGCTATTAACTCGGCGGTCGATCCAGTGACGCGCAACGTTGCCCTCCAAGCGACGTTGGACAACGCCGATCACACGCTTCGTCCCGGAATGTTTGGGCGGGTAAAAGTGCTTTTGCCCACAACCAAACCAACCCTCTTCATTCCCGCGACAGCCGTCTCTTACGCGCCCTATGGGAACTCCGTTTTCCTCATCGAGAAGAAGCAAGACGACAAGACGGGCAAAGACTCGCTGGTTCTTCGGCAGCAATTCATTCGCACGGGCGAGACGCGTGGCGATTTCGTCGCTGTGACAGAGGGATTGAAAGAAGGCGACTCGGTGGTGGGCATCGGTGTTTTCAAGCTACGCAACGGGATGGATGTGGTCGTCGACAACACGCTCCAGCCCAAGGCCGAGATGAATCCGAAACCGACGGACGCGTAGAAGAAATTTCGAAACCCGAATGTCGAAATCCGAAACAATTTTCGAAAGAACAATGACGGAAGATCGAAACGGTCCGAGCGAGTTTAGAGCCTGATGAAATCTTTCACCGATCTTTTTATCCGGCGACCGGTCCTCGCGCTGGTCGTGAGCCTCGTGATCGTCATCGCCGGGTTGCAGGCGATGTCGTCGCTCAACGTGCGGCAATATCCGAGAAGCGACATTGCTTCGGTCACCGTGACGACGGTTTACGTGGGAGCCAACGCCGATCTGGTGCGCGGATTTATTACATCTCCTTTGGAGCGCGCGATCGCCGCCGCGGACGGAATCGATTACCTGCAATCGCAAAGCACTCAGGGCCTTTCCACCATCACGGCGCGGCTGAAGCTCAATTACGACTCGAACAAAGCGCTTTCGGAAATCAGTTCCAAGGTAAATCAGGTGCGGGGCGATCTGCCGCCGGAAGCCGAAATCCCGGTCATCAATATCGAGTCGGCTGATTCACGTTTTGCGTCTGCTTATCTGAGCTTCACTTCCGACATCCTGCAGGCGAATGAGATCACCGATTATCTCAATCGGATCGTCCAGCCCCGACTCACCGCCGTCGCCGGGGTGCAGCGCGCGGAAATCCTCGGCGGGCGCACCTTTGCCATGCGCATCTGGCTAAAGCCGGAGCAAATGGCGGCGCTCAACGTTAGCCCCGCGCAGGTGCGCACCGCCCTCGCGGAGAATAATTACCTCGCCGCTCCCGGCAGAACCAAGGGCGCATTCGTGCAGGTAAACCTGACCGCCAATACCGATCTGCACACCGTGGAAGATTTCAAAAACCTCGTCGTCCGCGAGGAAAAAGGAACGCTGATTCGAATCGGCGATCTCGCGGACGTGGTCCTCGGCGCGGAAGATTATGACACCGAGGTGCGCTTCTCCGGGCAGCGCGCCGTGTTTATGGGCATCTTCGTTTTGCCCAATTCGAATTCGATCGATGTGGTTAAGCGCGTCCGGATGGAGATGGAGCAAATCCAAAAAGACCTCCCCACGGGAATGCAGGGGCGGATCGCCTATGACGGCACCGCGTACATCAACGCCGCGATCAAGGACGTTTACGTCACCCTGAGCGAGACGCTCCTCATCGTTTGCCTCGTTATCTTCCTCTTCCTTGGGTCGTGGCGCTCGACCATCATCCCCATTATCGCGATCCCCATCTCGCTGATCGGCGCGGTCTTTTTGATGCAGATTTTTGGGTTCACGCTCAATTTGCTGACGCTCCTCGCGGTCGTGCTCTCGGTTGGTCTTGTCGTCGATGACGCCATCGTGGTCGTCGAGAACGTCGAGCGTCATCTGCGTGATGGCCTGACCCCGATGAACGCGGCGCTGCTTGGCGCGCGCGAGCTGGTGGGCCCTATCATCGCCATGACGGTCACGCTCGCCGCGGTTTACCTGCCGGTGGGCATTCAAGGAGGCCTGACTGGCACGCTCTTTCGTGAGTTTGCTTTCACCCTCGCCGGCGCGGTGGCCATTTCAGGCGTCGTGGCGCTGACGCTTTCGCCGGTCATGACCGCGAAGTTTCTGCGCGCGGGGGACAGCGAGCACGGTTTCGCGGCCCGCGTGAATCACATCTTCGAGCGTTTGAAAGAATGGTACGGAAAGAAGCTCGACGCCAGTTTGCAGGTGCGCCCAGCCGTTTATGTCGCCTGGATCGGGCTCTCGATTCTAGCCGCCATTTTTCTCAAAATGTCGATGTCCGCCAAGGAGCTCGCCCCAACTGAGGACCAGGGTGTGATCTTCGGCATCGTTCAGGCGCCCGCCAATGCCACCATCGAACAGACTTCCGCGTTCGCCGATGCGGCCGGGAAGATCTTTCTGGATTTCCCGCAAACACGTTTCACTTTCCAAATTACTTTCCCGGATAACGGATTTGGTGGAATGGTTTTGAAACCGTGGGATCAGCGGAAGGAAACCGCCTTCGAGCTCCTCCCGCAGGTCCAGGCCAAACTCGGTGCCATCCCGGGGATCGAAATGTTTCCCATTATGCCGCCGGCGCTACCTGGCGGCGGAAATTTTCCGGTCGAAATCGTGCTCCTTTCCACGGAAGAGCCGGAGCGAATGCTGGAATTTGCCAATCAGCTTCAGGCGAAAGCAATGGCGAGCAAAAGCTTCTTCTTCCCGCCCATTATCGACACAAAAATCGACCAGCCTCAGGCCGAGATCGTGATCGACCATGACAAAGCCGCGGCCATGGGCCTGAATCTTCAGGAGGTCGGCGCCGACATTTCCGCGGCGGTAGGCGGCAATTTCGTCAACCGTTTCAACATCTCAGGCCGCAGCTACAAAGTGATCCCGCAGCTCAAGCGCTCCGAGCGTTTGAATCCCGAACAACTCAAGGACATCTACGTTACCGGGCCCGACGAAAAGCTTATCCCGCTTAGCACGATCGCGACGATCCAGAACAAAACCGTGCCGCGGTCTTTAAACCGCTTCCAGCAGCTCAACGCCGTCACCATCAGCGGCATGTCGGGATTGCCGATCGATCAGGCCCTGCGACTACTCGAGGACGAGGCGGCCAAGATCCTCCCGAAGGGCTACACAATTGATTACACCGGCGAATCGCGCCAGCTGCGCGTGGAGGGCGACAAGTTCCTCCCGGCATTCGGGCTCGCCGTGGTCCTGATTTTCCTCGTGCTCGCGGCGCAGTTTAACAGCTTTCGCGACCCGTTGATCATTCTTCTCGGTTCCGTACCGCTCGCGATGTTCGGCGCACTCATCTTCACTTTCCTGAAAATGCCCGGGCAAGGCACTCCGTTCTTCACGGAAAGCTTCACGACGACGATGAACATTTATTCTCAAGTCGGGCTGGTCACCCTCGTCGGCTTGATTGCGAAAAATGCGATCCTGATTGTCGAATTTGCCAACAAACTGCAACAACAGGGTTACGATAAAGTTTCCGCTATTTCGGAGGCTTCGCGCATCCGTTTGCGGCCCGTCTTGATGACCACGATTGCGACCGTCGCGGGTCACATGCCGCTTATCTTCGTCACCGGCGCCGGCGCGAAAGCGCGTAATTCGATCGGTCTCGTGCTCGTCGGCGGGATGACGATTGGAACCATTTTCACCCTCTTCATCGTGCCTTCGCTCTATGTCTTGATCGCCAAGACGCACAACGAAGGTCGCGAAGAGGAGCAGGAGAACTTGGATGCCGATGGCGATCTTGCGGCGGATCGGGACCCGGAAGTGCCCGAGCCCGCGCTCGCACGCGACGGCAATGGCCACTGGAGCCCGGCCTAAACTTCCCGCTAGCGTTTCGTTCCGCGCGGATGCTCGACTTCCATTTCTTCGATCGGCACGGCGTATTCGCTCGGCTGAACGCGCCGGCCGGCCTGGTTCGCGTAGACCTGCGTGAACTCCGCGCCAAAGAGCAGGATTTGCGAGGAATAATAAACCCAAAGCAGGAGCGTAATCAGCGAACTCGCCGCGCCGTAAGCGGACGCCGCCGCCCCGCTTCCTAGATAGAACCCCAGCGCCCATTTGCCGAGGCCGAAAAGGAGCGCAGTCATCGCAGCGCCAATCCAGACATCGCGCCACTGGACTTTGGCGTCGGGGAGAAATTTGAAGATCATGGCGAAGAGCAGGACGACCACCACGAAATCGAAGATGAGATAGACTGTGATCGCAATCGCGAGCCCACCCGGCAGCGCCGACTGCACATAATGGCTGAATACTTTGAGAATCGATTGCACGGTCAGCGACACGAGGAGGAGAAAACAGACGCCACCGACCATGGCAAAGGAGACGAAACGCGCTCGCAGAAATCCCCAGATGCCCTGCCCCGGCTTCGCCTTAACGCCCCAGATTGTATTTAGGGCGTCCTGCAACTGCCCGAAGACGCCGCTCGCTCCAAAGAGAGCGAGAGCGATTCCGATCAGCGTCGCGATCGCGCTCTTGCCCGGCTCCGCGGCTGTTTTGGCAATGTCCTGCACCACTTGCACGGCGCTTTTATCGAGAAAGTAACTCATCTGTTCGGTCACCTTGCTCCACGCGCCCGCGGGATCGTCGCGGAAGAGAAACCCGATGATCGCGAGCAAAACGAGAACGAGTGGGGCCAGGGAGAAAACCGTGTAGTACGCGAGTGCCGCGCCCAATTGAGGTGCCTTGTCGTCCAGCCATTCGACGGCGGTTTGCTTCAAGAGTTGGTAAGAGGTCCTGAGAATTGATTTCCGTTTCTTCGTCATTGAATAGCTCGCCCCCGCAATCCAATCGGATCGGGTCGCCACGAAGGCTGTTTCTACAGCCGCCAACCGTAGGACGACCGTTTACCTGCTGTGGACTGGATCAATTATCTCCAATGGCCGGCCATGGCCGTAACGCTTCTTTCCGCCTGGCTCGTAGCAGCTCAGTCCAAGAAATGGCGCCAGTGGGGTTTCTGGTTTTTCCTCCTGAGCAACGTTCTCTGGGCAGCCTGGGGCTGGTATGTCAGCGCTTACGCGCTCATTGTCCTCCAGATCGGTCTCGCTGCTCTCAACATACGCGGTGCGGCGAAGAACGACTAAAAAAAGACGCGGCCATTGCTGGCCGCGTGTGAAGCTGAGGAAAGTAATATTTGGTAGTTGTCTTCCTAGCTTACGGATCTCCTTATAGCAGCATCGGTGCCACGGTAATAAACCACTCTACCTACACCACTTTCCGCTCCTCAAATTTCTCCCATTCCGCAGTCAATCGTTCCATATCAGTCGTGATTGCCTGGAGTTCGCGGTTTAATTGCGTCGCGGCGCCACCGCGTTCATAGGTCTCCGGCTTTTCCAACTCAGCCGTGAGCTCTTTCTGGCGGCCTTCGAGTTTCAAGATTTGCATCTCCAAATCGCGCACACGCTTTTCATGATCGCGCTTGATCTTCGCTTCGGCTTTGCGGTCCTCCGCCGCCGCGCGGCGCTGCTCCCGGGTTTCGCGCATGCCACTCTTTTGTAGGGCAGGCGCTCCGCCTGCCACGGTTTCCGTCTTGGGGACAACCGGCTGCAAGTTTTGGAGCTTCTCTCCGCTCGTCAACGCGGCGCGCGCAGAGGTCGCGCGCGATTTATCCAGGTAATAATCGTAGTCGCCGGCATACGGCGTCAGTTTTCCGGCATTGATGTGCAGCACCGTCTTCGCGACGGCACGAATGAAGTAAACATCGTGGCTGATGAAAATCAGCGTGCCTTCGTACTGCGCGAGCGCACCGACCAGCGCATCGATGCTGCCGACGTCCAGATGGGTCGTCGGTTCATCCATTAAAAGAAGGTTTGGCGGATCGAGGAGCAGCTTAACGAGAGCAAGCCGCGTTTTTTCCCCGCCGCTTAACACGCCGGTTGTCTTGAAAACGTCGTCCCCTCGGAAAAGGAACGATCCGAGAACGGTGCGGGCCGTCTGTTCGGACACCGGGTTCGGCATGTCGCGTGACGTTTCCAGCACCGTTTGCTTCGGATCGAGCATCTCGACGCGGTACTGCGAGAAATACCCGACCTTCACATTATGCCCGACCTCCCGCGCACCCGATTGGACCGGAAGCACCCCGGCCAGAAGCTTGAGCAAAGTCGACTTTCCGGCGCCATTCGGTCCCACCAGCACAGTGCGCTCTCCCCTCTCCGCTTCGAAATTCAGCCCGCGATAGACCACGAGATCGCCATACGCGTGATCGACCTCCTTCATGGTAATGACGCGGTGTCCGCTGCGCGGCGGCTGCGGAAAACGAAAGTGGACCGTTTTCTCACGGGCCACCGGCGCCTCGATCTTCTCCATCCGATCGATCTGCTTCAACTTGCTCTGCGCCTGCGAAGCCTTGCTCGCCTTGGCCCGGAACCGATCGGCGAAAAGCTGCAACGACGCGATCTCCTTCTGCTGATTCTTGTAGGCAGAGAGCTGCTGTTCTTCGCGAGCCGCCTTTTGCTCGGTGTAACTGTCCCAGTTCCCTCGATACCGATTTAACCGCCGGTGCGCGATCTCGATAATGGAACCGACCAGTTGATTCAAAAACTCGCGATCGTGCGAGATCATGAGAATTGCGCCAGGATAATTCGCCAGGTATTCCTGGAACCAGACGAGCGATTCGAGATCGAGATGGTTCGTCGGTTCGTCCAGGAGCAACAGGTCAGGTTCCTGCACGAGCAGGCGAGCGAGATGGGCGCGCATCACCCAGCCACCGCTCAGTGCCTTTGCCGGTCGCTCGAAATCTGACTCGCGAAACGCCAGGCCAGCCAGGATGCGCTTTGCCTTCGGCTCGAGTTGCCAGCCCCCGTGCTCGTCAAATGTGTGCAACGCCTCGTGGTGTTCAGCCGAATCTTCCGGCGTGGTTTTCATGACGCGCTGCGCCTTCGTTACCTCCGGAGAAACGGCGCAGGCCAATTCCAGAACGGTTTCGTCGCTCGCGGGCGCATGCTCCTGAGGGAGAAATCCGATCGTGGCCGATTTTTCCACGGAGACCCGGCCTTCATCCGGCGAAGCATCGCCCAAAATGAGAGAGAAGAGCGTCGATTTTCCGGCGCCGTTCGGTCCCACCAGGCCGACCCGATCGCCGCGATTTACCTGGAGCGAGGCGTCTTCAAACAGCGTGCGGCCCGCATAGGCCTTCGAGACTTGGGAAATCGTAAGCATGGAGCGGCGGCGAATGTCGCGAATCCGCCGCGGGACGCAAATGTAGAGCGTGGGTTGCGGCTGTCTCGCCGCCAGGCAAACGTCAGCCGGCCGGCTTCGTTTCCGGCTCGCTTGCTTGAAGGCCGAGCACCTTCTCCTTGCTCAAGGCTGCAGCTTCCTCGTCGGTAAGCTGCCGGGACCATCGCACCCGCTCCTTAACCGCCGCTCCTGGCCCTTTGCTCTTGTATTCCGCGAAGCGGGCGGTCTTCTCGTTTTCGACGTTAGCCCAATTATCCCAACCCTTCGGCGCGATTGCTTGGGGCATTTCCGTGTTTAGGAATGTCACATTGGCATACGGGCTCCACGGCCGACCGAGGTACGTCTTACCCTTCTCCAAGGTCTTGGCTGTGATCTTGCAGTTGGAAAAGACAAACCCCACTGGTTTCTCCCGCGGCGTCGAAGCCGCGGTAATGAACGTGCATTTTTGGGCACAGTGCAGCTCGCAGCGTTCAAAGAAGACGGTCGCATCTCCGAAGATGTAATCGACCTCGCCCTCGATGTAACAATCCTCAAAATATTGCCGCCCGCCACTCGCATACAGCGTGTCCTGTTTGCCGATCAGGCGGCATTTGCGGAAATTTGCGCGATCGGCCGTCAGACTGAGCGCGATCGCCTGGTTGCCCGAGCCGCCGCTCCGCCAGTGCGAGTTTGCGAAAGTGATGTTCTCCGCCGCGAAATCGTCCGCAGCGATTTTGGTGCTGTAGCTGTTTAGCCCGCCGATCTGTTGTCCCTGGTCGTCCCGCTTCGCCGCGAAATCGTCATAGGTCAGGATCGTGGTCTTCGCCTCCTCACCGAACAACGTGATGGGCCCTTTGTTGTTGTGGATGACTAGCTTCTCCTGATAGCTGCCGGGCTTTATTTGGATGAAAAAACGCGAGCCGCCTTTGTCGGGTGCTGCGTCAACCGCCTGCTGAATAGTCCTGTGCGTGCCACTGCCATCCGCGGCGACCACGGCGTCTGGTTTGGCGCCGGGGGTGATCCATTGGGCATTGGCCCCCGCGGCCGCACAGCAACCAGCCGCGACCATCAGAGAAAGAAGACGATGGCTCCTTGGGCGTTTCACCGGGCGAACGTAGGCGTTCGTCTGTTTCCGGCGCAAACGATTTCCGCTCACGATCCTGCTCTGGTTCTTGCTCCTTTGTGGCAATAGCGCGAGCAAGGAGACCCCAAGACCAGGGGAAGAAGCACGAACATGAGGAAATTGACAAAGGAGCCGGCCTCCCTAATGTTGCCGCTCTTCATCGCCCGGCTTGCGGGTTTCTCTTATGAAACGCACTTTACAGCGCTCCAAGCGCACTCGAAAGAATCAGCATGGTTTTCGTGCACGCATGAGCACGAAGGGCGGTCGCGCCTGCCTCGCGCGGCGACGGCAGCGTGGCCGTAAACGCCTCCTGCCGAAGGGCGCGGAAGTCCATTACGCCCGGCACACGCAGGCGTAATTGCGCCGGTAGGGGTCGAACCGTTAGAAAACCGCCGCCCGCCTCATCGGCCCAACGCTTTACTGAGCCGGCCGGCATACCCCGTCAGCTCCAGATATCCGCGACCTTTGATCGCTTTTCCGTCCCGCGTCCCGCTGGCGTCAACAGCGCCTTCCCAATAGGTAATTGGACCGAGCGCGAGCTCTTGATTCTCCAGCACCGCTCGAACGACAAACTCCGCCTGCTGGCCCGGAAGAGTGACGCGCCAACCGATGGGGTATTGCGCACCGTTTTCTTTGCTTTTCCAGAATGCCATCGGCGTCATCCTAAAATCTGAGCTGCGCAAATGCGTTGGCTCGCCGCCCTGTGCGATCCACGTTCCGCTCGAGCTCGAATCCGGTTCGCCACTTTTGAGCCGCATCTGGTAAAGCATCAGCTCCGTTCCATCCTCCCATTGCACACTAATCCAGTCCCACCCGACCTGATCCTCCGCGAGCTGACTAGTCGCCCATTCATGATCAAACCAGCTTTCGCCGCGAAAAGGATGTGATTTTCCATTCGAAAAAAACTCGCCTGTCGTTTCCAGACGCGGAATTGAATAATAATGCGAGGCGTGGCCGCTCGCGTTCGCCTTGACGCTCACGCCATTTTCGCCGTGCACCACAGGTGGCTTGGCAGCTCGCAAGTGAAGGTGGATCGTGCCCTCCTTGTCCGCGGCCATGAGATCGAAGGCACCCTCTTCGTTTGAGGCCAGTGTCCAGTTGTCGATCCAAGCCAGACGTTTTCCGTCGCCGAATCCAGCCTCGCCGAATGCGCCCCGGCTCATTTTTTGCTCGAAGCGGAAAGTTCCTTTCGAAACGTCGGTCACCGCGAAGTGGGCGAACTTCAAATCGTCGACAATAAAACGCGATGAGTTTGGGTCTCGTTCGGCCTGGGGCATGATTCCCTGACGGAAGAAAGTCAGCTCGTAGCCGAACCGATGGCCTTCCGCGTCGAAGAGATTGCCGGTGAAGTACCACCACTCCGTTTTAAAATCCCGGTGCGCACCGTGATCGCGCGGAAACTCATAACGCCAGCCCGGCTCGGCGGTTTTCCATTCAGCGCCCAATCCCGGACCGGCCAGCGCCAACAGCGCGCAATTCAAAATCCAGAATCTGATGTTAACAACCGCGCTCATTCGCTTCGTAAACTCTCCGTCAGCACCATCCGTCCCGCCCGCCAGGCCGGCACTATGCCCGCTATGACCGCGGCGGCGATGATCCACAACGGCGTGATCGCCAACGAACCCCAGGGAAAGGCCAGTCGGATGGTCCAACCGAAAAATGCGCGGTTGATCACGCCCGTCAGGACCAGGGAAAGACAAACGCCGGACGCAAGTCCGACCAACGCCGCCAGCACTCCGATCATCGCGGTCTCCCAAAGCAACAGTTTGCGAATCTGTCCCGCGCTCCCGCCGATCGCTCTCAAAATCGCCAGTTCGCGAGAACGTTCCGTAATCAAGATCGTAAGCGAAAGAAAAATCCCCGTGATCGCAACGATGACCGCAATCGTCAGCAGCACATAGGTCACTGCAAAGGTCTGGTCGAAAATCTCGAAAATGCGCGTGCGCAACGACTGGTTCGAGTAGATCACGTATTCGCCGCTGCGGCTGAATTTCGCCCGGAAAGTGTCACTCAATTCTTCCGCCGAAGCATGCTTCTTCAAATAGAGGGCGACGCTGTTCACCCGGTCGTCGAGCCAGAAGCGCGTATAGTTCCGTTGGCTCATGAAAACAACTCCCTGGTCCCTGGTGTAATCATAGAAAATCCCGGCGATCGCGAATTTCCGCGGGCCCTCGGGCGTAGTCAGCTCAATCGAGTCGCCGTCACCCAGGCGGTGGCGTCGAGCGAAAGGTTCCGAAATCAGAACCGACGCCTCCTCGTGAAACCGACGCATGATCGCGGGCCCGCTGCCGCGCAAAAACTGGAAATGGCGTCGCTCGGTCCCGCGCACCACCGCGACTGCCACCGTCTTAGAGCCCATGAGCAATTGCGCGTCGCGAAATGTTTCGACTGTTTCCACCGCAGGGTGAGTTTCGAAGTAATGCAACACCTCGGGTGGCATGGACGAGGACGATCCGACAATTTCGTTTGAGGCCGGTCCGACGAAAAGATCCGCGGTCAAGATATCGTTAATCCATACCTGGACAGTTTCGCGGAAGGAAAAGACCATCACGCTCACCCCCACAGTCATGGCGACCGCCGCGGCCAGCGTGGCGATGGTAACGGAGTTTCGCAACAGTGCGCGGGAAAGATTTGCGGCAGCGAGTTCTGCTTCCACGGCCGCTTTTCCTCGCCGGCGGCGGAGCGCCTCAAAAACTTTTCCTGCTCGTGAGCTGAAGCGGAATGCCAGCGGAGGGACCAGGAGGGAAAAACTGGCGAGAACAGCAAACGCGGCCGCGAAGGCAAGCCAGGGCGGCCCGCTGGAAAGGGCCGCAATGGAAAAGAGCGGCACGAGGGCGAGGCAAAGCAACCCGCTCCAGCCCCACATCGATGACGGATTGACCGATCGCTCCAGCGTGGTGCCGCCATGAAGCGCGCGAACTGGTTCCATTTTCGCCGCCGCTTGCGCCGGAAGCCAAGCAGAAATGATGACAGAGCCCAGTCCGATTATTCCGGCAAGCGCAAAACTTCGAGGCTCCAACGCGACCTGCTTCACATTCAGCTGCACGTAAAGGGACGATATCGTCTCAGCTACAGCGCCGGAGAGAAACCGCGCCAGAAGCGTGCCTCCGGCCAATCCGAGCACAACACCAATCACTCCCAGCGAAATCGCTTCCCCCAGGAAAAGGCCGCGCACCTCGGTTCGCGTCACGCCTAACGAGCGCAGGATTCCGATTTCGCGGCGTCGACGCGCCACCGAGGCGGAAACGGTGTTGTAGATCAGGAACATCCCCACGGCCAGCGACACCAGGCTCATCGCGCTGAGGTTCAACTGGAAACCGCCCAGCATTTTATCGACCTCTTCGGTGCGTTGCGCCGGCGTTCTTACCGTTACGTCTTTCGGCAAGATTTTGCGAAGTTGGGCGATCACTTTTTCCCGGTCGCGTGGATTCGTGAGGCGCAATTGGATCGCGCTCAATTCTCCGCGACGTCCAAACAATTCCTGGGCCCATCCGATATCCATCGCCGCGAAGCGCGAATCCTGAAGCGGCGCCCCTTTGCTGCGGAGGATGAACCCGACTCGCAGATGGTGATCGATCATGTTTACCCGCGCGCGGATGTTATCTCCTGCTTTTAAATGGTGTCGCGCCACAAACTCCTCTGAAAGCGCGATTGAGCCCGGCGGCCCAAGCCATCCCTGGATATCAAGGTCCTCCGCGTCGAAGCCGGTCGGATCGAAGGTTCGGAACGGAGCGTTCGTGAAAACGTCGATGCCCAAAACCACCAGGTATTCTCCGGGAAAATCCGGAAGCGTGACCAGCCCCCGCACGAGAGGTGTCACCGCGGAGATTTCACTCGTAGCCGCGACAGCGGGAAAATGATTCTCAGGAAGATTCCCGGAAGGTGCGGTGATTTCCAATTCGGCCTTCCCGGCGACGAGATCGACCGTCGCCGCGAAAGCACGGTTCGCGCTCTGATTGGCAATCTGGGTCGCCAGATAAACCGCCACCCCCAGCGCCACGCTCAAAATGTTCAAGAGCGCCAGAAGGGGATGGCGCCGCAAGTGACGCAAAACGTGCCACCTGAAAACGCGAAAATATTGCGCCGTCACTTCGACCTTAAGCTTCATCCGAATAGCCGCTTGTCTCCGAAAATATTGGCGCGCGATCGCCCTCGCTTTCAGCATTTACGGCAGGGCAAAGTCCGTACTTCCCGCGATGAGGCAGGCATTCGACGCGCTGCATCTACGTCGAGAAATGAAAATTCTGATCGCCGATGACGACGAGATTACCCGACTGCTGCTTGGCTCCGCGCTGACGAACCTCGGACACGACGTATGTGAGGCCACCAATGGCCACGAAGCTTGGAATGCATGGGAGGGCGGCGAGTTCCCGTTCATCGTCTCGGATTGGATGATGCCCGACCTCGACGGCCTGGAATTCTGCCGTCGCATCCGCGCGGCGCGGCGCACACACTATACCTACATCGTCCTCCTGACGTCTCGCACCGGGAAGGCGAATTACCTCGAAGCGATGAGCGCCGGCGCGGACGACTTCATCACGAAGCCGTTTCAAAAGGACTCGCTCGCGGCACGCGTGCGCGTGGCCGAGCGCATCCTCGGGCTGCACGCGAGCTTGCGCAGGGCTAATGCCGATCTCGAGCGCCGCGTTCGCGAAAGGACGGCAGAACTCGAAACAGCGCTCCAAGCAAAGAACGAATTCCTCTCGCGTGCCAGCCACGAACTGCGCACGCCGATGAGCCATGTGCTCGGTTTCGCGCAGGTGCTAGAAAGGCACGCCCTGACGAACGCCCAGGCCGGGAGCGTGCAGCAAATTCTTACCAGCGGCGCTCATCTGCTTCAACTTATTGATCGCATTCTGGTCGTTTCGAAATCCCAGGCGGATGACTTGAACTTTTCTCGCACTCGCGGGCGAGTGCCTGCCCTTGCCCCAAGTGAGCGGCTTACTCGATAAATCAGATTGAGAGAGAACGAGTGCTAACTCAACGAGACATAGCCCGAGCAGAGCCGAAAATCGCCGGCCCTATTCCCATCAGGGGGGCTGGGCAGAGTGCGTCGAGTCCCGAGCCGATCCTATTCTCCAGTCACATTTGGCGCATGGTGGGCTGCGCGGCTGCGCTGGCCATCGCCTTCGCGCTCTACGCCAGGTCGGAAAAGGAAATCGACCGCGCCCATGAAATGCGGCACCGGTCCTTTTTGCTGGCCGATGAGTTGCGCCAGTCTTCGGATGACCTGACCCGGATGGTCCGGACGTATGTGGTTACCGGCGACCCCGCTTACAGACAACACTATCAGGACATTCTGGACATCCGTGACGGAAAGAAAGCCCGGCCAGAGGCTTATTCGAGGATTTACTGGGACTTAGTGCTGGGAGAGGGCCAGGCGCCGCGCCGGGATAGCAAGCAGGCCATCCCGTTGCTCGAGTTGATGCAGCAGGCCGGGTTTACTGAGGAAGAGTTCGGGCGACTGGCGAAGGCCAAGGCGAATTCCGATGGGCTGACCATCCCGGAATTCGAAGCGATCAAACTGGTCGAGTCCGACGGGCCAGAGGCCGAGGCCAATCGGACCAAAGCGAGCAGGATGCTGCATGATGCCAATTACCATCAGGCCAAGGCCGCCATCATGAAGCCGATTGACGAGTTCGATGTGCTGGTGGACGAGCGCACGCTCGCCGCGGTCCAGGCCGCCGGAAAGATCTCCACCATCTTTCGCTACGTATTTGTAGCACTCGGCCTTGTGTTGATATTCTCGCTCTGGCGCCTCTTTGCTGCGTTGAGCGATACTCTCGGCGGGTCCGTTGATGAGGTCTATGCGCAGATTGCCAAAATCGGTAGTGGAGATTTTTCCGCCGCCATCCGGGTGAAAGAGGGTCGGCAAAACAGTGTGCTGGCATGGTTATGGGAAATGCAGGCCAAGTTGAACCGCAGCGATCACGAGCGAAAGCGAACGGAAGCCGAAGTCGTTCTGGCCAAAGAAACCGCCGAAGCCGCCAATCGCGCCAAAAGCGAATTCCTCTCGAACATGAGTCACGAGATTCGGACACCGATGAATGGCATCATCGGCATGACCGAACTGGTGCTCGAAACCGCGCTCGACCGCGAGCAGCGCGAGTATCTAAGCATGGCAAAGAGATCCGCGCTCTCCCTGCTCGGTTTGATCAACGATATCCTCGATTTTTCCAAGATCGAGGCGGGCAAGCTCGAGCTGGAAGCGATCAGCTTCAGCCTGCGCGATTGCCTCAGCGCGGTGCTCAAGCCGCTTGGGATGCGAGCGGATCAAAAGGGACTCGAACTGACAGCGGACATCTCCGCGGTGGTGCCCGATCATCTGATCGGCGACCCGATGCGGCTGCGGCAGATCCTAATCAATCTGACCGACAACGCGATCAAGTTCACGAAGCGCGGCGACGTGACAGTGGGTGTCACGGTCGAGTCTGCGACGGACGATGAGCACTGCCTACATTTCACGATCGCGGATACCGGCGTCGGCATTCCGGAGGAAAAGCGGGCGCTGATTTTCGAAGCATTTGCGCAAGCGGACGGCACCACCACCCGAACCTATGGTGGCACCGGTCTGGGCCTTTCCATCGCTTCGCAGCTCGTGCGGTATATGGGCGGGCGTATCTGGGTCGACAGCACCATGGATGAAGGAACAACGTTCCACTTCACTGTGGGGTTGCCGGTGCGGCAAACGCCCGCGCCGAACGTTCGGCACGTCGACGTCAGCGAGCTCGAGGGCCTGCGCGTTCTCGTGGTGGACGACAACGCGGTGAATCGCCGCATCCTGCGCGAGATGCTCTTGCACTTGCGGATGCAGCCCTCGGTCGTTGCTTCCGGCGCGGCAGCGATCGCGGAGATGCTGCGAGCGGCGCATGCCGGGATGCCGTTCCCACTTGTCATTCTCGATGGAATGATGCCCGAGATGGATGGCTTCATGGTAGTGGAGAAAATTCGCGAACACGCGGATCTCTCCGGCGCGACGGTGATGATGCTCTCGTCGGCCATGCCGGCCGGTGCAGCCGCGCGTTGCGGTGAATTGGGGGTGGCAAGCTACCTGACCAAGCCGGTGACCCAGGCCGAGCTGATCGATGCGATTCTCATCGCGATAGGCGGAGCGATTGAGATTGAGCCCGAGGTGTCAGGAACGCTCAACCCGCGAGGCGCGACCGGCCTCCGCATCCTTCTCGCCGAGGACAACGTAATCAACTGCGTCCTCGCCGCGGGCATCTTGGAAAAACGCGGGCACTCCGTGTTCGTGGCGGCGAACGGCCGTGAGGCCGTGGCAGCCGCAACCGCGGACGCATTCGACCTGATCCTGATGGACGTGCAGATGCCCGAGATGGATGGCTTCGAGGCGACGCGCTGCATCCGCGAGTCCGAGCTGCCCACCGGCCACCACACGCCAATCGTGGCCATGACCGCGCACGCCATGGCCGGCGACCGCGAGCGCTGCCTCGCCGCGGGGATGGACGACTACCTTTCCAAGCCGCTGAACAAACCCGAGTTGCTCGCGGTAATCAACGGCATCTCTCCGCGCATCGCGGCGTTATACAATGATCTCCAAGCCAATGCCGCCTGAGACTGAACCCGCCGGCTCCGAAGTCACGGTCCGGCGCTGCACGCAAATCGGGCGCGGAGCCAGTGTGTTGGCGATCCTGATCGGATTCTCCGTCCTCGCCGGGTGGCTTCTCGATTTCCGACCGCTGATGACGGTGCTGCCCGGCTTTGTGGCGATGAAGCCGAACGCCGGGGTCGCGTTTTGCTTCGCCGGCCTCAGCCTGTTTCTCTTCCTCTTATCCGCGAAGGGGCAAGATCGACGCTGGCGGAAACTCTCCATCGCGCTCGCCGGTGCGGTGGTCACGATTGGAGTGCTCACGCTGGGGGAATACGCTGTCGGCATCAATCTCGGGATCGATGAACTGCTGTTTCGCGATTTCGCCGTTAGCCGCGCCCCCGGCCGAATGGCCCCGCTCACGGCCATCAACTTTGTCTGCCTCGGGCTGGCACTCATCTTTCTTAGTTTCCCGAAGAGAACGGCGTGGGCGCACGCTCTTCCCGGATGGGTCGCATTCACCTCCTTGCTGGCGGTGGTCGGGTATTTCTTTGAAGTCGATTCGCTTTATCGTTCGGGACAGTTCACGGCGGTCGCGCTGCACACCGCCATCGGTTTCCTGCTACTCAGCATTGGTGTCTGGTGCGCGTCCAGCCGCTATGGGTTCATGCGGCTCGTCACGGGATCCGGCACGAGCGGGCTGCTGGTCCGCAGGTACGGCCTGGCCGTGGTGGTTCTGCCCCTCTTGATTGGCTGGCTGCACATGCAAGGCGAGCTTTATGGCTTGTACGGAGAGAAGTTCGGAGCAGCTCTTTTCGCGATGACGAATGTCGTGACCTTCGCCTGCCTCGTCTGGCTCGGAGCCAGGTCCCTGCGGACGACCGAGCACAGGGAAGCGCTGGTCCAGGAACGCCTCCGACAGGTGCATCGGGAGCTCGAGGAGCGCGTCCGCGAGCGCACGGAGGAACTGGCGACGGCGAATGCCGCGTTGCAGGTGGAGAACGCGGAGCGCCGGCAAACGGAGGAGACGTTGCGCGAAAGCGAGGAGAAGTTCCGTCAGTTGGCAGCCAGCGTCACGGATGTGTTCTATATAAACTCACCGGACCTGCAACAGTTGCACTACGTCAGCCCGGCCTATGAACAGATTTGGGGCCGCTCGACGGAAAGCCTCTACGCCAACCCGCAGCAATGGGCCGAAGCGATCCTGCCGGAGGAACGCGAGCGGGTGATTGCGGCGTTTTCCGGACTCGCGACAGAGGAGACCAGCGTCAGCGTCGAGTTCCGGATCGCACGCCCCGATGGCGCAGTGCGCTGGATCCTCAGCCGCGGTTTTCAGGTCCGCGATGCCGCGGGCAAAGTGATTCGCATCACCGGCGTGGCCGCCGACATCACCGAGCGCAAACAGGCGGAGATTGCCTTGCGCGAGAGCCAGCGCTTCGCCGAGAGCATCGCGGAGAACTCAACGAACATCATCTACCTCTTCGATCTCGAGACCCGCGCGAGCGTTTACACGAATCGCAACGCCGCGGAAGCGCTTGGCTATTCGCCGGCGCAGATTCTCGAGCTCGGAGACGACTTCCTTTCGGCCATCATTCATCCCGAGGATCTTCCGCGGGTGGCGCAGCAACTCGTTCTCCTGACGGAGCTGCCGGACGGCGGCATCGCCGATATCGAATATCGCGTGAAGCATGCCAGCGGCGAATGGCGTTGGATGTGGGCGCGCGAGACAGTCTTCAACCGCCGCCCGAATGGCGCCGTCTGGCAGATCATGGGCACGGCGCAGGACATAACGGAGAGACGCCGGATCGAGCAGGAACTGGAGGAGGCAAAAGTCGCCGCCGCTGTCCGCGAAGGGGCGCAACGCTATAACTTCCTCGCCGATACCGTGCCGCAGATCATCTGGACCGCGCAGCCGGGGGGCTGTGCCGATTACTACAACAAGGCGTGGTTCGATTATACCGGCCTCACGCTCGCGCAAACGAAGGACTGGGGCTGGGGTGCGGTGGTGCATCCGGATGACCTCCAGTTGTGCATTGATCAATGGACGCACTCCCTCACCACAGGGGAAAACTTCGAGATTGAATACCGCTTCAAGCGCGCGGCCGACGGAACCTACCGGTGGTTTCTGGGACGCGCTTCGGCCCACCGCAATGAAGCCGGGGAGATTGTGCAATGGGTCGGCACGAGCGCAGATATCGATGACCAAAAACGCGCCCGTTCCGTCCTGGAGGGCAGAGTTGCCGAGCGCACAGCGGAACTCGCAAAAACCAACGAAGCACTGCTGCGGCAGCAAACCGAGCTGCGGGTACTCTTCGACCTGATGCCGGCGATGATCTGGTTCAAGGACACCGAGAATCGGATCCTGCGGGTCAATAAACGAGTTGCGGATTCCGTGGGCAAATCGGTCGCGGAGATTGAAGGAAAACTATCGTTTGAAATTTATCCGGACGACGCGGCCAGGTTTCATGCGGATGATCTGGAAGTCATCCGATCGCGAGTGCCAAAACTGGGATACGTCGAGACGATCCGGGATCGGGACGGTAATGAACTTTGGGTCCAGACGGACAAGGTTCCCTACACCGACGAGGACGGGAAGGTGGTGGGTATCGTCGTCATGGCCCAGGACGTCACCGAGCGCAAACAGATGGAAGCGGCGCGCGACCGCCTGGCCGCGATTCTCGAAGCCACTCCCGATCTGGTGGGCATCGCCAATCCCGCAGGCCATCACATCTACCTCAACCGCGCCGGCCGCAGGCTGGTCGGCCTTGGTCTTGACGAAGACGTCACGCAAACGTGCATCGCTGAGTTCAGTCCGGATCCCGCGAGTCATCCCGCAACGGCCGAAGCAGTTTCCACCGCCGTCCGCACGGGCACATGGAGCGGAGAGACGGTGTTGATCAGCCGGACCGGTCAGGAAATCCCTGTCTCCCAGGTCATTCTCGCCCACAAAAATTCCGCCGGGGAGCTTGAGTTCCTTTCCACGATTATTCGAGACATGACCGGGCGGCATCAGGCGGAGGCGGAGTTGCGGGACGCAAAGGAATCGGCCGAGTCGGCGAACCGCGCGAAGAGCGAATTTCTGGCGAAGATGAGCCACGAAATCCGCACGCCGATGAATGGCATCATCGGCATGACTGGTTTGCTTCTCGACAGTGACCTCGACGCCGAGCAGCGAGGCTTCGCGGAGACGATCCACAGCAGTGGTGAGTCGTTGCTCACCGTGATCAATGACATTCTGGATTTTTCGAAAATTGAAGCAGGAAAGCTCACTTTTGAAGAACTCGATTTTGATCTACCCGAGGCGGTCCATGGCAGCCTGGAAATGCTGGCGCAACGGGCGGAGAGCAAAGGTCTTGAACTCGCCTGCCTCCTTGAACCCGGCGTGCCAGTGCATCTCCGGGGCGACCCCGGCCGATTGCGCCAGGTCCTCATCAACTTTGTCGGCAACGCCATCAAATTTACCGAACGAGGCGAAGTGGTGGTGAAGGTTTCAGTCGAAAGCGAGACGGAGGCGGATGCAATTTTGCGCTTTGAGGTGAAAGACACCGGAATTGGCATCCAGAAGGATGCGCAAGCGCGCCTCTTCCAACCTTTCAGCCAGGCAGATGGCTCGACCACGCGAAAGTACGGCGGCACGGGCCTGGGTCTCGTCATCTCCAAGCAACTGATCGAGTGCATGCACGGTGCGGTTGGTGTCGAGAGTGTTCTCGGCCAGGGCTCTGTTTTCTGGTTCACAGCCCGCCTGACGAAGCAACCGGAGGGCGCTCACTCTCAGGATGGGATACCAGGTGAACTCCTAAACTTGCGCGTCCTTGTTGTAGATGACAACGAAACCAGCCGGCAAATCCTCCTCCACCAGACCCGGGCCTGGAAGATGAGCAGTAGCGCGGCTGGGGGCGCGGCCGCTGCTCTCACGGAATTGCGCAGCGCCTTTGCCGCAGGTGTTCCGTATCAGGTTGTCCTCCTGGATATGCAAATGCCGGGAACAGACGGACTGACTCTTGCACGCACCATTAAGGCCGAACGTGAATTGGCGGGTGTTCGACTCGTCCTACTCTCTTCCTTTGGAGGCCGAATCAATCCCGAGGAACTGAAAGCTGTCGGCATTGACGATTGCCTGGTGAAACCGGTCAAGCAATCACTTCTCTTTGACTCCCTCGCGATAATCATGGCGGGTGGGGCTGCCGGTTCAACGCGCAAGATAAACAGGGCTTTACCGTCTTTACCTGCCGCGGGTCCCTCTGCTCAGAAATTGCGCATCCTTCTGGGCGAGGACAACGCCGTAAACCAACAAGTAGCATCAGGCTTGTTGCGGAAACTCGGATATCGAGCGGACGTCGTGGCCGACGGAACTGAAGTTTTGAAAGCGCTGCAACGGATTCGTTATGACGTCGTCTTCATGGATTGCCAGATGCCTCAGCTCGACGGGTATGAGACAACGCGCCGCATCCGGCAACTCGAGGAAAAACGCGCAACCCCGTTCGACTGGAAAGCGCCGATCCATATTATCGCGATGACCGCTAATGCGATGGAAGGTGATCGCGAAAAGTGTCTCGCCGCCGGGATGAGCGATTACCTCAGTAAGCCGGTCCGCCGGAACGAACTCAAGGCGGCCCTGGATCGATGCCGTGAAATCCTGACCTCCGCGGTACCCGATTCTTCGGTGGACCCGGAGTGGGGCGCTGCTCCTTCGCTCCCCCTCGCCACCCTGTCTAACCTGGCATCGTCAGAAGACTTGTTGGTGGATATCGATCGACTACGGGATGTGGTTGATAACGAGCCTGCTCGAATGCAGCAATTGATCGATCTTTATTTGACTCAAGCCGTTCCCATGTTGGACGGCCTCGATCAAGCGATCCAAGCCAATGCGAGCGGCGACGTCGCCCGCATCGCCCACAAATTGGTCGGCTCGAGTGTCTCCTGCGGCGTGGAGGCATTCACCCATCCTCTGCGCGAACTGGAAAGGCTCGGTCACGAAGGAGACCTGGCGGGAGCACACCTATTATTTGACGAAGTTCGCCAGAAATTTCCGCGAGTGCAGAGGGTTCTCACTCAGTTGATGCCACATCCTTCCAGCCTCGAGGTCACGATCCCATGAAGAGAATTTATGTTCCCAGCAAAAGGAAAACGATCCTGATCGTAGATGACGATCAGATCGCCGTTCACGCGTACCGGGAGAAACTCCAGAGCCACGGGTACGTCGTTAAGGTTGCGGGCAACGATCAGGCCGCCATGCAAACGCTCAGGGACCAGCCGATAGCTCTCATGATTCTCGACTTGTGCCTGCCGGGAATGGACGGCGCTGAAGTTCTCAGGAATGTCCGTTCGGTGTTCGACATGCAGGCGTTACCGGTCGTTGTTATCTCGAACGCTTATCTCGGCAATCTGGGGCGGGCCGCCTTGGAAGCAGGCGCAACCAGGTGTGTGGCGAAATCCGAGAGCGATTCGGACCAGATGTTGGAAGTCGTCCGTGAGCTAATCGGCGTGGGTCCTTCCAACGTTGTGGGAGCTACTGCGGGAGACTTCGGATTTAATTGGGACAACGAAACGCTCGTCTCCCCGTTTGAGGCGGAGGATCAGGATAGCCTGGTTACGAGGCTGCTCATCTATGCACCGGAAACACTTGCGAAGTTGCGGGCCAGCCATCAAGCCCTGGCCAGGACGGAGCAGGACGAATTGCACCGGACTGAACTCACCAAGATGCACCGGCAGGTTCGTTGGCTTGCCGCCTTCTCCGGTCCTGTTGGTTTTAGGAAAATCGCGCAGATGGCAAATGCTTTGGAAGCGTTGCTCATCCAGCTGCACGCCAAGCCGGCCAAGATCACGCCCTCGGTCCTGCGGACGGTCGCGCAAGCTCTGGACGCGTTGGCCTACTTATTTGACGAGGCTGCGCAGGCACCGGCGGGGGATTTGCCGCCGCTGCCGCCGAGGATTCTGGTGGTGGATGACGAAATCATTTCGCGCGAGACGATTCGTTCCGCGCTCGGACAGGCCGGCCTTCCTTCGGTTAACCTGGATGATTCGCTCGCTGCACACCTCCTGCTGGAGCAAGAGTCTTTTGACCTTATCTTTCTCGATGTCGAGATGCCGGGAGAAAGTGGCTTCGATCTCTGTCTAAAGATCCGCGAGATGGCGACGAACCGCGCGACTCCAGTGGTGTTTGTCACCTCGCATTCTGATTTTGGGACTCGGGCGCAGTCGACTCTAAGCGGGGGAACCGATTTCATCGCGAAGCCATTTCTCCTGGCGGAACTGGCGGTTAAGGCGTTGACCTGGTTGTTCAAGGACAGTCATCAGGTGCTTTCAACGGCGGCAGGACCAGACAGCCCTCCGACTGACAAGGTCAAGCACAAGTCACAGGCCTTCGAAGAGGCGGAGTCAGGTAATGGCAAATTAGAATATGAAAGTAAACGACCTCATGTGGCACTCACAGCAAACGCCTGACCCAGAGATAGCTTCACTCCCACCCGATCCGGTCTGGATCAGATTCAAGCCAGCTTTGGGAGAGCACTCTATCGAAACGGCGGCTGACGCAGCTCGCGATGTCGCGCTCTGCAAGACAAGCGTGCCCATCATTGTCGCCGACGACGACGCGGTCTCGCGTGAGTTGATCTCGGCCCTGACGACAAAGTGGGGTTTTCGGACCATCGTCACCCAGGATGGCCATGAAGCAATGGCGGCCATTCGCGCCGAACAAGGAGCCGTGGTCGCGATTCTCGATTGGATGATGCCCGGCATGGACGGGTTGCAAGTTTGTCAACGCGTGCGCGAAACCGCCAAAATGGTTTACATAATTCTGCTTACTGTGCGCGGCGGAACCGCAAACCTCGTCGAAGGTCTGGAATGTGGCGCCGATGAGTATCTGGTGAAACCGTTCGACAAAAGCGAACTACTCGCCCGAGTTAAAGTGGGTCTGCGGATACTCGACTTGGAGACCCACCTGGCCCAGCGCGTCAAAGAATTGGAGTTGGCCTCCACAGAAATCCATAACCTGAACCTCCGCATGCCACTGTAGAAGCGAACGGTCCAGATGCTCATTCCGGACAGACTCGGGCACAATCGACGCTCAACGGCGGAAATGACTTCATCGCGAAACTATTCCTGCTGGTTGAATTGGCCGTCAAAGCGTTGACCTGGCTGTTCAAGGAGCGTCCGCAGACGGCTTCGGTGGCCATTGGGCAAGACAGCACTTGTGCCGAGAGGGCAGTCACGCGGCGCTGAGTTTCTCGTAGTAAGGGGATTGCGACCAGGCGCCGTAATGTGCGGGTTCGCCTCGTTATAAGGGGGGCTGGTATCAAGCCGACGCTTTCCAGCCGGTCGTCCCATTGATCGTCGTGAGCCTAGCCCGTGTTCTTTGAGGCCTCCCCTCAGTAGTGGCCACACGGGAATTTGCGTACTCACCGCTTCGGTCGCGCGCATGCCCGCCGCTCTATCAGGAGCTATGAGCGCCCAGATTACGCCTGCACGCAGTCCGCGACCCGCTGAACGGCACTGGTCACACTTTGGCCAATCGCAACGTCAATAATCACAACCCATGAAACAACCATTAAGCCGTCTGATACTGAAATCCCGGTGGCCCACCGCCTTCCTCTGTGCTGCCGCCAGTTGGCTGCTCCAGATGCCCGCGCGGGCGGCGGATCGTTCGATTGCGGAACTGTTCCGAGAAGCAGCGGCTTCCGTCCAGTACGGCGGCTTCGTTAGCCAGGGTTTCCTCGTGAACACCGGCCATAACGACTACCTCGGCAATACGAGCGCGGGTACGGCCGATTTCCGCGAATATGGCCTCAACGCCTCCTATGCCATCGGCCAGTGGCGATTCGGCCTGCAGGTCTTCGGTCAGAAACTCGGCGAATACGGCGACGACAAATTGGGAATCGACTGGGCGACCGTGGACTATCAGCCGGCGCAGTGGTTCGGCCTGCGCGCCGGCCGCGTCAAGATGCCGCGCGGCCTCTACAACGAGGTGCTCGATCTTGACTCCGTCCGCCCTTTCGTGCTGTTGCCCCAGAGCGTTTACGACGCTCGCCTGCGCGATTTCAACGCCGCGTTTGACGGCGCGATGATCTTTGGCAACGTCCCTCTCAAGCAACTCGGCAGCCTCGATTACCGCATATTCTACGGGGATATCCCAATCGACGCCGACGCGGGAGCCAACGACTACTTCAACAATATCTTCCCTACCACGGGCATAGATATCGAGATGGATTCCGTGCGTGGCGGCTCGCTATTCTGGAATACGCCACTAACGGGACTTCGCACGGGATACTCCTACAGCTCCTTCCAGAACCTGATCTCCTTCCGGCAGGCGACCACCGCGCTTGGACCGCCGCCGGCGCCCATTCTCACGTTTCTTGGCACCACAGCAACGGACTCCTACGACCGGCATCTGCTGTCGATCGAGTATGCCAAGGGCCCCTGGGTGTTCGCCGCCGAAGCGGGACGCGAGCAGGCAATCTACCAGGTTCACATCAGCGGAGTGCGCCTGCTGGACTTTGATTTCCAAAGCGATCAATTTTACGTGTCCGCAGCGCGCCGGATCACCCCGTGGTTGGAACTCGGTACTTACTACAGCTACTCGCGGAATGAGGACTTGGTGGTCCGTTCCACGCTCCCCACGCCCGTCAGCTTCCCGGTGCTCAAACAACACGATTTCGCCGTCAGCGCTCGCTTCGATATCAACAAGAACCTGATTTTCAAAGTGGAAGGCCATTACCTGAATGGCGCCGGCAAGATCTTCGACACGATCAGCCATCCGCAGCACTTCGCCGACCGGGACAAGTCATGGTTCCTCTTCGGCGCGAAGGTCACTTATTCGTTCTAATTCCAAGTGATTACCAGGCTCCTACTCTTGCTTGTCTTGGGCGCGAATCTCATCGCGTCCGGCGCGACGCTTCACGCCGAGCCCATGCTCGCCGGTCACGCCGGGCTCAAGGGGCAGACGCTGGATGATGATGGGGTCAAGGCCGTGCTCCTCGGGAAGAGGATTACGCTAGGCAGTACGCGCGTGGTCATCGTCTTCGCCCGGCAGGGTGAGGTACAGGATGCGTTCCTCCAGCCCCACCTCGGTATGACCACAAATCAGTTTCAAAATCACTGGCGCCGCCTTTTCATGACGGGCGGCGGGAGTGCGCCCAGGATCGTCGAGACCGAAGCCGACGCGCGAAAACTCGCCGCCGTAACCCCCGGCGCGATCTTAATCGCCGACTCCGCGCACGCCGCCGGTCTGGCCATCCTCGCTGCCCCCTAGTCCGCGCCCATGAGTCTTTTTCGCTTCACCCGCAGTTTCGGATTTCGTCAGACGATGCTACTCACGACCGCCTGCTTCGTGCTCATCGCACTCGGAGTCACCGGTGTCACGATCGTGTCGCGCAAATATTCCCGGCAGGGCACGCGGCAGACGGAGACGCTTACGGGACAGTTCCTGCCGGGTTTGGTCACACTCGCCCGACTGCGGGTTGCCACGTTCAATCTCAAGAGCATTACCTACCAGTTCGCCCTGGCCAAGGACGAGGCGGCCATGAAGGAGCAAGAGCAGGCGTTTCGGGACAGCAGCGCGCAGGTGACTCGTAGCATCGCCGACCTGAAGCTGCTGGCCCACGACGAGAAGACGCAACGCTTCATCGCTGCTTTCGCCGATGGCGTGGAAAGCTATCGGCAAAGCGCGGAAAGGTTTCAAAGCGAGCTGGGCGCCGGCGAGTTTGAAAAAGCGATGGCCACGCTCGACCAGCAGGTCGGTCCGGCCCAGAAAAGAATCGAGGCGCAACTCCACGCTGTCGCCGATCGATACTTCGAACTTACCGGCGACGCCGGTAGCCGCACCACCGCGCTTCTCGCACAGTCCGATCGTTTCGGCCTCATGGCGACGATCGCGCTCGCTGCGTTCACCCTCCTCAGTCTCGCCCTCTCGCTCGCCGCCACCCGCGCCTTACTGGGGCAGGTGCGGAAACGAGACGCCGAGCGACAGACCGCGCAGAACACCTTGGAAAAGCGCGTGGAAGAGCGGACAGCCGAACTCGAGAAGACTCACGGGGAGCTCTTGCGGGAAAAAGAGAACGCGGATGAGGCAAATCGCTCCAAGAGTGAATTCCTGGCGAACATGAGCCACGAAATTCGCACGCCGATGAACGGCATCATCGGCATGACCGAGCTGGTGCTCGACACCGAGCTTGATCGGGAGCAGCGAGAGTATCTCGGGATGGCAAAGAGCTCCGCGCTTTCGCTCCTCCGTTTGATCAACGATATCCTCGATTTCTCCAAGATCGAGGCGGGCAAACTGGAGCTGGAAGCGATCAGCTTCAGCCTGCGCGATTGCCTCAGCGCGGTGCTTAAACCACTTGGGATGCGAGCGGAGCAAAAGGGACTCGAGTTGACCGCGGACATCGCCGCGGTGGTGCCCGATCATCTGATCGGCGACCCGATGCGGCTCAGGCAGATCCTGATCAATCTGACCGACAACGCGATCAAGTTTACCGAACGTGGTGACGTGACGATGAGTGTCACGGTCGAGTCTGCAACGGGGGAAGAACACTGCCTGCATTTCAAGATCGCGGATACCGGCGTGGGCATTCCGGAGGAAAAGCGCGCCCTGATTTTCGAAGCGTTCGCGCAGGCGGACGGTACCACCACCCGAACCTATGGCGGCACGGGCCTGGGACTTTCCATCGCCTCGCAGCTGGTGCGGCATATGGGCGGGCGTATCTGGGTCGAGAGCACCATGGGTGAAGGAACAACGTTCCACTTCACCGCGAAGCTGCCGGTCCGGCACACACCTGCGCCGAACGTCCGGCACGTCGACGCCAGCGCACTCGAAGGCCTGCGGGTTCTCGTGGTGGACGACAACGCGGTGAATCGCCGCGTTCTGCGCGAGATGCTTTTGCACTGGCGGATGCAGCCCTCGGTGGTCGCCTCCGGTGCGGTGGCAATTGTCGAGATGCTGCGAGCGGCGCATGTCGCGATGCCATTCCCGCTCGTCATCCTCGATGGGATGATGCCCGAGATGGATGGCTTTATGGTGGTGGAGAAAATTCGCGAACACGCGGAGCTCTCCGGCGCGACGGTGATGATGCTCTCCTCGGCAATACCCGCCGGTGCGATCGCGCGCTGCGGCGAACTGGGCGTAGCGAGCTACCTGACAAAACCGGTGACCCAGGCCGAGTTGATCGATGCAATCCTCATCGCGCTTGGCCGGACGGCTGAAACAATGCCGCCGCTCCCGGTGGACGTGGAGCCGATCAGCGTCCAAACCTCAATCGGCCTTCGCATCCTGATCGCCGAGGACAACGTTATCAACCGCACAGTCGCTACGCGCATGCTAGAAAAACAGGGCCATTCCCTGGTCCACGCTGATAACGGCAGCGAAGCAGTGGCAGCAGTCGCGCGGGAGCCTTTCGACCTCATCTTGATGGATGTGCAGATGCCGGAAATGGACGGATTCGAAGCGACGCGGCGCATTCGCGAATCGGAGGGAGCCACTGGTCGCCACACGAGGATCGTAGCGATGACCGCACACGCCATGGCCGGCGACCGGGAACGCTGCCTGGCCGCAGGCATGGACGATTACGTCTCCAAGCCGCTGCGGAAAGAAGATCTTCTGCGCGCGCTTGAAGGCGCGAGCGTTTCGGAAGGCGCGGAACCGACCGAAACGGCGCCTCATTACAACCGCGAAGAGTTGCTCTCGCAATGCGATGGCGATGAGAAATTGATGAGTGAGCTGGTTTCAACTTTTCACGATAGTACTCCGAATATTTTGCGGGCGGTCGGCGAGGCGGTGGAGAAGAGCGACGCGCCGGCGCTGGCCGCCCAGGCTCACAAATTATTGAGCTCCCTGGGAGCTTTCGGAGCGGGGCGTGCGCGGACTCTGGCGCTACGTCTGGAGAAGCATGGCTTGGAAAGTGATTTTGGCGGGGCAAGGGAAAGGTTCACCCAACTTGAACGAGAAACTGATAAAATTTACGCTGCCTTCGCCTGATTCCGACGACACCCCGACAATCGCCCCGTCGAAAGCGCGCATTCTGGTGGCCGAGGACGATCCGGTCTCTCGCACCCTTGTTGCGACCCGCCTGGCGAAATGGGGCTACGATGTGGTGGTCACAAACGATGGCGCTGAAGCGATGGCAGTCCTGCGCGGTCGCGACCCGCCGACACTGGCGATTCTCGATTGGTCTATGCCGGGAATGGACGGGCTCGAGATCTGCCGCCGTCTCCGGGAAGTGGAAAAGAGGATTTACCTCATTCTGCTCATCGCGCACGGGAGCAAAGAGAACATGATCGAAGGATTGAGTGCGGGCGCCGACGACTACCTGGTCAAGCCATTCCACGCCGAAGAATTGAACGCGCGTATTCTGGTCGGCTTGCGCGTGATGACTTCGCAGGAAACCCTGGCCGATCGAGTGACAGCTCTTGAAGTAGCGGCTGCCGAAATCAAGGCCCTAAGGTTTCAAATTCCGCTTTGACTCGAACCTCCGCACATTTTTCACGTTCCAGCGAAAGCATGTCCACGTCTAATAACAAGCCGACTGACCCCTCCAGCGCGCCGTCTAGCCGATTACAGGCGGTTTTATTGCCGAAGCGAAGCAAAATCCTCATGGCCGAGGATGATCCAGTCAGCGCCAAAATCTTGCAGGTTACGCTGACGAAGCTTGGATACGACCCGATCATCGCGAGCGACGGCGCGGAGGCATGGAGCATATTCGACCAAGAACCGATCCGGCTGATCGTGAGCGACTGGATGATGCCGGATCTGGATGGCCTGGCGCTGTGCGAAAAGATAAGGCTACGGCCTCAAACTCCCTACATCTACTTCATCCTTCTCACGGCTAATCACACGAGCCCGGAAAACTATGCCCTGGCGACCGCCGCCGGTGTTGATGATTTCCTAACCAAGCCGCTGGATCGCACAGCCATTCAAATGAGGCTGGCAGTGGGGGAAAGGATTTTAAAATACACGACTGAAATCCGGCAACTGAGAGAACTGATTCCGATCTGTATCTATTGCCGCAAGGTGCGTGACGAGCAGGACTATTGGGAGCAGGTGGAGAGCTATATTCAAAAAGAGACCGGAAGCCGGTTCAGCCACGGCGCCTGTCCCGAATGCTTCGAGAAAGAACTGGAGCGTTTCCCAGGATCTATCACCCAGACACCGGGTCACGCCTCCTGACGATCGACGGTGGCCGTCTCCTGCCCGATTCGAAGAGATCTGCCGGGATAACGCCAAACCATTACTTAAAAAGTGCGCTGGGCACGAACTCCTCCAGCTATTCAGGTGCGGGAAAATCACGCGCGAAATACCTGTAAAACCCAGGAACGTTTCCCCGCCACGCGATTTCCAGCGCTGCGTCCGATTTAGCCCACTAAGGCAAGTAATGCCCCGTTAAGGAAGACGAAATCCTGAGCCCGGATGAACGACGGTTCTTCCATGGAGCGAAGCATGTCCAAAAGGGCCGCCTTTAGCGCTGAGAATCAGAAGCTGAGCGCTTTACCCCCACCGGCATGGTGTGACGCGGTAGGTCAATAGTAAATACGCATCCCGAGGCTGGTACGTCACGGACGCTGAGAATTCCCTCATTTGCCTCGACGCTTCGCCGGGAGATGGATAACCCCAACCCCAGGCCGGTTTTATTTGCGCCACTCTGGGTGAACGGGCGGAACATTGTTTCGATGTCCCCGGTGGGAGGCCGCCGCATTGGTCCTCGACCTCGATCAGGATGCGCTCGGCGATTGCATATACCTTCAATGTCACCTCACTGCCGACATGGGTAAATTTGAATGCGTTTTGCAACAAGTTTCCGACCGCTGACAAGAGCAATTCCCGGTCGGCGTCCACGGCAAGCTTCGAGTCAACATAGGAGACCGTTAGTTTGCATCTGTTAACCTCTGCCTCCAGCGCGGCGGAGAGCTGCACTTCGGCAATGAACTCGGCCAGGGAGAACAAGCGATGCCGCACTGGCATTCCGGCGGTAGTCCGAGCTTCCGAAAGGGAGCGGTCGATCAGACGACGCAATGCTACCAAACTGCGATCCAAGACGGCGCCGGTCGCCCCAGTCAAGCCCACCGAGCCGGCCTTGATGGCGGTAAGCGCAAGGGTTGCGCTATTGAGGTGGTTACGTAACTCGTGCGCGAAAAATCCCAGCCGCTCGTTCGCGATGGCATCCTTGTCGGCAAAGATATTGTCACGCTGGGCGCTAAACTCTGTGGCAGCGACCGCGATCGCATTATCAAGGCAACGATTAAGCGTTCGAAACTCATGGTTCGAAATCGAGGCGCCGCGTTCTACCGCAAGATCGGTGACGGACTGGCAGAGATCACCATAGTCGTGAACGACCTGTTCAATCGTAAACCCATGCTGCAGTAGTTCACGGCCATGTTCCTTCGCCGCCACACCCATCTCCGACAGTACTGCATCTACCCCGCCAGACGGCCCTGATACATCATAGCTTTCCGCATCCCGGTCCGACTCTTCCGCCTTAAGGGTCTTGATGATTTGATCGAGGAAGATCGTAATCCCATAGTCCAGTTCTTCTTCGGTGGCTCTGGGCGAGGGTCTCCTGGCGACTTTCATCCGGCATCGCTCAATTAACTCGCCCCGATGTTCGCTGAGAAATTCGTGCATCATAACGGTATTTTTGGGTTGAATGCAGAAGAGAGTGCCTAACTAGCCATCAATATCTCTTCCAGCTTACTTTTCAGTTCAGGAGGACGGCAGGGCTTCTGGAGGAAATGCTCGAACTGGAGGTCGATGTCATGGCGTGCCATCGCGGCGGCGGGGTGACCGGAGCAAAACAAGATGGACGATTTCGGAAGACTGGCCTTCAGCTGGTCCGCGAGCATCTTTCCGGACAAACCGGACATTACTACATCCAGCATGATCAAACGGATCTCCGGATGGTCGCGAGTGATTTGCAACGCATTTTCGCCATCTCCCGCGGTCAGGACGGAATAACCAAAGGACCTAAGCGAAAAACTCAAAATCGCGCGCATAGCCGGGTCGTCATCGATGACCAAAATGGTCGCCTGGCTTGCGGCCGGTGGCGCATCAGCGTTCTTTGATAGATCTTTCATCGGAAAAATAGCTCCCGGTCAGACCAGGCGCACCCATTGGTCAATTCATTTATGCTTCGATCATTTTGTGGCGGATGGCGTAGCGGACCAGGTCGGCGAGGGAGTCAAGACTTAGCTTGCGCAAGACATTTGAACGATGCGTCTCCGCGGTTCGAATACTGATGCTTAACGCGCTGGCGACTTCCTTATTGCTTCTTCCCTCCGCCAGGAGCTGCACGATTTCGCGCTCGCGCATCGTCAGCCGCTGGTTCCCTTGCATGGGGTGGGGCCGGGCTCCAGAGCGATTGAGGATTTCCGCGAACAACACCTCGGAGACCTTGTTCGTGAAAAATGCTTTGTGCTCGGAAAGCGATTGGATCGCTTTGACCAGAAGCTGGTGGGCGTCGGACTTAAAGATGAAGCCTTTCGCGCCGGACTCGAAAACCTCCCGAATCAGCTCATCCGTTTCGTGCGCGGTGAAGATAAGTATTTCTGTGCGCGGCAGGCGCCGTTTGATTTGAACCGCGGCGTCGAGCCCGTTGAGGCCGGGCATGCTCATATCCATTACGACCACGTCTGGTTCGAGGGCAAGGGCCTGCTCGATGGCATCCCGACCGGTCGTGGCGATGCCGCAAACCTCCCAGCCGGGTTGCCGTTCGATGACCGCGCGCGTGCCTTCGCGCATTACGTCGTGATCGTCGGCAATGAGGATTCGTAAAGTTGTCGCTGGCATTATCATAGGGTCTGGGTTTCCGGTACAGGGCTTGAAGCAAAATGGTCCGTGGCAGGCTGGGTTAGCACTTCGTGCAAAACCGCCAAAAGCTTGTTCTTGTTGTAGGGCTTGTTGAGGCTGGCCCGAACGTTCAACTGCGCGATTTCGTCCGCGCGGCCATCCTGACCGCCCCGGCCCGTTGAGGCGACCACCCGCACGCCCGGTTTCATTTTTTGCAGGGTGCGAATCAGCGCTACGCCGTCCATGAAAGGCATGGCCAGGTCGGTGAGAACGAGATCGACCTCGTTCATGCGGAGAGCAAAGATGGCGAGCGCTTCGGGGGCCTCGACGGCGGTGAGCACGCGATAGCCATGGTTTTCCAGGATGGCCCTGGCGACCTGAAGAATGGATTCCTCGTCATCCACAATAAGGAGCAGCTCACCATTGGCCCGGGGCAGGGGCGCTGCTTCGCGCGCCGATGGCGTGGCGAGTTCGCTCGCGTTTGCGGGCAGGAAAACCTTGAAGCCCGTGCCCCGCCCCACCTCGCTGTAGACTTGAATAAAGCCGCCGTGACTTTTAACGATCCCGAGCACAGTGGAAAGCCCCAGGCCGGTACCGTGGGTCAGCTCCTTAGTCGTAAAAAATGGATCGAAAATTCTATCGAGGTTCTCACGCGAGATACCGGTCCCGGTGTCGCGTACTTCAAGGAGCACATGAGGCCCGGCCTTGGCTCCGGGCGTCATGCTGGCATAGTAATCGTCTACCTCGAAATTCTCGAGTTTGAGCGTAAGCGTGCCTCCGCCCGGCATGGCGTCGCGTGCGTTAATGCAAAGGTTAAGCAGAATTTGATGCAATTGCGTGGGATCCGCCACAATCGCCCAAAGGTCTTCCGGGTAGTTGGTCAGAACGTCGATCGCCTTTGAAAATGTCTTCTCGGCAATTTTCACGATCTCCTGGACGAGGTAGATCGGTTGCAGAAGGACGCGATCCCCATCCGCCCCCCGCGCGAAGGTCAGGACTTGCTTGACGATACTGGCCCCGCGCTCGGCGCTTGATTCGACAATCGCGAGAAATTTCTCGCGTTCTTCCTGGGGAAGGTTGCCTCGCAGAAGGGGGGCCACCATTAGAATGGGAACTAGAATATTGTTCAGATCATGCGCCACGCCACTGGCCAGCGTGCCGATGCTTTCAAGCCGTTGGGCCCGCAAGAATTGCTCTTCAATTTTTTTCTGGTCGGTGATGTCGGTGTTGATGATCAGGATGGATTGGGGCACGCCCAACTCATTCCGGACCAGGGTCCACCGACTGCGGACGATGACGTTCTCACCGTCCTTACGGGGGTGCTTACATTCGCCGGACCATTTCCCGCTCTCGGTTACAGCAATTTTCGCCGCGAGAGCGGTAGAGGGGTGCTCTTCAGGAAGAAAACTGGAAGCTTGCTTGCAGTGAACTTCCGCGGCCGTCCAGCCATACAGTTTCTCCGCGCCGTGGTTCCAAAATTCGACGCGATCTTCCATATCGCGGACCATGATTGCGTCCTGCGCGAGCTCCAGCAGCCTGGCCTGCTCTCGCAGCCGGTCCTCTGCCTGCTTTCGCTCCGTGATGTCTCGGATGAAACCGGTAAACATCGGAGGTTCTTGCGAACCCATCCGATTAATTGAGAGTTCCAGGGGAAACTCCGATTTGTCACTTCGCATTCCAATTAGTTCGATGCGTTTCCCGAGGACGAGAGACGCTTCACCCGTGGAAAGGTAACGCGCCAGACCGCTCTGATGGCGTTTGCGCAACGCTGGCGGGATAATTAAGTCGGCCAAGACCTGCCCGATGGCTCCCTCTCGTGTGTAGCCAAAGATTCTTTCGGCCGCTGGATTGAATTCAACAACCCTGCCCAGATGGTCCATGGTAATCACACAATCGAGGGCCGATTCCAGGACAGAGCGCATGCGCTCCTCACTCTCACGAATCGCGTCCTCCGCCTGTTTCCGCTCCGTGATGTCGCGCGCCACGCCGCCGACGCGGTAGATCTCACCGGCACCGTTGCGCACCGGAAAGGCGTGGTCGTGAATCCAGCGAATGGATCCGTCCGGCCGGACGACGCGGTATTCCTCGTCGTACGTCGCCGCCGCCTGTTTCGTCAGGGCGGCCTGGCGGACTGCCTCTTTGTCCTCGGGATGAATTGCGTCCAGCCAGCTGTCGGGGTCGGCATAAACGGCGGCACGCGACCTGCCCCACAATGTCTCGTACGCTGGACTGACATAGAGGATCGCTTTCTTGGTTGGGTCCGCCAGCCAGAAGACTTCCTGAATATTTTCCGCGAGTTGGCGAAATCGCTCCTCGCTTTCGCGCGAGGCTTCCTCAGCACGAGCTTTGTGCCTCCGCAGCCCGCTTTGTTCCAAAGCTCGGCTGACCGCAGATCCCAGACGCGCCAGCCGGTCTTTCAACACGTAATCGGTCGCCCCCTGTTTCATTGCCTCTACCGCGGTGTCCTCTCCCATGGTGCCGGAGACGAGAATAAAGGGAACTTTCGGCGCCCGCTGTTTCACCAAGGCCAGGGCGCGCAAACCGTCGAACTGGGGCATCGAGTAATCGGATAGAATAATGTCGAAATCGCGCTGGAGGCTGTCGAGAAAGTCCGCTTCGGTCTCGACGCGCTCCCATTCCGGGGCAAAGCCGCTGTTTCGTAATTCCCGCAGGACAATCTCGGCATCGCTGTCGCGATCCTCTACCAACAGAACTCGGAGCGGGCGCTTCATCACTTCTCCACGGGCGGAAGGTTGAGCAAGAGCCAATACATTCCTACGTCCCGCACGGCCTCGGCGAACCGCTCGAAGTTCACCGGTTTTACGATGTAGCTGTTCACTCCGAGGTGGTAGCTCTCCACCACGTCGTTCTGTTCCTTCGAGGAGGTAAGAACCACCACCGGGATCGTTTTGGTTCGCGGATCGCCCTTAACGCGTTTCAATACTTCGAGTCCATCTACTTTCGGAAGTTTCAAATCGAGGAGGATGAGCTTCGGCCCCCCCTCGGGCTTTCGGGTGGCATACGCTCCTTCGCAAAACAGGAACTCGAGTGCCTCCGCGCCATCACGCGCGACGTGAATGTTGTTGGTGAGGTTGCCCTTTCGCAACGCGCGCCGGGTCAACTCCAGATCCTGGGGATTGTCCTCGACCAGGAGAATTTCGACGAAGTTATTTTCGCTCATAATTTAGGGTCCTCTCCCAGGGTGAAATAAAACGTGGCGCCTCGGTCCAACGCCGCGTCCACCCAGACCCGCCCGCCGTGGCGGCTGATGATCCGTTGCACAATGGCAAGTCCGACTCCCGTGCCCTCAAATTCATCAGCCCGATGCAAGCGCTGGAAAACACCGAACAACTTGTGCGCATAGCGCATGTCGAACCCCGTCCCATTGTCCCGAATGAAATAGATGTTCTCGGCGTTGCCGTTGGCGGCCCCGGTGAAGCCCCGTGCGGAAACGGGTTCCCGCGTGCAACCGATCTCGATGACGGCAGGCTCCCGTTGCCGGGTATATTTCAAGGCGTTCGAGAGCAGGTTCAGCCACACCTGTTTCAACAAGGCGGCGTCAGCCAGACACGGCGGCAAGTCCGCAATCCGCATCTCGATTTTCCGCGCGTCGAGCGGATAACCCAATTCATCAAGCGTGTCGCGCACAAGTCTGGCGCTATCCACCTCTCGCTTGTTCAGGGGCAACCGGCTCAGCCGCGAAAAGGCCAGCAAATCATCGATCAGCGCGCCCATCTTTTGCGCGCCGCTGCGGATGGTCTGCAAATAATGCCGGCCTTCCTCGGGTAACTGCGCCCCGAAATCCTCCAGCACGGCTTGGGAAAAACCATCCACGGCGCGCAACGGCGCGCGCAAGTCGTGCGAAACCGAATAAGAGAACGCCTCCAGTTCCTTGTTGGCGGTTTCCAGTTCAGTCGTTCGTTGGATCACGCGGTGTTCGAGTTCGATGTTGAGCTTGCGAATTTCCCCCTCGGTTTGTTTCCGCTCGGTGATATCGCGCGCTACTTTCGACGCGCCGACCACATTGCCTTCAGCATCGCGGATCGGGGAAACGGTGACCGAAGCCGCGATCAACTTCCCATTCTTGCGCACTCGCTGGGTCTCGAAATGTCCAACGCTTTCGCCGCGCCTCACCCGAACCAGGATTTTCACTTCCTCGTCCAGCCGATCCGGCGGAATAATCCGCGTCATCGGCTGACCGATCATTTCGCCGGGAGTAAAGCCGAACATTTTTTCCGCGCCGGCGTTCCAACTGGTCACGACTGCGTGCAAATCCTGGCCGACGATGGCATCGTCAGAAGACTCCACGATGGCCGCGAGTTGCGCCTCCGCTTCCTGGACGCGTTTGCGATCGGTGATGTCGGCGCGGATCGCGACATACTGCCGCGGTTTGCCGTGCTCGTTCAGGAACGGCACGATAGTCGTGTCCACCCAGTAAAAGGAACCGTCTTTAGCGCGGTTCTTGATCTCGCCGTGCCAGACCTGACCGTGCGCGATCGTCGTCCAAAGGTCGCGAATGAATTCGGTGGGATGGAATCCCGAGTTGATGATGCGGTGGTCCTCGCCTAACAACTCTTCGCGCGAATATTTCGAGATCTCGCAGAACTTATCATTCACATAAGTGATGCGGCCCTGCGAATCGGTCATGGCCACGATGGCGTGCTCATCAAGCGCTGTCTTCAAGTCGTCGACCTCCCGGAGCGAGGTCCGCAGCTGTTCTTCGATCTTCTTGCGCTCGGTGATGTCGGCCCGGATCGCCACGTATTGGCGCGCCTTCCCGTCTTCCTCGAGAAACGGCACGATAGTCGTGTCCACCCAGTAAAAGGAACCGTCTTTAGCGCGGTTCTTGATCTCGCCATGCCAGACTTGCCCATGCGTGATCGTCATCCAAAGGTCCCGGATGAATTCCGTCGGATGAAAGCCCGAGTTGATGATCCGGTGATCCTGGCCCAGCAACTCCTCGCGCGAATATTTCGAGATCGCGCAAAACTTATCGTTTACGTAAGTGATTCGCCCTTGCGGATCGGTCATGGCCACGATGGCGTGCTCGTCCAGTGCCGCCTTTAAATCCCCGACCTCACGCAGCGAAGCGCGCAGTTTTTCTTCGATTTGCTTGCGCTCGGTAATGTCGGCTCGAATGGCCACATACTGGCGCGGTTTACCCTCCTCGTTCAGGAACGGCACGATGGTGGTGTCGACCCAGTAAAAGGAGCCATCCTTCGCGCGGTTTTTGATCTCCCCCTGCCAGACCCGGCCATGGGTGATCGTTGTCCAGAGATCACGAATAAACTCCGTCGGGTGGTGGCCGGAATTAATGATGCGGTGGTCCTGGCCTAACAACTCGTCGCGAGAATATTTTGAGATCGCGCAGAACTTGTCGTTCACGTAGGTGATCTTTCCCTGCGGATCGGTAATGGCGACGATGGCGTGCTCGTCGAGTGCAGCCTTCAGGTCGATGATTTCCTTGAGGGACGCTTTCAGCTCATCGTCGGGCCGACTCCGCTCGCCGATGCCGATAACGGCGCCAATGTCGTTGCCTCGCCCGGACGCTTGGGCATCACGGGTCGCAACGCGGTTTCTTTTCGTTAGCCGGGGCGGTCGAAGGACGCGTTTCATGGTGAAGAATGCGAGAGAGCCGGACGTTCCCCGCTCTCTTTTCGTTTTCGCTTTCGAGTTGTGACCTCCACGGCCTTTGCCGGAAGAAAGATTTGAAAGGTCGTTCCTTTGCCAAGCTCGCTGTAGACGGACATGAAGCCGCCATGGCTTTTGATGAGTCCAAGATTGGTTCCCGGCCCGATCGTCTTCGTTTCCAGGAAGGGATTGAAAATGTTGTCGATTACCGGGCGGGGGGTGCCCCGCCCGGTATCGCTCACGCGAAGCATGACGTATTCGCCCAGCCTGGCTCCGAGGGTCATGGAGGCGTAGTGTTGATCGACGGTGAAATTGCGCGCCGAAACCAGGAGTAAGCCACCCTGGGGCATGGCTTCCCGGGCGTTGAGAAGAAGGTTGGTGAAAACCTTGTGCAGTTGCAGACGATCACCTTCGATGAGATTAAGGTCCTCCGAATAGGCACTGGTAATCTGGATCGATTTCGGAAAGGCCGTGCGGGCGAGGCTAACGACTTCCGCCATCAGTTCACCCGGCTTGATCAGGGCGCGTTCTCCGCCGGTGGCGCAAGCGAAAACAAACGTGTCCTGGATGCTTTGGCCATTTGAAAAGGGAATAGGGCCGTTCAATACCTCGATCGTCTTGCCGCGAATGGCTTCTTCGCACAGCAACATCGGTGTGAGAAGACTCTCCCCGTCGCGCGCCCGGCCGCTCGCAATCTCCAGGTAGCCCTCCGTGTAAAAGATGACCGGCATCCGGGCGATCGCGGGATCGCGGCGAACCTGGCGAACGAAGTCGCCCTGGTCCAGCTTTGGGGTGAGCATGTCGACAATGGCAATCTCCGGCTTCTCTTTGTGCGCTACCTTTAGGGCCTCTTCCCCGTCGTCCACCTCCAGAAGAGCGCAGCCCCGCTTAGTCAGTATCTCCGCGATGAGGGTGTGACCGCTCGGGTCACCATCAACGATTAGGACTTTCATGGTGTGCTCCTCTCCTGATCGCGTTTAAAGCGTCGGCAATCTCAGCCAGCAACGCTTCCGGTGGGATTGGCCTGCGAATGAAACGGGCCGCGCCGTGCTCGAGGCAGCTGCGCCGATCGCGCTCGAGTGCGCAAGTCGAAGAAATGATGACTACGGGGACGTCCCGTAACGCCGGAGTTCTCTTCGCGATCTCAAGAAAATCGAGCCCGTTCAATGGCCGCATGTGCAGATCGCACAGCACAACGTCGGGCCGGGTTTCTTCTGTTAGGGCGAAGGCCCTGTTTACACTCCCAGCCAGGAAAACCTTATAACCAAACAATTGAAGCGTGGCGCAATCAAAGTCGAGGTTGGCTTGGATCTCGCCGATGGCGAGGATCGTCCCGCTGATTTCGTCTTTTGTCGCAGCCTTGCGGGGAGAGATCGTTCTCACGTCCGCTTGAAAGGTGGCCCGGCCATGCCTGGCCGCGCTATTCCAATGCACCTCGCCCTGAGGCGGGACAGACGCAACCGTATCTGGAGGCTCCCGTCGTAACTGCGTGGGGGATTCAGGATCGATCGAAAATACGCTCTCTAGGTTGCGCCGATTGCGTCCCATTCGGCTTCACCAGGACCCAGGCAAGACTCAAACGAGGCGTGACCTCGCTAAATTTCTTAAAACCCACCGGTTTGACGATGTAAGTCTCCGCACCCAGGCGCCGGCACTCGTCGATATCACGATCCCGATTCGAAACGGTGAGGATGACGACAGGAATATCTTGTGTGCGGGGGTCACTTTTAATCCGTCGCAGCACTTCGAGGCCACTAATCCGGGGTAGATTTAGATCGAGCAAGATAACCTTTGGATGCTCATCGGTGCCCCGATGAGCGTAAGAACCAGTCGCGAAAAGAAAGTCGAGCGCCTCGGCGCCATCGCTCACCACCCGCAGCGGATTGGTGATTTGTGCTTTCTGGAAAGCGCGCTTCGTTAACTCCGCGTCCCGCGGGTTGTCCTCCACCAAGAGGATCTCCATGAGTTGCCCTGTCCCATTATCGCCGGTGACTTGGCCGAAGAGGGAAGAAACGGAAATCTCTAAAGCGCGCGCCAGTTTCTCCACGCTCCCGATGGATGGGTTACGCGAGCCACGTTCTACATCCGAGACATAAGTGCGGTGCAAACCCGCGCGCTCAGCAAGCTTCTCCTGGGAAATTCCGCGCGCACACCTTTCAGTTTTTATTGCAATACCCAGAAGAGCCTTTAAGTCTGATATGACCATATCGTTAGCGCATTCTATCTTTGCCTTCTACAGACGATGAGTCACACAGACGATCGTCTACAGATGGCTTTGAATCTCAATAGTGATTCGCATCCACCATCGTCAGTTAGCTGCCAATCGCTATTAGGAGTAACCTTAAAGCGCGCAGTAAAACCCCTTATAAGAAGTAGGGGACTTGCCCGCTCGGCTCCGGTTGCTTCTAGGTATCCGGCGAGACCAGACCGGACCTTATGGCGTATCGCACCAGTCCAGGCACATCGTGAATATCGAGGCGCGCCATTAATTGCAGCCGGTGCGCTTCCACTGTCTTGACACTAATCTCCAGCGTGGACGCGATTTCTTTGGTGCTTCTTCCTTCGGCGATCAATTGGACGATCTCGCGCTGGCGCGAAGTGAGTTGTTCGAGGGGACTCACGTCGGCGCCCACCCTTTGCAAATAGCTGTCGATGACGGTGCGGGAAATCGAAGGGCTGAGGTAGGTCTTGTCTTCCATGACCGATCTAATCGCGAGTTCAAGCTCCGCCGTCGCTGAATCTTTGAGCATGTACCCGGCGGCGCCGCTCCGCAGTGCGCGAATGACGTATTCCTCATTCGCGTGTGCGGAAAGAATGATCACCTTTACAGCTGGGAAGTCTTTCGTGATTCGCGGCAGCGCCTCCAGTCCCCCCAGTTCCGCCATGGCAATATCCATCAAGACAAGGCTTGGCAGCTTTGATTTTACCAAGTCAAGCGCCTTTCGCCCATTACTCGCTTCACCCACCACTTCAACACCCGGCATTTTCTCGAGGAGGGAACGAAGGCCCGCGCGGACCAGCGTATGATCGTCAGCCAGTAATACCCGTGTTTTGTTCATTTTTCCTTCGGACCGCCTGGGGCTGCGGTCGAAACGTTAACGGCACAGATACGTCAACCGTCGTTCCTTTATTTGGCGACGAGATAATCTTCGCTCGTCCCCCGACCAGAGCGGCGCGTTCGCTTATTCCGATCAGACCAAGACCCACGGGTTGCACTTGCGCCGCCGCTTCGGCGTCGAAGCCGGTGCCGTTATCGCGGATGACCAGCCGGAGGTTCTCGTCCTCCTGACGAAGATCGACCTCTACGTGCGTAGGACGCGCGTGACGCAAAGCATTCGTAATCGCTTCCTGGGCGATACGAAAACAAGTCGTCTGAATCGTCGCGTCGAGGCTTTCGGTTACATTTTCCGTCGAAAACCGCATTTCCACGGAGGCGCGGCGTCCCTGTTGATCTACTAATGAACGCAACGCCGGAAGCAAGCCCAAGTCGTCCAACATCGATGGGCGCAGATCCAAGGAAATCTGTCGCACCTGGCCAAGCAAACGGTCGAGAATTGCCGTGGTTTCCTGGACTCGCGCAACGGTTGCACTATTGCCGTCACCTGTGACCGATTGGAGAATGATCTTCGCCGCGGTCAGCGCCTGGCCTATTTCGTCGTGCAACTCTCGGGCGAGATGACGCCGTTCCTCCTCCTGAACCTCAAAGAGCCGGCGCGAGAAAGTCTGGAGCAAATGCGTGTAGCGTTCGAGCTTCTCTTCCACCTTTTTGCGCTCGGTCATGTCCACGACAAAACTGCTGCCGGCATCCTTCTGAGGTTCGAGCAGCGCCGACCCAAGCAGCACGGGAACACGGCTGCCATCTTTGCGGAGGTATTCTTTCTCAAACGGGGCGCATGTCCCGGTGGCGACCAGTTCGGCGATAGCCTTTTCATCGACCGGGGCGTACTCCGGCGGGGTGAGATTCTTCCAACTCAGTTTTCCTTGGCGAAGGTCCTCGCGAGTGTAGCCGACCATGTTGAGAAACAGGTCATTAGCATCGACAATATCGCCTGGGAGAGTCCAGAAAATCACGCCGGTGATGTTAGAGGCCAACAAGCGGCGGAACCTGGTTTCGCTCTCGCGCAATGCATTTTCGGCCACCCTGCGCTCGGTGACCTCACCTCTCAGTTGTTCATTAATCTTCGCAAGTTCGCTGGTTCGCTCACTAACTCGTTGTTCCAGCTTTTCATTGAGTCGCTTAATTTCGGCCTTGGCTTGTATTGATTCGGGCGTTTCGAGGACCTCCCAGATTCCATGCCGCCTGGCCACCGCTGCTTGGTGGTTGTGCACCACATCGAAAATCTGACCGCCTGAGCTCCTGGTGAGTGCGTAGGTGCACAAGATAATCCCCCGTTGATCCGCGATCAGCTCATCGAGCGTTTTTTCGTATTCGCGAAAAGACTCCCGGTCTTTCTTTTGGATCCAGGCCGTGTCTCCGGCAGCTCTCATTCCGGCATAGCCCCTCGCCACCGCTTGGTTGAGTTTATCGCGCCAGGACTGGAGGACGCGTGGAGGATTGTACCGGCCTTCGTCGAGATACCATTCCTGGTGGCTATGGATTTCGAGGTCTCCCTCTGCAAGATGGCGATGGAGATCTGGAACGGCCTGTCCCAAGGCATCTTTTACTTCTTCGACGCTCAGAACCGGCGAAATCACCCAGACGCAAAACTCCTGGCTCTCGAGGCCCGCTTTGAAATACAGCACCTGCGTTTCGAGCAGATCCTCCTTCGTCTCATAGAAGTAACAAAAATGTGTTCCCCAGCGCACATCACCGAGGACGCTGATGCCCGTTTTTCTAAGTTCGCTCGCCGTTGATTCAATTGTCATGGCAGGACGAAAAGAGTGGCGGCGCTGCCGCTATCCCAACGAGCAAGGAAAACAAAGCCGTGCCGCCAATCGAGCAGAATGGGGACCGGCAGGTGGCAGGCGAGTTTCCGGGTATAACGCATCGACCAAGTGCCGATCCGTCGACGACGGCGGTTCCCGCCAGCCAGCCAAGCCAGACTTGACCTCGCGCCTCGTTGATCCGTCCGAGAAGTTCACGCGCCGCGAAGGCGGCCATGATCGAAACGAGGATGGAGAGCACGACCCAACGAAGATCGTGATGACAAACCATCACTGCGTTTCGGCTCACGCTTTGCTCCTGGCGGCGTTTCATCGCCACCGTTAGGAACGGTAACCTGTTACGCACTCGAAAGAAAAGTACTAAAACGACGCGGGATGGCAGCTGGGCCTATGAGTCAACGGATTTCGCGATGGCAACGCGCCTGGAAAATCATCATGCGTCGATCATGCCGTTGCGAATTGCGTAACGAACCAAGCCCGGCACATCATGAATATCCAGGCGCGCCATCAATTGCAGCCGGTGCGCTTCCACCGTCTTGATGCTGATCTCCAGCGTGGATGCGATTTCCTTGGTGCTTTTTCCTTCGGCGATCAATTGGACGATCTCGCGCTGGCGCGAAGTGAGTGGTTCGAGGGGACCCACGTCGGCGCCCAGCCTTTTCAGATAGCTGTCTCTGACGGTGCGGGAAATCGAAGGGCTCAGGTAGGTTTTATTCTGGGCGACTGACTGGATGACCAATTCCAATTCGACCGCCGCGGCATCCTTCAGCATATAACCGGAGGCGCCGGAGCGTAAGGCACGGATCACGTATTCCTCGTTGGCATGGGCAGAGAGGATCACGACGTTTACGTTGGGAAAACTCTTAATGATTCGGGGCAGCGCCTCAAGGCCACCGAGATCCTGCATCGCGATATCCATCAGGACGAGACTAGGCGATTCCGACCTGGCCAGTTCCAACGCCGCACGGCCGTCACTTGCCTCGCCCACTACTTCCACTCCCGGGATTTTTTCAAGTAATGAGCGAATACCGGCACGGACCAGTGAGTGATCGTCTACCAGCAATACCCGGATCGGATTCATGACCCTGCGCCAGGCGGGGTTTCGTCAGAGGCCTGGAGCGGCAGAGAAACCTCGACCGTAGTCCCCTTGTTTGGTGACGAGATAATCCTGACCGACCCTCCGACGAGGGCAGCGCGTTCTTTCATTCCTATCAAACCGAGTCCCATGGTCTGCGCGGGGGTGGATTCGGCGTCGAATCCGACGCCATTGTCGCGAACTCGAAGCAAAAGATTTCCCTTCTCGCACCGAAGATCGATATCGATTCGCCTGGCACCAGCGTGCCGCACCGCGTTGGTGATTGCCTCCTGGGCAATGCGAAAACAAGTTGTCTGAATGTCCGGATCGAGCCCATCCGGCATACTCTTTGCGGAAAAACGCACTGCCACCGAGGCGCGGCGTCCCTGTTGATCGAGCAGTGACCGCAGAGCGGGAACCAAGCCAAGGTCGTCCAACATCGACGGGCGCAGATCCAGTGAAATCTGTCGCACCTGGCCGAGCAAACGGTCGAGAATTGCGATAGTTTCCTGGAGTCGCGCACCGGTTACGCTCCCAACGTTATCGGGGACTGATTGGAGATTGAGCTTGGCCGCGGTCAGCGCCTGGCCTATTTCATCATGCAATTCCCGCGCGAGGTGACGCCGTTCCTCCTCGTGGGCGTCGAAAAGCCGGCGCGACAGAAGGCGGAGTTGATCATTCGCTTCTTCCAGTTCCTTGGCCGCCTGCGTCCGTTCCGTGGCATCGCGAAAACTCCAGACCCGTCCGACCACTCGCCCGCCAATGAACTGTGGCCGTGAATAGCGCTCGAACAGACGTCCATCCTTAAACCCCAGGCGATCGAAACTCTCCTCCCCGGAATGCTGGTAGAGGTAGCGAACCTTCTCCAGGAATTTTTTCGGTTCATTGAGCTGGTCGAGGACGCAATCCAGAGCGCGCGCATCCTCCTTGGACGCCAGAACCTCATCCGATAACCTCCACATCCGGGCGAAGAGGCGATTGAACGTTACGATGTTTCCCTCGGTGTTTACCACGAGAATGCCGTCGGCCGTGGATTCCAGCGTAGCCAGCATTAACGAAAGCGCGCGTTCCTGAGCCTCCGCCGTCTGTTTCCGTCCGGTGATATCCTCGGCAATACCGGCGAAACGAACTACGACACCGTGTTCGTCGCGGACAGGGAAACCGCGGTCGCGGATCCACCGAATCGAACCGTCGGGGCGCAAAATTCGGTAGGTGTTGTCGTGAGGGACAGCCGGGTCGCGGTTGGCCCGGGTGCGGACCATTCTTTCCTTGTCGTCCGGATGGATTGCGTCCATCCACGAGGCGGGGGAGGAATAAAGAGTTTCCCGGCGGCGACCCCAGATCGTCTCGTAGGCGGGGCTCACATAAAACATCCGCGTGTTTTCGGGGTCACTCATCCAGAACACTTCATGGATGTTTTCAGCCAGCTCCCGAAACCGCTGTTCGCTCTCTCGCAACGCTTCCTCCGCACGTTTTCGTTCGGTTATGTCACGAGACGTGCCCGTGATGCCCACGATGTTCCCCGCCGCGTCACGCAGCACCATCGCGTTGGCTGAGAGCACAATCTCATGACCATCCCGGTGCAGGAGCCGGGCCTCGAGGTCGATCACAGAATCTCCGGTCGCGATCATTTCGGCGAGATCGGCCATGCTGCGG
>Ga0190272_10000060_pt1 | contig 81056 bp, 60 predicted proteins | sample Popmic504T_FD_133746 | JGI IMG/M metagenome (GOLD analysis project Ga0190272, IMG submission 133746) | Populus adjacent soil microbial communities from riparian zone of Shoshone River, Wyoming, USA - 504 T | ecosystem: Environmental > Terrestrial > Soil > Riparian zone | place: USA: Wyoming... | reverse complement strand
TCCTTCTTGATGTGATCGTTCGTGCCATCAAACCGTGCTTACCCTTCAGTGCCTTGCCGCGCGGACAACGTGAACGATCTCGTCATTTCGCACTCCCCAAACGATCTCGCCGCTATCAACTCGTCGACGCGCGTTTCGTTGCAGGCGGGCTAAGTTAGTGCGTATGGGCTGGCGGGGTATGGGTCGACGTTGTTCGTGGGGCTATCGAAGCGCATCGACTTGAAGCTCGGGAGCCGCCTGGAGTTCGACTCGGCGGCGGGGCAATGCCGTATGAGGCGAGAAGGTAGCTGCCGGGCTTATTAGCCCGGTCGGTCCCGTCATGGGGCGACTCCGGTCGGGCCTTCCAAAGTCTCGACCAACCTTTGGCGGCGACTGACGTCTGTGCTCTCCTATGTTGCCTTTCTTTCTATTGCGCCGCCAGCGCGGGGCACCTGCAATCTTTCGGCTCGGGGTAGGGATACCCTGCCGTGCTAACTCTCCTATTCCAGACGTTCCATGCTGAGGAGGTAGTCTTATGCCCGACATCAAGGGGATACGAGGTGGTAAAGAGCTCAACGATGATGAACGTGCGCGCCTGTTTACGCACGGGTTGCACGAGGAGGGGATCTTCTACAACCGGCTCCACTTCTTTCTAGTTTTCGAGTCGCTTCTCTTCGCCGCGGCCGTGGCTGGTGGAAGTGAAAGGCCATCGCCAAGTTTCGTCGGGTTTGTATGCATCCTGGGTCTGATAGTAAGTGTCATGTGGTGGTACGCTCAGGTCAACAAGTTGATTCTTCTCAAGGTGCTCGAAGAGCGTTGCCTACAGGCCTTTGCTGAATTTCGTGAGTCCGTAGACTTGGCAGATGATCGCCGGCTTTTGGGAACTTGGAGTTCTAATAGATTTTTGGCCCATGCGTTTCCTGTGCTTTTCTTGATTGCCTGGGGGTTTTTGTTTTACGCCCGTTTCTGGCCGGGGGGGTAATGACCTTCCTTGGCTGACTCCGATCTGCGTCGACCCTCGCAAAACGCAACGTTGTCTTCAGCCATCGTTAGGGGCTTCCGTAAATGGAATTGAGCGGCTATCGCAGTCCACCTTGGCAACTAGGGTCGTCGCGGTCAATTGCGACCTGGTTAATCCGAATGATCGGCTAGGCGAGCCTGCTATTGTCGGGCGCAGCTGGATAGCGGGCCTAAGCTTGATGTGAAGCTGGCAGGACCCGGCTTCGGCCTCCGGCAGCCGAACTGCGTATTCATCACCCGGGTCACGGCTCACAGGCGGTTGCAGTTCGTCGGCGCCGTGCAGTTCACGGCAACGTCTTGATAGGCCAGCAGTGCGATATGGTTGGATACAGGCCGATATCTGTATCTACATAGCGCGAGTCAGGCTGTCGGCGGCGTCGAACCCGGAATACCCTCCATCGTCGTGGCGAACCGAATACCGCTCCAGCCTCGCTCGATCATAATCTGCAGCGTCGCGATTACGATTGCGACCGCCGTGTCAACGGCCTGATCTACTTCGTCATTGGTGTCGGTGTCCGACAGATCGTGCGCTCCCGCAAAGTCGAGCTTTCCATGTACAAATTTGGATCTGATGTTGTACATGGTCGTAATCATCTTCGCCGCTCTCTTCGAGCGACCTAGCAGCAGCTGCGTACGCTCCCGTACCTGCTGCGTTAGCCCTTGCTCGCCCGACGTGAACAGGCTTTCGATAGCCACCATACTCCAGAAGAGAGCCACGGCTCCTCCGGGTGCGCTAAGCGTGTAGGTCAACGCGTTTAGTGCGCGTCCTGTTTCTCCACCGCCGTGACCGTTGACAAAACCAGGCTGTTGCATCAGCCAATGCCACGTCGTAGAAAACGGCAGAGTCTTCACTGGTGGCCATCCCGCCTTCGTTGCCGTGTCGACGGCTAGTTCAAGGTAATCGGGAAACTGCAGCGAAACTCGAGTGATAATTTCTGAGCCACGCACGATCGAGGCATCTAGCAACTGAGCCGATCCCACGGATGCTACGTTCATCGCGAAGAACAGATCACGAACTAGCTTTGCAAACGCGGTGGCGGCGAAGTGTTCATCGGTCCTTTCAAGATCATCTTGTAGTTGATCCGGCGGTGGCGGCGGGTCCATCCAAAACTCAGTGCAATGAGGCACCTGCTCGCGCCACACGAGTATCGTGTCGGTCGGCCATGGGTGTGCCGTCTTCGAGGCGAAGCGTCGCACACCCTTGGGCGCCAAGCTCCACGTCATTCGTTCAATATGTCCGGTGAGTGTGCCACGGCCTTCAAGGTGAAACGGAATTCTGCCGGCGCACAAGTCATCGACCATCGCGTTAAATTCGCGGTGCTTCGAGCGACCTGGTTGGGGCGGAACCCGGCACCGGATATACGCCCGGATATCGATATTCTTCCGGCGCCAAGCGAATGGTCCAACGATCTTTCTCACGTCAGCGTGAATCGTATCTCGGCGGCACACGCCGCTCGGGATAAACTGCAACTGCAACCGCTAACTACTTGCAGATCAACTGAAACACCCCCACTACGTCGTCGCGGACGTCGTCGAGGTCGGTTTTGATCTGGGTGAGGATCTCCTGGAACTCGGGGGTGCCTTGGAGGGGCTGGAGCCAGGGGTGTTTGACGAGGGCGTACCAGGAGTGGTTGCCGAGGTCGGCGCAGCGGCGGAGCCAGGCCAGCGCTTCGGGGTGGTCGCCGAGTTTGGCGTAGACCAGGACTACGCGCAGGGCGGCCCAGTGGTTGCGCATGGCGTCGGCTTCGAATGATTTTACGGCGGCGACGGCGGCGTTGCGGTCGCCGCGGGCGGCGGCGATCATGGCCTTCAGGCTCTTGCCGAGGTAGTGGCGCGGGACGAGCTTCAGCGCCGCATCCGCTTCCTTCTCCGCCTCGGCGAGGTTGCCCTGGAGGATGAGGGCCATGCCGCGGATGTCGTGGCCGGCCAGCTTGGTGTCGGGATTGTTGAGGGCGAACTGCGCGGACTGCAGGGCGCCGTCGGCGTCGACGGCGTTGATGTTCCAGTAGCCGCGCGTGACGGCCTCGTTGGACATGGGGTCGATCTTGAGGAGGCGCTCGCCGATGCAGTGCGCCATCTGCAGGTCGCCTGTCGAGACGAAGTAGGTTGTCATGGCGTTCAGCGCGTGCGTGTCGGTGGTTTCGAGCCGCAGCGCGGCCAGCACCTCGCGCACCGACTCGCGGAAGCGCTTGGGATCGCGCACGAATACACGTCCCAGCGCCAGATGGGCCTCGGGGAGATTGGGGTCGAGGCGCACGGCCTGCCGGGCGTACCACTCCGCGCGGGCGAAGTCCTCCGGCGTGACGAGGCTGCGCGCGCTGCCGAGGGAGATCGTCGTGGCCAGCTCGGCGTAGGCCGCGGCGAATTTCGGGTCGAGGGCCACGGCGCGTTTCAGCGCCGCGATCTGCGCGTTGTAGATCTCCGGGACGAAACTGTCGCCGAGGGCGCGGGCGCGCAGGTACTGCTCGTAGGCCTGTGGGTTCGTCGACCGCGCCTCGGAGCGGGCCACGCTGACCTGCTCGACGCCGAGCTTCTCGTTCAGGCCGGCCACCGTGCGCGCCGACACATCGTCGATGAGCTTCAGCAGGTCGGCGCGTTTCCCGTCGACCGAATCCGACCAGACCGAGAAACCGGTGCGGGCGTCGGTGAGCTGCAGCGTCACGCGCACCAGGTCGCCGGCGGCGAGAAAGTGTCCTTCTAGGATTCCGTCGACCTTGAGCTTCTCGCTGGCGGCGCGCGTGTCGGTCTTCGCGCCCTGGAACTCGAGCACGGCCGACGTCGGCCGCACCTGCAGCGAGGGGATCTGCTGCAGCTTCGTCACGAGGGCGTCCGCCAGTCCGACGGAGAGGAACTCGTCCTGGGTGCTGTTGGCGATGTTGCGCAGCGGCAGGACGGCGATCGAGCGCAGGGGCGGCGGCGCGGCGGTGGTCGTGGCCTCGGCGTTGTCGACCGTGCGCTGGGCGATGAAGGCCGCGAACCCGACCAGCAACGCGGCGGCGATCATGATGGCCACGCGGGTCCACCGCGGACGGCGCACCGTGCGCCCGAGGGTCGTGCGCGTCGACGAGGTGGCCATCAGCATCGTCGGCGTGTCGATCTCGTCCAGATGGGAGAGCAGCGCGCGCGCCGACTGATAGCGGTCGTCGGGGTTCTTCTGCAGCAGCCGCGAGATGATGCGCGTGGCCGTCGGCGGGAACGACGGATCGAGCGCCGTGAACGGCTCCGGCTCGCCGTCGCGGATCTGGTCGAGCACCATCAGCGGCGCCTCGGCGTTGAACGGCAGGTGTCCCGCGGCCATGTGATAGAGGACGACGCCGACGGAGAAGAGATCGCTGCGCACGTCGGCGTTGCCGCCTCGGGCCTGCTCCGGCGAGAGGAAGTGCAGCGTCCCGAAAAAGTGTCCGGTGGACGACTCGAACGTTTTCTCGAGGCCGGGGTCGGTGAGCGCGCGGGGGATCGACTTGGCCAGGCCGAAGTCGAGGATCTTCACCATCCCGTTCGGCTCGATGATGATGTTGGCGCTCTTGATGTCGCGGTGGATGATCCCCTTGTCGTGCGCCGCCGCCAGGCCCGCCGCGATCTGGCGGGCGATCATCAGGAACTCGGCGCTCTCGATGGGGCGCCGGCGGATGCGTTGGGAGAGCGTCTCTCCCTCGCAGTACTCCATGACGATGAAGGGGATCCCTTCCTCGGTCTCGCCGACCTCGTGGATCGTGGCCACGTTCTGGTGGCGGATCGAGGCGGCTGAGCGCGCTTCGCGGAGAAAGCGCGCCTTCCGGTCGTCGTAGGCGAGCTCGCTGGCGTTGAGGACCTTGATGGCCACGTAGCGGCCCAGCCGCTGGTCGCGGGCCAGATAGACGGTCCCCATGCCGCCCTTGCCGAGAATGCGGACGATCTCGAAGCCGTCGAAGGTAGGAAATGCTTGTGCCATGCGGACTTGGCGCGACGCGGCGCATTTTACACATTATTTGAGGAGGGCCCTTCGCGCTCGATGGCCGCGTTTCTGACCCCTTGAAGTTCCGCGTGGGTTATATTCTCACCCTGCGATGACCACAACGCTCGAAGGTGTCGCGTCCGACCAGCTCGTCCTCCCTCCGCGCTATCAGATCCGCGCCACGCTGAAGCAGACGCACGAGACCTGCGTCTACCGCGTCTTCGATGTTCCGGCACGCCGCGAAGAGGCGATCAAAATTCTTCGTCACGAAATCTCAGACCCTCAACAGTTCCTGCGCTTCAAGACGGAGTTCAGCACCGTGGCCTCGCTGGACCACGCCAGCGTCATCAAGGTCTACGACTTCGGCGTGCTCGACGACCGCTACCCGTTCTTCACCATGGAGTTCTTCCCGGGGAAGCGGATCACGGAGTTCTTCGACGGGCAGAACTGGTCGGCGCTCTACGACGTCATCCTGCAGATCGCCTCGGGGCTCCATCACATCCACAGCCTCGGCATCGTGCACCTCGACCTGAAGCCGTCGAACATCCTGGTCAGCGACGAGGGCGTGGCGAAGATCATGGACTTCGGCCTGGCCATCGAGAGCCGCCAGGTCTTCGACCGCAAGATCCGCGGGACGCTGCAGTACATGGCCCCCGAGGTGCTGAAGCAGGACCGCGTCGACTCGCGCGCCGATCTCTACGCCCTGGGGATGACGCTGTACGAGACCGTCACCGGCGCGCTGCCCGGCTACGGCCGCGCGGCGATCGAAGTGATCCGCATGCATCTCGACGAGGAGATCCGGCGGCCGTCTTCGATCAACCCGCGCGTGCCGGAGGCGCTCGAGCAGATCATCATGAAGCTGCTCGAGAAGGACCCGCGCCACCGCTTCCCCTCGGCCGGCGCGATGCTGCAGGCCGTCGCCGAGGCGGCCGGCAGCGCGGTGCGCGCGGAGCTGGTCTCCGGCCGCGGAGAGCTCTACGCCGCGCCGCTGATCGGACGCAAGGCGGAAGTCGAGCAACTGAGCGCGCTCATCGCCGAGGCCCGCGAGGGGAACGGCGGCGGCGTCGTGCTCGCGGGCGCGGAGGGGATGGGGAAGAACCGCATCATCCGCAACGCCACGCTGCGCGCGCAGCTCGACGGCGCGCGCGTCTTCTGCGGAAGCTGCCCGGTCAACCGCAAGACCGTCTACGCGCCGTTCTTCGAAGTCTTCACGCAGATGGTGCAGGCCATCAATCCGGACGCCGACGTCGGCGAGGAGATCCGCCGCATCCTCCGCCCGGTGGTCGTCTCCGCCGGGCCGGAAGCGGCGCCGCCGCAGCACGGGCAGAAGTACCGCCTCTTCAACCGCATCGTGCAGTCGATGCAGGACATCTACGGCTTCCTCAGCGTCGGCACGGAGACCGGCGGCTCGCCGCTGATCATCGTCGTCGAGGACCTGCAGTGGGCCGATCCGTCGACGGCGGAGCTGTTCTCGTTCCTGGTCGGGGAGGCGAAGCAGAACAAGCTGCTCGTCATCGGTACGCTCACATTAGAAACAGGGGGCGAGGCGGCCATCGAATCGTCGTCGCCGAACCTCGGCTTCTGGGAGCAGCGCGCCCGCGACGCGGCGTTCCCGATCATCCGCGTGGAGACGCTCACGGAGCCGCTCGTGCGCGAGCATCTGCAGTCGCTCCTCGGCGTGGCGACCGTCTCCGACGAGCTGGCGCGCTGGATGTTCTGGGAGTCGGCCGGCACGCCGCTGAACATCCGCCGCATCGTCGATTACCTCATCGCCCACGACTATCTGCGGTGGCAGCCGAGCGGCTGGACGGCGGACATGGATCGCATCCGCGCGCTGCGCATGCCGGGCGGTTTCGGCGCGATCCTGATGGACAAGGTCGAGACCCTCGGGCCGGAGCAGCGCAACATCCTCGAGATCGCGTCGGTGTACGGCGAGTCGATGGAGCTGGAGTTGCTGAAGCGCGTCTGCGAGCTCGATCCGGAGACGGCGTACGCCGCGGTGCGCGCGCTGGACCGCGACCGGCTGGTCGACGAGTCGAACAGCGGGAAGACGATCACGTTCCCGCAGATCCATCTCCGCGACGCGGTGTACAACTCCATGCCGGAGAAGCGCCGCACGGAGCTGCACCTGCGCATCGCCGAGGCGCTGGAGCCGGCGGCGAACGAGGGGTCGACGCACCTCATCGGCCAGGTCGCGCACCACTACGCCCGCGCCAACGAGATCGAGCGCGGCACACGCTATTCGATCGAGGCGGGCGACCTGGCCACGCGCACGCTGGCGCACGAGGAAGCGACGGAGTTCTATCGCGTGGCGCTGGAGCTGATGGACCTCGGCGGCGTGGAGGAAGCGCGCAAGGCCGAGGTGCGCGAGAAGCTGGCCGACGCCTACTACCGCCGCGACGACTACCGCAGCGCGATGCACGCGTACCAGTTCCTGCTCAAGAGCATCCAGAGCCGGCACCCCGAGGACGACGCCAATCACGACATCGCCCGGGTGATGAAGAAGATCGGCAAGGTGCTGGAGCGCCGCGGCGACACCGACGCGGCCATGACGTACTTCCACGGCGCCCTCACCATCTACGAGCGCCTCGGCGATACGGTCGACGTCGCGGAGATGCTGAACCGCCTGGCCTGGCTGCATCGCATGCGCGACGATCTCGAAAGCGCGCGCGAGAGCGCGGAACAAGCGCGGCAGTTGCTCGACACGATGGAGCCGACGGTCGTCTTCGGCTACGTGAAGAACATGCTCGGCGTGATCGAGTTCGCGCGGGGCAACTGGCAGCGCTCGCGCGAGATCCTCGAGGAAGCGGTGGCCATCGGCGAGCGGCTGTCGTCCGATCAACTGTGCAAAGTCGCGTCGATGAACCTCGGCAACACGCTCTGGAAGCTGGGCGAGTGGGACGCGGCGCTGTCGTACTACCGCGCCATCCTCGAGCGCTGCGAGGCCGAGGGAGAGCTGTGGGACCTGGCCACGGCGTACAGCAACGTCGGCGTCGTCGAGTACGGCCGCGGCAACTTCCGCGCGGCGGCGGAGCTGTTCGAGAAATCGGTGCGCATCGACGAGAAGATCGGCGCGCTGGAGCACGAGGCGCTGGCCCGTGAGAATCTCGGCGACGCGCTGGAAGTCCTCGGCCTGTGGGACGAGGCCCTCGCGCAGTACCGGCGCTGCGTGACCATCGAGGGATTCGACGAGACGCGCGCGTCGCGGCTGTCGGTCTACGTGCCGCTGGCGCGCCTGACGAAGAAGCGCGGCGACATCGCCAAGGCGCTGGAGTACGGGCACAAGGCGCTGGCCGCCGGCGAGCGCGCCCGCGACGAGGACCTGATCGCCGAGGCGGCCTACGTGCTGGCGTCGATCGAGGACGAGCGCGGCAACTTCGACGAGGCCGAGCGGCTGCTCGAGCGGGCCATGACCATCTTCACCGCGAACCAGACCCTGCACGGCATGGCCCGCGCGCACACGGCGTACGCCGTGCTGGTGCTGCAGAAGGGCGACCTCGGGAAGGCCATGGAGCACGCCGATCAGGGCGAGCTGGTGGCGCGCAAGCTCGGCGACCGCTACTCGCTGGCCAAGAACGACTGGGGACGGGCGAAGATCCTCAGCGCGCAGGGGGAGCGGGAGGCGGCGGCGGTGCAGTTCGAGGCCGTGCGCGCGGCGTTCGAGGAGCTCGACACGCCGTACGAGCTGGGGCGCCTGCTGTTCGACATGGGCCTCCTGCGCGAGGAGCCGGACGACGCGACGCAGGTCATCCGCAGCGCCATCCGCATCTTCGAGCGCCTCGACGCGCAGCACGACCTGGAGCGGGCGCGCGGCGCGCTGTTCCGCATCAAGCCGGCCGGCAAGGCCCCCGACTCGGGCGTGGTCGGGCTGTACGAGATCGTCAAGATCATCAACTCGACGCTCGACCTGCAGGAAGTGCTGAGCCGCGTGCTGGACGTCTGCATCCGCCGGCTGCGCGCGGAGCGCGGCATGATCATCCTGCTCGACCCGATCACGGGGGCGCTGCGCACCCGCATCGTGCGCAACATCCGCGAGGGTTCGGAAGGGGAGTCGAAGCGCTCGCCGCAGTCGATCGTGAAGGAAGTGATCCAGACTGGACAAGCGGTGATGTCGGCCGACGCCCGCGCGGACCACCGCTTCGTGGAGTCGGAGTCGGTGATCGCGGAGAACATCGTCTCGATCCTCTGCGCGCCGCTGATCATCAAGGAGCGCATCTCCGGCGCGATCTACGTCGACCACCGCCAGGCCAAGCATCTCTTCTCGCCGCGCGACCTCAGTTTCCTGGAGGCGTTCGGCGACCAGGCCGCGATCGCGATCGAGAATGCGCGGCTGTACGAGGAGCTGGAGGAAGCGCGCACGCGGCTGTCCCTCGAGAACGAGACGCTGCGCCGCGAGGTGCTGGTGGAGAAGCATCTCGACTCGGTCATCGGGTCGTCGGAGGCGGTGGCGAAGATTCAGTTCGCCATCCGCAAGGCCGCGGCCGGACACTCGACGGTGCTGCTGCGCGGCGAGTCGGGCACGGGCAAGGGGCTGGTGGCGCGGATCATCCACAACATCGGGCCGCGGCGGAACGGGCCGTTCATCAAGTTCAACTGCGCCGCGCTCCCGGAGACGCTGGCGGAGTCGGAGCTGTTCGGCCACGAGAAGGGCGCGTTCACGGGCGCCGACCGCCGCAAGCTGGGACGCTTCGAGCTGGCCAACAACGGCTCGATCTTCCTCGACGAGATGGGGAAGATGTCGCTGGCCATGCAGGCCAAGCTGCTGCGCGTGGTGGAGGACAAGGAGTTCGAGCGCGTCGGCGGCACGCAGACGATCAAGACGGACGTGAAGATCATCGCCGCGACGAATCTCGACCTGGAGAAGGCCATCGAGGACGGGACGTTCCGCGAGGATCTGTTCTACCGCCTGAACATCATCCCCATCGTGCTGCCGCCGCTCCGCGAGCGGAAGGACGACATCCCGCTCCTGGCCGAGTACTTCATCCGCAAGATCTGCAAGGACCTCGGCGTGGAGAACAAGCGCCTTGACGCCGGCGTGCTCGACATCTTCCTCCGCTACGACTGGCCCGGCAACATCCGCGAGCTCGAGGCCACGCTCCACCGCGCCATCGTCATGTCGAACGGCGACACGATGACCAAGCACGAGTTCTACAACCTCTACGCGGAGCCCGCGTCGACGGCCGTCGTCCCGATCACCGCCACGGCGTCGATGCCCAGCTCGATCCTGAACCCGCTGGTCGGCAAGATGGAGATCACCAGCGACATCTACGACGAGGTGATGAGCGCCGTCGACAAGCAGCTCATCCTCCGCGCCCTGGAAAGCGCGAACGGACGCATCCGCGAGGCGGCGCGGAGACTGGGACTGGCGAGGAACACGCTGAAGTCGAAGATCCTGAAGTACGGCATCGCGGTGAGGGAGTAGAGAACGGAGCGGCGCCGTCCAGGCGGCGTGGTTTCAGTCCCCTCTCCCCGCGCACGGGGAGAGGGTTAGGGTGAGGGGCTCCCTTTTGCCGAGCGCCACAACCCCTCACCCTAGCCCTCTCCCCGCTCGTCGCGGGGAGAGGGGACTGACTTGTCCCGAGGTGCTCCCTCCCTCCGCGGCGACGCGCTCTACCGCGGTCGAACAACGAACACTGGGAGGCCGGCGCCTTCGCCGGCCCCCCATTGTTGTTACTCCCGCGTCACCCTTCCCGCCACCCCGATCGTGTCCAGGCCGAGGAGCCTCACGTCGAAGAACAGGTCTTCGGTGTTGGCGCCGCCGAGGTTGGCGAGGGGGATGTCGAGCTGCAGCTTCGTGGCTCCGGCGGTGAGATTGCGCATGCCCTCTCCCCACGCCACGCCGTTGCGGTCCTGATCGGCGATCAGGACGTCGAAGCGGTAGGCGCCCGCGAGCACCACGTCCGCGTCGAGCGAGACGCGGAGCATGTCGCCGACGACTTCCGTCTCGATTCTGCCGAGGCGGGCGGCGCCGCGCTCGGCGACCAGCTCGCCGGAGCCGGTGCGGGCGAAGCGGATGCCGTCCGGCGTGGCACCTTCCGCGTCGAAGCGGACCTGCCACGTGCCGTGGGCGTGATTCGGGAGGTCCGCGACCGTGGCCGTGTACACGCCGTCGCCGCGGTCGGTGAGCGTGATCTTGTCGAAGGTCCGGCCGTTCGGCGACACGAGGCGTGCCGTGACGTTGGCGCCGGCGAGTGCGGCGTCACCGTCGCGGAGCTCGGCGTGCAGCGTCACCGGCTGGCCCGGCTGGCGCGAGAGCGGGGCGGCCCACGTCGAGAGCGTGAGCGTGCTGTCGGGCTCCGCGGCCAGGATGGTCACGTTGCCGGCCAGGTTCATCGGCACGTCGACGTCGAGCTGATAGCGCGCCGCGGCGGTGCTCATCACGTGCAGCACTTCGTCGCTGCCGTCGCGGAAGCGGCGCAGGCCGCGCTCGACGGAGCCGCGCTCGCCGTGATCGAGCGTCGCCCCTTCCGGGGTGTGCAGGCGCGTGGAGACGCGCGATTCGCCGATCGTCCAGATGATCATGCCGCCGGCGCCCGTCGCGGGGAGGTCGACGGCGGTGTCGCGCGTGACCGTCCGAGCGAACATGCGCGAGACGCTGGCCGGCGCGTGGGCCTCGGGTTCCGCGTAGCGCGTGCCGGCGTCGAAGCGGCCAGTCACGTCCGCGCCGATGGCGTTTGCGCCGAGGGCGGCCGGGGCGAGGGAGAGGAGGAGCAGGAGTGATTTCTTCATCGTCGTCTCCTCAGAAGTCCGTGGCGAGCGAGTCGCCGATCTTGCGGTAGTCGTTGCGGCGGTTGTGATGGTGGTTGGCCAGCGTCGTGAACCAGACGATGCCCACCGCCTGCGCGCTGTACTGCGAGACCATGCCGTCGTCTTCTCCCGGCATCCCGGCGATCCCGGACAGCGTCGCCAGCCCCGTGTCTTCGGCGTGGACGAAGTCGTTCCACAGCCCCGTGCCGGCGATGTTGTAGACCGTCTTCGGCAGCGCCGGTCGTCCCGACGTGCCCTTCAGGTAATAGGTGTTGTAGTACGTCATCGACGAGGTCGAGCAGTTCTTCGTCGAGTCCGTGTTCTGCCCGACCAGGTCCACCAGCCAGCCGGTGAGCCACGATCCCGACAGCGTCCCCGCCAGGTTCGCCGCCTCCGAGCCTTTGTTCGGCGCGGCGATCGAGTTGACCCAGCGGATGCGGTTGATGATCGGCTGGTAGCGCGTGTCGTACGTCGGGTTGGAGAGGATCCAGCGGATGACCACGCCGCCGAACGAATGCGTCTCGATGACGATGTCGTCGATCGCGTTCGCGTTCATCCAGTTGTAGATCTGGCCGGCCACCTGGCCGCCCGCGACCCACATGTACTGCGTGCCGTCATACCCGACGACGAGGTAGGGGATGGTGAAGCCCTTGGTCGTCGCGCGGATCATGTCTTCACCCCAGTACGCGCGCGCGACACTGGGCTGGGCGAGGTTCGCTCCACCTTTTCCGTGGATAAAGACGACGCCCGTCTTTGCGACGAGCGACGTCGTGGCGAACAGAGCGACCGCGAGAGAGAGCAGGACCGTTCGTTTCATGCTGCTGATGCCTCCTTGTGCGAGCCCGCAGCTACTACAACGATGGTGCCGTACGTACTTTCAAGGAGTTACGTGCTCCGAGGGTCGGGGATTGAACCTTTGGCGTGCTGAATGAGGGTTCATTCTTGACCGTACGGGTCCACATTTAGGCCGGTTACACTTACGTCCGTCATGCACGAAGAAGAAATCGTCCCCGTCGAGCGCTACTCGGATGTGATCCAGGCCCAGTTCGCACTCTCCGTGCTCGAAGGGAGCGGCATCGACGCCTTTCTCGACGTCCCGCACACGGCGGCGATGTTCCCGCACTACGCGCTGGCGACCGGCGGCGTCTCGCTCCTCGTCCGTGCCTCGGAGCTCGAGCGCGCACGGGAAGTGCTGGCGGGGATCGAGGAGCCGGAGCCATGACGACGGACCGCCGCCGTCCCGGCGGCTGTCGCGCGAGCGTCCCGCTCGCGCTGGCCCTGCTGTTCGCGGCGTCCACCGAGGCGGCGATCACGTATCGCGTGCGGCGCGACTCGAACGCCGCCCTGGCGCGGGCCACCGGCAGTCGCGTCACCATCGCCGGCGACGATATCTGCATCGAGGGGGACAAGGGGCCACCGGACGAGCCGGTGACGTCGAACGCCCTCGTGTCACGCGACGGCGGCGCGAGCTTCATTGCCATCAACCATGAGAATCAGACGTGGTTCCCGGCCGAGGGGCCGCCGCTGACCGTGGTTGCGGGCCACTGCGGCATGAGCATGAAGGAGGCGAAGATCAGCAAGGTGAAGTGGCTGTTCACCGAGCCGGAGAGCTATCACTATGTGGCCGCGCTCGCGTACACGATCACGGAACGCTTCGACGGCGTGAAGATCGAGGTCACCTGCACCGCGGCGCTCGACATCCGAACGACCGATGCGCACCCTCGGGAGCTCTGGCCCGTAGCGACGCTGTTCGCAACCCAACTCCCATCGGTGGACGAGCGGATCGCGGGCGATCTCGCCAGCATCAAAGGCTTCCCGGTCCGCATCGCGCTGACGACCGGTCGCCAGTTCAAAGGCGGCGCGTTGTACCAGTCCAAGAGCACCCTCGTCACCGAGGACGTGCGTACGGTGCCGGACGGAGCGGTGCCCGCGTGCAAACGCCCCGCGAGCTATCGCGAGCAGAAGCCGGTCATCGGCGTCCCGGGCGGGACCTGACGCCCCGGGCTATGATCCCCGCCGCATGCCGCACTACCTCCTCGCGTGGGGCGCTCCGGCCGAGCGACTGTTCGACGTCACTATCCGCTTCACGGCGCCGGCCGACGTCCCACGGCTGCTGTTGCCGGCGTGGCGTCCGGGGCGCTACCTGATCCAGAACTACGCCGCCAACGTGCGCGAGTGGAGTGCGGGCGAGGCGCGGGTCTGGAAGGATGGGAAGACCTCATGGCGGGTCGACGTGGCGGCTGGGACGGAAGTCGAGCTGCGCTACCGCTATTACGCGGGCGTGCTCGACGCCGGCTCGAGCTTCCTCGACGACGAGGAGGCCTACTTCAACGGCTCGAATCTCTTCATGATGGTGGAAGGGCTCCGCAACGAAGAGCATCTGCTGACCATCGCCGCGCCGGCCGAGTGGGGCATCGAGACGCAACTCCCGCGCGACGGCTCGACGTTCCGCGCGCGAGACTACGACCACCTCATCGACTCGCCGGTCATCGCCGCGGCGAAGCTGACGCGTCACACGTTCAGCGAGCACGGCGCGCGGTTCCACCTCGTCTTCCACGGGGACGAGGGCATCGACACGGAGGCCTTCGTCGAGCCGCTGCGCGCCGTGGCGCGGACGCAGGCGAAGCTGTTCGGCGATGCGTTTCCGTTCCGCGACTACCGCTTCCTCTATCACGTGCGCGACCGCTGGCACGGCGTCGAGCACGAGGACTCCTGCTCTGTCATTCTCCGCCGCCCGCTCCTCCTCGGCGCGCAGCCGGGCGACGAGGGCTTCGACTACGCGCTCTCCGTCTCCTCCCACGAGCTCTTTCACGCCTGGAACGTCAAGCGCATCGTCCCCGCGAAGTTCGCGCCGTACGACTACTGGCAGGAGACGCCGACGCGCCTGCTCTGGGTGATGGAAGGGCTGACGTCGTATTACGGCGAGCTGTCGCTGGTGCGCTCCGGCGTCTGGTCGGTCGAGCGCTACCTGCAGCATCTCGCGCGCGAGATCGAGACGCTCGAGGCGCTCCCGGCGCGCCACCATCTCTCGCTGTCGCAGGCCAGCTTCGACGGCTGGCTGAGCGATCCCGCGCAGATGCACGATCACGGCAACGCGTGGTTCTCGTTCTACAACAAGGGCGAGCTGGTCTCGCTGCTGCTGGATCTCACGCTGCGCCGCGCGTCCGATGGAAAGCATTCGCTCGACGACGTGCTGACGGTGTTGTGGGAGGAGTACGGCCGCACCGGCCGCGGGCTGGAAGAGGATGCCATGGAGCGCATCGTGGCGCGCTTCGCCGATGCCGGCGAATTCTTCGCGCGCTACGTCGACGGCACCGACCCGCTGCCGTACGCGGACCTGCTGGCCGAGGCCGGTGTAGCATTCGCCACCGCCGCGCGTCAGCCGCACCAGCCGTTCCTCGGCGCGCGGCTGGCGCTGCGCGACGGACTGCTGGTCGCCGAGTCGGTGATCCGCGGGACGGCGGCGATGGAGGCGGGGCTGCTGCCGAACGACGAGCTGCTGGCGCTCGACGGCAATCGCATCGCGACGGAAGTGGCGCTGCGAAATGCGTTGCGCGGCGTGAAGATGGGCGAGGCCGCGGAGTTGCTGGTCGCGCGGGCGGGCGTGGTGCGGACGTTGCGGCTGATCGCGGCGCCCGATCCGCGGCCGAGTGTGGCGCTGCGGATCGAAGGGGCGAGCGAATTGCGGCGGGCGTGGTTGTGGAGAGACGAATGACGGAACCGGAACCGGTGGAGCTCACCGAGGATCGCATCCCGCTGGACGGGATCGAAGAGTCGGTCGAAGAGCTGGTGGAGATGTACGGCGGCGAAGTGACAGCCAGGCGCGAGCGCGCCCGCGACTTCACGCTGCCGCTGCGCCGCGGCGGCGGGGGAGGGGGCGCGGTGGAGTGCACCGTGTCGTGGGCGGACGACGGCGTCGTCATGCTGACCACGAACCGCAACCTCGACGCCCCGAAAACGCAGCGCGTGCTGCTGCTGGTCGCCGGCGTGATCGGCTCCGTGATGTTCATGCTCTGGCCTTTCTTTCCGCACGAGAGTGAATACGGCACGCTGGCCTGGCTCGGCGGCATCATCGCCATCGCCGTCTATCTGATGACCCTCCGCCGCACCAGCGGCGGCATCGCCTTCGACTTCCTGCAGCGTCTCGCTGCCCGGCAGCGCGCGACGGTCGAGGAAGACGCATCCTCTCCGCGCTGACGGCGCGCCTCCTCGACGAGGCCACGCCGCGGGCTGAGCTGGCCGCGCTCTGCGCCGGGCTCCATCAATGGTTCACCGGCGCGGCACCGGGCCTGTCGCAGGACGGCAGCGCGCTTCCCTCGGGGCTGGCGCTTTCGCCCGGGCTGGCGGCGCAGTGCATCCTCGACACGAATCGCACCGTCGCCTTTCTGCGCGGCATCTCCCGCGCACTCGACGAAGCGCGACGCCGCTTCGACGGCGTGCTCGAGGTCGTGTACGCCGGCACCGGTCCGTTCGCGCCGCTGGCCATTCCGCTCATGCCGATGCCCGGCGTACATTTCACGCTGATCGACATCCACAACGCGGCCACGTCCAGCGTGCGCCACATCCTCGACCGCCTCGGCCTGCACGCGTCCGTCGTCCCGGCGGATGCGACGGCGTACGAGCATCCCGCGCCGATCCACGTCGCCATCACCGAGACCATGCAGCGCGCGCTGCAGAAGGAGCCGTTCGTCGCCGTCACGCGCAACCTGCGCCGGCAGCTCGCGCCGCGTGGCCTGCTGATCCCGGAGCGCGTCACCGTCGACGTGGCCCTGCTCGATCCCGCCGTCGAGCAGGCACGCTGGAACGGGGAGGACGTCGCCGCGCCTCACGAGCGGCTGGGGACGGTGGTCGAGATCACCTCCGCACGCGAGGTCATCGCGCCGATCGACGTCACGGTGCCGCACGACGGCCACTGGCCCGCGCTCGTGACGCGCATCGACGTCTTCGGCGACATCTGCCTCGACGATTACGAGTCGGGCCTGACGATGCCGGAGATCCTCTGGCCGCTCGCGCCGTCGCGCGCGGGAGATGTCGTGAAGGGACGAGATTGCCGACGTAGACCTTCATTTGCGCGCCTTGCGGACCAGCTTCGCCACCGGCAGCCGCGTGGCCGCGGTGACGTCGGCGGCGAGCAGCACCACTTTGTCGATAATGGCCGAGACGCGGGCGAGGAGCTCCGGCGGCACGCCGGCCAGGCGGTCGATGAGCGGCTTCAGATGCCCGATGTCGCCGAGGTCGTTCGGGAGGAGGTTGCCCGGCTTCTCGCCGAGCGCCTCAGCGATGAGCACGAAGTCTTCGACATAGAGTCCGCGCTGATTGGCCTCGAGCCGAGCGAGCTGCGCCGGTGAGATGCCGACGGTTCTGGCCACGTCGGCCTGTCCACGTCCTCGCGCCTCGCGGAGTTGCCTCAGGATGCGTCCGTACATGACATCATCTGATGCACGGCCTTTGCCATCGAGGTAACAAATGATTGCGTCATTGCCATATTGGCAATTGACGTGCACACTCGATCTCATGATCCGACAAGTGGTTCGAACGACCGCAGGCAAAATCCACCGCAGCGACGACCTGAAGGCGGGGGAGAAGGAAGTGGCCGTGGGCATCCTCCGCGCGAACCCGGAGTTCGGCAACCCTCACGCCGTGCGCTGCGACTGGTGCCACGAGACGCGTACGCTCTTCGCCGACGAGAACGACGGCCCCTTCGCCCGCTTCGAGCGCGGCTGGATCTGCCAGACCTGCGACACCCGCGCCGCCAGCCAGGAGATTCGCTTCTAGCCGATTGTGAGGGGAACGACGAGGGAGGCCTCGGGCTGCTGCTGCCAAAGGCAGCGCAAGATCTGTAGTCCCGGCCTTCAGGCCGGGTAAGCGATACGGCCCCGGTCGAGCCCGCAAAGCGGGCGGCAGACGAGACGTCGTCCTCCTTTTGCGCCGGCATGGAATTGCTTTCGACGATCGATCTCTGTGGAACGGATCTGTTCTGTCGCCCGCTTCGCGGACTGAGGATGCAGGATGCCTCGGAGTGCCCGGTCTGAAGACCCGGGCCTACAGATCTTGTGCTGCCTTCGGCAGCGCGGGCGAACACGCCAAGCCAGTTTACAAACGACCTACCGACAACCCTTGGACACTCTTTTCCGGGGAGCTGTACTAAGTACTCCATTCGCTAAGTCGGTCACAGAGGCGTGGAGCGGCGGGCTTTAGCCCGCCGCGGCCTACGGGCGGGAGCCGCGGCGTCGCGCTCTGTGACCGAACTTAGCGAATGAAGTTCTTAGCGCTGCCGGTCACCCAACCGGTCGTCTCCCCTCACATCTGGCGGAGCGAGTCGCCCTGTGCCGACCATGTGGCCATGCTGCGGGCGTGGCGCCAGCCGCGGCGGGCTTCGCGGAGGTGGTGGCGGGCCGTGCGGCGGGTGCGGCGCCAGGTGCTGGATGCGCTGCGGGCGCGCTCCTCGGCGTGCTGGCGCCAGAGTGCGAGTGCCGCGTCGAGGTGCGCGCGGGCGTCGGCGATGAGGGTGCGGATGCGGTCCGCGATCTCGCCGTCCGCCGTGGCCAGGCGCGGCTCGATCTTCAGCAGCTCCGCGTGCATCCGGGCCTGCTCGATCTGCGGCGGCGTGGCGGCGCGGAGATCGCTGGCCAGGCCCACGCCGCGCAGCGCGGCGATGAACCACTTTGCCGGATCCCAGTGATACCAGCGGATCCCGTTGCGGAAATCGGCGGGGAAGCGGTGGTGGAACGAGTGATAGCCCTCGCCGAGCGTCAGCAGCGCCACGCCCCAGTTATCGCGGGCCGAGACCTCGGCGTTGTACGTCGGCTTCCCGACGTAATGCGCCAGCGAGTTCACGAAGAACGTCGTGTGATGGATGACCGCCAGGCGCAGAAAGCCGCCCCACAGCAGGCCCGCCCACGCATCGCCGAACATCGCCCCGATCAACGCCGGCAGGCCGAAGCCGCCCACGATCAGGATCGTGCGGTACCAGCGGTTCTGCCACATCACCACCGGGTTCTTCAGCAGGTCCTGCGCGTTCGCCTCCGCGTCCGGTTTGTCGTGGCGATAAAACACCCAGAGAATGTGCGCCCACCAGAAGCCGCGCTTGATGTTGTACGGATCCCAGTCGCGATCCACATATTGATGGTGGATGCGATGGCTCGACGACCACCAGAGGATCGAGTTCTGCGCCGCCATCGCACCGAAGATCGCGTAGAACAGCTGCACCGGCCGCGAGGCCTCGTAACTCTTGTGCGAGAAGAAGCGGTGATAGCCGGCGCAGATCGAGATTCCCACCAGCGCGTACATCGCCAGCGCCAGCAGCGGCATCCAGAGCCGGAAGCCGTTCAGGTACGTGTAAAGCGCCGTGCCGGCCACGCCGACGATCGGCGTCAGGATCAGGAACGACATGACGAAGTAGTCGATGCCTTCCTTCGGCTTGGGGTGAGGAGCGGGCGCGGCGTCTGCGTGCATGTTCAAACGCCAAGCGAAGATCGATCCAACTTATTGCCGGATGGGAAATCTGGTAATGAACCCTCACCAGATGGCCGAGGCCGGCGAACCGGATTCGCGGTCAGGGTATTGCGCAGTGACATCCCATGAAATGGCGCGTATGGTGGACTTCTGTCAGCCGCCATGCAGACGCGTTCTCCGGCAGAGCAGTTGTCCGCGCTCGCCGCGGAGCTGTACGCACGGCGCGACTCGATCCTCGACGCGTGGCGCGCCGCCGGCGACCTCACCGAGCGCAGCATCGCCTCCTCGCTCTCGCGCGCGCAGTTCAACGATCACGTGCCGGCCGTCCTCGACTGTCTCGCGCACACGATGGAGTCGTGGCCGCGCGAAGAAGACGCCGCCGCGGGACAGAACCAGCTCGACCGCGTCTGCGAGCACGGACAGCAGCGCTGGCAGCAGGGCTATCAACTGCGCGAGCTGATCCGCGAGTGGGGCCATCTGCAGCTCGTCGTTGCCGACGAGCTGGAACGCTACGCCGCCGCGCATCCGGAGCTCCACCCGAGCGTCATGCCTACCGCGCGCCGCGCCTGGACGCAGCTCTGCGCCGCCAGCGTCACGGAGAGCGCGACGCAGTACTGGCATCTCCATCAGACCGAGTCCGGTGGCCACGTCGATTATCTCGAGCGCGCCCTCGAAACGCTGCAGACCATGGAGCGCACGCGCGCCGAGGCGTGGCGCATCGCCGCGCACGACCTGCGCGGCAGCGTGACGGTGGTCCAGGGCGCGACGACGCTGCTGCACGGCACCGGCGCCGCGCTCGCCGAGCCGGCCCTCAGCGAAGTAGCGGACATGCTCAGCAAGAGCGTGTCGTCGCTGCACGAGATGCTGAACGACCTGCTCAGCCTGGCCCGCCTGGAGGCCGGCCAGGAACAGCGCGAGCTCACCACCTTCGACGCCGCCGCGTTGCTGCGGGACTTCTGCGCCGTCTCGCAGACCGCGGCCGCGGAGCGCGGTCTCTTCCTGAAGATGGACGGTCCCGAAGACCTGATCGTCGAAGGCGACAGGCCGAAGGTGATGCGCATCCTGCAGAACCTGTTGCTCAACGCGCTGAAGTACACGCAGCGCGGAGGCGTCTCGGTGACGTGGGGTGCCGACAGCGGCCGCGATACGGATCGCTGGACGTTCTCAGTGCAGGACACAGGCCCCGGTCTCGACGAGAACCAGGCCGCGCCGTTCGCGCAGGAGCTGCACGACGCCACGGTCGTCTCCAACGAGGCGCGCGACGCCAGCACCGACCGCCGCCGCGACATCGTGGCCGCCACGACTCTCCCGTCCGCAACCGCCGCCGCGGTGACGCCCGCGCAGCAGCCCGGCGAAGGCGTCGGTCTCTCGATCGTGAAACGCCTCTGCGAGCTGCTCGACGCGGGTTTGGAGCTGGCCACGAAGCCCGGCCACGGCTCCACGTTCCGCGTCATCCTGCCGCGCCGTTACTGATTTGCACCAGGGAACGACGAGGGGCCTCCGGCGGGCCGGTGCGACCGGCAGCGCTTATTCAGCCCATGCCGTCGCGCAAACACGTGTTTCGTCGACAGGTGTGCATCCTGGCTAGGCCAACCAGCGCTGCCGGTCGCACCGGCCCGCCGGAGGCCTCTCGTCGTCCCCTTGCGCAAATTACCGAAGCGCCACGATCGGGACGGTGAACGAGAACGTGCTGCCGGAGCCCATCGTGCTCTCCACCTCGATGCGGCCGCCGTGGGCCTCGACCGCCAGCTTGCAGAACGCCAGACCGAGGCCCGTGCCCACCCTGGACTTGGCGTCGAGCTGGCCGAACTTCTCGAAGATGCGGCCGAACGCCTCCGACGGGATGCCGGCGCCTGTATCGCGGACCGCGAAGCGGACAGAGTCCGCATCGTCGCGCGTCGCCGAGATCGTCACCGTGCCCACCCGCGTGAACTTGATCGCGTTCGCGATCAGATTCACCAGCGTGCGCGTCAGCTTGCCCGCGTCGCCCGCGAACGGCGGCAAGTCGAGCGCCACCTCCGTCACCAGCTTCGTCTCGCCGTCCGCCGCCAGCGAAGCCACCTGCGCCACGGCGTCCGCCACCAGCTTCGACGCCGACAGCTCCTCGTACTGCAGCTGCGTCGCGCCCGACTCCATCTTCTCCACGTCCAGCAGGTCGTTGATCATGCCGAGGAGCGTGCGGCCGCCGCCGGAGGCGATGGTCATCAGCTGCTGCTGCGAGGCGTTCAGGGCGCCGTTCTTCTCCAGCATCTCCACGCCGACGATCATCGCCGTCAGCGGCGTGCGCAGATCGTGGACGATCATGTTGCGCATGTCGTCGCGGAGCTTCTCCACTTCCTGCAGCCGCTTGTAATTGTCCTGGAGCTGCTCGAACAGCACCGACTCGCGGTCGCGGCCGCGCTTCTTCTCCAGCGACGCCCCGATGCGCGCCTTCAGCAGCGTCGGGTCGAACGGCTTGGCCAGGTAATCCTCGGCGCCCGCCTCGATGCAGCGCACCACCGACTGCACCTCGCTCAGCGCCGAGATCATGATCACCGGGATGTGCTGCAGCCGCACGTCCGCCTTGAGGTGGCGCAGCACCTCGTAGCCGTCCATGTCCGGCATCATGATGTCCAGCAGCACCAGGTCGAACGCCGCCTCGCGCACGAGCTGCAGCGCCTCGGCGCCGCTGCTCGCCGTGCGCACGTCGTGCCCCTGACGTTTCAGGCGGCGCGACAGCACGTCGCGGTTCGCCGGATCGTCGTCGACCACCAGCAGCAGGCCCGGCGCAACCGCGCTCTGCTGAAAGAGCGGCGTCGCGACGTCGTCATCGGCATGCGTAATTTCGACGTACGCATCCGAGTCCTGTGCCGAGGTGAAGTTCTCTTCGATGAGGGCCAGCATGCGCTGCCCGGCCGCGCGAATCTTCTGGATGTCGTCCGGCGCCGTCCCCTCCTCAACCAGCAGTTCCGAATAGCCGATGATCTGATTCAGAGGACTGCGCAGATCGTGGAGCAGTTTCGCCGTGAGGCTCGTGCTCATGACGCACCCCCGGCGGCCAGCAGCGTCTCGATCTTGGCCAGGAGCCGCGGCAGCTCGATCGGCTTCGTGTCGTAATCATCGCAGCCCGCTTCGAGCGCCTTGTCGCGGTCGCGCGCCATGGCGTGCGCCGTCAGCGCGATCACCGGAATGCCGCGCAGCGTCTCGTCCGCCTTCATGCGGCGAGTCGCCTCCCAGCCGTCCATCACCGGCAGGCTCATGTCCATCAAGATGAGATCGGGTGCGCTGGTCCGCGCCGCCTCGATGCCCGTCTCGCCGTCGACCGCGATCACGACCTCGTACCCGCGGCGCGCCAGCCGCCGCGACAGCATGTCGCGGTTCATCTCGTTGTCTTCCACGATGAGGATCGTGGTCATGGCGCGCTGTTCTCCACGTGCTCCGGCACGCGTGCGGCGTGGCTGCCGGCGAGCAGATCGCGGACGTGCGCGAGCATAGACTCCTCCGAGTCGCCGTGCTTGCGCAGGATCGTCTCGACGTGTCCGTTCAAGCGGCTGCGGTCCTCGCTGGTGATGTCCTGCGCTGTCAGCACGACGATCGGGATCGACCGCCACTCCGGATGGCGTCCCACCTCGGCCGCGAAGGCGAAGCCGTCCATCTCCGGCATCATCAGGTCGAGGAAGATCAGCCGGGGGCGCTCGCGCTCCATGCTCTCCAGCGCTTCCAGTCCGTTGCCCGCCTCGGAGACCGCCCAGCCTTCCCGCTCCAGCATCGAGCGCGTGAGCGAGCGCGCCGAGGGATCGTCGTCGACGACCAGCACGGGGCAGGGGGGATCGATGCACGTGTACTTTTTGAGGATCTGGGAGAGACGGCGGCGGTCGACCGGCTTCGTTGCGTAGTCCGAGGCGCCGAGAGTGAAGCCGCGCACCGGGTCGTCGACCATCGTCAGCATGATCACCGGCACTTCGCGCAGCGCCAGATCGCTCTTCAGCGCCGCCAGCACGCTCCAGCCGTCCATGTCCGGCATCATCACGTCCAGCGTGATCGCCGCCGGCAGCAGTTGCCCTGCCAGACGCAACCCCTCCACTCCGCCATCCGCCGTGCGCACCGTGTAGCCCTCCTTGCGGAGATGGCGCTGCATCAGGTCGCGCTGCAGCGGATCGTCGTCGATGACCAGCACGCAGGTGTGCGGCGCGGGCATGGCCATGTCGCCGGGGGCCGGCGGGATGAAGGCCGCGACCGGCATCCGGCGCCCGTCGTCGACGAGCTCCGGCGGCTCGGCGGCCGGCTCGCTGAGCGTGGCCGGGAGCTTGATCGTGAAGACGCTCCCTTCGCCCGGCACGCTGTGTACCGTCACGTCGCCGCTCATCATCTGGCAGAAGCGGCGGGTGAGGGCCAGGCCCAGACCGGTGCCGCCGAACTTGCGCGTCGTCGACGCGTCAGCCTGCGTGAACGGCTGAAAGAGGCGTACCACCTGCGTGGCGCTCAGGCCGATGCCCGTGTCCGAGACGCGGAAGACGATCCAGTCGCCGCCGTCCATGGCCTGCCGCTCCGCTTCCACCCTGACCTGTCCGTCGTGCGTGAATTTCGCGGCGTTCGAGACGAGGTTGAACAGTCCCTGGCGCACCTTGCCCAGGTCTCCGCGCATCACGCCGATGTCCGCTCCGCAGACGATCTCCAGCGTGTTCCCGTTCTTGGCCACCTGCATCTCGATCGTCGACGCCACCTCGGCGATCAGCGAGGCGACGTCGAAGCTCTCCAGGCGCAGCTCCATCTTGCCCGCCTCGATCTTCGAGAGGTCGAGAATGTCGTTGATCAGGCCAAGGAGGTGCTTGCCGGCGGTGGAGATCTTCTGCAGGTCCGCGTTGAAGTCCGGCAGGCCGCGCTCGGCCGCTTCCTCCTGCAGCATCTCGGAGTAGCCGACGATGGCATTGAGCGGCGTGCGCAACTCATGACTCATGTTGGCGAGGAAGAGACTCTTCGTGCGGTTGGCCGCCTCCGCCGCTTCCTTCGCCTTGGCCACTTCCCCCTCGGCGCGCCGGCGCTCGGTGACGTCTTCCATCGCCAGCACCAGCAGCTCCGCGTGGCTGCCGGGACGCACCTTGCGCGCGTTCAGCAGCATCACCCGGCGGCCGATGCCGGGGAAGTCGTGCTCGAGCTGAAAGTCATTGAAGACGGAGCTCATCGGAACGATGTCCTCGAGCAGCGTGCGCAGGTCGGGGATGTCCCACTGACCGTTGCCGAGCTCGTAGACGAGCTGGTTCTCCGTCTCGTCCGGCGAGACGAGAAACGTCTGATAGAAGGCGCGATTGGCCGTACGCACGCGCAGTGCGGCGTCGAGCACGAGCAGCGGCTCGCGCACGGTATCGAAGACGTCCTGGGCGAAATTCTGAAGCTCCGCGACCACAGGCGTGGCCGGGAGTACGGCGGCTTCTGACTGCTCGCTCATGAATCAACCTCCTGGGGTTGTGCAACCGGTCGCGATCGCAAAGCGCGGGCAGTCGATGTGTACAGAGAAGAACAAGGGGGAACGAGGATATTGAATTCGGCCAATGCATGGATCGAGCCGAGCCGCTGGAGAGAGACCACGGAACGAATGCAGGGTATGATGCCGTCACGATGAACCGAAAATTTGCGGTTGCCGGATCGCTCCTCGTCCTCCTCTGTCTGCTCGTTCCCGCCTCGGCATTTGCGCAGGTTCCGCTCGGCACAGCGGCGAACTTCGGCGTCCTCGGAGGGTCCGCCGTGACGAACACCGGCCCGACCGTCATCACGGGGGACGTGGGTGTCTCTCCCGGAAGCTCCGTCACCGGGTTCCCCCCCGGAACCGTCGTCGGCGGCACGATTCACGCGGCGGACGCTGCGGCAGGGCAGGCCCAGAGCGATCTCACCACCGCGTACAACGCCGCCGCCGGCACCGCCTGCGGCACCGATCTGACCGGGCAGGATCTCGGCGGCCTCACCCTGACGCCCGGCGTTTACTGTTTCGATACCTCAGCGCAACTGACCGGCACGCTGACGCTCGACCTTCAGGGCGATCCCGATGCAGTGTTTCTGTTCCAGATCGGCAGCACCCTGACCACCGCGAGCGCCTCGTCCGTCGCGCTGGCCAACAGCGGAGGGACGACCTGTCCTCCCAACGTGAACTGGCAGATCGGGAGCTCCGCGACGCTGGGCACCGGCAGCTCATTCACCGGCAACATTCTCGCCCTCACCAGCATCACGCTGACGACGGGCACGTCGATGAACGGCCGGACGCTGGCACGCAACGGCGCCGTCACGCTCGACACCAACACCGTGACGCGCTGCGCCGCCGTCAGCGTCTGTCCCACCATCACCGTCAATCCGGCCACGCTGCCGAACGGCACGGTCGGCCTTCCGTACAACCAGGCCGTCTCGGCCACGGGAGGAACCGCGCCCTATACCTTTGCCGTTACGGCCGGAAATCTGCCCACCGGACTGACGCTCAATCCCGCCACAGGCGCAATCACGGGCATCCCGACGACGCTCGGCACGTTCAATTTCACCATTACGGCTACCGATGCCAACCTCTGCTTTGGCAGCCGGCCGTATTCGGTCGTCATTACAGCCACGACCGGAGAGCAGAACGCCGGAATCCCCACACTCGACTTCCTCGGCATGGCCATCCTGATGGCCGTCCTCGGCGGTGCGGCACTGTTCGTCATGAACCGGGCGTCCTCGTAAAGAGGGCGCCCGTAACCCGAATGTTGTCAACGGTATTGCACAGTGACAGCGCCGCATAAAGCGCGTATAGTCAGCTCCTGTCGAGGAAACTTCCTCGCCCCTTCAGTCCTTCTGAACTAAGTCAGAACCTCTGGACTCACCCCTCTTAGCCTCCAGTTCTCTTTCACGCTGTACGTGTGCCTGAGGACCGCCGGCATGGCCGGCAGGAGCTTCCAATGAAATTGTACGTAGGCAATCTCTCCAAGCAGATCACGGACGCGCAGCTCAACGATCTGGCCGTTCCGTTCGGCGCCCTCATCTCCGCCAACGTCGCCACCGAGCGCTCCAGCGGCGCGTCGAAAGGCTTCGGCTTCGTGGAATTCAGCAATGCCGACCACGCCCGCGCCGCGATCGCCGGCCTCGACGGCCGCGACGTCAACGGCCAGGCCCTCAAGGTCAACGAGGCCAAGCCCCGTACCGTCTGATCCTGCATTATGGAGGACAGGCAATCCTGCCTGTCCTCCAGCTTTTCATCGGAAGGAGAATTCTCATGTGGATGTGGATCTCGATTGCCGCCATTGCGGCCGCGTTGTTTCTCGGCTGGAACTACTATCGCCATTCCGGCACCAACAGAATCAACGCCTTCAATGAAAAGCGCCGCGAATCGTCGCGCATCGTCGGCCGGGGAGAATACGTCGACGGCAATCGCCATCTCGACGTGGCCCTGGCATTGACGCAGTCCGAGTTCTTCTATGAGAACGGCGACATGGAAGCTTCCATCGACCTGCAATGGGTCCGTGAGATCGAATACGACACGGAGCTCGCCACCGGCACCGCCATCGAGAATGGCAAAGTGCTGCGGCTGCGCACGCACAGTCAGACGTTCGAGTTCGTCCTCGCCAATGACGTCGTGCCGCGCTGGCACATGATGCTCCCGCCGCGACGTTTCTCCGCTGTGACGCCGGGCAACACCCAGGTCGTCCTCGCGCCGGTGGTCGCTCCCGCCGCATGAAAGCCGCGAAAACGAACATGCAGATCACCATTGAAGATCGCGAGCCCGGCCTGAGAGAACGCCTGCGCCAGCGCCTGACCCCGCGCCTCACCGAGGCCGCCGCCCTGCGCTGTCCCGAGCACGGCGAGACGCCCGTCGGCGTCTCCATCCACGGCCGCGAGAACGGCTGGTTCGACGCCCGCTGGACCACCTGCTGCGAGCACCTCGAACGCCAGGCCAAGGGCATCCTGAAAGAGCGCTTTTGAAGAGCTCCCGGAAGCACGACCCCGACGAGAAGAACATCCGCCGCGTGGCACTGCTCGGCAATCACCTGCCGCGCCAGTGCGGCATCGCCACCTTCACGACCCATCTCAATGAGGCCATCGCCGCCGTCGGCGACGATCTCGACTCCTTCGTCCTGGCCATGAACGACGGACGCCACCAGCACGCCTATCCCGGCGCGGTGCGCTTCGAGCTGACCGACACCGACGCCGGCGCCTATACGCGCGCCGCCGATTTCCTCAACGTCAACGCGGTCGACGTGGTCTCCGTCCAGCACGAGTACGGGATCTTCGGCGGCAAGGCGGGGAGCCACCTGCTGACGATGCTGCGCGAGCTGCGCATGCCCGTCGTGACGACGCTGCACACGATCCTGGCCACGCCCAATCTGCACCAGCGCCGCGTCATGGACGAGCTCACCGCGCTCTCCGATCGCCTCGTGGTCATGACCGAAGGCGGCGCCGCGCTGCTGCGCGAAGTGCATGGCGTGGCCGAGGAGAAGATCGACGTGATCCCTCACGGGATCCCGAGCGTGCCGTTCTCCGGCAGCAAGAACCGCCTCGGCGTGGAAGGGCGGCCGCTGATCCTCACCTTCGGCCTGCTCTCACCGGACAAGGGGATCGAGTACGTCATCGACGCGCTGCCGACGATCCTCGCGCACTACCCCGACGCCGTCTACGTCGTCCTCGGTGCCACGCATCCGCACATCGTCGAGCGCCACGGCGAGACCTACCGCCTCATGCTCGAAGAGCGCGCCAACCGCCTCGGCGTCGACGGCAACGTCATCTTTCACAACCGCTTCGTCAGCCAGGCCGAGCTCTCCGAGTTCCTCGCCGCGGCCGACATCTACATCACCCCGTACCTCAATCCCGAACAGATCACCTCCGGCACGCTGGCCTACGCCCTCGGCGCCGGCAAGGCCGTCATCTCCACGCCGTACGCCTACGCCAAAGAGCTGCTGGCCGACGGCCGCGGCATCATCGTGCCGTCGCGCGATCCTTCCGCCATCGCCACCGAGATCGTCGGCCTGCTCGACGATCCGGAGAAAGCGCTGGCGCTGCGTCTGCGCGCCGCCGAGCACGGGCGGGCCATGCTCTGGCCGGCCGTCGCGCACTCGTATCTGCGCACCTTCGAGCGCGCCCACCGCGAGCACGCGCAGCGCCGGGACACCGCCTTCCGCGCGCACACGCTGGCCATGCGGCCCGTCGAGCTCCCCGAGGTCAACCTCGACCATGTGCGGCTCATGACCGACGGGACGGGGATGCTGCAGCACGCCAACTTCAGCGTGCCGCGCTACGCCGAGGGCTACTGCCTCGACGACAACGCCCGCGCGCTGTTACTGATGACGCTCCTCGAAGACGCCGGCGCGAACGACCGGCGCACCGTGCGCACGCTGGCGTCGCGCTATCTGGCCTTCGTCAGCGACGCCTTCAACCATCCGCTGGGACGCTTCCGCAACTTCATGTCGTACTCGCGGACCTGGCTCGAAGAGCAGGGCTCCGAGGACAGCCACGGCCGCGCGCTGTGGGCGCTCGGGACCGTGGTCGGACGCTCGTTCGACCCCGGACGCCACAGCCTCGCCGGCGCGCTGTTCCACTCGGCGTTGCCCGCGGCCCTCGAATTCACCAGTCCGCGCGCGTGGGCGTACGCCCTGCTCGGCATCGAACAGTACCTGCGCGCCTTCGAAGGCGATCGCAGCGTGCAGGCCGCCGGACGCTCGCTGGCCGGACGCCTCCTCGGCCTCTTCCGCCGTACCGATCAACCCGACTGGCCGTGGTGCGAGACCCGCGTCACGTACTGCAACGCGCGCCTGCCGCAGGCGCTCATCGCCACCGGCTCGTGGATCGGCGACCCCGACATGACCACCACCGGCATCCGCTCGCTCGACTGGCTGATGTCCATCCAGCGCACGCCGGACGGCTACTTCGCGCCGGTCGGCTCGAACGGCTTCTTCGACCGCGGCATGACCGCGGCGGTCTTCGACCAGCAGCCGGTCGAGGCCTGCGCTACCGTGTCGGCCTGCATGCACGCCTTCCGCACCACCGGCGACCATCGCTGGACCGAGCATGCCCGCCGCGCCTTCACCTGGTTCCTCGGGCAGAATCAATTGCAGCAGTCGCTCTACGATCCGCTCTCCGGCGGCTGCCGCGACGCCCTGCACGCCGATCGCCTGAACGAGAATCAGGGCGCCGAATCGACGCTGTCGTTCCTCCTGGCGCTGACCGACATGCGCGCCGACGAAGTGCGTTGGAACGCGATGCAGGTCCCGGTCGCCGAGCCGGCCGAGGTCTTGGTCGCGGTGAGCGCGCGATGACGGTCCTGGCCGAGGTCCCCGACAAAGTCGCGCTGCGATACCAGTCCCTGTTCCGTCGCTACGACAACAACCCGATCCTCACCGCCGCCGACTGGCCGTATCCGGTGCACACGGTGTTCAACGCCGGCGCCACGCTGCTGCCGGACGGCACGACGCTGCTCCTCTGCCGCGTCGAAGACCGCCGCGGGCATTCGCACTTGTGTGCCGCGCGGTCGAAGGACGGCGTGAGCAACTGGGTCATCGACGCGGAGCCGACGCTGCGCGCCGATCCTGACAATCACCCCGAGGAGTTGTGGGGGATCGAAGACCCGCGGATCACGTGGGTCCAGGAACTCGGCAGGTACGCCATCGCGTACACCGCCTTCGGCAAAGGCGGCCCCGGCGTCTCGCTGGCGCTGACGACCGACTTCGTCACCTTCGAGCGCTACGGCCTGGTGATGCAGCCCGACGACAAGGACGCCGCCCTGTTGCCGCGCCGCGTCGACGGGATGTTCGCGCTGGTCCATCGCCCCATCGCCGAGTCGGGCGCGCACGTCTGGATCTCGTACTCGCCCGACCTCCGGAGCTGGGGCGGCCATCGCATGATGCTGCAGGCCCGCCGCGGCGGCTGGTGGGACGCCAACAAGGTCGGCCTCTCGCCTCCGCTCATCGAGACGGAGCGCGGCTGGCTGATGATCTACCACGGCGTCCGCCACAACGCCGCCGGCAGTCTCTACCGCCTCGGCATCGCCCTGTTCGACCTCGAGCACCCCGAGCACCTCCTGCTGCGCGGCGACGAATGGATCTTCGGCCCCGAAGCGCCGTACGAAACGCACGGCGACGTGGCCAACGTCGCCTTCCCCTGCGGCTACACCATCGCCCCCGACGGCGACACGATCCACCTCTACTACGGCGCCGCCGACACCTGCATCGCCCTGGCCACCGGCAGCATCCGCGAGCTCCTGACCTGGCTCGACGCCCACGGCAGTCCGGGGTAACGGTTTCCGCGGACGCCTCGCGTTCCGCGGCCTCTCTATGGAGTGCGGCGGCCTGAGCCGCCGCTTTGGTGCCAAAGCGGCGGTTAAGGTTGCTGCGCTCCATCAACGTCCGCGGAAACGGTGTTCATCGTTCACGGCCCGGTCCAGCAATCGTGATGGGAAAGTCCTTGAACGGTGATGGACAGATCCATCAACCGTGATGGGAAGTCCTTGACCGTTGATGGGCGCGTCCATCAACGGTGATGGGCAAAATCCTTGAACGTTGATGGCCACGTCCATCAACGTCGATGGGCAAATCCTTGAACGTTGATGGGCACGTCGATCAATGGTGATGGGGAAATCCTTGAACGATGATGGCCACGTCCATCAACGGTGATGGGGAAACCCTTGAACGTTGATGGGCACGTCCATCAATGTTAATGGGGAGATCCTTGAACGTTGATGGGCACGTCCATCAACGGTTATGAAAAATCCATCAACGTTGATGGATTTTTCGTTGACAACGGCTGGACGCTATGGCACCGTCCCGAGCCGTGGCGACACCGAGCTCAGCATCGGCGCCTCAGGGCGCCACCGGCACGTGCCGGGACCCGCGCCGCGAATCGCGCGGCGGGGCACACTGGGCCCGTTCCTTCGAGCGCGCCCACTACGCCCTCAACGCCTCCCTCCGGCTGATCGACCTGACCCTCCGCGCCCTGGCCGCCTCCGAGCGCCGCGCGGCCCGGCAGCCGGTCCGGACCTCGCGAAACCTCCACGATGCCTCCGGCCTGCTCGTCACCGCCTCGGCGCGGTTGCAGCGGGCCGCCGAATGGATCGCCGCCGCGACCGAGCTCATGGCCGTCGCGCCGGAATGCGCGACCCGGGTGCCGCAGCTCCTCATCGAAGCCACCGTGCGCTGGGCTCTCGTCGCCGAGCGGCTCGGCGTCGTCGCCGATCAGGTGTTCGGCCTGCACAACGACGTGCTCGACGGCCTCGAGACAGGCCAGCTCGTGCCCGAACGTCCCGCCGTTCGCCGCCCCCGCATCGTGCTCATCCCGCGTCCGGCCTCGGTCTGCGAGTGCCTCCGCGCCTGCATCCGCGCGTTCCTGCCCGCCCGGCAGCCGCGCGTGTCCGATCGCATCACCCCCGTTCTCCGGAGACGCCGGCGCGCCCCGCGCCCTACCTCCGTCCGCGTTCCCCGGCGCACTTCCCAGGGACGCGCTCCTCCTCTCTCTCCGGTCTGTCTGCTCTGACTCACCACACCGATCGAGAGAAAGAAAAGGAGCTCCACGTGAGCAAGAACGAGACTGCTGTCCCGGACACCCCGTCCGCCACCTACTACGACTCCGCCCAGGCGCGGATGGACGAGTTGCACGCCATACGCGACCGCATGCCCCACTTCGTCATCCCGACGTCCGTCAAAGAGACATCCCGCCTGAACAACGCCGCCTCCGTGCCGCCGGAGTTCGTCGAGCTGACCGCCGTCGCGCTGACGAACGAGAGATCGCTCGTGCGCGGCGACGCCGCCACGCCGGCCGGAATGCGCGACCTCAGGAGCTATGCCAGCGCGTACGCTCCGTTCGCGGACGAGCTGGAGGCCTTCGCGAAGTTCGTCCGCCACAGCGTGAACTACGCGCGGAACCAGGCCGGCATCGAGGCGCTGACGATCTACGCCCTGGCCAAACGGCTGGCCAAACGCCCCGCCACCGCCCACCTGCTCCCTCACGTCGCCGACATGCGCCGCGCCCTCGGGCGCACGCGCGCGGTGACCGCCGAGAAGCGCAGGATGCGCGCCGAAGCGAAGGCCGCCAAGGCTGCGAAGACGACCGAAGAGCCGTCGTGAAGTGAGACCCCCACGGGCGCGTCCGCAAGGACGCGCCCACTTCATTTCGTTCCCCGGCGACGCATGCGTACGCGTCCCCGTTTACGATGGCGGCATGCACGGAGAACATCGCTATCAACTGCAGTTGACCTGGGACGGCAATCGGGGCGACGGCACGTCCACCTACGCCGGCTACGGCCGCGAGCACCGCATCGCCATCGAAGGGAAGCCCGACCTGCACGCCACCGCCGACGCCGCCTTTCGCGGCGAGGCGTCGAAGCACAATCCCGAGGACCTCTTCCTGGCCGCCATCTCCTCCTGCCACATGCTCAGCTACCTGGCCCTCTGCGCCAAGTACAGCATCAACGTGCTGGCCTACGAGGACGCGGCCACGGGCACGATGCAGGAGGACGGCAAGGGCGGCGGACGCTTCACCGAAGTCACGCTGCATCCCGGCGTCACGGTCGCCGACGCCGCCATGATCGAGCGCGCCGAGAAACTGCACGACCGCGCCCACGAGCTCTGCTTCATCGCCAACTCCTGCAGCGTCCCCATCCACCACCGCCCCACGGTACGCGCATGAAGGTGCGCACGTGAAAGACCTCGCCATCGCCCTCGACGACCGCCCCGGCGCCCTCGCCGAAATGGGCGAAGCCCTCGGCCGCGCCAACGTCAGCATCGAAGGCGGCGGCGTCTTCGTCACCAACGGCACCGGCATCGCCCACTTCCTCTTCACCGACGCCACCGCCGCCCGCACCGCCCTCGAATCCGCCGGCATCCGCGTCCTCGCCGAACACGAAGTGCTCATCCAACGCCTCCGCCAAGGCGAGCCCGGCCAACTCGGCAAAATCGCCCGCCACATGGCCAACGCCGGCGTGAACATCCTCGTCCAGTACAGCGATCACGATCACAACCTGATCCTCGTCGTCGACGACCGCGAGAGAGGGCGGGCGGTGTCGGAGGGGTGGGGGAGGGACGTTGCACACCCCTGATCTTGCCGCTGACCGGCGAGCCGGCGGGCCTAATGTCACACTATTTGAACGAGGCCGACGGGACTCGACCCGGCGACCTCCGGCGTGACAGGCCGGCGCCCAGCCCAGCGCTCGGCGGCGGCCGATCGGCGTCGCCGTCGCCGCGGTGGAGGATGATCCCGCCCGGCACAGCGCGAACATCATGCGCGTTGGATGAGGAAGTCGATTCCGTCAGCAGGGAGATCCTTCGCCGTCTACGCGGTTCAGGATGACGGCGGGACGGTTCAGCGGTCCACGCGCGCGAGATGCGGCGTCTTCTTCTCCGGTGGCAGTCTCGATTCCTCCCGCTCTTCCTCGGAGAGTGGCCGGCCGACGCGCCTCGCGATGACCGCCGACATTTGGTCGATCGTTTCGGAAAACATCGAGACGTCCCACACGCGCGCGCCGTCGGTGCTCACACTCAGAAGAATCTTCCCATACGGGTGGAAGGCAACGCTCGAGACGCCCGCTCTGTGTCCTTCGAGGACCGCGAGAACCCGTCCGGTTGCGGCGTCCCACAATCGAATCGTGGCGTCTTCGCTCGACGTGGCGACGATCGTGCCGTCCGGACTGAAGACGGCGGACCACACTCCTCCCCGATGCCCGGACAACGTGGCGATGGAACGGCCGTCCCGCGGGCTCCACAAGCGGGGTCTTTCATCCGAGCCGAGGCTGATCGCGCGCCCACTGTCGGGGCTGAACACGATTCGGCTGACGTTCTGGTGCGGGGAACGACCCAGCAGACGTCCACTGTGGGAATCACGGAACCGCACCTCACCCTCTGAATCGGCCGTCGCAACGATCTTTCCGTCGGGACTGAAAGCTGCCGCCAGAATCCGATGTGAGGAGGCATTCCCGCCGAATAGCGTCGCCAGTCGTGCCGAGGTTGCGCCATCGAGGATCCGGACCAAGCGGCCGTCGGCCACCGCCCAGAGACGCGACGTGCCGTCCTCGCTCGCCGTCACGACCATGGATCCGTCCGGGCTGAAATAGCCGTCGGTGATGTCCAGGCGATGGCCTCGAAGTGTTGCGAGCAGCTTTCCTCCTCTGGTTTCCCGGACCCATACCGTCGCACCTCCGGCCACGAGCACACGATTGCCGTCGCGGCTGAAGCGGCCGCCGGCGACGAACCCTTCGAACTGCAGCGCCGCCAGAATCCGGCCCGTCACCGTGTCGAGGAGCAGAACTTTGCCGCCATCCGTGATCTCGAGCATCTCGTTGCCATCGTCGCTGATCGCGGCAATCCATCCTTCGCGCTTCTGCGTGGGACGGGCGCTCCACGACGCGGTATCCCGGACCACGACCTCATTCAAGCCACTCACGATGACGGCGTTGGCGCCGTCCCTCGCAAACGTCGCACTGGGCAGGCCGGAGCCTTCGACTGCCAGCGTCATGACCGGGCGGCCCGCGCCGGCATCCCATAACCGCGCCCCGTCGTCGTGCGCGGTGACGACAGTTCTGCCGTCGGGACTTATCGCGGCGCTGCTCACAGAACCGTGATGCGCATCGAAGACCGCGAGAAGCTCGCCGCCCGCGACGCCGAGCCATCGCGCGGTCCCGTCGTCGGAGGCGACGAGAACCGTGTCCCCCTCGCGATCGAACGACACATCGCGCACCGGGCCGTTGCCGCTCGCGATCAGGGTACGGAGCGGTAACCCGGTGACCGCGTCCCACGATCTCGCCGACCCATCCTCGCTTCCGGTGACGATCACGGTGTCTTTCGGATGGAACGCCGCCCGGGTAACGTCGCCGACATGTCCGGTCAGCGGAGCCCCGATCGGATCGCCAGTCCGGGGATTCAGGATCTGAAGGACGTTTTCGCCGTTGACGGAGAGCAGTTTCTTGCTGTCGTTGCTAAATACGATCGCGCGTGCGAAGTCGCTCGGCTTGAGGGATTGCAGCGGCGTGCCGTCGCTCGCGTTCCACACGCGTATGGTCTTGTCGCGGCTCGCCGTCGCGATCATTTTCCCGTCGGGGCTGTAGGCGACATCGGTCAACACGGCGGTGTGACCGGTCAACGTGAAGGCGGGCTTGCGAGTCTCGACATGGTTGACTGGCACGGTCTTGTCGGCGATAGCGGCGGCGACGTACCTGCCGTCTGGGCTGAACGCCATGCTGTGCACCGTGTTCCCGTGCGTGAACGTCGCGAGCGAACGTCTCGCGGTGACGTCCCAGACACGCACCATGCGGCCGCTGGACGTGGCCAGGCGCGTACCGCGGGCGTCGAATGCGGCGTCGTCGACGTCCGTCAGCGTCACCAAGAGCCGCGCGGATCCCGCATCCCAGATCTCGGCCACGTTTTCCTCGCCGGCCCTGAGGACGAGGATCGTCTTGCCATCCGGGCTGAACGACGTGCGGCTCACCGCGCCCGCGCCGCGGAGCGTGTGCAGCAGCGATCCGTACCGCCACCGCACCGCGCGGATCATGCTGTCGCTCTCGGGGAACGGAAGCATCCGGTGTGCCTCGAGAGCTAGCAGTTGCGAGCGCTCTGGATCGTCTTTCGCGTAGATCTGCGACTCGCTCATGAGCTGGCGCGCCTTGACCTGCTGAGTCTCGGTTTGCGCGGCGCGGGCAAGTTGTTGGGCCTTAAGGGTCTTGAGCGCTTCTTCCGCTTTTTCCGTTTCCAGGAGGCGTGTCCGGGCCAGAGCCTGTGCCCGCATCAACTCCGTTCGCTGTCCTGCCTGCTGTTGCTCGAACAGCTCGTGTTGCTTTTCATCGAGAGCTCGCTGCGTTTCAGCCGCGTCGAGCTTGAACTTCAGACCGTTCGATCGCACCTCTTCATACCGCGCACGCAGGTACGATTCGATTTGCGCCTTTTCCGCCTCGGCTCGCCACCGGCTGACCGTGGCGAGTCCCAGCAAGCCGATCGCGGCGATAACACCGAATGCGAGCGAGAGCCGGCGCCATTTCTTCGCACGCTGACGACGTCGTCGATCGCGCTCACTTTCGGCGATGTACTCGAGGGTCGCATCGAACTCGCGGCTCGATCCGTACCGCGCGGCCCATGTGGGATCCGGTGGCTCGCCCTCATCGCCGCCGTCACGCCAGCGCACGGCCTGCGTCAGTTCCGCTCCCGTGAGAAGAGCTCCGCTCGCCGCTCGCTCGTGCCAGCGGCGATAGCCGGTGGCGCGGCCAGCTTCTTGCGACACCCACTTCTGCAGCCGGTCCCACTTCCGGATCAACGCCTCATGACTGATGTCAATAATGCTCTCCGGTCCGAGCCACCTTCGGATCGGATCCTCGTGGCTGATGTCGATCCGATTCTCCTCGTCGTCCGACGAGGTGTACGTCAGAAAGTTAACCCCGTCCGCGGCGAAGGCCTCGACGATTGGAGCGAGCGTGGTCCACGTGCAGCCGGCAATGGAGCAGGCGATCTCCGAGAGCGGGCGCGCGCGCCGGACGTCGCGGCTTCCGTCCTCGGGGCTGGTCCGCTCGGTGATGAACTGGAAGAGTTTCTTCATCAGCGGCTGCAGCTCGGCGGGGAGCTTGTCGCAGACCGCGTCCGCGTGCGCGGAAAGCGCTTTATCGAGACCGCCGATGTCGGACAAATCCTTCGGGATCATCGCCGTCGAGTGTCGCGTCTCCTGCGCTTGCCGCCACACGCGGGAGAGCGCGTGCTGCAGGATCGGCAGCTCGTCTGAGTCGCCGCCGACGCCGTTGATCAACTGCCCGGCAAGCTGTTCGTCGACGCTCCCGCCAAACAGCGCCGCCGGCCCAGCGATCGCGTCCCGCATCTCGTCGCGGTTCAGCCGCGGCGTCAGGTACATGCCGCGGTTGATCGCGTCGGGGAGATTGAGGAAACGCACGCAACTGCCGAGGAAATCGGTTCGCATCGTTAAGACGACGTGGATGCACGTGTCGGGCTCGTTCGCTGCGGCGATGAGCAGGTTCACGAAATCCCCGGACTCGTCGGCCTGCGGCGTGCCTTCCCTTGCGTACGTGAACAACTCCTCGAATTGATCGACGACGACCAGGAGATTCAGGCGCCGCGGGCTCTCGGCTCGCCGGACCGCGAGCTGGAAGACGTCGATCAACCCACGCCGGCCGCGGGCGAGCTCCAGTTCGATCAGTCCCGCGTCTTCCTCAGGGCCGCACTCGGCGCCGAAGACGTTCTGCGCGCACAACGAGCGCGCGAGCTCCCGCACCGGCCGGTCCCCGGGACGGATCACGACGATGTGCCAGTCGCTGCCGGTGCCGAGCCAGCCGGCCGCCACGCCGGGCAGCAGTCCCGCGCGCACGAGACTCGATTTGCCGCAGCCCGAGGGGCCGATCACCGCGAGAAAGCGCTGCTGCTGCAAAATTTCCAGCAAGCGATCGACATGCGTGTCGCGGCCGAAGAAAATCTCCGCCTCGTGCTGGTCGAACGGACGCAATCCGGGATACGGGCGTAGGACCTCGGTGTAGCTAAGCACGGTCGCCATCCGCGACCGCCTGCTGGCGCACGTGCTCGATGAAGTCGGCGAGGACCGCCGGCTTCAGTCCCTGCGTGCAGTCGAGTGGCATCACCGTCGGTCCGCGGATCTCCAGGCGCGGCGTGTCAGGCGGCGGGCCGGTGAGCACGCCGATTTTCCCGCGGGGACGAACGTGCGAGAAGGTGCGCCGCAGGATCGAGAAGTTCGATCCGACCCAGCTCGCCGGGGTGTTGCCGTAGACGAGGATCACCCCGTGGCATCCGGCAATCACCGGCTGCTGTTGATCGACGCGCGTCTCCTGCGGCAACTGTCCGGCCTTCAGGCGCGGCGTGGCCATCACGAAGACGTTGAGCGGGACGAGAGACTGCATGATCTCATCCGCGAGCGTTTTATCGATTTCGTCGCTGTGGACGTAAACCTGGACCGGAACCGTGTCGTCCACGGCAACCAAAGCCGCCGGCTGCACGGGGATCAAGGGTCCGTCCGGGGCGGTGAGATGCCGAATCACCTCGGACTTGAAGTCGCCGAAGCTGCTTTCCTGCACTTCTCCCTCGCGGAGAAGGCCGGCGTACTCGGACTGGTCGTCCTGCGCGGCCGCGCTCTTTCTCCAGCGCAGCCACCGCACACCCGGCTTGCGCGCGTCGATCCGCTTTTGCACCGCCGCCCGCGCCTCGTTCGCCTGCAGCAGGGGAAACTGCGATCCGCCCCATCCCGGTCTGCGCCCCGGCGTCGGCCCGAGGAGCTGCACGCAGAGCTGGGCGGTCGAGAGATGGCGGCGCACGGACTGCGTATATGCGCCGAGGTCGTGGGTCGGATACGGCGAGGATGGGAGCACTCGCCAGCCGTTCTGGCGCACCGCGGCCGCGAGCTCTTCCCACTCGTTCACGAGATCGTCTGTCGGCTCCGCGATCCAGACGTCGCCGCGGTACTGCGGAGGAACGTCATCGTCCGCCTCGAGCCGCTTCTTGATGAAATGAGCGATCTCGCCGATTCGCTTTTTGAAGAGCTGCGCGTACGGGTCTCCGAGCTGAGGATCGAGCCGCTCGGGAATGCTCGTGACAGGGTCCTCCTGCCAGAATGCAATCGTTTCCCGATCGCGTAGCGCCGCCGGCCAGTGGGCACGATCGATCCGCTCCGCTTCGAGGACGAAGATCCGGTGCGCGATGGCGTCCTCCCCTGCTTCCAGGAAGGTGCTCAACTCCATGAGGCACCATGGGGACACGAGGTACTTCGGAGAAAGAATGACGAGCAGCAGGCGGCTGTCGGTCACCGCGTCGAGCAGCGAGCGGGAAACACTCGCTCCCTGTTCCATCTTGCGCTCGTCGAAGTAGATATCGGCCGGACGGCCCAGGAGAGTGCCCACGCGATTGCGGAGCTGCTCGATGAACACACGGGCCCATTGAGGATCCGTTTCATGCGCATAGCTGACGAATAAGTCCATAGCTCGTCGCAGGCGCCGACGCGGTCGAGCGCCTTCCTCGAATCATTCCTGATTGCTGTGAGAGACATTGTGCGCGTTTTTTTTCAGGACGTACAGCGGGAGTACACTAGCGCGATGCGAACAATGGTGGTGCTCCTCGCGCTCGCCGTGGCGGGCTCGGCGTCCGGTGGGGAAAAGACCAGGACGGCGTTGCTCAATGAGCTGATCGATCTCACGCACGGCGTCGAGACCGGTATCGAGCCGTTGATCAGCATTCTCGCGATACAGGAATTCGAGCCGACCGCGGAGCAGACGCAAGCGCTCGGCGAGGAAATACGCGGCGACGCCGACCTCCGGAATCGCGTGAGAACCGCGACGGTCGAGATCCTCGCCAAACAACTGTCGGAAAAGCAAATGAAGCAACTCGTGACCTTTTTCAAGACCGATTCCGGCAAGGCGTACTGTAGAGCGCTCGCCGTGCTGGCGAAGGAGCGCCCGGTGCGCATCGTCAATGCGCTTACGCCGCCGGAAACGGTGGAGCGTTCGCGCGAAAAGCAGACCATGTCGGACTTGCGCAACCTCGCCATCGCGTCCGAGGCGTATGCAACCGACACCAACGAGTATCCGGATGCAAAGGATCTGGAGAAACTGCGATCCCTGCTCTCCCCGGTTTACATCCGTAACGTCCCGATGACTGACGCATGGGGAACGCCTTTCGTGTATGTCGTTGCGCCGGACAAGATGGGATACCGCTTCGTGAGTGCCGGTCCTGACAAGAAGCTCGATACGATCAGCCTGCAGTTCGGAATGAAACCCAGCGGTAGCGATGACATGGTGTTCGAGGACGGCGACTTCGTCTATCTGCCTTCCTTTCCGTAAACCGGCGAAAAGCGCGGAAAAACTTCCTTACGGCTCATCCTCCGGCACGAACTGAAGCCCCCAAACGCTTGCCATCTCCGGCGACGACATCGTCACCCGACGTGGGGTACTCGCTGTTGCTCGAGCGCTGAGCGGCAGCGGGTCGTCCGCCTTTCGCGTCCTTGCCACGCCGGGTGAGAGGGCCGCTGCTCCGGTCGCACTCCATGCTCCGCCGCGCCCGGAAGGTGAGGGAGCATCCTGCGCTGCCGTCCTCCCTCAAGGTTTTCGCTCGTGCGCCCTTTCGCGGCGCTCTCCCGGTCGCTTTATGTCCCGTGAAATGGTGGCCTCGTTTACGTGGAACATTCGCGATTGCACTGTTATTCGCGTATTTGTGGGCCCTGACACTTGCACCTTGGTCGAGTCGCGAAGTCTTGCATCGCGCATCGTAGATCGCGTCACTTCGCCGCGCTGGTGAAGCAACGCTCACCGCACTGTTTCCGGTGAGAGCGCCTGCGCGTTCGTGCCGCCACGGCGGTGGGCGATACAGACTACGATTGGCAGCCCGACGAATGGAAAGTGTCCGAGCAACTGAACCCACCATCGCGGAGTGATGTTGGGTGCGCCGTGCAGGAGCAGCGGAATGAATGCGCAGGACATCAATACCCAGATCAGCGGTCCGTAAACCAGGGCGACCGTGACGACGTCTCCGCGCGCGCCGAGGACTCTGCGGAGCCACGCCCAGCGCGAGACCAGCAGCAGAAAAATGGCGGACCAGGCGAACGCGACTCCGAAATGCATCAGCACTCCGATGAGCGCCGTGCGGGTGCCGCCGTCAAACGCGCTCTTCCCGAGGAGAACCGAAGCCACGCCCTGCCACAGACGTGTGAGCGTGGAACCGTTGATGAGGCTCTGCACGCTGGCAAACAAGCCGTCGACAATGGCGGTCAGCAGACCAGCGCGCAACAGACGGGATGACGGCATGCGCGCGATGGTACGGCAGGACCGCATGACCTCGGTCGCGCGATGCGTCCGTTTCGGAAAGTTCATTGTCCCGGTGACGAACCGGTGGGGTTACGGCGTCGATTGCCAACGGGATGGCGGAACGCTGGCGTCCTCGCCGGCTGAGCAGGGAGCGTCCTCGCTCCGGCGGGCGGGGGCTCCCCGTGACGGACCGCCGCCGTCCCGGCGGCTGTCGGGCAGGCATCTCGCCTGCCCGACAGGAGCGCGGGCGGGACGCCCGCGCAACAGCCGGCGGGGACGCCGGCGCTCCATCGCCGCCCACCCACCCGCGGCGAGGACGCCGCCTGCTCAGCCGGCGAGGACGCCAGCGTTCCGCTGGTTGCGGCCAGGGCGGCGAAGAAGCAGCCAGACATGCAGGGTGTCGACGATGACGAAGACGACCTGCCGGCGGAATTTTGAGCAGAAACGAAACACGCCGCTTCCGGCGGCGTTTATCTGGTGTCCGCTCGCGGCGGTCTGACTCTTACGCTGTCTTGCCCAGCACTTTCAACCACCGCAAGTGCGCCAGAAACGCCCCCGTAATCGTTCGGGTCTCGCGATACCTCAGTCCGTACTCCTCCGCCGTGGCCTTGATGATCTTCGTCAGGGCCGGGTAGTGGACGTGGCAAACGGTCGGGAACATGTGGTGGACGACGTGCAGGTTCAGGCCCCCGAGGATCCAGTTCTTGAAGGGATGATTCGCGTAATCCGAGGTCGTATCGAAGACGTGCTGGATGTAGTTGTTGCCGATGTGTCCCTCTTCATCCGCCTCGGGATACGTCGCGTCTTCATTGAAGTGATTGGGCTGGAAGATCACCGCCATCGTGAAGCCCGCGCACGCGTGCAGCGCAATGAATCCGATGAGGATCGACCACCACGGCACATCGAGCAGCATGAGCGGCAGAGCCAGCATGTACGTGTAATAGAAAGCCTTGAATGCGAGCAGCACGATCAGCTCACTCCGCGGGTGCCGGATCTGCCGGCGATTGCCGAAACTCTTGCCGGGCATCAGCCAGCGGAAGTCTTTCGCCAGCACCCAGTCCAGCGACACCAGGCAATAGAAAAAAGGCGCGTAGAGATGCTGGAAGCGATGCAACGGCCGGCGCTGGTCGTGTGGCGAGAAGCGGAAGACGCTGCCGGAGACGAGCGTGGTATCGGCGCCGCGGATGTTCACGAAGGAGTGATGCGCGGTGTTGTGCAACAGGCGCCACATGTAAGAGCTCGCGCCGATGGCGTCGAACACACAGCCGGCCAGGCGATTCACCCATTTCCTGTCCGAGTAGGCGCCGTGATTTCCGTCGTGGGCGATGTTGAAGCAACAGTACAACTGCGCGGCGCCGAGGATCACGTAGGCGCCGATGACTTCCAGCGCGGTGAACTGGCCGGTCATCAGCCAGGAGTACGCGGCGACGGTCATCACCAGGCCCAGTACGGTTTTCGCGTACATCTCCAGGTTGGCGTGGCGCCAGATACCGCGCTCCTCGAAGTACGCCTCCACGCGCGCGGAGAGCTGTCTGCTGAACGCGGAAGCATTCACATCGTGCGCGTACCTGAACTGATGGTTCTCGGCCATGGACACCGGTGTGGACTGATGGATTGAAAAAGCTTACACCATCGAACGCATCTGATGCCCCGAGGCACCGAATCTCAGGGCCGTCTTTGGTTCCCGTTGATGAAGCGCGCGACCGGCCAGGAACAGCAAACCGCCGCGAAGTCGCGGCGCATGACTCGTGCGATGCCGCACTCCAGACGCTTCGCATCCTTTCGTGGGTGTGACGAGTGCGTTCTGCTTAGTACTCCATTCGCTAAGTTCGGACACAACGCGCGACGGCGTGGAGCGGCGGGCTTAGCCCGCCGCGGCTCCCGCCTGTAGGCCGCGGTGGGCTAAAGCCCACCGCTCCACGCCGCCACGCTGTGTGACTGAACTTAACGAATGAAGCACTTAGCGTCACATTCCGGAGTTTGCGGGAGCGGGTGCGGCAGCGGTTCTGCGCTCGAGATATGCATGGCACCGAGGACGAAGAAGACCGCCGCACCGGCACCGCGGGCGGGTGGGCTGGCCGGACGCAAGCGGCCGTTCGACATCCACATCGTGCTGCGCCGCATCCGTGCGGCGGTGACGGAGCACGCCGACGCGGCCATGTTCGAGCTGACGGACCGCGGCTTCAAGAGCGTGTTTCAGCAGCTCGTCGCGTGCATCATCTCCATCCGGACGCGAGATGAGGTGAGTCTGCCCACGGCCATCAGGCTTCTCGAGCGTGCTCCAACGCCGCCCGCGGTGGCCAAGTTGTCGGTGTCGCAGATCGACGCGCTGATTCGTGCGTGCAGCTTTCACGAGGCGAAGGCGGCGCAGATCCGCGAGATCGCACGGCGTACGGTGGACGAGCTCGGCGGAGAACTTCCCTGTGACTTCGAGATCCTGACGTCGTTCCGTGGCGTCGGCCCCAAGTGCGCGAACCTGACCATGGGCGTGGCCTGTGGCGCGGAGCGGATCAGCGTGGATATCCACGTGCATCGGGTGACGAACCGGTGGGGCTACGTCGCGGCCAGTTCGCCCGAAGGGACGATGCGGGCGCTGGAGCAGAAGCTGCCGCGCAAGTATTGGATCGACATCAACCGGCTGCTGGTGCCGTTCGGGAAGCACATCTGCACGGGACATCTACCCAGGTGCTCGACGTGCCCGGTTTTGGAGTACTGCCGGCAGGTGGGAGTGACGGCACATCGCTAGGGGGAAGCGCTGGACGCCGGCGGTCCATCGCACACTCAGTCAAGTCGACCGCGGTAGGTCGGTCATCGTCCATCGGGTACGATCATTCGCCATGAAACGCTTAACGTGCGTTCTTGCTCTCGTTCTCTTCGCGCATGGTGCGCTCGCGCAGGTCGTCGACGATGCGGCGATCCGGAAGATCCTGGTCGACCGGATCGATGCGCGGCAGGCCAGTGTCGGGATCGTGGTCGGGGTGATCGAGCCGTCCGGGCGGCGGGTCGTCTCGTACGGCAAGTTTGCGAAGGACGATAAGCGTGCGCTGAACGGCGATACGGTGTTCGAGATCGGGTCGGTGACGAAGGTCTTTACGGCGATGCTGCTCGCGGACATGGTGGCGCGGCGGGAAGTGGCGCTGGACGATCCGGTGGGGAAGTATCTGCCGGCCGGGGTGAAGGCGCCGAAGGTGACGCTGGAGCAACTGGCCACGCACACGTCCGGGTTGCCGCGGCTGCCGGCGAACATGGCGCCGAAGGACGGTGACAATCCGTACGCGGATTACAGCGTCGCGCAGCTCTATGAGTTCCTGGCGGTCGTGACACCGGCGGCCGAGCCGAAATACGACTATTCGAACCTCGGTGTGGGACTGCTCGGGCACGCGCTGGCGCGGCGCGCCGGCACGGACTACGAGACGCTCGTGCGCACGCGCATCCTCGCGCCGCTGGGGATGAAGAGCACGAGCATCACTCTCGACGCGGCGATGAAGGAGCATCTGGCCCTCGGCCACGACGCGGAGATGAAGCGCGCCGCGAACTGGGACATCCCCACGCTGGCCGGAGCCGGTGCGCTGCGCTCGACGGCCAACGACATGCTGACGTTCATCGAGGCAGCGATGGGCGTGAAGAAGTCGCCGCTGGCCGCCCCGATGGCGTCGATGCTCGCCAACCGCCGGCCCCTCGGCGATCCCGGTCACGAGGTCGCCCTCGGCTGGCACGTCTACACCGCCAACGACCGCGAGATCGTCTGGCACAACGGCGGCACGGGCGGTTATCGCTCGTGGGCCGGCTTCGAGCCGAAGAGCCGCACGGGCGTGGTGGTGCTGTCGAATGCGTCGACCGGAGCCGGCATCGATGACATCGGCCGCCATCTGCTCGTCCCGGCGCTACCGCTGCTGCCCGCGCCGACGTTGCGCAAGGAAGTGGCGGTCGATGCGAAGCTGCTTCAGCGCTACGTGGGCCGCTACGAGCTGGCGCCGAACTTCATCCTCAACATCACCCGCGAGGAAAACCGGCTCTTCATCCAGGCTACCGGGCAGCCGCGCTTCGAGCTGTTCCCGTCGGGCAGCAACGAGTTCTTCCTGAAGGCCGTCGACGCGCAGCTCACGTTCGACCTGCCGGCCGAGGGACCGGCGACGAGCGTGACGCTGCACCAGAATGGGGCGAGTCAGCCGGCGAAGCGAATCGCGGGCGATCCGCCGCCGCCACCGCCCGCGCCGAAGGAAGTGGCCGTCGATCCGAAAGTCTTCGACGGCTACGTGGGCCGCTACGAGCTCGCGCCGACGTTCATCCTCACCGTCACACGCGAAGGGAGCCAGCTCATGGTCCAGGCCACGGGCCAGCCCAAGTTCCCGGTCTTCCCGACGAGCGAGCGCGAGTTCTTCTACAAAGTCGTGGAGGCGCGCATCACGTTCGTCACGGACGGCACGGGCCGCGCCACGAGTCTCATGCTCCACCAGAACGGAGCGGACATGCCGGCGAAACGGATCGAGTAGGACTAAGCAGGATGTTCGCATTGGAGCCACGAAAGAGAGACGACGATAGGCCTCCGGCGGGCCGGTGCGACCGGCGGCGCTTGTTGGCCTAGCCTGAACGCACGCCTGTCGACGGAACACGTGTTTGCGCGGCAGCCCGGGCACAACAAGCGCCGCCGGTCGCACCGGCCCGCCGGGGGCCCCCGGTCGTCTTTCCTTTGCGTGGGCGCAATGTCACGGCATTCGCGACTACAGGTCCGCGATCTCGACGGCAATTCCCTATCGCTCGTGGAGTAGGCTGCACGCCCGATGGCGCTCACGGCAACGATTTACCAGTTCTCCACGCAGCTCGCCGACATCGACCGCGGCGTGTACGAGACACTCGAGCTGCGCATGGCCCGGCAGCCGTCCGAGACGGTCGAGTACATGCTGATGCGCTTCTTCGCGTACTGCCTCGAATACACCGAGGGGATCGAGTTCACGGAAGGAGTGGCGGCGGGCGACCTGCCGGCGGTGATCATCCGCGATCTCACCGGCCGACTGACCGGCTGGATCGAAGTCGGCGCACCGGACGCCGACCGCCTGCACCGCGGCAGTAAGCAGGCCGAGCGCACCGCCGTCTACACTCATCGCCCGATCCGCATGGTCCTCGGCGAGCTGGCGGGGAAGAAGATCCATCGCGGCAGCGAGATCCCGATCTACGCCTTCGAGCCGGCCTTCGTCACGGCGCTGGCGGGGGAGATCGACCGGCGCGTCGACGTGGCGATCTCGATCACGGAACGGGAGCTCTACGTCGACGTCGGCGGACGGACGTCGACGACGACGATCGTCGAGCACCGCCTTCCCCAGCTATAGCTACGCTGCCGCCACCCGCTTCGTCGTCCCGGCGACCTCCGCCATCATCTGCAGCAGGTCGTCGTGCGCGTAAGGCTTGAGGAGGAAGCCGACGTTGGGGCGGGCCAGGAGGTCTTCGATCTTGGTGCGGTCGGCGTGGCCGGTGGAGAAGATCACCGGGACTCCGTCGAGGGCGGAGCCGAGGGTCGTGAAGACCTGTGTGCCGTCGATGTCGGGGAGGCCGACGTCGAGGATCACCAGGTCGGGGACGACACGCCGAAGGATGGCGATCGCTTCCGTGCCCGTCTTCACGAGACGGACGGCCATTCCTTCGAGCGTGAGGATGCCGACGAGGCCCGCGGCTACGATCGGGTCGTCCTCGACGAGCACGACCAGCTTCGCGTTCGAGGTCGACTTCTCGCGGCCGATCTCGCGTGGGCCGCGGACGGCGTCCGGCACGGCCAGCGGGAGGAACATGTGGAACGTCGTCCCGACGCTGGGCGTGCTCTCGACGAACAGCTCGCCGCCGTGCTTCTGCACGACCTGTAGCACGACCGGCAGTCCGAGGCCGGTGCCGTTGCGTTTGGTGGTGAAGAGCGGCTCGAAGGCGTGGCGCAGCATCTCCTCGTTCATGCCGCAGCCGGTGTCGCGGATGACGATGTGCGCGAACTGATCGAGGTCCGTCAGGGCGAAGGGCAACTTCGCCGAGGTGTCCTCGTGGCGCAGCTCGATGGTCACGCTGCCGCCGCCCGGCATGGCGTCGCGGGCGTTGAGGATGAGGTTCGTGAATACCTGCTGGAGCTGGCCGGCGTCGGCGCGCACGTTGAGCACGCCGCCGGACGACACGAGCTCGATCCTGTGGCCCGTGGTCAGCAGCGACTGGGCGTCGTCGATCACGGTGCGCAGCCAGCCGTCGAGCAGCAGGTCGGTGCGCGACGGCTCGGCGGGCTGGGTGAAGCGGAGGATGTCCTGCGTGATGCGCCGGCCGCGCGCCACGGCGCGGCTGATGTGCTCGAGCGCGGTCTCCACACTCTTGCCGCGGCGCATGACGTCGACGAACGGGGAGATGCCCATCAGGACGTTGTTGAACTCGTGCGCGACGGTGGCGGCGAGCTTGCCGAGGCCGGCGATGCGGTTGGCCTGCTCGAGCTTCACCTGCAGCGTGCGCCGCTCGCGCTCGGCATGCCGCGCCTCGGTCACATCGCGCGCGAAGCCATGGATGCCGACGACGGCGGAGTCCTGCATCTTGGCCAGCATCGAGAGCTCGAAAACGACGGTGCCGCGCGGCGCTTCGACGACCGTGTCGGCGACGAACGGCTCGCTGGCGGCGCCGCGTCCGAGGATTCCGTCCAGCAGCTCCTGCGCGCCCGGGTCGAGCTCCTGCACGGGACGGCCGATCCAGTCGGCGGCGGCAAGTCCGGTGATGCGCTCGAACGCGGGATTGAGGGTGAGGAAGTGCCCGTCGGGCGTCATGGTGAAGATGACGTCGGCCGCGCTGTCGACGACCTCGCGATAGCGATCCTCCGAGGCGGCCAGCTCCAGCCGGGCGGCATCGCGCTCAAGCGCCTCGGCGATGACGCCCGCCAGCGCCTGGATGAACTGGATGTCGTCATTGCTGAACGTGCGCCGCGTACGCGAGACCGCGCTGAGAACGCCGGCGCAGCCATTCGCGCTCGCCACCGGAACAACCACACCGCTGCGCACACCATCCAGCAGCGAGCGCACGGCCGCGAAGCGAGGGTCGCTGGCGTAGTCCTCAACGATGACCGGCTGGTTGCGTGACACGCATTCGGCGCCCTGCGAGGTCGCGTGGAGCGGCATGGTGAGGCGTTCATCGTGGAACCAGCGGTTGCCGGCGCGTAAGCGCAGCTCCTCGGTCGCGGAGTCGAGCTCGAAGAAGAGAGAGTAGTCGACGCCGACGCGCTCGATGATCAGGTCGCAGGCGCGCGTGAGCGTCCGTCCGTCGATCGGGTTCATGGCCATGCGGCTCAGCTCCGCGATGGCGCTCTGCTGCCGGATGCGCACTTCGAGCGACTCCTCGGCGCGCTCGCTGACGATGGCCTGGCCGAGGATCGCCGCGACGGCGCGAAGGAAATCGTCGTCCGGGGACGCGGCGCCGCTCACGGTGATGAAGCCCCACGGCGCAACGCCGCCGGCGTGGATGGACACAGAGATGTCCGCCTCACGGGCCTCGCCCACGGCGACGTCGGGCGTTCCGAGCTGCTCGCCGATGACCGCGATGGCCCGGCGGAACAGCGCGCCGAGAGAGTCGCAACTGAGTGCGAAGTCACCGAGAAACGCCACGGCGGCAGTGGGAGTCATATTGGATTTTCCGATTGACGCGTTTGGACCCGCGCGCCGTAAGGAAGGATAGAAGTCCTCCGTTTAATCCACCATCGGACGAATGGAAAATGTAAGTAGGAGCCGTCCTACAGTCAGACGAGGTTGGAGCGGATGGCGTACGCGACGATGTCGGCGTTCGTGCGGAAGCCGGTCTTCTCGAGGATGCGCGTGCGGAACGTGCTCACCGTCTTCACGCTGATGTTGAGCGCCGCGGCAATATCGCTCACCGTCTCGCCGCGGGCGAGGCGGAGGAAGACGTCGAGCTCGCGCGGCGAAAGGCGCTCATGCAGGACGGCGGCATGTCCGGACGAGAGCTCGTGCGCGAGGAGGTCGGAGACGCGCTCGCTGACGCTGGTGCGTCCGGCGGCGACGCGCTCGATGGCTTCGAGGATCTGGTCGGCCGTGGCGTCCTTCTGGATGAAGCCGCGCGCGCCGGCGCGCAACGAGGCCACGGCGTAGTGCTCTTCAGGCTGGGAGCTGAGGACCAGGACGGGGAGGGAGGGATGGTCGCGGCGCAGCAACGGCAGGATCTCCAGCGCGGTGTCGTTGCGCAGACGCAGATCGAGCACGAGCACGTCGTACGCTCCCCGCGCCAGCAGGTCGAAGAGCTGCTGCGCATCTTCCGCTTCCGCTGCGATCTCCCAACCGGGCCGGCGGCTGACGATCAGTTGCAGTCCTCGGCGAATGATCTGGTGATCGTCGGCCACGGCGATCTTCATTCGCCAAGCCGCCGAGCCAGACTCCTATTCGGTACCACTTCTCCATCCTTCCGCCCTTATGATATTTCACGGCGCTACTGCTTCACGACGGCGTCGGTGATGAGGCGCACCAGCCGGCGACCGTCTTCGTCCGCGGACTCCCACGTGCGGCAAAGTGTGCGAATTTCCGCGGGCGATGTCCCTTCCGGGACAGTGAAACCAGCCGCCGGCGGCGTTGAGTCACGTGTTGGTGTCTGTTGCCAGCGGCCACCGATATAGATGCAGCGAATGTACCCGGCGCGCGAGGCCGCGATCTCATCATCCGGCGGCCCGTCGTTCCAGCCGTGCAGGTTGGCCACCCACTTCCGGAGATCGCGGTCGAGCAGGTCGGTCAGCGTGCGCGCGAGCACTTGCTGCGACGCCTCGGCGACGGCAACGAAGCGCAGCCGCGACTCGAACTGGGTGTGCCCGCCGAGCGACGCAACGCGAGAGGCCAGCACCTCGGCGTTCGCTTCGAAGCGCTGGCCGCGCCACTCGAAGGTGACACGAACGTGTGCACCGCGCTGCACGGGAGAGGCGTGACGGATACGCGCACCGTTCGCGCTGAGATCGAGGAGCGTGCCGGAGCCGCGGCCGATGAGCGCCGGTAACGGTTGCCGGACGTTCACGCGTGTGAAGCGGCGCCGGTCGGCTCCGGCACCGGCGGGAAGGGAAGGGACGAATTCGGCGGTGATGGTCATGAGGTGTGTTCCCTTTGAGCGGCAGCGTCGTCAGGCGGCGTCGAGCCCCACCACCTGGTGGGGCGGCGTACCGACGCGGTCCCGCCCGCCGCTCTTGGCGGCGTAGAGGGCACGGTCGGCGGCGGCGATGAGTCCGTCCACGGTGGCGGCGTGGCCGGGGGCGAGGGCGATGCCGGCAGACAGGGTGATCGCGCCGAGGAGCTGGCCGTCGAGGTGGACCTGCATGTCGCGGCCCTCCTCGACGAGACGCTCGCTGCTGGCGCGGAGCAGGTCGAAATTCGTGTCGGGCATGACGATCACGAACTCGTCGCCACCGAAGCGGCAGACCACGTCCTGCTCGCGGAACACGCGCTGCATCAGCCGCGCGAGCTGCTGCAGCAGCGCGTCGCCGCCGGCGTGGCCCCATGTGTCGTTGTATTGCTTGAAGTGATCGACGTCGGCCACGATCACACCGACGCGCAGGTCGCCGCGCGTGACGCGCACGAGGGTCTCTTCCATGAAGCGGCGGTTGAACAGGCCCGTGAGCGAGTCGCGCACGGCGCGGGTGCGCAGCGTCTCCTGCAGGCGGAGGTTGGCCAGGGCCAGCGCGATCTGGTCGGCGAACGCGCGCGCGAAGAGCTCGATCTCGTCCTCGACGCGCGTCAGCGTCCGCGCCCGCAGCGTCAGCACGCCGATCGCTTCACCACCCGCCAGCATCGGCACGCACAGCATGGCCGTGGAGGAGGGGGAATCCTGCCTCTCTGCGTCGCGGACATCGTCATCAGGACAGACAGCTTTGCCTGTCCTCCACTGCGCGCTGTGGCGGCAGGCCAGCTCCGTAGTGTCGGCGGAGATGACATGCGCGTGCGCGCGCCGCAGCGCCCAGCAGTCGCTCGCGGAGAAGCGCGGCGCGAGCTCGACCCGGCCCCACGCCGCCGCGCGCTCGAGCGATCCCGCGCTCGTCCCGGCCACGTAGAGCGCGCCGTCAAAGGCGGGGAAGAGCCGCTGCGCGTACGGCGGCAGGATGTCGGTGGCCTCGTCGAGCGTGGTGCTGAGCTGCAGCAGCTCGCTCATCTCGGTGAGGAGTGTCAGTTGCCGCGAGCGTTGCTGGAGCTCGTCGACGCGGCGCAGCAGGCGGTCGTTGACGATGCCCAGCAAGGCGATGGCCACCGCGCCGAGGGGCCAGTCGTACCAGCCCGCGACGGCGGCGGCCAGCGCGGCGAAGAACATCGAGATCCGTGTGGGCGTGCGATTCATGACGCTCCCGTTCACGCCGCCACCCGCGTGTCGCGCCAGTGCGACACCGCGTCCGGCCTGCCGAAGTGATAGCCCTGCGCGAGCTCGATCCCGAGGGAGGCCGCGGCGGACGCCGTCGACGCCGACTCGATTCCTTCGAGCACCGTGCTGCATCCGAAGTCGCGAGCCAGCGACACCACGTGCCGCACGATGCGGGCGCGCGTCTCGTCTTCCTCGAAGCCCGTCCCGAAGGCGTTGCTGATCTTGATGAACGACGGGCGGATGACGTTGATCAGCGACAGGTGCGAGTACGCCGAGCCGTGGTCGTCGAGCGCGAAACGGACGCCGTCGTCGCGCAGCTCCTCGAACGTCCGCGAGTGCGCCACCTCCTCGCCGAAGCCGGAGCGCTCCGTGATCTCGAGCACGATGCGTGACAGCGGAAACGCCGCGCGGGCCGCGGCCGTGCGCAGCGCCGCCGTCAGCTCGCCGCCCTCGAACACGAGCGGGTCGATGTTGATGAACAGCGCCGCGTCGCCGGGGAGGCGTTTCCCGTCGGCGACCGCGCATTCCAGCGCGGCCAGGTTCAGGTCCGCCAGCCGCGAGCGCCGCGACGCATATTCGAACAGTTCCAGCGGTCCGCCGCCCGGCCAGTTTCCGCGGATCCGAGTCAGCGCCTCGAAGGCGAAGACGCTCGTGTCGCCGAGACGGACGATCGGCTGGAAGGCGGCCGAGAGCAGCCCGCCGTGCAGCACGTCTTCGATCGGCGCGACGCGCACGAGCTCGTACGCGCCGGCGCCGTCGCCGGCACCGTCATGCGCGGACGCCAGCGCGGCTTCGAGCTCGTCGTAGCGGAACGGCTTGGCGAGGACCATCGATGCGCCAAGCCCGAGGGCGGCGGTGCGAAGCGCTTCCGTGGCGTGGCCGGTCATGAGGATGATCCGGCACTGCGGGCGCTGCGCGCGGATGCGGGCCAGGAAGTGCAGTCCCTCGAAGCCGAACGAGCCGGAGAACTGCACGTCCGAGACGACGTGCGTGATGGGGTAACGCGCCAGGACGATCTCCGCCGACTCGACGTCGGAGCAGACGATGGTCGTTCGCCCGTCGCGCTCGAGCAGCAGCGCCAGCCCCTCGGCGATGCTGCGGTCGTCGTCGATCAGCAGGACGTGCTCGCGCGTACTCATGCCGACAACTCCACGACCACGCGTCCGGCCACGAGGTCGTGCGCCTCGAGGTAGAAGCGGACGTCGTACGCCATCAGCGCGTACAGCACGCGGTCGCCGCCCCGCGCGGTGGCGCTCAGGACGCCGGTGCCGTCGTCGCGGATCAGCAGTACGTCGCCGTTGAACTCCGCCGGCAACCCGGTGAGGAGGTCGAGAAAGTCGTCCGCGCCGCCGGTCCGGTCGACGATAACGCGGCCGATGTCGAGTCCGACCTCGGTCACGGCGGCGTTGAGCGCGTAGCGCAACGCCGTCACCGACTCGATGAACGCCACCGACGTCCGGCGCGGCGAGGCAGGATTCCAGTCCATGGCCGGCTTTTCGTTCTCGCGCGCGATCAGCGTGACCCGTCCTTCGCGGTGCATCGGCATCACCGGTCTCACAGCAATCCCGCGGCGATCCCCGCGGCGAACGCCGGAAGGCTCAGCAGCAGCAGCACGCGCCAGCTTTCGCGGCCGACGCGCAGGTCGACGATGGTGCGGTGTACGAGCTCGCTCATGGTTGTTTCTCTCCTTCGATCGATGAGGTGGGGAGGGTGATCCAGCGGAAGCTGAAGCCGTCGAGCGGGCTGACGCCGTCTTCCAGGGGAAGCGACCGTCCGTCGACGGAGTAGGTGGTGACGCGCTTGAGGGAGATGACTTCGACGAAGCCTTCACGCCCGATAGTGAAGGTCTCGCCGGCGTAGCCGAACTTCTGGCCCGGCCGGCCGGCGAAGTGGTACCCGACCGTCTTGATTCCGCACGTCACCTCGGGTGCCTTGCGGTCATGGCGGCGGACGAGCGCGCCTAAGTCGATCTCGAGGTTGATGCCCAGCGTGAGTGCGGCTGCAAGGATGATCATGGCAGCCCCCTAGTCCAAGGCCTGCACCATGGCGCGATTTCAGTTCAACTCGTGGACAGTGTTGCGGTTAGCTGTTTTCACGTTCTGAACAGACGTGTTCAGTATTCGGACACGTGTATGATTCGCCGCATGTCGGACCTCAAGAATCGCGTGCTCATCGTCGATGACGACCCGCAAATCGTCAGCGGACTGGCCGTGCTGCTGGAAGACGAGTGGGAAGTGCTGACCGCATCGACGGGACGGGAGGCCATCGTTTCGTTCGCCGAGTTCTCACCGGACGTGGTCCTGCTGGATGTCAATCTGCCCGACGCTTCCGGCATCGAACTGTTGCACCAGTTCAAGATGTACTCCGAGACGACCGCCGTGATCATGATGTCCGGCGCGGGCACGCACGAGGGTGTCATCGAGTCGATGAAGCTCGGCGCGGAGACGTTTCTCCAGAAGCCGTTCGATTTCGGGACACTCAGCGCGACTCTCGAACAGGTGACACGGATGCTGGCCACGCAGCGGGAGCTGTTCGCCCTGCGCCGCGGCGAGACGAACGTGGAGCGGCTGCCGGGCGTGTCGCCGTCGATCACCCATCTGAACGACATCCTGGGCAACATCGCCCGCGCCCCCTCGGCGGTGCTGATCGAAGGGGAGTCGGGGACGGGCAAGGGCGTGATGGCGCGCCTGCTCCACCACCGGTCGCTGCGGTCACGGGCGCCCTTCGTCGACCTCAACTGCGCCGGGCTCTCGAAGGAGCTGCTGGAGTCGGAGCTGTTCGGCCACGAGCGCGGCGCGTTCACGAACGCGATGAACACGAAGCCGGGCCTCTTCGAGATCGCCGGCGACGGGACGCTGTTCCTCGACGAGATCGGGGAGATGGATGTGACGGTCCAGGCGCGCTTGCTCAAGGCGCTGGAGGAGAAGCGCTTCCGCCGCGTCGGCGGCATCCGCGACCTCGCCGCCAACTTCCGCCTCATCGCGGCGACAAACCGCGATCTGCAGGCCGAGGTGGCGGCGGGCCGCTTCCGCGGCGACCTCTATTACCGCCTGAACGTCGTCCGCCTGCGCATGCCCCCGCTCCGCGAGCGCCGCGAGGACGTGCCGGTGCTCGTCCATGAGCTCCTGCGCCCGCTGGCCAAGGACATGGGCCGCCCGGCCCCCCGCGTCAGCGCCACGGCCCTCAAGAAACTCGAGAACTACCCGTGGCCCGGCAACGTCCGCGAGCTCCGCAACGTCCTCGAGCGCGCCCTGATCACCCTCACCCGCGACGAGATCCGCAGCGAAGACCTCTCCCTCGACGCCTCGGAGGTCCTCGCCCCCTCCTCCAACGGCGGCGAGCCCGCCGAGGAATGGGAAATCCGCCCCCTCGAAGACGTCATCGCCTCCTACGTCGCTGCCGCTGTCAAGGCCACAGAGGGGAACGTGCGCAAGGCCGCACGGCGACTTCAGATCAGCCCCTCGACGCTGTACGCGAAGATGAAGGGGAAGTGAGGCAGGGGCGGCGGCCGCCGGCGCTGTTACGCCACGTCCAGAAAATCCGGCAGCGCGATCAGGTTGCGTTTCCGCAGCGCCTCGGGGCCGGCAGCCTTCGCATGAGCGAACGACCGTGGCATCTGCTCGAGTCCCGGGTCGAGGATAAGCATCTCCTGTACTCCCCCGACCTCTTTTGTCCATGGCGGTGCCTTCGCTCCGACTCGCGAAGCGAGGAGCTCGACGATGCCTGCGGCCACGGACATCTCGAGGTCGCTCAAGCCCCGCGGTGGAGCGAGATGTTCCCACTGCACACCTACCCGCTGAGCGTCCGCTACGCTCTGCCGGGCGCTGAGCAGATCACCGGTCACGAGCGCACGAACGAGCTCATTCACGTCCATGAAGTGTCTCCCATAAATCTTCGAAGGCGTACGAAGCCTTACCGAGTTTCTGTGGCGGGACAAAGGGTTCAAGCGCAGACCAGATGGTCTCGGCCGACCCGGCCATTTGCGCCAGCAACAGCCTGGCATCACCGCGATCGACTGCATCACGCCACGCTGCCAGCTTCATTGCCAGAAGTTGAACAGTCGTCGCTGCATGCACGATGAGCGCATGCGATTCATAGAGTACCTCTCCGGTCGTAAGACCTACGACATAACCCTTCGCGCCGTCGTTCAGCCAATCACTCGGCAGATCGAGACGGTGAGCGACCGTCTCAGCGGCATTGCGCAACACGGAAGCTTCCGGCGTCACAAAGATTGCGTCAACGTCTTTCGTGCTGTCACGCGCGCCGAAAAGCAACACGATCGCCGCGCCCCCCACGATGACGATTTCCGCGCGCTGGCTTTGACCGTCCAGTTCGTTCGAGAGCGCCGCAAAGGCTCGTTTAATATCGTCCGCGGAGAGCGGCATGTCAGAACGTTAGCTGCAAATCGCTCGCGAGTCGAGAGTTATGGGTGTGGCCCAAGTGATTCGAGACGAGCGGCAGCAGCCCGTGCTGGCTTACGGAATCCGGTACAGCCGGATCGACTTTCCGATACGCCGTACCGGCTCGTACTCTTCCAACCACTGGTAGCCGCTGGCGCGGTTGTCGGGCCCTCCGAACCGGAGCTGCATCTCGCTGACGGCTACCCAGCCGCGGACGCGCCTGTCGCGCGGCAGTTCCTCGCCGGGGATGGCGTGACGGGCCCAGGGCGCCGTGCCGAAGTAGCTGATCCAGAGGTGGTCGATGCGCTCCTCCCGGACGAACTGCTCGAGGCGGAGGAGGTCCTGTCCCCAGTCGAGATTGCTGTCGGTGGCGATGGTCTCGGGGTGCCGGGCGAGCTCGTTAAAGTACGGCAGGTAATCGGGATGTGCGAGCGTGCCGGCGACGAGGAACCAGCCCACGAGGACGACGGCCGCGGGACGGCTCCTCCTCCAGAGCGCGACCGCGGCGTACGCGGCGACGATGGCCAGGAGCGGGTAGAGCGGGAGCACGTGGCGGACGCCGATGTTGATCCTGCTCGTCAGCGCGGGGAGGAGGATGACCAGCGGCACGTATGCGATGGCGCGGCGGCGCAGCAGCACCAGTCCGGCCACGGCCAGCAGCACGAACGCGAGCGGCGTCTTGTAGAAGAGGAGAACGGGGAAGTAATACCACCAGCCCTGATCGTGGTAGCGGCCGAGGAGGTAGGCGGGATGGCCGGTGGCGGAGTGCTGGCGGACGTACTCCGCGCCGACGACAAAGTATGGCGCCGGAAAGTTCACGTGCACCGCGAGGTACTGCCACGCGGCGCGGAACGGCTCCCGGATGCGGTCGAGGAGCGGGGGCTTCGGGATGGGCGGCGCGTCGGCCATCGTGTTGCCGGAGCGGCCGGCGGCGGGTGAGGGATAGCCGGCCGCTTTCGCCCAGTCGACGATATCCACCCCGCGTGCGCCCGCCAGCTTGGCGTCGCGGGCAAAGTCCCAGTAGCGGACGACGAGGTCGGGCCGCATCCACTCGTAGCCGGGATATGTCGCGTAGCGCGCCGCCTGATGGTGGACCGACTCCGGAGGGAGGACTTTCAGCCGCACGTCATTGAGGCGTCCCGTGGAGAACTTGTAGCCGGCCCAGACCATGAGGAACGCGAGGATCGCGATGAAGGGGACGTGGAGCCAGCGCAGGCGGCCACGGCGGGCGAGGAGGAGGACGACCGCACCGGCGGGGAAGTAGATGACGAAGGAGAACTTGGAGAGGAGTCCGAGGGCGATGGCGAACGCCAGCAGGATGGCGTAGCGACGGCGGGACGCCGCCACCACAGCCGGCGGAGACGCCGGCGGTCCGCTGGAGAGCCAGAGGTCGAACGCATACAGCGCGAACACCACCGTTGCCGCGGCGGCCATGTCCGTCGTGGCCAGGCCCGCGTGGGCGAGGAGCTGCGGCAGCGCGCTGTAGAGCGCGGCGGCGGTGAGGGCTACCGTAACGTCGAAGAGGCGCCGGGCCCAGGCGAAGACGGCGAAGAGGCCGAGGAGGAAGAAGGGGAGGTTGGCAATGCGGGCGAGGAAGAGATTCCGCTGATAGCGATCGCCGCGGTAGAGCAGCTCCGTGCCGCGGGTGAGCCGGTTGAGATCCGTCCGCCACTGCGCGCCGTCGAGCTTCGCGCCGAGGGCGAAGCCGATGCGGGCCAGTGGAGGATGCTCGGGGTCGAGGGCGTAGGTATCCGTCGTCAGCCACTCGAAGCCGCAGGCGACGTGCGTCGGCTCGTCGATGGTCTCGCTGAAGACCCGGTACGTCGTGGCGATCCGGACGACCGCCACGACGACGATGACCGCGAGCGCGATCCGTTTGACTTACAGACGCTCCGTCAGAATGGTCTTGGCGATCGTGGCGAGCTGCATGTTGGATGTCCCCTCATAGATCTGGCCGACCTTCGAGTCGCGCCAGAACTTCTCCACCGGGTACTCCTTCGTGTAGCCGTTGCCGCCGTAGAGCTGCACGGCCAGCGACGTCACCTTCTCCGCCACCTGCGAGGAGAACAGCTTGGCCATGGCCGCCTCGCGGAGGAACGGCCGGCCGGCGTCCTTGAGGCGCGCCGCGTTGTAGACCATCAGGCGCGCCGCCTCGAGGTCCGTGGCCGCCTGGGCGATCTGGAACTGCACGCCTTGGAACTCCGAGATGCGCTGGCCGAACTGTTTGCGCTCTTTCGTATAGGCGATGGCGTGCTCGAGCGCGCCGCGGGCCACGCCGAGCATCTGCGCGCCGATACCGATGCGTCCCTCGTTCAGCGTCTCGATGGCGATCTTGTAGCCCTTGCCCGGCTCGCCGAGGACGTTCTCCTTCGGGACGCGGCAGTCCTCGAGGATCAGTTCGCACGTCGACGAGGCCCGGATGCCAGTCTTGTCTTCCTTCTTGCCGACCTGGAAGCCGGGGAAGTCGCGTTCGATGAGGAAGGCCGTGATGCCCTTGTAGCCGGCATCGGGGTTCGCATTCGCGAAGACGATGAACACACCCGCCTCCGCGGCATTGGTGATCCACAGCTTGCGGCCGTTCAGCACCCAGTGGTCGCCTTTGTCCTCGGCGCGCGTGGCCAGCGCGAACGCATCCGAGCCCGACCCGCCCTCGGAGAGCGCATACGCGCCAACCGTGTCCGAGCAGAGCATCGACAGGTACTTCGACTTCTGGTCTTCGTTGCCCCAGCGGAGCAGGGCGTTGTTGACGAGCGTGTTCTGGACGTCGACCAGCACGCCGCAGGAAGCATCGACGTGCGAGAGTTCCTCGACGACGAGCACGGCCGTGAAGAACGTCGAGCCGGCGCCGCCCCACTGATCGGGCACTTCGACGCCCATGATGCCCAGCTCGAAGAAGTTCTGGATCAGGTCCTTCGACATCGCGGCGTCGTGGTCCATCTGGTGGACGAGGGGCCGGATCTTCTCGACGGCGAAGTCGCGGACGCTCTGCTGGAACATCTGCTCCTCTTCGGAGAGGAGCGTCAGCGGCGCCCCGGGGGTGGTCTCGATTGTGGTGGTCATTCTGCTGCCTCCGGAGGGGGTTCTGGTGCGGCGCGAATGATACTCGATGTGACAGGGTTATGATTGCCCGCCCCCCCCAGCCTCGGTGGCGGAATTGGTAGACGCATGGGACTTAAAATCCCCCGCTCCGTGAGGGGCGTGCCGGTTCGATTCCGGCCCGAGGCACCAGCGGCCGTCAGCCGACTGTCAACTAGTTGACCGGGTGCACAACCTTCGCTACAGTACCGGTTAACGGAAACATCGCCGGTCGCCGGAAAGCGCGTGAGGGACACGCGGATTTCCGCTTCGCGGCGATGCAGCGTTGATTAACGCTTTTCCGGGACGGGAGGGGTTGCGATGGGACTCTGCCAGCATTGCGGGGCGTCGTTTCCGAAGACGCGGAAGACGCGCAAGTACTGCACGAACCGCTGTAAGACGAACGCCTGCCTGGACAAGAAACCGCGCCTGCGCGCCGCCGACGTGGAAGCGCTCCAGGACGTCCTCAGCGCCGAGTTCACCTCGGTCGAGGCGATGAGGGAGCGCTTGCGGATGATCCTCGCGCCGGAGATGCCGGTGATTCACGCGGTGGTCGTGCCGCGGATGGACTAGGTTCTCCAAAAGTTTATCCCGAGTGCAGCGAGGGATCTCCGGTGCACTCTGGAGGACGGCGTTCGGGGCGGGAAGGCGCAAGGTGGCGCAGCCTGGACGCGCACCGTACCTCGCATGCTGGTGCAGAGGGCACCAAAGATCCCTCGCTACGCTCGGGATAAAATGAACAAACGAAAAGGGCGCCGTTTGACGGGCGCCCTCGGGGTGTTGGGTGTCACCTGTAGCGTTTCCGCTACGAAGCAACCCCCTTAGGTTTATTAGAACAATCCATGCTGAATTCGTTACCTCCTCCCCATGAATTTCCGGCGGCCCCGCTACAAGCGTCACGTCACGTGCCATGACCCACCTCGCCGACGTCGCGGACCGGATCGACCGTTCCTACTCCCCCGTGGTGGAAGGGAGGAACGGGATCTTTGAGATCTGAGTTGTAAAGATCATGCGACCGAAGATCGCGTTACTTCGTACGGATAGAGAACATCCGCGGCCTGCGTTTATTGCAGCCCCGGCCCGCCCTTTCCGCTTGATGCATGGTTAATATGATACGTTTTTTGCCGGTAATCGCAATCGAAAATTCGCACCCGATTTCCACTTCAAGCGCCGTGCCGGGCGCACAAATCCGTGTGCTACACTTTCCAACCCCCGGAGCCACTTCATGAAACGTATCCTCCTCATCGCGGGCACTTTCGCGCTCGCCATCGACCTCGGCGCGGTCACCGTCAACGGCAAAGTGATGTTCATGACCAAGCGCGGCCAGAACCCGGTCGTGAACGAGACCCTGGTGTGGCTCGACCCGGCGGTAAAACCCTACAAAAAACCGGCCGCCCCCTTCACCATGACCACCCGCAGCAAGACCATCCTCCCGCACGTCGTGGCCGTGCCGGCGGGCTCGGCCATCACCTTCCCCAACGAAGACCCGATCGCCCACAACCTCTTCTCCCTCTCGCCCGGCAACACCTTCGACTTCGGGCTCTACCGCAAGGGCGCAGGCAAAACGCACAAGTTCGACACTCCCGGGGCGGTCAACGTCTACTGTAACGTGCACCCCACCATGTCCGCCGTCGTCCACGTGATGAGCACGCCGTACTACGGCTTCGCCGATCCGAACGGCAACTACTCGTTCGAGGTTCCGGCCGGCAAGTACCGTCTCACCGCCTGGAACGAGCAGGGCGGCAGCGCCGCCTCGGATCTCGAGGTGAAGCCGGACGGAACCGTGGCCGGCACGACGCTGCTCACCATCGACGGCCGCAACTTCCGCCTCACCCAGCACAAGAACAAGCACGGACAGACCTACCGGCCGCCTAAAGACTACTGAACAAAGGATTACTGACCGATGACGACGCAGGCGCTCGACAGCAAAGCCACGGTCTCCACCGAGCTTCCCGCCCGGAAAGCCTACGTCGTCGAGAAGCCCCGCGTTCCGCTCGTCCTCAAGCTCTTCGGCCTGACCGCCCTCCTGATCGCCATCGTCGTCGCAGTCGCGGTCGGCATCACCATCACCCGGGCCGACGCCATCGCCAACGAGACCGTGACGACGTCGATCAACGGCGCCGCCAAGCTGTTCGACGAGTTCCAGAAGCAGCGGCTCGACGCGCTGGCCGGCGCCACGCAGGTCCTCGGCGGCGACTCCAGCTTCCACGCGTACATCCAGAGCTCGCTGATGGGCGGTCCGCAGGATCCGGCCGCTCCTCCCGTCGATCCAAGCGTCGCGGCGCCGGCGCCCGCCATCGACTACGCCAGCATCAACGATCTCCTGCTCCAGAACCGCGACCGCCTCGGCACCGACGTACTGATTTTGCTCGACGACCAGGGCAACCTCGTTGCCCGCACCGACAAGCTGATGATTGCCGGCGGCTCGACCACCGACGATTTTTACGAGCGTTCGTCCCTGGTGCGGATGATCGTCGATGACGGCGCGGTTGCCGCGACGAAGGGCGTGCTGCCGCTCGACGGAAAGCTGTTCCACGTCGCAGTCGCGCCCGTCGCCGCCGGGGCGCGAGCCGTCCGCGTCGGCTACCTCATCAACGGTTACGCGATGGACGACAAATTCGCGAACCGCATCGACGGCTCGACCAACGCCGGCGTGATCTTCGCCACCAAAGACAACAGCGTCCGCTCGACGAATGCCCCCAGCGTCATGCCGAAGGACGTCGTCCCCGGCAAGACGACGCGAGCCATGGTCGACCAGAGCCGCTACATCCTCACGTCACGCCCGCTGCGCTCCGGCCGCGACGTCGTCGGCACCGCCATCTTCCTCCGCTCCCTCGACCGCGAGCTCGCGCCCTTTGTCGAGATCGAGCGGGCCGTGCTGATCGGCGGCGGCGCGGCGCTCTTCCTGGCACTGCTCTTCTCCTGGCTCATCGCCAAGCGCGTCACCCGCCCCATCGAGCAGCTGGCCGGCATCGCCCAGGCCGTCACCGCCGGCGACTACGATCAGCACCCCGACGTCGAGCGCAACGACGAGGTGGGCATCCTCGGCCGCTCGTTCGGCAAGATGATCAACTCCCTGCGCGACAAGGCCGAGCTCGAAGAGCTTTACGCGCAGATGGCCGACAAGGCCGAGGAAGCGCCCATTGCCGCGGCCCGCACCGTCGAGGCGGCGAAGCTCGACGAGGGGACGGTGCTCGTCACCGACCTCCGCGGCCTCCCCGCCACGGTCGGCGAGGGTGACGCCGCCTCCGTGATTGCCATCGTCGAGCGCGCCATGCGCCTGCAGGCCAACGAAGTCGAGCGGCAGGACGGCGAAGTGCGCGAAGTGGCCGGCCACCGCCTCGTCTCCATCTTCCGCGGCGACCGCGGCATCATCCACGCCATCCGCGCCGCGCGGGCCATCAACGAAGAGCTGGCGCTGCACATGAGCTCCGCGACGGGCTCCGGCAGCGCCACGTCGATGTCGATCGGCGTCGGCATCGCCACCGGCGAGTTCGTCACCGGCTCCGTCTCCCTCGAATCCGAGGATGGACTGGCCATCGTCGGCAACGCGCCGCTGCTCGCGCTCCTCTTCGCCTGGCACGCGCCGAACGGCTTCGCCTATGTCTCGTACGAGAGCGCCCAAGCCGCCGGCAACGAAGTCCTCAGCGCCGCCACGCGCGAGGAAGTGCGCCTCAAGTGGCTGCCCCAGCCGCTGCCCGTCGCCTCCCTCCCGCTGGTCAGCGTCACTACCGGCATGATGCCGGCCCTCGGCAGCTCGTCGATGGCCACGATGCGCATGGACGCCACCGCCGCCGGCGTCACCGCGCCGGCGACCCCCTACGCCGACCTCTCCGTCGGCCATCTCTTCGCCGGACGCTACCGGATCGAGAGCATCCTCGGACGCGGCGGCATGGGCGTGGTCTACAAGGCCACCGACGCACAGCTCGACGAGACCGTGGCCATCAAGACTCTGCCCGGCGACGTGATGACGCGCTCGCCGGAAGACCTGGAGCGCTTCAAGCGCGAGATCCGTCTGGCGCGCAAGATCACTCACCGCAACGTGTTGCGCACGTACGACTACGGCGAGGCCGAGAGCGTCTACTTCATCAGCATGGAGTTTGTGCGCGGCTACACGCTGAACGAGCTGATGGACGAGGCGCCGGCCCGGCAGATGCCGTCGCGCGCCACCATCGGCATCGCCCGCCAGATCTCCCGCGGCCTCCACGCCGCGCACGAGCAGGGGATCATCCACCGCGACATCAAGCCGCAGAACGTCCTCATCGACGCCAAGGGCGAAGTGAAGCTGATGGACTTCGGCGTCGCCCGCATGGCCGAGGCGCCGGAAGCGATGACGCAGGCCGGGCTGATCATCGGCACGCCGCACTACATGAGCCCCGAGCAGGTCCAAGGCAAACAGCTCGACGCCCGCACGGATGTCTACGCCATGGGCGTCCTGCTGTACGAGCTCCTGATCGGCAAACGCCCGTTCGAGTCGTCGTCCCTGACCGGCATCCTCACCGCGCACATCATGGAGAAGGCCCGCCCGCCGATCGAGGTCCGCCCGGAGATCGGCCGCGACCTGAACGCCATCGTCATGCGCTGCCTGGAAAAGGACCCGGCCCTGCGCTTCGGCGACGCCGGCGCGCTACTCACGGCGCTCGATGGGTTGAAGTTGCGGGCCGCGGCCTAGACGGATGAAAGCGCCTCGGTCCTTCTCCGGCAGTCTGGCCATTGCTCTCCTCGCCGCACTCGTCCTCGGCCTCGTGGAGACGACGCTCATCGTGACGCATCGCGTCACGGGCGTGGATCCATTTCATTACGTCCCGGGCCGGATCTGGCTTTACGTGCCGTTGGCGTGGCTGGCCATCGCGGCGATCGTGGCCATCCCGGTGTGTGCGTTGTGGCGGCGCCGCGGAGCAGGCATTGCGCTGGCCATCCTGGTCGCGGTCTTCGTCGGCTGTCGCGTGGCGGTGTCGAGCCGGAAGTGGGCCGTGGTGGTCGTGGTGGCCGTGTTCCTCGTGCTCTTCTGGATCATGTCGCGCGTGCCGCCGCCGCAACCGCCGCGGCCGCGCGTATGGCTGTCCGTGCTGCTGGTCCTGATGGCGTGCGGCGCGATCGTGCTCTTCGAGCGCCGGCCGGTGTCGCCGGCGGAGAAGGGCGCCGCGGAAGGTCCGAACGTGCTGGTCGTCTTCGCCGACACGCTGCGGCACGACGCCGTATTTCTCCCGGACGGAACCGTGCGGCCGGAACTTCCGGCGCTGCGGCGGCTGGCGGGTGACAGCACGGTCTACGACCGCGCGTATGCGGCGTCGTCCTGGACGCTCCCCTCGCACTTTGCCGCGGTCACCGGCCTCGAGGCCCACCAGCTCGGTCTCGATTTCGACCATCAGAAGTTCGAGAAGCCGGTGCTCACACTGGCGGAACGCTTTCGCCGGAAGGGCTACCGGACGAGCGCCGTGATCTCGAATCCGTTTCTGAATGAGGCTTCCGGGTTCCCGCGCGGCTTCGAGGCTTACGAGCATGCCGCACGCGTGCTCGATCTGTGTCGCACCGCGCCGCTGGTGCTGCTGGGACAGGTCTGGCCGCGATTCGCCGGAACGGTCTGCGGCTGGTCGGCCAGTCAGGTCACCGGACGCGCGCTGCGGCACATGAATGATGGTGCGGCTCCCTGGCTCGTGGTCCTGAACTACATGGAGGCGCACGACCCGTCCTATCTCGAGCCGGAATGTCGCGCAGGCGCTCCGCGCAGACACAACACCGTACTTACTCTGCAGGTGAGAGAGGCGCCCCTGTACCACGCCGCGGTGCGTTGCCTGGACAGGAGTCTCGGCAATCTCTTCGCTCGCGCCGCCGCGAGTCGACGTGAAACCGTCGTGGTGTTCACCTCCGACCATGGTGAGCATCTGCACGAGCGAGGGTTCATGGGACACGGCCAGACGCTCTATCCCGAGGTGCTGCACGTACCGCTCATCGTGCAGCGGCCGGCCGGCGCGCGCACGCGCGTCTCCGACCCCGTTTCGCTGACCCAGCTCGTCCCGCTGCTCACCTCGCCGAACCTGACCATCGCGCCGAAGCCAGTCGTCATCTCGACACTGGCGCACTCGCAAAAGCGCGCCAGACGCCGCGAGATCTCAGTCATTCGCGGACCCTGGCAGTTGATCACGAGCGAAGGGGGCAGGGAGGAACTGCTCGATCTTCGTACGGGGACGGCGGTGCTGCGATCGCCCCTCCTGCCGCAACTTCGGATCGACACGGCTGCGGTGCAACGGGCGTGGCCGCGACTGCCGGATTCCGACTTCCGTTCCATCGGCTACATTCAGTAAGCAGGCCGCCGATCCTATGGGACTTTCGGCGGGCCGGCGGGGATGTAGGGTTTGTACGTGATCCCGGCCGTGCTCTTCGCGAACTCGTCGCGGATCGCTTTCACCGAGGCCGGATCGCGGAACAGGTCCACCATCGTCGCGGCCAGCGCCTTCGAGGCGTAGAGCATCCCCTTGTGGCCGATCGACATCCCGCCGCAGGCCACCACCGGCCAGCCGTGCCACGGCGCGCCGATCGGGGCGGTCGTCACCGACAGATGGATCGTCGGCACGTTCCAGCTCACGTCCGCGACGTCCGTCGAGCCGCCTTCCGGCTTGCCGGGGTTGGCGTCGAACGGCTTCAGCGTGTCGACCAGCCCCTTCTCGGCGACGCCGCTCTCCTTCTGGATGGCGCGCGCGAACTGCTGTTCCTGCGTCGTGAAATCGAGGGGGCCGAGCCAGTCCATGTTCTCCCAGGCGATGCGCTGGCCGGCCATGTTCACCAGCATGTTCCAGTCGCCGCCCTGCACGTTCACCTGCGACTCCACGTTCGCCGCCAGCGCCGCCCCCTGCGCGATCTGGCGGATGCGCTCCAGCAGCCGGTCGACCTCGGCGCGCTCTTCGTCGCGCAGCCAGATCCATACCTTCGCGTACTCCGGCACGACGTTCGGGACGTTGCCGGCCTGCTGCACGACGTAGTGCATCCGCGACGACGGGCGGATGTGCTCGCGCATCATGTTCACCGCGTACGTGAAGATCTCCACGCCGTCCGCCGCGCTGCGGCCGTTCCACGGGTCGAACGCCGCGTGCGCCGCGCGTCCGCGGAACTCGACCGTCAGGTCCACCAGCGCCTGCGTGCTCTTCGTATCGGACTGCGTTTCGTCGCCCGGGTGCCAGGCCAGCATCACGTCGACGCCGTTGAACACGCCCTCGCGCAGCATGTACAGCTTCCCGCCCACGGCCTCTTCGGCCGGCGTGCCGAAGAATTTGATCGTCCCCTGCAGCTTGCCGGCGGCGATCAGCTCCTTGATCGCCAGCGCCGCGCCGAGGGAGCCGACGCCGAAGAGATTGTGTCCGCAGCCGTGGCCTGGAGCGCCCGGCTCCAGCGCCTCCTTCGTCGGTTTGGCCTTCTGCGAGATGCCCGGCAGCGCGTCGTACTCGCCCATGATCCCGATCACCGGCTTGCCGCTGCCGAACTCCACGACGAACGCCGTCGGCAGGCTGCCGACGCCGCGCGTCACGCGAAAGCCCTCCGCCTGCGCCCAGTCCGCGAGCGCCTTCGACGAGCGCGTCTCCTTCAGCGCCGTCTCCGCGTACCGCCAGATCTCGTCGGAGAGCTTGACCATCTCGGCCTCGTTCGCGTCGATGGTCTTGATCGTGGCGCTCTTCGTCTCGACGAAGCGCATCTTGTCGATCGACGTCGCGAAGAGGGTGGGGGCGAGCAGGAGCGTACACAGCAGCATTCGCATGGAGGGCGATTGTACGGCGCGAACTGTCATCCCGAGCGTCGAGTCGAGGGACTTGGGCGGGCGGGAGGCGCGCAGCGTGAGCCCGAGGGCACGAGCATCGCACCCCGGCTGTCATCCCGAGCGTCGAGTCGAGGGATCTGGGCGGGCGGGAGGCGCGCAGCGTGAGCCCGAGGACGAGCATCGCGCCCCCCACCCGCCCAGGTCCCTCGACTCACGCTCGGGATGACAGCGCGGATGACAGCGGGGATGACAGCGAGTGTTAACGCGCCGCCGGGTGCGCGGCTAGGATCAGCTCCAGCAGCTTCGCCACCTCCTCGTCCTCCACACTAGGCCCGCCGAAGAACCTGCGCCGCAGCTGCGTGAAGAGTCCCACGCCGCCGGTCGGCACCTGATGCACGACGACGAGGTCGTGCTTTGGCAGGATCAGGATGCGATGACCGCCCGCGCCGGAGGCGTAGACCATGTCCGGTGCCACCCACCACATGTAGCCGAAGCTGCCGCGGCGTCCGGCGTCGAGGTGCGCGCGTGTGCTCTCGCGCACCCACTCCGCGGGGACGACCTGTTTGCCGTCCCACCTGCCTTCGTTGAGATAGAGGAGGCCGAAGCGGGCCATGTCGCGCGCGGTGACGCTGAAGATGTAGGCGCGGTGGTCGGAGTCGTTCTTCATAATCCGCTCGGGCAGGGAGCGGCGGGTGAGGTAGGCTACGTCGCGCGGACGAAAGTCCTCCATGCCGATCGGCCCGGCGATGTCGCGTGCGAACGCGTCGCCGATCGACGTTTTCGTGCTGCGCTCGAAGATGGTGCCGAGGGCGTTGAAGTCCCAGTTGTTGTAGAACCACTCCTGGCCCGGTGCGTGCGCGCCGCGCGCCGGCTTGCGTTTCTTCCAGCTCGGGTGCTCGTAGAGGGCAGAGTGGTAGATGCCGGAGCTGGAGGTCAGCAGATGCTTCACGCGCGCCGATTTCTCGGCGTCCGTGAGCGGCGGACGGTCGTCGATGCCGAGGCCGGCGAGCGAGGCCTCGACGTCGATCTGGTGGACGCCGTACAGCGCGCTGAGAAAGCTCTTGCGCACGGACTGCACGGCGTGACGACGGTCGACGTCGCCCCATGAGACCACGAGCGCGCCGCGGTGCACGATCATCACGGCCGAGGGGCCGATCTCCTTGGCGTAGGCGTGTGCCGCGCCGAGGCGTTCGACGGACCAGCCGAGGGCGGCTGGGTCGGCCGGCTGCCAGTGCTGTTGCGGGTAGAGGGACTGGGATTGGGCGGTGAGGGCGGCGAACAGCAGGATGATGAATGTGCGGATCATGTTTCCTCCTGCGCCGCACTACGGGAGGGGGTGGCGGGAGTTCGGCGCGTTTGTCCGTCCCGGTCGGGACGGACGTCCCGGGCGCGATGGAACGCCGCCGCCGAGGGAGCGCCGCCTTCCAGGCGGCCGGTCCGCTGGCTTCCAGCCGGCGCGCTCGGGAGACCCGGCCGGCTGGAAGCCAGCGCTCCGAGCGCGATCGCTACGTACGCCGCTTGCGCAGCTCCGAGGGCGTGACGCCCTCGAGGCGCTTGAACGCGCTGTAGAACGCGGTGCGGGAGCCGAAGCCCGAGGCCTCGGCGATCGCATCGATCGTCACCGCGTCGCGGGCGGGATCGAGCAGTTGCCGCTTGGCCTCCTCGACCCGCCAGACGGCCAGGTAATCGACGAGCGTCGTGCCGCGATGCTGATTGAGGCTCTGGGAGAGGTGATGCGTCGTCACGCCGAGCTTCTCCGCCAGCGCCGCCAGCGACAGCGACGGATCGCGATACACGCCATCGGTCCGCATGAGCGCGTCGAGCCGCTCGATGCAGCGCAGCGCGTCGGGCTCGGCGAGCGGGGAGTTGCGGTAGCGAGGCCCGGCCGTGCCGCAGAGGGCCAGCGCCAGCGCCACGCCGAGGAGGAGGATGGCCGCGCTGGCCACGACCGGGACGACATTCCGCAGCGGACCGACGTCGCTCCAGAGAAAGCGCACCAGCTGCGCCACGTGTAACGCCCCGAAGAACAACAGCAGCCCGCGGATCACGTTGCGATGGAACGGCTCTGCCTCGGCGTCGCGCGCGCGCATGGCCACCACCGCGGCCGCGATCGTGTAGCCGAACTGATGTCCCACCACCAGCTCGATCGGCGCCTCGACGAACAGCGCCATCGCCGCCGGAAGCGCCTGCAGCCACTCCAGCCGCCGCGGCTCGCGCTTCAGCAGCGCCGCCCGCACGTAGAAGAACAGCAGCGGCCCGCCGAGGAGCGTCGCCGCGAGCTCGGCGCGCTCGAGCTGCCATTCGATCGCGTCCAGGCGCCCATCATGCTGCGCCACGATCGAGACGATGGCCGTCGCCGCGATGCCGCAGAGGAGCGCCAGCATCGAGTCGGCTGAGCTGCTGCGGCGCACGCGAAGTAGTCCCGCCCCGAACGCCGCCGCATAAACGGCGCCGATCACGCCAAAGGTGGTCGAGTCCATGAGCACTCGTACGTGATCGCGCGGTCCCGGGTTGCGCGAGGGGACGACGGGAGGCCGCCGGCGGGCCGGTGCGACCGGCAGCGCTGGTTGTGCCCAGGTCGTCGCGCAAACACGTGTTCGGTCGACAGGCGTGCGGTCAGGCTGGGCCAATCAGCGCTGCCGGTCGCACCGGCCCGCCGGAGGCCCCTCGTCGTTCCCCTCGCTCAGTCCAGGAGCTTCTCGAGGAACGGCGCGCGCATGTAGACGCGGCCGAGCGTCAGCGCGTCCTGCTCGTCTTCCGCCTTCACGGCGAACGACAACTGCTTCACCTTGAGCAGCGTCGTCTTCGGGAAGCGGCGGAAATTCAGCTCCACGTGTACCGGCGTGCCGCGGATCTTGTGCGCGACGGTGGCCGTACCGGGGGAAATGCCGCGGACGAGCTCCTCCGAGATGCGGCGGAGCTGCGCGTTCTCGGGGATGGCGTCCGTCGTCCAGTAATCGATCCAGCCCGCCGGTCCGTAGACCAGGCGGTGGCGGGTCGCGTTGATCCCCGACACCTTGCCGCGCGCGGCCGGGCCGCGCTCCGGCGTCAGGCCGCGCTCCAGCGCGCCCGCGGAGCCGGCCAGCTTCTGGAGGATCGGGGCGATCTCCGCGACCGGCACGTCCACGTACATCCGCGCCAGCGGGTTCACCACCGTCACCGCCGCCGAGCCGTTCTTCGAGAAGCTGTCCAGCCACAGCGCCTCGGCGCGCACGCCCGAGGAGTAGGCGTGGATTTCCACCGCGCCGAAGCGGCCGAGGTAGGGGAAGACCGCGGCCGGCGTCGCCTCCAGCTCGAGGTGATAACGCTTCACCTCCGCGGCGGCGTTGAGCGTGACAAGGATTAGGGACAGGAGTAGGGGCAGGATCCGGGACATGCGGGCATCCTACGGAGGAGGGGAGGAAAGAGGAAGGAGGAAAGAGAAAAGAGGACGCTCCGCGAGCAGCCGCGCTCGCCGCAATCGTCAACAGGGAGGGCGGCGGCCTCTTTCCTCTTTCCTCCTTCCTCTTTTCTCCCGAAAGGCGAGTGGAACGCCGGCTTGCGCCGGCGTTCCACTTCGGGTCATTCGAAGGAGTAGGCCACGATGAGCGTCGTGGCGCGCACCAGGCCGTCGTAGGTGCCGGTGACGCGCACGTTTCTGCCGTGGTACAGGGAGCGCTGCGTGGTGATGGTGAACGTGGCCGAGGTCGCGCCCTGCGGGACGGTGACCGACGCCGGCACCGTGGCCAGGCCGGGACGCGAGCCGCCGAGCGTGACGACGGCGCCGCCGGACGGGGCGGGGCCGCTGAGCGTCACCGTGCCGGTCACGTTCCCGCCGCCGAGGACCGCCTGCGGGTCGACCGTCACACTCTGGATCGTGACCGTCCCGGAGGTCGGCACAACGGTGAGACGCTGCGTCCGGATCACGCCGTTGTACGTCGTGCGGATCGTCACGTCGAACGGCTGGACCACCGCATCGGTGTCGATGTCGAACGTCCCGGTGGTGTTGCCTTGCGCGATCGTGATCGAGGCCGGCACCGTGGCCACGGCCGTGTTGCTGCTCTCCAGCACGATCTCCGCGCCGCCGCTGCCGGCTGCCGCGTCGAGCGTCACCGTGGCGGTGACGAGATTGCCGCCCGCGGTCTGCGAGGTGGCCAGACTGAAGTCGGTGACGAAGTTCCCCGAGGGGGGCTCGAGCGTCACCATCGCGTCGCGCCACCGGGCCAGATGCGCGGCGAAGATGTACTCGTTGGTCTCCTCGGTGACGATCGGGGTCTCCACGGTCGCCGAGACCGAGGTCTGGCCCTCCGGGACCACCACGAACGGGGGATAGCTCAGCGACTCGCTGCCTCCGAGGTGGACCTCGAGACCGCCGGCCTCCGCGGGTTCGGTCAGCGTCACGGTGAGCGTCGCCTCATTGGTGCCGACGAGCGACGACGGTGTGATCGAGAACGTGTCGATCGTGATCGCCGGCGGCTCGAGCGTCAGGGAAGCGCTCGCGCCCGGTCCCTCGATCGTCGCGGAGACGACCGCCGCGTAGGTCTCGTCGACGTACACGGTCTGCATCGTGGTCTCGCCGGTCATTTCCCCCTCGGCGATCGTCAGCGGTTCCGGCGCATCGCCGGCGGTCGTACTGAATTCCACGACCGTCCCCAGGGCGGCCGGCTCGGACAGCGTCACCTCGACCGACACTTCCTCACCGCCCACGACCGTGGTCGGCGTCACCGTGACGCCCACGACCGTCGGCGGCAGGATGACCAGATCCTCATTGGTCGTCACCGCGCCGCCGTTGTAGGTGGCGGTCGCCGAGATGTGCGTCGTGGCCGGCACCGGGCCGCCCGCCGTGGCCGTGAACGTCCACTGCGTTTCGCCCTGCGGCACGGTGACGGTGGCCGGCACCGTGAACAGCTCCGGATCGTGGGAGACGACGCTGACGACTGCGCCTCCGGCGGGTGCCGGCAGGTGGAGCCAGATGTGGCCGGTCGTCTCCTCTCCGCTCTGCAACTGCCAGGGATCGAAGTAGAAGTACAGCACGCCCGGGGGCGTGACCTGGGTGTCGGCCGTGACCGTGGAGCTGTTGAAGGAGGCGGTGATGGTGACGTCGAGAGCCGTGGCCACCTCGGGGCTGGCGATCTGGAAGAAGCCCTGCGTGGAGCCTTCCGGAATCGTGACGGTGGCCGGCAGGGTGACGGACGGTTCGCTGGACGAGAGCGCGACCACGACGCCGCCGGCAGGGGCCGGATCGGTGAGGGTCACGGTGGCGAAGTTGTCCTCGTAGCCGCCCGTGAAGGTCGGCTGGACGTCGAGCGAGGCGACCGCGAACGCTCTCACCGTGAACGGGATGGCGTTGCTCCAGACGCCGTTCTGGAAGACCTGGGCCACGCCGCTCTGCGAGCCCGGCGCGACCAGGGCGACCACCTCGGAGTCGTACCAGTAGACGACCGTCGCCAGCTTGGTGCCGAGCCAGACCTTCCCCTCGGTGCCCTGCGCGCTGAAGTTCTCTCCGTACAGCCACACCTGCGTGACCCCGACCGCGCCGCTCGCCGGCGTGATGCTGTCGAGGACGGGCGTGTGGACCTCGAACGGAATCGAGTTGGTCCAGACACCGCCCTGCTGCACCTGCGCCGCGCCGGTGAGCGACCCGGAGGCCACCGTGGCGGTGATCTCCGTGTCGCTCCAGCTGTTGACGGTGGCCAGCTTGCTGCCGAGCCAGACGCTGCCGGTGCCCTGCGAGGCGCCGAAGTTCGTGCCGTAGAGCGTGATCTGGTCGCCGGCCCAGGCCGAGTCATTCGAGAGCTCGTCGAGCGCCGGCGTCACCACGGTGAAGGCGATGGAGTTGCTCCAGACGCCGCCCTGCTGCACGATCGCGCTGCCCGAGGTCGCCCCGGAGGCGACGGTGGCCACGATCTGCGTGTTGCTCCAGCTGACGATGCTGCCGGCCAGCTTGCTGCCCAGCCACACGCTGCCGGTGCCCTGCGTGGCGCCGAAGTTCGTCCCGGTGAGCGTGACCTGCGTTCCGGCGGCGCCGCTGGTTGGGCTGATGGCGGTCAGCGCCGGCTGGACCACGGTGAAGGCGATGGAGTTGCTCCACACGCCCATCTGCTGGACCTGGACGCTGCCCGACAAGGCGGTCGAGGCCACCGTGGCCACGATCTGCGTCGCGCTCCAGCTGACGATGCTGCCGGCCAGCTTGTTGCCCAGCCACACGCTGCCGGTGCCCTGCGTGGCGCCGAAGTTGGTGCCGTTGATGGTGACCTGCGTGCCGGGGTAGCCGGTGGTGGGGCTGACGCTGGTGATGTTCGGCTTGATGACCGTGAAGGCGATGGAGTTGCTCCAGACGCCTCCCTGCTGCACCGACGCGCTGCCGGTGGCCGCGGTCGCGGCCACGACGGCCACGATCTGCGTGTCGCTCCAGCTGACGACGTTGCCGGCCAGCTTGTTGCCGAGCCACACGCTGCCGGTGCCCTGCGTCGCGCCGAAGCCGGTGCCGGTGTAGGTGACCTGCGTCCCCGGATAGCCGCTGGTGGGGCTGATGCCGGTGACCGCGGGCGCTGCCGCCGCGGGTAAAGTGATTGCCACGAGCGCCACGACGGCGATCAACCAGACGGTCTTCTTCAAGCACTGACGCATCAGAGCCTCCTGCACAGCATAAATTGTGGGGTTTGGACGGACCTTGCTGGCAGTGAGTAGACGCTTAATTCCTTCGCTGCGTCAAGGTGAGGTCATGCAAAAGTGACCATGAATGACGTGCATCCGCCGAACGTGTGAGATTCACCACCAATTGTTCACCGGGCGCGAAGGAGGAAAAAGAGGAAGGACGAAAGAGGGCGCTCCGCGAGCAGCGCGCTCGTCGCGGACCGCCGGCGTCTTCGCTGGCTGTCCACGCCGCGGGGGAGGGCGGCGGTCCCTCTTTCCTCCTTCCTCTTTTCTCTTTCCTCTCTTCTACCACCATGTTTCCGGCGGCCGCGGTCCGGCGACCAGGTCGACGGTCTCCCCGGGCCGCGGCACGACCAGCGTGATGCCCGCTTTCCGCGCCGCGGCCACGGCACGGTCGGGCGGCTCGCGCCAGGCGTGGAAGCCGAGGTTGAAGGTGGCCCAGTGCACGGGCAGCATGACCTTCCCGCCGAGATCGACGTGCGCCTGAATCGCGTCCTCGGGGTCGAGGTGGATGGACTCCCATGTTTCGTCGTACGCCCCGATCTTGATCAGCGTCAGGTCGAACGGGCCGTGCTGCTCGCCGATGGTCTTGAAGCCGGGAAAGTAGCCGGTGTCGCCGCTGAAGTAGAAGCGGTGGGCCGGCCCTTTGACCACCCACGAGGCCCAGAGAGTCTGGTTGTTGTAGCGCGGATTGCGCCCGCTGTAGTGCCGCGACGGCGTGGCCGTGAGCTGCAGGCCGGCCACCTCGGCGCTCTCGTTCCAGTCCAACTCCACGATCTGCCGCGCCGGGACACCCCAGCGCTCGAGGTGCGCGCCGATGCCGAGGGGAACGGCGAAGGGGGTGCCCTTCGCGGCCAGGGTCCGGACGACGGGCATGTCGAGATGGTCGTAGTGGTCGTGGGAGATCACGACGGCGTCGATGGGCGGCAGGTCGGCCAGCGCGATCGGCGGCGCATGGAAGCGCTTCGGCCCGACCAGCGTCGACGGCGAACAGCGCTCGCTCCAGACCGGGTCGGTGAGGACGCGCCGCCCGTCGATCTCCACGAGCACCGTCGCCCAGCCGAGCCACGTCGCGCGCAGGCCTGACTTCGCGTCAAGCGTCGGACGGATCACGGGAATGGGCCGCACCGGCTCTCGCTGCTCCTTGCCGAAGAACTGGCGCCGCAGCATCTCGCGGTTGGAGGCCGTCGTCAGCGGCGCCTGCTGCTGGTTGCGGAACTTGTTGCCGGAGTATTGCGGCGAGCGCCGCACGCGCTGGAGCCGCCCGCCCTCCGGCCGGCCGCCGAGGGAGACGAGCCATCCGGTGGAGCGGAGCAGCACGAGCACCGTCGCGATGACGAGCCCGCCCAGCACGAGCAGGATGCGGGGCCAGCGGCGAGGTTTACGCGTCACCCGCCCAGCATACGACGCTACTCCGTCCGGGCAAGCCATCGCTCCGTTTCCGGGGCTCCGGGATGTTCGATCCGCCGGCGCACTTCGAGGGCGCGGGTGAACGCGCGTTGCGCGAGGGCGAGCTCGCCGTTGGCGAAGTAGGCCTCGCCCCAAGCCTGCGCCGCGTCGGCTTCGCCCCAGGCGTAGCCGCAGTCCGGATGGGCGGCGAGGTCGAGCGCCTCCCGCGCTGCCTGGATCGCCTTGGGCGGGTCAGGCCAGGCCACCCGAATGCGCGCCAGCGTGACCAGCAGCTCGATGCGCAGCAGGCCATAGCCGCAGGCCACGGCGTGGAGCAGGCCGGTCTCCGTCTCGCCGAGGGCGCTCTGGGTGTCGCCGCGGGCGAGCAGGTGGCGCGCCGCGAGGAGGTGCGCCTCGATGATGTACTGCATGTCGCCGGTGCGCGAGGTCGAGGCACGGATCTCGTCGAGATGGGGCGTGGGGTCGCGGCCCTCAGCAAGGTCGATCCGGGCCAGCACCGCATCGAATCGCGGGACGTAATTCGGCCTACTTGAGCGTGCTTCAGCTAGGCCGTGGTCGGCCAACGCGCGCGCCGCGACGAAATCGCCTAGGTCGAGGTGATGGCGAGCGTGATCCGATGAGTCGGTTGGCTCACCTTCTAGCTGGATTGCAGCGGCGAAGTCATCGCGCGCCGCTGCGACAGCGCCCAGCGCATGAGCGACGATGGCACGATTGGCTAGGGAATGTTTCTTCTCCGAGCCATGGTCCGCGACGTTAAACGCCTCGGTCGCGATCGCGTTGGCTTCGGTCAGACGGCCCAGGCTGAATGCCACGTCGCAGGAGTTCTGGAGCCCCATGCATATCAGTTGAGACTCGCCAAGCGCCTTCGCCCGCGTGTCGTCGAGTCGTCGGATCGTTTGCGCCTCCGCCAAGCGGCCGAGTCGCTTAGCGAACAGCGCGAGACAGGTGGCGAGCAGTGTTCGCTGACGCAGCACCATTGTCACGCCGAGATCCTCGGGCCGTCCCGTCGCGCTGAACGCCGCCAGGATGCGGTAGCCCCGTTCGTACTCTCCGAGCATCCACCCGAGGTGGGTGTAGCTTCCTAACCCGTGCCAGAAGAGGTCGAACGCCTCCTGCTCGCGCCCGGCGAGCCGCGTGGCCTCGATCAGGCGTTCGTACCGATCGAGAATGGCCGGATCACTCGATTTGGCGTCGGGACGTTTTTCCAGTCCGGCACCGAGGGCCTGCGCCACAACCTCGAAGACCCGCTCGGCGGGGGAACCGAGCAACTCGCGGAAGCGCTCGCGCAGGAACGGATGTGCGGTCCAGGTGACCGCCTCATCGCTTTGGTACTGAAAGACCAGCCCGCGCGTCCGGAGAATCCCCAGCAACGCCACGAGACGCGGCTTTGCGTTCAGAAGGAGTCCTGCCACCTCGCCGCCGGCGTCGATCAGCACGCCGAGCAGATCAAGCGTCACACCGCGAGGGAACACGGACAACCGGGCCAGCAGCTCCCGCTCCTCCTCCGGCAATCGCTGCGCATAGTAGGCGAGCACTCGTGCGAGCTTGGCCGCCCTCGGGTCGTCGCCCGTCACCGCATCGAGGTCGAACTCCTGCACCGCCTCGATGCGACCGCCGGCAAAGGAGCGGAGATAAGAACCGAGTACCGCCACCGATAGCGCATGGTTGCCCACCTGCGCCGCGGCCATGCGCAGCGCCTCGTCGTCCCCGACCACGCCCCAGCCGCGCAGGACAGCCATCGCCGCCTCCGGCGAGAGGTCATCGAGAGAAGTGTCGCGATATCCCCGTTTCGTCCAAGGCTCGAGGTCGACCAACGGGTAGCGGGAGGTCACCAGTGCCCGCGCCCGTCCGAGGCCGGCGGCCATGGCCCGAAGGAGGAGTTTAAGACTGTGGTCCGAAAGCTCGCCGCGCACCCTGCCGCCGCCGGCGTCCTCCTGCACGCGCTCCAGGCCGTCGAGGACGATCAGGTGCGGCCGCCCGTCGCGCAGTCCACGCTCGAGCCGTTCCAGACGCCCCCCGGCCGGCCCCTCCTCCTCGCCGAGGAAGAGGTGATTGCATTCGCGCAGGAAGGCATCCGCGTCGGGCTCTTCGTAGAACGACCAGACCAGCACGTTGGCTTCGCCGGGCTTCATGCCGGCGACGACCCTCTCGGCCACCGCCGTCTTGCCGGTGCCTCCCGCCGCCACCAGCGACCAGACGCGGTCCGGCGAGGTCAGGTCGGCAACCCACGCGTCGAGATCACGGACCAGTTGCTCGCGGCCGTGGAAATGCGGCGCGGGCTGGAGCGCATGGACGATGCGGATCTCGGCGCGGGGCTCCGCGCGTGTCGCTACGGCCGGTGATTGACCAGAGATCTTTCGTCGTACATATGCGCCCAACGCGACGGCGATCTTGCGTCCCAGGTCGTCCGGAGTGGTGAACGCCTCGGAGGTGAAGTTCTTCCGCAGCCAGGCCTTGAAATCGAGCAGGGCCTGGACACCCGCTGCGACCGCCGTCACGCGCGTCGGGTCGGCGAGCACCGTGGGATCGGTGAGGAGGTCCTGCTCTTTCTTCTCGGTCCAGGGGTGATCGTCCGCCACAATCCAGACCAGCACATCCCGCCCGGTCGCCCTGGCTGCCTCCACTTCCCGCCGCGTGATGCTGCCCTGCCCCTTGTCGGGGACAAAGCCGTAGCGGTGCGCGACGATGCACACTGTCACGTCGCACTCCTGGGCCTTGCGCTCACACTCCGCCACCGGCTCGCCGGGCAACGGGCCGAAGCGCTCCATCACCACCGCCTCCTGCGACATCCGCAGGATCGTGTCGTCGGCCACTTGCCGGTAGGCCAGCAGGTCCTGCGCGGTCGACGAGAGAAAGACCTTCATCGCGCGGTTCGCCGCCTCTCTGCCTTCACGCGCTCAGGATACGACGCGCAGCGTTGATAAAGAGAAGGGGCGTCTCGGGATAAGTCAGTCCCCTCTCCCCACCGCAGTGGGGAGAGGGCTAGGGTGAGGGGTTGCGGCGCTTGCGAAAAGGGCGCCCCTCACCCTAGCCCTCTCCCCGTGCGCGGGGAGAGGGGACTGGTGGTGCAGCGCTTCGAGCGGTGGTCGCGGTATCTGGCGAGCGATGCGCCAGACGTAGGGCGTGGCTTCAGCCCGCCCACCCCCGGGGCGGGCGGGCTGAAGCCACGCCCTACGTTTTCAACGTCTGCGTTTTCTACCGCCGTCGCCGCACCGAGGCCACCGCCAGCCCCACCCGTTCCCGCGCCCGGCGCAGCCGGATCACCACCGGGCGCCAGCGTTGGCTCTGGGCGAGGTCGTCGAACAGCGAGTACGCCACCGGCGTGACGAGGAGCGTCAACAACAAAGACAGCGACTGCCCTCCGATGACGACGATGGCGATCGAGCGGCGTTCCTCGGAGCCGGGGCCGGTGCCGAGGGCGAGGGGGAGCATGCCGGCCACGAGGGCGAGGGTGGTCATGAGGATGGGGCGGAGGCGGTCGCGGTTGGCCTGGAGGATGGCCTCGGCGCGCTCCATGCCGTGGGCGCGCAGGTTGTTCATGTGGTCGACCTGCAGGATCGAGTTCTTTTTCACCACGCCGAACAGCACCAGGATGCCGAGGGCCGAGTAGAGGTTGAGCGTGCTGCCGGTGAGCCATTGCGAGAGCAGCGCGAACGGCACGGCCAGCGGCAGCGACAGCAGGATGGTGATGGGGTGGATCGTGCTCTCGAACTGCGAGGCCAGGATCATGTACATGAAGATGATCGAGAGCATGAAGGCCCAGACGAACTCCGTGAACGTCCGTTCCAGCTCGCGGCCGCGGCCCGTGACCGTGGTCGTGTAGCCGGAGGCCAGTCCCATCTTCGCGATCTCGGCGCGCATGGCCTCGATGCGGTCCGCCAGCGCGTAGCCTTGCGCGACGCTCGCGCTGACGGTGACCTGGCGCTCGCGGTCGAGCCGGTCGATGCGCGAGGGGCTGACGCCGCGGTCGATGTTGACCACGTTGTCGAGCCGCACCAGGTCGCCGGACTCGGTCGGCACGTAGAGGCGGCCGATGGCGGCGGGATCGTCGCGGTTGGCCTTCTCGACGCGCAGTTGCACGTCGTAGTCTTCGTTGACGGAGGCGTCGCGGTAGCGGGTCACTTCCTGGTCGCCGCCGACCATGACGTTGAGGCTCGTGGCGATGTCGGCCGTCGACACGCCGAGGTCCGCGGCGCGGGCCCGGTCGATGTTCGCGCGCAGCTCCGGCTTGTCCAGCTCCAGGTTCGTGTCGACGTCGTTGAAGCCGGGGAGCTTCTGCGTGCGCGACACCAGCTGGTCGGCGTAGACGGCCAGCTGCTCGATCTCCGGCCCGCGGATGACGAAGTTGATGTCGGAGCGGCCGCCGGGGCCGAAGTTGAACGACGGCGGATTGCGCGGCGCCACGCGGATCGGCGCGTACTTGCGCGTCCGCTTGCGCACCTCCTGCATCACGTCCTGCGTCGAGTAGTTGCCGCGGAACGCGTTCCACGGCTTGCCGGTCTTCAGCGAGTTCCAGAACTTCGTGAACGACAGCGTCCGCTCCTCGTGCGGGGCGATGCGCACGTAGGCGCTGCCGTTCGCGGTCGAGCTGAGGAAGCCGCCGCCGGCCGTGGCCAGGACGAGGCGCACGCCCGGCGTCTCGAGCAGCTCCTTCTCGATCTGGGTCATGGCCTCGTTCATCGCGGCCAGAGGGGTGCCCTGCGGCGCGTTGATGCTGACGTCGAACTCGGCCTCGTCGACGTTCGTGGGGATGAACTCCTGCTTCACGGCCTTGTAGAGCGGGATGCTCGTCAGGATGACGATGCCGGCCACGATGGCCACGATCTTCCGGTTGCGCATCGAGAACCCGAGCATGCGCATGTAGACCGCGTCGATGCGTCCGTAGAAGCCGCTGCGCGAGCCGTGGCCGCCTTCCGCGTCCTTCGCGCTGAGGAGGCGGGAGCTCATCATCGGCGTGAGCGTGAACGACACCAGCAGCGACACCAGGATCGCCACCGCGGCGGTGATGCCGAACTGGTAGAGAAAGCGCCCGGAGATCGACGACATGAACGACACCGGCAGGAAGATGACCACCAGCGAGAGCGTCGTGGCCAGGACGGCCAGGCCGATGTCCTTCGTGGCCGCGGCGGCGGCCTCCATCGGCTTCATCTTCTTCTCTTCGATGAAGCGGAAGATGTTCTCCAGTACGACGATGGCGTCGTCGATGACGATGCCCACCATGAGCACGAGGGCCAGCATGGTCACGCTGTTGAGCGTGAAGTCGAGCGCCCACATCATGCCGAAGGTGGCGATGACGGAGGCGGGGATGGCGATGCCGGCGATCACGGTCGAGCGCCAGGAGCGCATGAAGATCAGCACGACGATGCAGGCCAGGATGGAGCCGAGCACGAGGTGGACCTTGATCTCGTGCATGGCCGCCTCGATGTAGCGCGACTGGTCGCGGATCGTTTCGAGTTTGATGTCCGAGGGGAGCTGGGCCTGCACTTTCGGGAGGGCCGCCTTGATCCCGTTGATGACCTCGATCGTGTTCGCGCCCGACTGGCGGCGGATCTCCAGCGTGACGGTGGGGACGCCGTTCAGGCGGGCCAGGCTGCGCTGCTCCTTGGTCCCGTCCTCGACGCGGCCGATGTCGCGGATGCGCACCGGCGTGCCCGCGGCTTCGTTGACGACGCCCTGGTTGACCGCGCCCTGTCCCTGACCGCCCGGGCCGGAGCGTGTGGCGATGACGAGGTCCTCGAACGCGGACGGCTCCGTGTAGCGTCCCATGGTCCGCAGCGTCAGCTCCTGGCGGTCGGTGGTGACGTTGCCGCCGGGGAGGTCGGCGTTCTGCCGGTCCAGCGCGGTGCGCACGGCGGTGATCGGCAGCTCGTACGCGGCCAGGCGGTCGGCGTCGACCCAGACGTTGATGGCCCGCTCCAGCCCGCCCGTGATCCCCACTTCGCCGACGCCGCCGGTGCGCTCGAGCTGCACGCGCACGGTCTTGTCGGCCAGCTCGGTCAGCTCGCGCAGCGAGCGCTCGCCGGACAACGCGATGGTCATGACCGGCGAGCTGTCGTTGTCGAATTTCGACACGACCGGCGGCGTGGCATCCTCGGGGAGCTGGCGCACGACGGTGGCGACGCGGTCGCGCACGTCCTGCGCCGCCGTCTCCAGGTCGCGGTCGAGCTTGAAGGTGGCGATGACGTTCGAGGTGCCGGGGCCGGAGACCGAGCGCAGCTCGTCGATGCCGTCGACGGTGTTGACCACTTCCTCGATCCGCTGCGTGATCAGCGACTCCACTTCCTCCGGCGCGGCGCCGGGAAGGGAGGTGCGCACGCTGACGGTGGGGAGGTCGACGGACGGGTAGCGGTCGACGCCGAGCTGCGCGTACCCCGCCGCCCCGACCACGACCAGCGCCAGCACGATCATCGTGGCGAAGACGGGACGGCGGATACAGATTTCTGCGAGTTTCTGCATGGCGTCTTACGCTCTATCTTCCAGCTGTCATCCTGAGCAACGGACAGCGCGCTGCGCTGCACCTGAGGGAAAGAAACTATCTTGAGCGTGCCTCGCTCAAGGCAAAATGCAAGTACTTGCAAATACGCTGGTTGCGAACACGAAAAT
>Ga0190272_10000059_pt1 | contig 81792 bp, 56 predicted proteins | sample Popmic504T_FD_133746 | JGI IMG/M metagenome (GOLD analysis project Ga0190272, IMG submission 133746) | Populus adjacent soil microbial communities from riparian zone of Shoshone River, Wyoming, USA - 504 T | ecosystem: Environmental > Terrestrial > Soil > Riparian zone | place: USA: Wyoming... | reverse complement strand
TTAAGGGCAGCCGGTCGGCCCGGATGGAACGAGTGCTCGAAGCGTTCTCAACTCTCCGGTCCCCGGCGGAGGCCACATCATGATGTACTACCTCCATCTCCTGAGCGACCAGATCAAAGGTTTTAACGTCTTTAGTTATGTCACGTTTCGCGCGGTCGCGGCGGCCGTCACGGCTTTCGTGCTTTCCCTTGCCTTCGGCAATTTCGTCATCCGAAAATTGGTTGCGCTTAAGGCCGGTCAGCCAATCCGGACGGCGGACGAAGTGCATCGACTGGCTGAATTACATAGCGCAAAACAAGGCGTGCCCACGATGGGCGGGGTTCTCGTGATCGGCACTGTTGTGCTCTCGAGTTTTCTCTGGGCGCGTCCGGACAACCGCTTCGTTTGGCTGGCCCTATTCAGCATGGTTTATCTGGGGGCGCTTGGGTTTGCGGATGATTATTTGAAGGTCACCAAGAAGAAATCAGATGGCATCAGCGGCCGGCTCAAGTTGGTTTTTCAAATCGGCCTCGCTGGCATTGTCACCGCGGTTTTCCTGACCAATCCGCTCCTCGAGGTCCAGGCTCGGATGCTCTATCTGCCGTTCTTCAAAATTCCCGTCATCTGGAATATGGGCGCGCTGACCCTGGTCTTCTTTGCCTTCGTCATTGTCGGCTCGTCCAACGCAGTCAATTTGACCGACGGGCTGGATGGTCTAGCCATCGGCTGCACGATCACGGTCGCTTTCGCTTATGCCTTGCTTTCCTACGCGGCCGGGAATTTCCGCATCGCGGAGTATCTTCAAGTCCCCTTTTATCCTCAAACGGGCGAACTCGCCGTGGTCTGTTCGGCCCTGGTTGGAGCCGGTCTGGGTTTCCTTTGGTTCAACTGCCATCCCGCGAAGATGATCATGGGGGACACGGGCGCGCTCGCGATCGGCGGGGTCATTGGCGTCATTGCGATTTGTTGTAAACAGGAATTGCTCCTCGCTGTGGTCGGCGGCGTTTTCGTCATCGAAGCGGTTTCCGTCATCCTTCAGGTGCTCAGTTTTCGCCTGACCGGTAAACGCATTTTCGCGATGTCGCCGATCCATCATCATTTCGAACTGACTGGATGGAAGGAAAACACCGTGATCGTCCGGTTCTGGATTCTCTCGGCAATTTTCGCCCTGCTCGGATTGGCCACGCTCAAGCTGAGGTAAATTGTGAAATACCAGGGCAAAAAAGTTGCGGTGCTGGGAGCGGGCCTGAGCGGAACGGCGGCCGCCCTTCTTTTGCAAAGCGAAGGTGCCGACGTGACCGTTCTCGATAGCGCCGACGAAACGACTTTACTCAAATCGACGCTGGAAAATCTGCGGGCGCAGGGAGTGAAGGTCCGTTGCGGTGCGGGAGCCGAACAGGATTCGGCCCCCTATGATTTTGTCGTTTTGAGTCCGGGCATCGATCCGGCCTCGCCCCTGGCGGTGAATTTTTCGTCTCGAAACATCGAGACGATGGGGGAGCTGGAGTTGGGTTGGCGTTCTGTGAGCCTGCCGGTCATCGCCATCACCGGCACAAATGGAAAGACGACCACGACCGAACTGCTCGCGCAGATGTTGAATGCGTGCGGACAACGCACCATCGCCTGCGGCAATATCGGCAAGCCGCTTTGCGAAGTAGCGCTCGAAGACCGCGACCTCGACGTGCTGACCGTGGAGGTGAGCTCGTTCCAACTCGAAACCATCCGCACGTTTCGGCCTTCGATCAGCGTCTGGCTGAATTTTGCCCCAGACCATCTCGATCGCTATCGCTCGGTCGCGGAATATCGGGCGGCGAAGCTGCGCATTTTTGAAAATCAGACGGCGAACGATGTGGCTGTCGTAAACGCCGGCGAAACGTTGCCGAAAATGACGGCGCGAATCGTTACTTTCAGCGCGTATGCGAACCATGGGGACTTCCGCCTCGAAGGCGGATCGATCGTTTATCAAAACACGCCGGTTCTCCGCATGGCCGAGACGAAGCTGCGCGGCTCGCACAATATCGAAAACCTCATGGCGACGCTCGCCGTGGGGCTCTCGCGCGGTCTGTCGTTCGAGCAAATGCTCCCACCGGTTTGCGCGTATGAGCCCCAACCGCACCGTTGTGAATTTGTCCGGGAAGTCGGTGGCGTCACCTATATCAATGACTCCAAGGCGACCAATCTCGATGCGGTCGAAAAAGGACTTCTCGCCCAGAGCAAGAGCGTAGTCTTGATTGCGGGCGGGAAGGACAAGGGGTTTACCTTCGAGACCTTGCGGTCGCTGGTGTCGGAAAAAGCTCGAGCCGCGATTCTGATCGGTGAGATGGCCGCGCGGATCGCGCAGGACTGGGACGGCGCCGTTCCCTGCGAGATCGCGCATTCGCTCGCGGACGCCGTGGAGCGTGCGCATGGGATGGCGAAGCCCGGCGAAGTCGTCCTTTTTTCTCCGGGGACCTCCTCCTTCGACATGTTCAAGAGCTACGCCGACCGCGGCGATCAATTTCGTGCCCTGGTGCACGCTTTGCCCAAATGAAATCATGAAACTACTACCGCTTTTTACCCGCAAAAAACTGCGCGCGACGACTGCCCGGCGCGCCCTCGGCCCCGAAGTGGATTACGAAGAAATGTCCGAGCCGAACATGAAGCTCTCCCGCGCGCTGCTCATTGTGCTCGTGCTGCACGTCGTCGCCGTTGCTGGCATCGTCGCCTTCAACACCATCAAAACACGGCAGGGTCCCCGTCCGCCCATTTCGAGCGCGAGCGTGCCTGCAAAGCCGGCGCCAATCCCATCCGTGAAATCCGATGGTCCGACTGTGGCTACGTCAACGGTCGCTTCAACGCGCACTGACGAATCGAAGGTCGCGAAAGCGCCACCGAAGCCAGTCCTAAAGGAAGAGCGAAAAAGCGATCCTCCCAAACCAGCGGAGACCAGTTCCGTAAAATCTGACTCCCCGAAAACTTACGTCGTGGCGAAAGGCGACAATCCCGTCTCGATCGCGAAAAAGTTAAAAATTTCCTACGACGCTCTCATGGCGGTGAATCACATCGACGATCCGCACAAGCTCAAAATCGGGCAGAAACTGATCATTCCAACCAAATCCACCAAACCAAAGAAAGGGGACTAATGAAATCTCGAGCGAATAGAGAAGAGCTCGCCTCAGGGGGCGCTTATCGCACGATCGGGCAGTGCTTTTGTCCGCCGGTGCCTCCACCGCCACGAAGCTAGATGCATCGCAAGAGCGCCCACTTCTTGTTCCTGGCCGTGCTCGGGATGCTCGTCATTGGTATTGTCATGCTTTTTAGCACCAGTGCTTTCGCGCGCGACAGTCACGGTGACGTCTATTTTTTCGTCAAACGCCAGGCGGTCTGGCTGGGCGTGGGTCTGTTCGTGTGTACGGTGGCGGCGCTCGTCGATTACCATTTCTGGCAGCGGACGTGGTGGATCTGGTTTGGCCTGGCCTTCATTGCTCTTTCGCTTTGTTTCGTGCCCCACATTGGTATGCGGATCAACGGCTCCCGCCGTTGGGTTGGGTTCGGCCCGGTCACATTTCAGCCTTCGGAAATCGCGAAAATTGCCGTGGTCTTTTTTCTCGCCTGGTGGTTCGCGCGTCATGAAAAAGGAAGCGGCCGAATCATGGAGGGTTTTGTCATGCCCTTTGGGGTCGTCGCGATCCTTTTGCTTCTGATCGTGCTGGAAGTCGATCTCGGAACGACTGCGCTGATCGGCGCCACCATGTTCGTGATCATGTTTGTCGCCGGGACTCACCCGATTCTGCTCGGTTTGCTTTCGGTAGGGGGCCTGGCCGGAATTCTCTTCGTCGCCACTCACATGTCGGAACGCATGGGCCGGCTTTCCGCGTTTATGGATCCGGAACGCTTCAAGGACGACGCCGGCTTGCAGCAAATGCAGGCCCTGATCGCGTGGGGCAGCGGCGGGATGGAAGGCCTCGGACTCGGCAACGGCCGGCAGAAAATGCTCTACCTCCCGTACGCGCACACCGACTTTATTTTCCCGATGATCGGCGAGGAACTGGGCTTGCGAGTGAGCCTTCTCGTTGTGTTTCTCTTCGTGGTGATCGTCGTTTGCGGAATGATTATCGCGCTTCATGCCAAGGATCGCGTTGGTTTGCTCCTCGGTTGCGGCATCGTCTCGCTTCTCGGATTACAGGCAGCGGTGAACATCGGAGTCACCACGTCGCTCCTGCCGAACAAAGGGTTGCCGCTGCCGTTTGTGAGCTACGGGGGATCGAACCTCGCCGCCTGCTTCTTCGGAATTGGGTTGTTGCTGAACATTTATCGGCAGGGGGTTTTCGAACCGTCAAATCAGAAGCGAACGATGATCCAGGCACGAACGACACCGAGAATCTGATGCGACTAATGGGTCATACCGGTCCTATTTCATGAACACCGTCATTGCATGTGGAGGAACGGGAGGGCATCTGTTTCCCGGCCTGGCCGTGGCGGAAGTTCTTCGCGCTCGAGGGCACGAAGTAATGCTTTTCGTTTCCGAGAAAGAGATCGACGCGCTCGCGCTTTCCGGCCAGTCCGGCTTCCGATTCCATAAATTGCCGACGGTGGGTCTGCCATCGCCTTTTTCGCCGGCCGTCCTCGGGTTCCTGCGCCGCTTTAACGAGAGTCTTTCGCTTTGCCGCGGCATCTATCGAAAATTCAAGCCGCACGTCGTTCTTGGGATGGGCGGCTTTACCTCCACCGCGCCGGTGCTCGCCGGAAAGCTGCGCGGCATTCCGACCTTCATTCACGAATCGAACGCGATCCCCGGAAAGGCGAATCGACTCACCGCTCGCATGGTGCGCGCTGTTCTGCTCGGATTCAAAGAATGTGCGCCGTTTTTTCCCAAAGTGCGCACGGAAGTGACAGGCACACCGATCCGCCAGGGCCTCCAGCGGATTGAGCAAAAAATCGCGCGCCAACGGCTGGGCCTGCGGGAGGATTTGCTCACGCTTTTGGTCATGGGCGGGAGTCAGGGTGCGAGTGGCATTAACCAGGCCATGATCAAATCGCTCCCGGCGTTGCAGGGAGTGCCTCTTCAGGTGATCCACCTTGCCGGAGGGCGCGACGAGCCGCTCATGGCTGACAATTATCAGCGCGAGAAAATCCCGGCGCACGTCGCAGCGTTTCATCATGCCATGGAGGAAGTCTATAGCGCTGCAGATTTCGCCATCGCGCGTTCGGGCGCGGCCAGTCTGGCCGAACTCGCCGCATTTTCTCTGCCGGCAATCTTAATTCCTTTTCCCTACGCGGCAGAGGACCATCAAACCCGGAACGCCGAGATTTTTGCTCGCGCCGATGCCGGAATCATTCTGAAGGAGTCCGATCTCGCAGGCGACTTTCTCGCCCGGAAAATCCGGGAGTTGAGCGAGGACTCGAGCAAACTCCAACAAATGTCGGCAAATTCCGGTCGTCTGGCGCCGAAAAACGCAGCCACGCTCGTCGTCGAAACGATGGAAAGATATACGCAACCAAATCATGACGCTCGCCTCTGAAGTCGATCTTTCACATCTCCTCACGCGCGAGCACCATAGAATTCACCTGGTGGGCGTGGCGGGGAGCGGGATGAGCGGCATTGCGGCGCTCTTACTCGAGCTTGGTCATACGGTGAGCGGCTCCGACAAGGTCGGTTCCCTCGAAACCGATCGCCTGCAGCGGTTGGGACTTCGCTTTCATGTGGAGCATCGCGCGGAAGATGCGACTGATGCCGAACTGGTGATTTTTTCCTCGGCGATCAAGGACGATAATCCGGTCCTCGCGAGCGCCCGCGCCGCAGGGATACCGCTCGCGCGTCGAGCCAGGGCGCTGGCGGCGATCATGTCGGGCAAGCGCGGAATCGTCATTGCGGGCATGCATGGCAAGACGACGACTTCCGCCATGATGGCCCATGTCTTGCGCGAGGGGGGCATGCACCCCTCGCATTATGTTGGCGCGGAAATCCCACTCCTCGGCTCGAACGCGCATTGGGACCCCCGTGGGGAGTATTTCGTGGCCGAGGGCGACGAAAGTGATGGAACGCTCCGATTTTTCAAACCGGAACACACGCTCGTCCTGAACATCGAGGAAGAGCATCTCGACTTTTACGCGGACCTCTCCGCCATCGAAGCGGTCTTCTTGAAACTGCTCGATCAGACCTCCGGAGCAGTTTTTTACTGTGCGGATGATTCGCACGCGCGGAGGATCTGCGGCTCGCGGAGCGGATCCATCTCGTTCGGTTTTGCGCCGGACGCGGACTATCGCGGGACGGATATCGATCTCCAGGATTTCGCCTCTGTTTTCTGTGTTTTTCGCCGCGGGGAGAAGCTGGGTGAGGCCGTCTTGAACGTTCCTGGCCGCCACAATGTGAGCAACGCGCTCGGAGTAATCGCTCTCGCCACGGAGCTAGGAATTCCCTTTGCCAAAATCGTAGCCTCGCTGCGCCGCTTCGAGCACGCCAGGCGGCGTTTTGAAATAAAATATCAAAGCGATCGCTTCTTGCTGGTGGACGATTACGCGCATCATCCCACCGAGATTCGTGCCACGCTCGCGACCGCGAAATCCGCCGGACGCAATCGCGTCCTGACGATGTTTCAGCCGCACCGCTATTCGCGGACAAAGGCGTTGCGACGCGAGTTCGGATGCGCCTTCGATAACGCCGACCGCATTTTCGTGACCGATATTTATCCCGCGAGCGAAGCGCCCCTCCCCGGAATCACCGGACAGACGATCGCCGATGAGATTGTCGCGCACGGGCATCGCGCCGTCAGCTACCAACCGAGTCTTGAGCGTCTCCACTGCGACCTCGGGAATATGATCGCTTCGGGGGATCTGATCTTGAGCCTGGGCGCCGGCAACATTCATGAGCAACTCTCGATTCTGGCGGCCGATCTGGTGATCGCCGAAAGACTGAAGGAGATTGTCGGCGAAGAAGGTGACGTTCGTCTTTATGAACCAATGGCGAAGCACACTACGCTGCGAGTTGGGGGGCCGGCGCAGTTTTGGGTGGAGCCGCGTAACGAGGCGGCTTTCGCGAACTTGATTCGCTATTGTCGCCGCGAAAATCTTCCACTTTTCGTCATCGGCCGGGGGTCGAACCTGCTGGTGCGGGATGGGGGCATCCGCGGTGTGGTCGTTCACCCTTGTGGTGGTGAGTTCGATCGGGTGGACGTTGCCGGAAACGAAATTACGGCGGGGGCTGGCGCCAAGCTCAAGCAGGTGGCTTATGCAGGTAAGGCGGCGGGACTCGGCGGTCTGGAGTGGATGGAAGGAATTCCAGGGGCGGTCGGAGGAGGTTTGCGCATGAATGCCGGGGCGATGGGTGCTCAGACCTTCGAACACGTCGTGCGCATCCGGTATCTCGACGGCGAAGGCAACATGCACACGAAAACTCCGGCGGAGCTCGAGGTAAAATACCGTCACGTTCCATCGTTGGACCATAACTACGCGGTCTCCGCGATCTTCCGCGGGACACCTTCAACGCCGGAGGAGATCGTCCGGCACATGGACGAATCGCAGGAAAAGCGGCGAACAACCCAGCCGAGCGCGAAGAGCGCCGGCTGCATTTTCAAGAACCCGGCAAGTGTCCCGGCCGGGAAGCTGGTCGACGAGCTGGGGTTGAAGAATTCACGAGTAGGCAATGCCCGGGTCTCTGAAGTTCACGGCAACTTTATTGTCAATGAAGGCGGCGCCACCGCGGCGGAAGTGCTCGAGTTGATTGAGAAAATCAAGGATGTGGCGCGCACGCAACGTGGCATCGAGTTGGAAACCGAAGTGCAAATCGTAGGGGAACCAACGTGACACTCGCCAACCAAAAGATTGCGGTGCTGATGGGTGGACCTGGCTCGGAGCGCGAGGTTTCGTTTGCCACCGGCAAGGGCGTCGTGAAGGCGTTGCGTTCGTTAGGCGCGATCGTCACGGAAGTTGACGTCAAAGGCGCCGATTTCGAATTGCCTCCTGATATCGAACTCGCCTTCCTGACAATCCACGGAACCTTCGGTGAAGACGGACAGGTCCAGAGAATTCTGGAGGAGCGGGGGATCGCTTACACCGGTGATGGCGTTGCGCAAAGTGAGCTGGCCTTCGATAAGATTCGCTCGAAAGAAGCGTTCCGTCAGCACGGCGTGGCGACGCCTTACTGGCAAATCGTGACGACTGGGCAGCGTCCCACAATTCCCATTCCATTCGTCATCAAGGCTCCGCGAGAGGGATCGACGGTCGGAGTGCATATCATTAAGAACGACCGCGAGATCGACGCCGCGATGGCGGACGCGGCTAGATACGCGCGGGAAATCCTGGTCGAAAAATTCATCCCGGGCCGCGAGCTGACGATTGGCATCCTGGGTGACCAGGCGTTGCCTATTTTGGAAATCATTCCGAAGGGCGGCTTTTACGATTTCACCAATAAGTATCCATTTTTGAACCCGGCGGCCGGTGGCGGAGCGGAGCATGTCTGCCCGGCGGAAATTTCGGACGAGCAGACCCGCGCCATCCAGGACCTGGCCGTTCGGGCCCATCGCGCTCTTGGTCTCGAGGTTTATTCGCGAGTGGATGTGATGCTGCCGGACCAAGAAGAACCGACCGTTCTCGAGATCAATACCATTCCGGGGATGACGGAGGCCAGTCTGCTGCCTGAAGCTGCGGCGGCGGCGGGCATTGGCTACCCGGAATTGTGCGCGCGTATCATTGAACTTTCGCTAATGCGAATCGGGGCGACGCAATGAAGGCGACGAAGCAACGCCCACGCGCGCGAAACGAGCGCGTCTCGAATCCGCGTCAGCGTCGTCAGCAGCATCTGCTCGACGTGCGGGTTCGATCGCATAAGGCCACGCAACACCGGAACCGGCGTGTTTTGGTCGTTGCCTCAAAAATCGTGCTCGTGGCGGGCTTTGGCCTGGGGTTCTATTTCGGCGTGCAGTTGGGGGCGAAGCGCCTCTTCTTTGAGAATCCGGACTATCAGGTGACCCACATCGAAGTCCAGACGGACGGCACTTTGCAGCGCGAGCAAGTCTTGAAAGCCGCCGAATTACGTGAAGGCGAAAATATTTTCAGTGTGAATCTCTCGCGGGTCCACGATCGGTTGCAGCAGTTGCCGCAGGTGGATGAAGTGCAGGTAGTTCGCAAAATGCCGGGGGAAATCGATATCCGAATCGTCGAGCGCAAACCGGTCGCCTGGATTACCTCTGAGAAACAAATTTCCGATCCATTCGCGTCCGACGTCGCTTTTCTGATGGACGCGCGCGGCGTTCTGATGAAAGAAAAGAAGTTGTTACCTGAATATCTCGGCCTGCCGCTGATCACGGGATGCACGAGCGAGTCGCTCGAGGCGGGTAAAGTCGTCGAGTCGTTCGAAGCTAGAGCGGCGCTCGATCTTCTGCGGCTGAGCACGCGCAGCTTCATGCAAACACGCTTCCAGATTCGGGAAATCGACGTCTCAAAAGGTTACTGCCTGCTTGTATCCGACAAGAACGACACCCGCGTAACCTTCGGCTTCGACAATCTCGACGCTCAATTGCAGCGACTCGAGCAGTTCCTTGTTTATTCCGACAATTCTAACCGGGAGCTCGACACGGTAAATCTGCTCGTGCAACGAAACATTCCCGTGACCTTTACGAAAACTCCCGTGGAAGTGATTAACGAAACGATTGATCCGCCCGGCTCCGAACCGAGAATTCTCAAAGCGATCCCGGTTCATTCGGTGCTGAAGACAGACCCCGCACCGGTGTCGGCGAAGTCGCGCAAGAGCACATCGTCACCGCCGATCCGCAAAGCAATTCCGGTGCGGCGGGCAGAAAGGAATAAGCGAAATGGCAAGCAGTGATCTCCTGGTTGGTCTCGAAATAGGCACTTCGAAAATCTGTGTCGTAGTGGGCGAAGGTCGCCCCGACGGCACGATTAAAATTCTCGGAGTCGGCCAGGCGCCCTCGCGTGGCGTACGCAAAGGCGAGATCGTCGATTTCGAAACGGCCATGAAATGCGTGCACGAGGCGGTAGTGGACGCGGAGACCAAGAGCGACGTCATGATTCGGAGCGTTTATGTGGGCATCGCTGGGTCGCATATTCAAAGCTTTAATAACCGGGGGGCCGTGGCGTTACCGGAAGAGCGCGACGAAATTGACGAGCAGGACATCGAGGATGTGAAGATCAACGCCCGGGAGGTGAGTATTCCCGCGCAGAACGCTTTCCTGCATTCCATCATCCAGCATTATCACGTGGACGGGCAGGACGGCGTGCTCAACCCCGTCGGCATGCTCGGACAAAAACTCGAGGCCGATTTCCATATCATTCACGGCGTGCGAACACGCATCCAGAACACGATCCGTTGCGTGAAGGAGTTGCCGTTGGAGGTGGAAGACGTGGTCTTTACCGCGCTCGCCTCCGCCCAGGTCGTGCTGACGCAACATCAAAAGAACCTCGGTGCGCTGGTAATCGATATCGGCGGCGGAACGACGGATTTCATCCTGTATGTGGATGGCGCGGTGAAGCAAAGCGGCGTCCTGGGCGTGGGTGGCGATCACATCACGAACGACATCTCGATGGGCCTGCGCATTCCGATGACGCGCGCGGAGAAATTAAAGATCGAGGAGGGCAGTGTAACGCTCGGCAATTGCCTGCCGGGCGACACCATCTTGCTCAAGGACGATTCGGGGTTTGCCGGAAAGGAGATCGAACGCGAAACGCTCAACACAATCATTCATTTGCGCCTGCGCGAGACCTTCGAGCTTTTGAAACGGCACCTCGAAGAAGAGCCGTTCATCAATTACATTGGCGAAGGCATATTTATCACCGGCGGGTGCAGCCACTTGAATGGCATCGACCATCTGGCGGAGGAGATTTTTGAGCTGCCGGCCCGGGTTGCTCACGCGCAAACAATGTCCGGACTGACCTCCGCTTTCGAAAACCCGCAGTTCTCCGCCGCGATCGGGTTAATCAAGTACGCGCAAGCCGTCCAGGTCGATCGCCGCCCGCGTCGCGGGTTCGGACGCCTTTTTGGAAAAATTTTCGACGGAATGCGCTCATAATTTTGAAAGCGAATCGCACAACCGCACGCCTATGATCCAACTCAGTCGCAATTACAGCCTGCCGGAAAAGGCAGAAGAGGAAATCCCCATCAAGATCGTCGGCGTCGGCGGCGCCGGCTCGAATGTTCTCGATCGGATCGTGCTCGATGGGTTGAACAAGGCCGATCTGATCGCGATCAACACCGACGTGCAAGCCCTCGCCAGTTCCGTGGCCGCGCACAAGGTCCAGCTTGGACGAACCGTCACCCGCGGACTCGGCGCCGGGGGCGATCCTGAGCTCGGTTACAATGCCGCCTATGAATCCGCGGACGAACTTCGGCAGGCGCTCGCGGACGCGCGAATGATTTTTGTTTGCACCGGCCTGGGCGGCGGGACGGGTTCCGGGGCTGCGCCCGCAGTGGCACAAGTCGCACGCGAATTGGGTTCGCTCGTGGTGGTTTTTGCGACCCTGCCTTTCGCTTTCGAAGGGAAACGCCGCATGGCCCAGGCCCAGGAAGCCCTCGCGAGATTGCGAGAAAATGCCGACGCTGTCATCTGTTTCGAGAACGATCGCATGGGCGACATGGTCGCGCCGAAAGCGGGGATTCATCAGGCGTTCGCGGTGGCCGACGTCACCATCAGCCAGAGCGTGCGCTCGATTGTGAACTTGATCCAACGTCCCGGGCTGATCCGGATTGGTTTCGACGACCTTCTCTCCGCTCTCCGCAGTCCGAGCGGCCGATGCCTCTTCGGCTTTGGGGAATCGGACTCGGATAATCGCGCCCACGATGCCCTCACGCAGGCGCTAAAGAACCCGTTGATGGACCGGGGGCGCATGCTTGCCGACGCTTCGCATGTTCTTGTGCAAGTGGCTGGAGGGCCCGCGATGACGCTCTCCGAAGTCGAGATCCTGATGCAGGAACTCGGTCGGCATATTAACGATCACACCCAGATTCTCTTTGGCACCTCGGTCGACGGGCGAATGGGAAATAGGTTGAGCGTGACTTTGATCAGCTCGCTTGCGACTGAAGAGGAGGCGGTCCTGTCGCCTGCGCCACCGTCACGAGCCTCAAAGCCCGAACCGCTTCCGGAGCCGAAGCAAGAGCCCGTGGCGCCTCCAGCCCCGCCTATTTGGGAACAACAAGACGAGCCAGTGGCCGCGGTGGCGGATGAGGAGCCTGTCGTTGCGGATGAATTAATCCAGGCAGAGGAACCCGCACCCGAGATCGCGCCGGAGCCGGCCGTCTACCAATCCGAGGAACCCGTCCTGGCAGAACCACCGGCCCAGCCCCGGGTGATCCTCCCCAAAAAGAAACCCGTTCCCTTCAAGGAACCGCGACCGGTCGAGGAGAAAAAACTGCACGCGAAACAAGAAGTGCTGCAATTCGAGCCGGTCACGCGAGGTCGTTTTGAGAAAAGCGAGCCGACCATCGTGGAAGGCCAGGATCTCGATATCCCGACATTTCTTCGGAAGAACGTTCGGGTGAAGTAGGTAAAAGCTCTTACATATAGGAGCAGGCGTCTGGCACGCGCGGCTCTGTAAGATTTTCCCGCTAACTTGCTTCTGTGGTGCCACTTGGCACGAAAACTGGTGCTTTTTCACGGCGAATGAAGACCCGTCGAAATGGATTCACGCTTATTGAGTTGATGATTGCCGTGGCGATTATCGCGCTGCTTGCGGCTATGGCGCTGCCATACTTCCTGCGCGCTCGGCAGCGTGCTCAGAACACGAAGTTCATCAATGCGCTCCGCGTCGCTTCAGGCGCCTTTGACACCTATGCGATTGAGCACGGCAACTATCCGCCCGATGTCTTCCGGAGCATCGTGCCACCGGGGATGGGTCCCTACTTCAAGTCGAGCTTCGATTTTACCGCACCGACCCCTATTGGGGGCCAGTGGGACTGGGACAAGGATGTCTTCGGGATCAAGGCTGGCCTTTCCGTAGTGAGCCCGAACGCATTGCACCCGCAGCTCCGAGACATCGACACGTCATGGGATGATGGCAATCTTGTGACGGGCCACTTCCAAGAGGCGGCTAGCAGCCGCTACATTCACATTTTGGAATAGCGAAGGGGTGCGTCGCCCCCGGTCTGCTACTTCTTCATCAACTCCAGCACCGCGCTGGTCATGGCAATGACGCCGGCGCGGATGGTTGGCTCCGGCACTGGGGCAAACTTGCTTGAGTGCAAACTCGGAAGCGATTGTCCGGTTTTCTTGCTCTCCGCGAGCTTGGCTGGATCCACGCCGCCAATCCAAAAATTGCATGCCGGGACGGAATGATCCGGCAGACTGAACTCGGAGAAATCTTCGCCGCCCATCGTCGGATCGATCGCCTCCACCCGGTCAGGACCGAGCGCTTTCTTCCAAACGGCGACGAGACGTTTGGTTAGCTCGGGGTTGTTGTAGGTGGCGGGAGTAAATTCGTCCTTACGCACTACCACCTCCGGTAACTTGTCCGGCGGCAACCCGGCAGCTGTCGCCGTCCCCTTCGCGATGCGCTCGATCGCGACCAGGACGCGCTCGCGCACGTCTGCTTTATAGCTGCGGACGGTGAGTTGCATCTTCACTTCATCAGGGATGATGTTGTGTTTGGTCCCGCCATGAATGGAACCGACCGTCACGACAATAGGATCGACCGGATTGTTCTCACGGCTCGCGATCGTCTGCCATGCGGTGATGATCTCGGCGCTCAAGGTTATTGGGTCCTTCGTCTTGTGCGGATAGGCGCCGTGGCCGCCGACGCCGTACACCGTGACGTCGACGCTATCGACATTGGCGAAAGTATAGCCTTCTGTCACCGCCACTTTGCCTGCCTCCACTCCGGCGTTGTCATGCAAGGCGAGGGCGAAATCTGGTTTCGGCCAACGCGTGTAGAGGCCGTCCTTTAACATCGCGCGAGCGCCGACGCCAATCTCTTCGGCCGGCTGGCCGACAAAGATAATCGTGCCTTTCCACTGGTCTCTTAGTTTCGCGAGGGCGCGGGCCGTGCCGATGAAAGCCGAGATGTGCATGTCGTGTCCGCAGGCGTGCATCACGTCAACATCCTCGCCCTTCTCGTTCTTCGCCTTGTCTTTGCTCGCGTACGGCAGCCCAGTTTCCTCTTTCACCGGCAAACCATCCAGATCGGTGCGGACTAACACGGTCGGTCCGACGCCGTTTTTCATCACGCCTACTACTCCAAATGGCCGGTGCCCCGGCTTGTCGTATTTCCCGACTTTCTCCGTCACCTCGCAGCCGACGGCGCGCAGTTCCTTCGCGACGAACGCGGCCGATTTCTCCTCCTGGCCGGACAACTCCGGATGCGCGTGCAAATCTTTGTAGATGGTCAGAAGCGACGGCATCTCGGCATCGGTGAGTTGCTGCGGCGTTAGTTGCGCGAGAAGTGGCGTGGCGGCGAGAGAGAGCGCGAGCGAGAACAGGCGAATCGTCATGCCGCACCTATATCCTGTCATCCCGAGCGCAGTCGAGGGATCTGTTGCTGCAAATTATTCCATCCGAGGACAGCGAGAGATCCCTCGACTGCGCTCGGGATGACAGAAGGCAGAACGCCAATCCTGCTTCACCGTCTATCATCTTCAAATCTGCGAAATCTGTGTAATCTGTGGATACAATGGCATTCGAGGAAAATACGCTCCTCTTCGGTTCCGACCCCACTCTGCGGATTGTTGCGATTGAGCTCGGCGACACTGGGACCGTAAAGGTTTACCGCCGCGAAAACGACGGGTCGACCATCGCCGACATTGAGCCCTTCCACCCTTTCGTCTGGTGCGATTCCGACGTCACCGATCTTAACCTTGAGGTTGAGAAGCTCGCGGGCGATTTGCGCTACGGGTGGCGGATCAGCGTGAACAGTTGGAAGGAATTGATCGCCCTTCGCAATGGACTTAAGAGCGCCGGTCGCAGTTTCTTCGCGCTAAGCGATCCGGTGCAGCATTACCTCACGCACACTGGTCGCACGCTCTTCAAAGGCCTGGCTTTCGAAGAGCTCCGCCGGCTCCAGCTCGAAGTTCTCTCCTTTGTCGGCGGCGAAACCGAAATTCCCGACGCGTCACAACCCGCCGATCACATCATGAGCATCGCGCTCTCGGACAACAGCGGCTGGGAAGAGGTGATCGTAGTCAATCCGGCTAACGCCGAGGAATCGGAAAAGGCCGCGCTCAAGCGCCTCACCGCGATCATCAAGGAGCGCGATCCCGATGTGATCGAGGGCCATAACCTCTTTCGCTTCGATCTTCCCTATCTCGTCGCACGCGCCCGAAAAGCGAAAGTAAAACTGGATTGGGGGCGTAGCGGCGGGTTTTTGCGTTCACGTCCCTCCCGGCTCCAGATCGCGGAGAAGACAATCGATTACCCGAAGTTCGCCGTCGATGGCCGGCATTTCGTCGACACCTTTCTGCTCGCCCAATTTTACGACGTCGGCATGCGCAGCCTCTCCGGTTTCGAGCGGATCGATGTGGCCCAGCATTTTGGACTGGCGGACGACGCGCAAATCTCCTCGCTCGGCGGCAAGGAACTCCAGCGCGCCTACCTCGACGGGTCCGAGACCTTCCGGCAACGCGCCCTTTGCGCAGTGCGCGAAACGCGCGCCGTCGCCGATCTCCTGAGCCCGAGCTACTTCATCCAGGCCCAGATTTTTCCGTACAACTACCAGGATGTGATTGTGCGCGGCAACGCCACCCGCATCAACGCGCTCTTCCTCCGCGAATATTACCGGCAGCGCCATTCCATTCCAGAGATGCCGATGGTGCGCGGGTTCGAAGGCGGCTACACCGCGATTTTTTTCACAGGCGTCGCGCGCAATGTCTGGCATTGCGACATCGCTTCGCTCTATCCGTCCGTCATGCTCCAATTCGACTGCTTTCCCGTGACCGATCAGCTCCAGATCTTCCGCCACCTGTTAACCGATCTGCGCACCTTCCGCCTCGAAGCTAAGGCGAATATGCGCTCCGCCGCGGACCGGAAGCAGCAGCAATATTTCCACGCACTTCAGAACACCTTCAAAATCCTGATCAACAGCTTTTACGGCTATCTTGGGTTCGCTCAGGGGCACTTCGCCGATTTCGATGCCGCTGCGCGCGTCACCCAGATCGGGCGTGAGCTCTTGCAGAAGATGATCGATTGGCTAAACGCGCGCGGCGCGCAGGTCATCGAAGTCGACACCGACAGCATCTATTTTGTCCCGCCTGGTGTAGAGGCGCGCGGGCCGCGGGCAGGGAATGGCGGTGCGGCCGGCGACCACGGTGCGGCCGACACGGCCGCCGCTTCACCGGAGGCGATCGAAGCGCTGCGCCGTGGCCTGTCGGAGATTCTGCCGCCCGGGATCGACGTTGAGTTGGACGAACAATTCGAAGCGATGTTCAGCTACAAGGCGAAAAACTACGCCCTTCTGACGCGAGACGGCGAGGTCATCATCAAGGGAGGCGCGCTGAAGTCCCGCGGGCTCGAGAAGTTCCAGCGCGTTTTCCTCGAGGAAATGATAAAGCTCCTGATGGAGGGGAAGCCGGAAAGAATCAACGACCTGCGGAGCGACTTCGAGCGGAAAATCCGTGAACGCGAAATGCCGATCGCCTGGCTGATGAAGACCGACACCCTTCAGGATTCGCTTGAGAAGTATCGGCAAAAAATTGCCGGTTCCGCTCGCAACCGTGCCGCTGCCTACGAGCTCGCCCTCGCGAGCGGCCGCAACTACAAGCCGGGCGAGCAAGTGAGCTACTACATCACCGGCACGACCAAGAAAGTCGCCGCGTATGAAAACGCGAAACTAGCTTCGGCTTTCGATCTGCAGAACCGCGACGAAAACATTGACTACTATGTCGCGAAGCTCGACGAGCTGGTGAAGAAGTTTGGTGGCGTGACGGCGGGAGCCTCCACCGCGAAGCAACAAAGTTTGGAGCTTTAAGCCCGTTATTCGAAAGCAGAAAATGCTTCAACTGTAGAGGCGAGCGTTTCGCGCTGACAGGCCGCGTTCCAAACAGCGCTCCTCGGAAGGGATGGCCATTTCGAAGGATCTGGTTTTCCTTTACAGGCCGTCAACCGGCCTTCAAGATCGCCGCTGTGCCTCGAAGGCAAATCATCCTTGTCCTCCTCCTCTTCTTCGCGCTCGGGCTCATGGTCGGTTTTCTTGCCGGCTCAGAAACAAGCTCGTGGGTAATCAGCCGCTCAACTTTCTCTGATTCAACGCAATCCTAGCGCAGGCCGTCCCCGGGGCTGCGCAAATTAGCTCCCCGGTTTGGCATTTACACTCATCTAAGATATTTAGAGCTGGTGCTGATGGCGATCCGACGCCGGTGCAGATTATCTCCGGAACGATCAATAACCCAAAGGGGACTTTGGGTCCGTTAGCTTCGGACCCTGCCGCTTGGTTGGCGCGGTGGACTCCACCGCACCGAGGGTGTCGTGGTAAATGTCACTTCCGAGCCTGACACAGGCAGGAGGTGGCGATTTTCAAATCGGCTCTCGCCCAGGTTTTCTGGAACCTGGCCTGCACCGTGGCGGACTCCTCTTCGTTTTTCTTTTGCCGGCGTAAGCTGTCGGCGAGGCCGAAAAGAGACCAGCCGTTGTCCGGAAGACGCGCCAGGTCATCGCGATAGACTTGCTCGGCTTCGGGGAATCTTCCGGCTTTCATCAAGACTGCGCCGAGCGAATGACGCACCGGGATCATCCAGGCGGGAGGCTCGTCGTATTTCAGCGCGTCTTCCTCCTTTACCGCGGTCTGCAACTCGGCCACGCCCGCGTCCACCTTGCCCTCCGCGACGAGAATCTCGCCCTCCAGCATATGGGTGGCGAGCGAGAGCACGGCCGGGGCGAAATTGTTTCCAAGAGGTGTTTCTTTCGGCACCAGTTTCGAGGCTTCCAAAAACAGGGCCTGTTCTTTTCGCGCGCCTGGTGCATTGCCTTTGGCCGCCAGCGCGGTCGCGCGCGCCATATGGTGCAGGGCGCGCGTAAAGAGCATGCCCTCCGGATAGTTAGCCGGCTCCGCCAGAATTTCATCCCAACGCCCGAATCGCACCAGCACTTCGAGCGGCACGGCGACAAACCCGTCGGCGAATCCCACGTTTTCTTTCACCCACTCGGGCGGCAGCTCCGCCACCATGGCGCGGACATGTTTCATGGCGACCTGACGCTGCCCGGTCATCAACGCCCCATACGCCAGCATGTGCCGGTTATGAGCGGCATAAACCGGCAGCAGCCCGGTCGGCGGCCCCATGATTTTGCGATAGCGCGTATCCGCACCCACCGCTTTCAGATTGGTATCGATCGCCTTCTGCCAGCGGCCCCGGCGGATGTCGATGTGGGAGGGCATGTGGACGTTGTGCGCGAGGCCTGGTTGCAGGTTGCGCAAACGCTCGGCCGCCGCGTCCGCGCGCTCGGGGTTCCGCGAGGCCTCGACCGCGTGAATGTAAAGATGGTTCGCGAAAGGATGCTTCGGATTGAGTTTCAAGACCGCGTCGAGCGTCGCCAGGATTTCATCCGTCCCCGGCTGCGGCTCGCCTTCAGGAGTCCATTGATTCCACGGTCGCAGGTCCATCATCGCCTCCGCGAAAAACGCGCCCACGTCGGGATCGGTTGGATGCGCCTTCCAAACTTCGCGCATCGCATCGGCATACGCGAGATCGAGTGGACTCCGGTCTTCCGGTTGCGGATTGGCGTAGCGATGGCTGAGCGCCTCGATCAGCGCGCGCTCGACCGGCGACGCCTTCTCGACATTCTGTTGCGCGAGCTGCAATTCCTTCCAGGCCAGCTCGGCTGCAGGCGGTGGGACTAGCGGAAAATTAATGTGCGGCCCGCTGGCCAGCGCAATGCCCCAATGCGCCATGGCGCATGTCGGATCGACGCGCGCTGCTTCCTGGAAGGCACGAATGGCCGCGCCGTGATTGAACCCGTGGAGAAAAGCCAGCCCCTGGTTGAAATAGCGGCTGGCTGTGGGTGAGTCGGTCGTAACCTTCCGCGAATAGGCGCCTAGCCCTTCGAATAAAGGCTCTTTTGCGGCCAGAACGCCGAGGGTGGAAAATGAAATGAGTAGCGCGAAAGCAAGTCTGCCGAGAAAGCAAAAGGACTTCATGGAAGAAATGTTAGCTGTGGCCTGTGGCCGGTGACAAGCTGCTTTGGGTTTGAGGAGGAACGGTTTTCGCGCAAGCCCGCCTCCTGCGGAGGCACGGAAACGAGCAGCGTCGTTCCTGTTCGCGGGTACGCTGGCAGTGCTGTTGGTTTACGCCTGGGCTGCGCTACGTGATGGCCTGGCGCCTGTCCTTTTCAATCTCGGCCAACCGTCGAAAATGCCATGGGTCGTCTTTCGTTCGTCTGCGTCTGGACACATAGGAGGGGAGTTCGTGGGGATGAACGGTATCAGTCACGAATTCTCAGAGAAAATTCGCACGTTCCTCTTTTTAAGCCGCGACTATCTCAAGACGTATGGAGCGATCGCTCTGGCCGCCACTCTTATTGGCTTTTTCCCTCGGGACAGCATGGTGTCCGACCGGGCCAGGCGGATCGTCCGTTTCTTCCTTTTCCTTTCGCTCTTCCTGCTGCCGGTGTCGATCGCGAGCTTCGGCAAGTATGGCGGAGACGCAAACAACCGCGCCCTCCTGAGTTTGCCCCTCACGCTGGCCGCCATTTTCGCGCTCGCGGACCTGGTTCAGCGGGGCCACCGCAGTGCCATCGGGGCGATGTACGCTGGGCTGGCCGGCGCGATCTTCATGGTCGCGCTCCCGCTGAAGGGCGAATGGGCCCGGCTCGCATCGATCCCAACCCCGACTTTGGTCGAGGCCCATCGGGTGATTTCGAAGAATCCAACCCGCTGGTACTTTCCCTGCGATCCCCTGGCTCACTTGATGGTTGAAGGCAAATTTCGCCCGAGCATCGATGTCGTTCATTCCTACGCTTTGTCTGGTTTTCCGATAGACGAGAGCGCGTTTCGCTCAGCCCTGCCGGAGAATCTGCGATACCTGGCGATTCCCCCGTTGATCAATGATTGGGGCGTCAGCGAGATGCGCCGGCTCTTGCCCGATTACAACAAACCAGTGCCCGAGCTGAGCTCCGAACGGCACCGCGTGTATTCGCGGTGAAGCAGAATCGCGCTCGGCTGCCTCGAAAACAAATCCATGAGTAGTGGCCGCGAGCGCATCGGCGCGTCCGACTAATCGGCGCGTAGTGCTTGCACCGGGTTCAGCAAACTAGCCCGGCGCGCCGGAAGGAGACAGGCGAGCAGAGCGGCTCCGGCCAGAATTCCGGCGGTCGCTGCAAGGAGAAGCGGATTATGCGGCGAGATTTCGTAGAGTTGGGCCGCGAGCAAACGGCCCAGCGCGAGCGCCGTGGCGAGACCCACGACCAATCCGATGAGCACGGGCTTCATTCCTTGCGCGATGACGAGGCGGAGCACGTCCGCGGTTTGCGCGCCCAAGGCCATGCGCACGCCGATTTCGCCGGTCCGTTGCTCGACGGTGTAGGCGACGGCTCCGTAGATTCCAATCGTTGCCAGCACCAACGCGATCCCGGCGAACACCGCGAGCAGCGTCATCATCAAGCGCTGTTGACCGATCGCAGCCTCTACGTTTTCGGCCATCGTTCCGGTGTTGAAGATTGGGCGCCCGGCATCGATCCGGTCGAGAACCGTTCGCACGATCCTGGCGGTCTGGTCAGACTTCCCAGTGCTGTGGACCGCGAGACGCAGATAGGGAGAAGCTTCCTGCGCCCAGGGTCGATAGAATTCGGCGTCATTCAACTGGGTGAGCTGAAGCGAGCGGACGTCGCCGACTACGCCGACGATCTCGACCCGCTCTTGCGCGCCACCGAGCAGCAATTCCCGGCCAATCGGGTTTTCTCCCGGAAAGATTTTTGCGGCGCCGGCTTTGCTGATGAGCATGATTTTCGGACGGTCGAGCGTGTCGCGTTCGTCGATGTCGCGTCCGGCGAGGAGCGGGATGCCAAGGGTACGGAAGTATCCGGGTGTGACGCTGTGATTGGGGGCGATGGGACGTTGATTTACCGGCGGCGGATTGAGATCCGGGCGCGCGTAATAGGTGCGCGAACCGCCTTCGAGCGGAAGAGCATCGCTAATCGATGCGCTCTGCACGCCGGGAGACTTGTGCAATTCCTCAAGAAGGCGCTCGCCGAATCGTGCGCGCTCCGCGCGTTCGGGATATTGCGCGGTGGGGAGACGCACCGCGCCGATCCAAATATTCTCGCCGCGAAATCCGGCATCCTGCTGGCTCAACCGGACGAAGCTGGCGATGAGAAGGGATGCGCCGGCCAGGAGAGCGACAGAAAGGGCGACCTGCGCGGCCACCAGAATTTTTCGGAGACGCTGCTGCCGAAGTCCGCCGTTGACAGCGCGACCGCCGTCCTTCAAACCGTCCACCAGATCGGCGCGCGAACTTTGCCAAGCGGGATAGAGTCCCATGACAAGTCCTGTCGCGAGCGACAGGCCAATGGTGAAGGCGAGCACCGGAAGGCTCAGGCCGACGTCGGCTTCCAGCGGGAGATTGTTCGCCGCGATCCGGGGGATAAAAGGAATCAACTGCCACGCAATCACCGCCCCGAGCGCCCCGCCGATCACGCTGACGAGGGTGCTTTCGAAAATGAAGAGTCGCACCACGCTCGCGCGCGCGGCGCCCAAGGCCATCCGAAGGGCGATCTCGCGCCGGCGTCCACTGAACCGCACGAGAAGGAGATTGGCGACGTTGCTGCATGCGATTAAAAGGACAAAGCAGACCGCGGCGAGCAGGGTGGCGAAAGCCGGGCGCAGATTGCCGCTCACATTCTCGGGCAGCGGCACCAGGGCCGTCGTCCAGCTGGTGTCATCGTTTGAGGGGTTTTGTTCTCGGTAGCCTTGCTCGAGCGAGGACATGGACGCCTTGGCCTGGCCCAGAGTTATTCCCGGCTTGAGGCGGCCGATCACGCGCAAGTATCCGACGCCGCGCATCAAGCGCTCCCGCGGCGTTCCGGGTGACTCAAATGGTCTCACGGTGCAGACCTCCAAATTCGCCCCGAACCACCCCAGCGGCAGGTTCGGGAGCACACCGACAATCGTGTGCGGCAAGTCGTTAAGAATGATGCTTCGCCCGAGCACTGCGGGATCGCTCCCGAGCCGGTTGCGCCAAAAGCCTTCGCTGATCATGGCGACGTTGGCGGCCATTTCCTCCTCCGGCAGAAAGACGCGACCGCGGATTGGACGTACACCGAGAACGTCGAAATAATTCGCCGTCACGCTTTGCGCGTTCAACTGCACCGCCTCGCCCAGTCCGGTGAGCGTCACGCCCACGTTACTATCCGCCGCCAGTCCGGAGAAGACGGTCTGTCCGTCGCGGTAATGCCAAAAACGGGGCACGGAATAAGGGAGCTGGTCGAGCTCCCGTTCTCGCGATTCGCCAAAGATGCGCACGATCCGGTCCGGCTCGGGAAACGGAAGGCCGCGAAGAAAAAGCGCGTGAATCAAGCTAAAGATCGTCGTGTTGAGACCGATCCCGAGCGCGAGCGTGAGGACGGCAAGAAGCGTGAAGCCTGGCGACTTGCGCAACTGCCGGAGAGCGAAGCGAAGGTCAGTCATCATAGAAGTTTTGTTGGATGCGGGCCTCATCGATCATGGCGATCGCAACCTCGAAGACAAGTCCCCGGTACAAGACGCCGCCGCCCCTGCGGTCTTGTCTGAAAAACTAATGAGATCCTGGCGACGAAACGGCGCGTCCGAATTTTCGCACCTGATGGAGCAGCGGCCCCGGAGTGAGACAGTAGGCTGGAGTGATCGGGCAGCCGGCTTTGCGGAGCCCGGAGGCGACCCAGGTGTTGCAAGTGTTGAATGCAGAATAGGTCCCCTGCGCTCGATACCAGCCTTGTCCCAGACGGATGGGCTGGCCGGCTTCATTGAGCGCATAGGTTTGCTCGATGTGCTGGCACAATCGGGCGAAGCCGCCAGCGGTCAGATCGACTTCGACGACCGAAAACTTCGGGTTAGTGAGTTTCGCCCGCAGGGTGCCGAACCCATCGGCCAGCAGTACCGTCCGCTCCGAGCCGGCGAGGGCCTTCATTGCACTCCCGCTCGTGAGCGGTTTTCGGTAACCATCGTCGTCTCCCCAGCCGACTTCGAGATACTTGAAACCGGAGTAGTCGCGATTCGCCGCCCACGCCCCGCGCGGGATGTCAGATCGCTCCACCGCCAGACCGGTGTGGAGGGCGCCGTGATTGATCACGTAAACGGTCCGCCGGGTTTCGCCGGCTCGGGGCGGGTAGAGCGACTTGACCGGTCCGGCACAAGCGCCGGCGAGAAAGAGGACTGCCGCGATACCGGCGATTTGCCGGCCCGCTCGGGCAAGTTTCCAAGGAGGCCCAGGGCAATCTTTCATCCGGATAGTTCGGCGTGAACCCAATGTTTTCAATGGATTGGGGCCACAAATTGCCGCCTGGCCCGGGGCGAAAGTCCCCGGGGCAATTTTCATCCCGCTAAGGAATTACTTTTTTTGTGAAAAAACCCCAAAAAATCGCTTGCGCAAGCGCTCCATTGCATGGATAGGGGCGCTTCGTCGTGCGAAAAATTACTCTCTTACTTACTATTCTTGGCGGTTCCGGTCTGGCTCTTTCCGTCCAGGCTGCTCGGACCGACAGCCTGGCTTTCAAACCGCAGACCGTTTTCCAGAAACGCGTTAGTGCCGCGGACCGAGCCCCAGCCTCAGCGCCTGCGAATTTCGTCTTCAAGGATCGTAGCGGCAGAACCGTCTCAGCGCCCATCGTCGACCAATATCAAAAGAACCGCATCGTTCGTCCGATGGCGAAGATCGATCCCAAACTCGATCCGAGACTCGCACGGGCGGCCACGATCGCCGATGAACGCGCCCGGGCTCATTCGCGGTCGCGTTGCTGGCGCTACGTGAAAGAGGCTCTCCTGGCCTCAGGGGCAGTGACTTCGTACCCCAAGACAGCGCTGGCCAAGCAGGCGGGCGAAGAGTTGGTGCGCGATTTCGGATTCAAGAAATTGCCAATTCGCGATCCTTACAAAGCCCCGGTCGGTTCCGTGCTGGTTTATTACAAGGGCCGCAACCGGCCCGGCCACGTTGAGATTCGGACAAAGACCGGTTTCGTGAGCGATTACCGTTCGAAGGACGCCAGCCGCCACCCGCTGCTGGGCGTTTACGGCAAGGGTTAGAGCTGACTTCAGCCGCGACGGGCCGGGTTTCGCGAATGGCGATCAGCGACTTGTGAATGGTTGACTTCATTCACCGATCTCCAGTCAATATTCACATCTTTTCGTGTCCGTGCGGGTGCCTGCAAATCTGACGCTGGACCCAATCGGCAAAATTGCGGGGCGAAAAATTTCGCCCTGGATCATTTTAACCGCTCGATTTATGCGCCAGTCCACTGTCTCTATTTTGTCTACGATTAGTGCTCTATTTTCTCAAAATTCAGACGCGTTTTCGCTGAATTCGCGGACATTCAAAAATAGTTGGCCGCCGGCGTGAAAAACACTTGCCACAGTGGTACGCCGCTTGCATACACACAATGCGTGCGACGTTTCCTTCTGTTGGTTTTCCTTTGCGGCTTCGGCCTCACTCTTTCGACCCTTGAAGTCCGGTCTGAAGGTCTTCTTCCCTCGGGTAACAGATTTTATTACCGGACGCCCGGGGGATCACCGGGTTCGGCTCGAATTATTCGCCGTTACTGGAATATGCCGGTCGTTCATCCGAATGCGCGAATTGATTCCCGCCTCGATCCTCGTCTGCGCCGCGCTGCCACGATTGCCCAGGAACGGGCCAATGCGCGTTCCAAGAGTCGCTGCTGGCGTTATGTGAAACAAGCGCTGGTCGCTTCCGGCGTAATCAACTCTTATCCGAAGACCAACTACGCGTCGCAAGCTGGTGAAGAACTGGTGCGCAGCTATGGTTTCAAGCGTTTGCCCGTGCGCGATCAATTCGCGGCGCCGCTCGGTACGGTGCTCGTTTTCGGTCACGGTAGGACGGGTCACGTCGTGATTCGGACCAAAACCGGTTTTGCGAGTGATTACTGGACGAAGAATCGCTGCAAGTATCCGTTGGTCGCCGTCTACGGAAAATTCTCTTCGTAGCCGATTCGGTTTCGCGCTTTTCGCGCAGCGCTACGTTATCGCAGGTAGACCATCCCGAGGTGGTCGACGAAACAAGAGATCCAGTCCTCGCTAATTTCTTTTTGGGCCTGGGTCATGGTCATTTTCCCGGCGGCGATCCTGGCCAGAAGGTGTTGGGTCAGGAATTCCTTTCGCTCCGCCCCGTAAGGTTTAACTCTCAGGCTTTGCGGCCAGAGGTTGTCGATGGTGTCCGCGCCGTCAAGTTCGATCGGGACCAGATGATCGATTTTGAATTCGGCGCGGCGACTCCATGGAATGCCGTAACGTTTGAACACCTTTCGTTCCATCGCTTCCGTCACGCCCCGGCGGTCCTTATCCTTCCGCGCCACCCGTCCCGGAGTTAACTTCCGATCTGGCATCATGTCGTCTCCAGCTTGGGCGGGAGCAGCAAGACTGAGCCCGATGAGGAGAGCGAAGAAAGCGATTCGATTTTTCAATGTGGGGGAAGGTAACGCTAGACCATCACACCAGATGCTCTGTCAGAGCAAGCTTCAAGCGCTCCTCCTTGAGTTCTACTTCAATAAATGCTCTCGGATGAATTGGACGGTGCTGTAAAACTGAAAGTCTGCGTTCTTTTTCTTCGCGAAACCGTGTCCTTCGTCCTTCGCCAGAAGGTACCAAACCGGCGTCCCTTGTTTTTTCAGGGTGGCCACAATCTGATCCGCTTCGGACTTGGGCACGCGCGGGTCGTTCGCGCCTTGAACCACAAAAAGCGGCTTGGTGATCTTCTGAGCGTTATTCAATGGCGCCGTGCGTTCCATGAACTCCGCCATCTTCGGATCGCGTTCGTCCCCGTATTCCACCCGGCGCAAATCGCGCCGATAACTCTCGGTGTTTTTGAGGAACGTCGCCAGGTTTGAGATGCCGACGACATCGAGTGCACAGCGGATCCGGTCGCCGTAATTTGTCGCTACCGCGAGGGTCATGAAGCCCCCGTAGGAACCGCCGGTGACCATGATCCGCTCGGCATCGAGGCCGGACCGCGTGCGAATCCAGTCCAGCAGGGCCGAAATGTCCTTGTAGGAATCCTCGCGCAGCAGGCCGTTATCCAGTTTCAGGAAAGTCTTCCCGTAGCCATCCGAGCCGCGCACGTTAGGGAGAATCATCGCGCAACCAAGCTCGTTTAAGAAATAATTGTTCCTCCCGAGATAGCCGGGACGGTACTGCGCTTCGGGACCGCCGTGGATATTGATGATGACCGGCCGCGGTCCGGAGAATTTCGCCGGATCGGGCAGATAAAGGAATCCGGTGATTTCGCGGCCGTCGAAAGATTTCCAACGCACCAATTCCGGCTCGACGAACCTTGTCGCGGGAATGCCACCGGTCTCGCTCGCCGTCCAGCGCGCGGTCACGTTCTTGCCGCCGGCGGTTGACCAGGTGTAAACGTCCGAGGGCGATCGCGCCCCGGCCACGTTGAAAGCCAGCAAGCTTTGCTTCGGATCACGGTGCCAGCGCAAAGCGGAGATGACCACAGCGGGCAGAGGCGGGTTGAATACCGGCTCTTTCTTCACCCCAGCGGTCACGGTGCCCTTGCCCGATACGACCTCCAGCAGGTGGAGCGTGCTGACGCCATTCTCGTTCAGGGTGTACGCGATTTGTTTGCCGTCATGGCTCAAATCCCAGTTGTCCACGTCGAATTTTGCGTCCGGCAGCAGGTAGGTGTGCTTGCCGCTCGCGAGGTCGATGTAGGCGAGGCGCTGGAATTCAGATTCGCGATCCGTCGTCACGAAAATCCCCTTGCCGTCTTGCGCGAAAAGCGCGGCGGAATAGGAAACCTTCTCGGCGCCTTCCGCGGGACGCGGCGTCACCTCCTTTTTCTCACCGGTCTGGGTGTCGAATAGCCAGATGTAACTCTCGTTGATCGAAATGCCTTCCAGGACGAGGAGCTGCTTGTCGTCCGGCGACCAGTCGACCGGCTCCCAGCCGCCGCCTTTCACTTCGGCCAGCATGCGATCGCTCTTTGGGTCGGCCGGAGACTGGAGGTAGATATCGTTGTCGGCGCCGTTGCGCCGTGTCGAAGTGTAGGCGACGCGGTCTCCGTGATTGCTCCAGCCAGGGCCGGTGTTGCGCGATTTGCCGTCAGTTAGCAACGTGATGTCGCCCGTCGAGAAATCGTAGCGATAATTCTGATTGAATTCATTTCCGCCCGCGCCTTTGGAAAAAATGAAATAGGTGCCTTTCGTCGGCTCGATCGTTCCGCCATCGACGCGGTCGGGGAAAAACGTGAGCTGGGTCCGCGCGCCACCCGGCTGGGTGAGCTGATGAATCTGGTTGGTATCGCCGAAGCGCGTCGTGATCAACATCTCGGGACGCGTGGGATGCCAGTCCTGAAATCCGGCCGCTCGCGATTCGGTGTAGCGACCGACCTGCTCCGGCAGTTCACCGGGAATGGGCGGGACGCCGTCGACCACGAGATTGTCGCCCGGGGTGAGCGGCGGCTTCGCCGGCGGATCGGCCGCGAATGAACCAAGCGGAAAGAGAAACAAGGAAACCAACAGGAGAGTTCGTTTCATAGAGAGATGGATGTTTTCACATTAGCCCGTCGCATCGAAACAAAAAAGTCGAGGAATCTCCCGAATGCGCTAGCGCACGTACCGCGACGACCTTTGTCGGTCCCGCACATCCTGCCGAGGAGATACGACTTCTTGCGCAGGTGGAATCAATTGCTTGCGGCTATCGAGGGGAAGTGCTCGGGCGCCCCTTTGCGTGTGGGGATTTGGCCGCGGCAGAAGACCGGGCGGCGAAACCTGCACCAGCATAAAAGAGGGGTTGCGGCTCGCCCAGTTAAGCGCCTGCCGCTTGGTTTCAAAAAATCGGTCAATGACCAGGGCGTTCCGTTCGAGAGGGGTCCGGCCGGAGCGCCGCGCGGCTTTGCGGCTCACCACAGCAGACCCGGTATCGACGGCCACCAAGGGACCATCGGGAAGCGTGACTTTGCTGCCGTAGGGGATCCGGCGCGGATCGACGGCGCAATGGCCGGCCCGCAAGCGGGCACCGATTGCGGACTTGTGCTGCCGCGTCCAGTGATCAGAACCGCCGCCACCGCTGGCCCAATAGACCGTGATACGTGCCAGGATGGATTGCTTTGGGATGGAATGCTGGCGCGCAGAAACGCCTGGCGCCAGGGCTAGGAATAGTCCTGCCGCAATAAAAAAAAGATATTTCATGATGAGCTCCGGGTTTTCCAGAGGTTCTAGTCGATTGACTAGGCCGGGGGACGAACGCCCCACCGTCTTCTCTGGACCGGGACTATGGCACCTTTTACCCATAAAGCATTCGAATTCGTCTCGTTATTTTTGCATCCGCGTTAGACTGTCCGCGGATGTCCAACAACGCTGTGCGCATCGCGATATGGTCGGGGCCGCGGAACATCTCCACGGCGATGATGCGTTCGTGGGGGAACCGGCCGGATACCTTCGTGTGCGACGAGCCGTTCTACGCGCATTATTTGCTTGCGACCGGTCGCGAACATCCGGGTGCCGCGGAAGTGGTCGCGCGCGGTGAGACCGATCGTCGAAGGGTAATCGAGCGCTTGACCGGCGACGTCCCCAACGGGAAACACGTTTTTTACCAAAAACAGATGACCCATCACCTGCTGCCAAACATCGAGCGCGAGTGGTTAGGTGCGGTCACGAACTGTTTTTTGATTCGCGACCCGCGCGAGGTAATCGCTTCCTATATCAAGAAGAACAACGACCCAACGCTCGAGGATATTGGCTTCGTGCAGCAGGTGGAAATTTTCGATTGGGTTCGCGCGCGAACTGGCTCAATCCCGCCGGTGATCGACGCGCGCGATGTGCTGGAGAATCCGAGAAAAGTTTTGGAATTGCTCTGCCAGGCACTCGGCCTGGAATTTCTCGATTCCATGCTTTCCTGGCCGCCCGGTTTACGCGAGACGGACGGGATCTGGGCGAAGCATTGGTACAGCGAGGTCGCGACCTCGACGACTTTCCGTGAACCTTCGGCGCGAAAACCGGAACCGGTGCCAGCGCGTTTGAGCGATATCCATGCTCGTTGCCGTGAGTGCTACGAGCGCCTCTACGAGCATCGCTTGGGGTAGGGACGACGCGCTTGCGCTGTCCGAAGCTCGGAGGTGGGCAGAGGAAGACGATGGACGCCGCCACGCGGCGTCCCTACCATCGCGCCCGCGAATGTTGCAGCAATTCAACGAAAAGAATCGCGACCTGTTGATAAACATCAACGGTCAGCTTCTTCATCGCGAGAAAGCCGGAATCAGCCCGTTCGATTCCGCAGTGCAGGGTGGCGACGCGGTCTGGGAGGGATTGCGGCTCTATGATGGCCGCATTTTCAAGTTACACGAACATCTAGCCCGGCTGCGCCGTTCCGCGGAAGCGCTCGCCTTTTCCGAAGTGCCGCCGGATGAGAAAATCGTCGAAGAAATCAGACGGACGCTCGCCGCAAATAAAATGCGCGATGGCGTGCACGTTCGTCTGACGCTAACTCGCGGCGAGAAGACGACCTCAGGCATGGATCCGCGCCTGAATCAGTCGGGGCCAACGTTAATTGTGCTCGCGGAACACAAGCCGCCGGTTTATGCGAAAACAGGGCTGAGGTTGATCACCAGCAGGATCCGCCGGCCTCCACCGGAGATCCTCGATCCGAGGATTCATCACGCAAACTTGTTGAACTCGATCCTGGCCAAGATCGAAGCGAACAAGGCCGGGGCGGACGACGCGCTCATGCTCGACCTGCACGGGTTCGTCGCGGAGACGAATGCGACCCATGTCTTCATCGTGCGCCACGACGAAGTGGCGACGCCACGGGAAGTGGCTTGTCCGGAAGGAATCACCCGCGCCACGGTGCTGGAAATTTGCGCGGCGACCGGTGTGTTGCATACGGAAGCTGATCTGACCCTGGATGATATTTACCGCGCCGATGAAATGTTCTGCACCGGGACGATGGGGGAATTGGCTGGGGTGATTAAAGTGGACGATCGCCTGATCGGGACCGGACAGGTGGGACCGATGGTGCGGCAGTTGAGTCAGGCCTTTGCCCAACGGACGGCCTCCGAAGGTTTTTCCGTCGTCTAACGTGCGCCATCCGGTCGCGCCGGGGCCATCTCGAGGTCGGACCGCAGGGCGCGTTCGAGATTCTCAATGTGTTTCCGCGCGACGGAGATGTAGGCTTCATCGTCATCCGGCAAACGCGCCATGTCGTGCACGGAGGCTTCATCGTGTTCGCGAAAAATTTCCGCCACCCGGCGGGCGCGCCGCTCGTCTATTCCCAGCTCGCGCAGAGCGTCTATGCTAAGATCGAGCGCGCTGCCAAGGGTCTCGCGATAGACCCGGTCCACTCCGAGCCGGATTATTTCATAAGCATGCTGGCGGCTGGTGGCGCGGGCGAGAATTTTGAGGTGCGGAAACTCTCGCTGCACAATCTCGATGATCTTAAGCGCCTTCGCCTCGTCGTCGATCGCCAGGACAAAAAGTTTCGCGCGGGCGGCCCCGGCCGCCTGGAGCAGATCGAGCCGCGAAGCATCGCCGTAGAAGGACTTCATCCCGAAGCGGCCCAGCGTTTCGACCTGATCGGCGTCGTGATCGAGGACCGTCGTGCCAAACCCGTTGGCGCGGAGAAGACGTCCGATGATGTGACCGAAACGCCCGAACCCGGCGAGGATGACGGGATTATCGTGTTCGTCGATTTTATCGGGAGGACGTTCGGGTTCGCATCTTTGAAAGAGGGGCCGCACCAGTTTTTCGTTGATCGTGAAGAGCAGGGGCGCTGCGGCCATGCTGAGCGCGACTGAGGCCACGAGCAGGCTTGCGATCTCAATCGGCAGCACGGCGTTTTGCGTCGCGAACGAAAATAGGACGAAGGCGAATTCGCCGCCTTGGGCAAGCGCAAAGGCCAGGAGAAATCCTTCACCGCGTTTCAGGCCGAACCCACGTGAAAGTGCCAGGAGCACGGTAAATTTGACCACGAGCAACCCGGCCACGATCAGCGCGACTGTCCCTGGTTGCCGAGCGATGAGCGCAAAATCGATGCTCGCGCCCACCGAGATAAAGAAGAGGCCGAGGAGAAGGCCTTTGAACGGTTCGATGTCCGCTTCGAGCTGCACCCGGTATTGACTTTCGGCGAGGACGACGCCGGCGATGAACGTTCCGAGGGCCGGGGAGAGGCCGAGCTTTTGCATGAGAAGGGCGATGCCAAGAACGAGAAAGAGAGCCGTGGCCGTAAACATTTCGCGCAGTCGGGTGTCGGCGATGTAACGGAAGAACGGCCGCAGCAAGAAGCGGCCTGCCAGGACGATGGTGGCAACGGCCCCGACGACGATCAACGCCTGCTCCCACGCTGGTAGGCCCGCCATGATTCCCGATGCCTTTGTGACGGCACCACCGTCTGGCTGAGTAGCCAGCAGCGGCATCAGAGCGATGATCGGGATAATAGCAATATCTTGAAAGAGCAGCACCGCGAAAGAGGCCTCGCCACCCGGGGTCTTCATGAGCGATCGCTCGCCGAGCGATTGCAAGACGATGGCAGTAGAGGACATCGCAAGAACGAGTCCAATGGCCAGAGACGGCCTCCAGGGCAAGCCGCACCAGGACGCGACGAAGCCAATGGCCAGGGCGGTTCCCAGCACTTGCAAACCACCGAGCCCCAGAATCGGCCGGCGCATTTGCCACAGGACCGCAGGCCGAAGCTCGAGCCCTATGACAAAGAGCATCATGACCACACCGAACTCGGCGAAGTGCATCACGTCGTCGCCTTCCCCAGCGAGGCCCATGGCGTGTGGCCCAATGATTGTGCCGGCCAGAAGGTAGCCGATGACGGAGCCAAGGCCGAGACGCTTGGCCAACGGCACCGCCACGATCGCCGCGAGCAGGTAAATGAAGGCTTGGTAAAGTCCGCCGCTCATTTCCCTTTTCGTCGCCGCTGCTGTTTCACGAATTACAAACTCGCAAAAGGGGCCCCTTGATTCCAAGCTGAAAACCATGGCCGACGCTCTTACCCCCATGATGCAACAGTACCAGCGGCTGCGCGCCAGCGTGCCGGCGGATACCCTGCTGCTCTTTCGGCTCGGCGATTTTTACGAACTCTTTTTCGATGACGCCAAGGAGGCTTCCGGGCTGCTCAATCTTGCGCTGACCCATCGTAACAGCGTGCCGATGTGCGGAATGCCTTATCATGCGGCGCCCGGTTACATCGCCAAACTCATCCAGGCGGGGCGGCGGGTCGCCATTTGCGATCAGACGAGCGAACCGCAGCCGGGCAAGATCGTTTCGCGCGAGATAACGCAAATCATCACGGCCGGAACCGTGAGCGAGATGGATTTGCTCAAATCCAACCGGCCGAACTATCTCGGCGCCGTTTATTTTCAGGATGGCGTTTTTGGTTTTGCCTATGCCGAGCTGAGCACTGGGGAATTTCGGGTGACGCAATCGAGCGACATCAGCACGCTGATGGACGATCTGGCGCGGATTACTCCCGCGGAGTTATTGGTCAGCGAACGTCAAAACGCGCAGTTCGGAGAGATCCAGGGGGCGCTCGCTTACGATGATTTCGCCTTTCTGGCGGAGCATGCACGCTTCACTTTGTGCGAGCATTTCGGCGTTAAATCCCTCGACGGCTTCGGATGCACCGAGATGCCAGCCGCGATCGGCGCCGCGGGCGCAATCATTCACTACCTGAAGCAGCAGCTCCGGCGCAAGGTCGATCACCTTGCGTCGCTGCGGTGTGACGCGCGCGATGACTACGTGCTACTCGACGCCGCCACCCAGGTAAATCTCGAGCTGGTCGAGTCGCGCGGGGTAAGGAATATGAGCCTGCTGGCCGCGCTCGACCGGACTATTACCCCAATGGGTGGACGAAAGTTGCGCACCTGGATTTTGCAGCCGCTGCGCGATCTTGTCGAACTGGAGCGGCGCCAGCAAATGATCGCGGATTTACTGCACGAGTCCGATTTGATTGCCGCGCTCCGCCATTCGCTCAAATCGATCCGCGATCTGGAACGCGCGTCCAGCCGGCTGAGCCAGGCCTCTGGCAACGCGCGTGACCTCGTCGCCTTGAAAGCCTCCCTGGAGCAAATCCCCGAGCTGAAGCGAGCCTTGCAAACGTTACTCGACCGGCTGGCTTTCGGGACGAATCACGCCGAGGAGACGAGGCAGGCGGAGTCGCTGGCCCAATTTCTGCAAAATCAACTCCAGGAGATGCCGGAGCTGGCGCAAAAATTGAGTCACGCGCTGTTGGAGGATCCGCCCATGGTCCTGAAAGAGGGCGGGATGTTCCGCGATGGCTTCAACGCGGACCTGGACGAGTTGCGCCAGGCGTCTCGCGACGGCAAGAACTGGATCACCCAATTGCAGGAGCGGGAGATTGCCGAGAGCGGCATCAAATCGCTGAAGGTCCGATTCAATTCCGTTTTCGGCTATTTCATCGAGATCACGAAATCGAATCTCGCGAATGTGCCGGCGCGCTACGTCCGCAAGCAAACGACCGTAGGCGGAGAACGCTTCATCACGCCGGAGTTGAAGGAGATGGAGGCAAAAATTCTGGGCGCCGATGAGCGTACGCGGCAGCTCGAGTATCAGCTTTTCCAAATCTTGCGGGAAGAAACACTCCGGGAGCTGGCGCCAATTCAGCAGACGGCGGGCGCGCTCGGAACGCTCGATGTCATCTGTTCGCTGGCCGAAACTGCCCGGCTCTTTGGTTACGCGCGCCCTGTCCTGAATAGGACGCTAAAGCTGGTTGTGCATGATGGAAGACATCCGGTGCTCGACCAAAATCTCGCGGAGGAAAAGTTCGTGCCTAACGATACCGACCTGGACGGAGAACGAACCCGGCTGGCGATTATTACCGGACCAAACATGGCCGGCAAATCGACCTACATCCGGCAAGTCGCGCTGATCGTTTTGATGGCGCAGATCGGCAGTTTCGTTCCGGCTTCAAGCGCGGAAATTGGTTTGGTGGATCGCATCTTCACTCGCGTCGGCGCGAACGACGATCTCTCGCGTGGCCAGTCGACTTTCATGGTCGAGATGAATGAGACAGCCAACATCGTGAATAACGCGACCGGGCGCAGTTTGGTGATTCTCGATGAAATCGGCCGCGGCACTTCAACCTTCGACGGCCTCTCGATCGCGTGGAGTGTGGCGGAATTTCTGCACGACAAGATCAAAGCGCGCACCCTCTTCGCGACCCATTATCACGAGCTGACGAAGCTGGCCGAGGAGCGCAAGGGAGTCGCGAATTTCAATGTGGCCGTCCGCGAATGGAACGAGCAGATTATTTTTCTGCGCAAGATCATTCCGGGTGGCGCGGACAAGAGCTATGGCATCCACGTAGCGCGCCTGGCGGGTGTGCCTAAGGAAATCCTCGATCGCGCCAAGGATATTCTTTCACATCTCGAAAAGCCGAATGGGGCGGTTGACGTGCGAAAGCCGGACAAGCGACGACGGGCGAAAAAGACGGTTGTTGAGCCGGAGAAACCGCAAATGGATTTGCTCTGACCATGCCCGTTAAGACCGAAAAGGATCTTAGCGAATCATTGCGGAGTTCCTGGCTCAAAGCCGTCGCCGCGATTGAATTGCGGAATTTTGATTACGCGATTTCACTCTTGCAGGGCGTGCTGAAACAGGAGCCGGAATTTCTGACGGCCCGCCAGCTTTTGCGTCGCGCGGAAGTTAACAAGCACAAAGATGATCGGAGAGCTTTGTTCAGCATCTCGACTTCCGCGATCTCGATCATGAAGGCGCAGCGCGAGTTGAAGAAGAACCCCGCGCGCGCTGTCGAGATGATCGAGAAAATATTGGAGCAGGAGCCGAACAATCGGCAGGCCAACTTGGTCTTGAAGCAGGCGGCGGTGGCGGCGGGCTGGCCGGAGGTCGGCATTTTTGCTCTCCAGACATTGCTCGAAAAGGAAACGCGAGACACCAGGGTCCTCCACGAATTGGGTCGGCTTTACCACGAAATGGGCGAAAGCGAAAAAGAAGTCGAGGTGTACCACGGAATCACCGAAATCGATCCCACCGATGCCGAAGCTGCCCGGCTCGGAAAGGACGCCTCAGCCCGGGCCTCCATCAAGACCGGCGGATGGACCCGGGCGGAAACTTATCGCGACCTGATCAAAGACAAAGAGGCGGCTGTTTCACTGGAACAACAAAGCCGCCTCGTCCTGACCGACGAATCTTTTGAACGGCAAGTCGAAGAGGCTTTTGCGCTGCATCAAGCGGAGCCCGGTCGGGTTGATTTTGCGACGAGGCTCGCGGTGCTCTATGCCTTGAACGAAGACCTGGAGAATGCCCTTGCCTGGTATCAATACGCGGCGGATCTGACGAACAACAGTGATCTGGCCCTCGCCCAGAAAATTTCCGATTTGCGCACGAAACGATCGGAGCGCGAGATCGCAGATCTCGAAGAATTTCTGGCCCGGCATGGCGTGCGGGATCAACTCTTCGCCGATCAATCCGAGGCGCTCGATCTGGCGAAGAAGAACCACGCTGCCTTCCTGATCGATGATGCGCTCAAGCGTTCCGAGAGGAATCCGACTGATCTCCAACTCCGATTTGAATTGGGAGAACGTCTCTTTCACGCCGGCCGATTCCGCGAGGCCCTGCCGGAATTGCAGCGAGCGCGCCAGAGCCCGAACGCACGCTTGAAATCCATGAATCTCCTCGGCTGTTGCTATCACGAGCTTGGCATGCTCGATCTGGCCGAGAAGCAACTCGAGGAAGCGGCCCAAGAGATCGCCTCGATGGACACCATGAAAAAGGAGATCACCTACAATCTGGGACTGGTTTATGAGCTGATGGGCGATGAAGGCAAGTCGATCGCCGCGATGAAGCAGATTTACCAAACCGATTATGGCTACCGGGATGTCGCGGCCCGGGTTGAAAGGTCCTACGAGCGTCCGGCGCCGGATCGTTAGGTCACGGCTGGTTATTCATCGCCTCGACGAAGGACATGGTTGAGAATTTTATCGGCATTTGATGGCTAATACGTTATGAGAGCGGTCCTATGAAAACCCAACAGAAAATAATCTCCTGCTTTGCGGCTGTCGCCATCGCCTTTGCCGGCCTTTGCCTGACTGCGTCCGTTCGCGCTCAAGAGCCCACTCCCGGGGCCCCGCAACCCTTCGAGACTCCATACGCCAACAAAAAGGAAGCCCCGAACGCCCCAGCGCCTGCTCCCACACCAACGCCAACTCCGAAAAAGTAAATTCGCCCTACTGCAGGCTGGCGGCCATCTCGGACACTCGAAGGCGCATGTGCACGAGGAACGGCTCTTCGCTGGAAGGAAGAGCCACCACCGGGAGATGCAATTGAGGATCGACTCCGGTGATCTTCAACCTCAGGGCGGTTGGATGGGCCAGGCGCTCGATGTCCCCACTCAACGTAATTGAGTCGAAGCTGGTGATGTCGGGGGCCGAAAAATGGGTGCGCCCGGCCTTTATCAACCTGATTGAGGCGACATCGATAGTGGTGAGGGGGCTGACAAAATCGATCCGAAGCGGGGAAGCCTCCGCCTTCAGGGGGAACTCAATCCGGATTTCTTTCCATTCGTTGTGTCCCACTCGCGCAAGAACCGAGTCTTCTTCGCGATGCGTTCCGTCTGTGGTGTAGAAAACCTGGATGACTGTTTGCTGCGCGAACGGCCTCTGGCGAATCGTCCCGTTGCGCCACTCTTCGGTGATAGCGCGTTGCATCTCCGCCGCGCGCTCGCTGTAGTATTTTGCCAGTGCGCCATTCCAGTCGTTAGGCGGCGCCAGCAATTGCTCGAGGAATCCGGGCAGCCTTTGCGCCGGCGGCTTCTGCCAGACGCCCAATCCGGGACCGTCGTGAAACGTCCAGGAGCGGCCACGTTCTTGTAATGTGGCCCAGACTCTCCAGACGCCAAAGTCGCGACTGCGCACACCCACGTCGTGCAGGAGAATAATCCCACCGGGCCGGACTTTCGGCATCCAAGAGTCAATGTCGTGGCGCAACGCACTCTCGGTATGAAGCCCGTCGACGTGGAGAAGGTCGATGCTGTCCGCCTCGAACTTTTCGAGTGCCTCTTCAAAGCTCGCGCGGATCAGGGTGGAGAACGTTTCGTAATGGGTTCGATTGTGTGCGGAAACTTGGGTGAACGTTGTTTCATCATAACCGCCCGCATGTTGATCGCCACGCCACGTATCAACCCCGAAACAGCGGGTGTCCGTGTGGTTCTCGACCGCCGACTGGCAAAACGCGAAGTAGCTTTCCCCGCGATCGACCCCCAACTCGACCAGCACGCGTGGTTTTAGCGCAGCTACCAGATCATAGGCGAAATGCAGGTGGGGCGTCCACGCGCCAACATCGTAGACCCGCGGTTCAAAGCGGCTCGAAGGCAAGTCTGCGTGGATGATTTCCGTTCCCATGCGAGCCGTCAGGATAGCTCGCCGTGTGAAGATGTCAGCGCGTAAAGCAATGGTAACCGCTGCCGCGAAATCGTCAAAATCGCGCGCCCGTGATCAGCCCGCGGGCCAAAACCAAAGCAAGATTGAAGAGAAGTTGAAGGCTGACGAGGCCAAGGCAAACCGTTCGGGTCGAGTGCCGCGAGAGCCACCAAACACCGAAGAAAAGCAAGAGCCCGAGCAAGGGTTGATAGCCGTGGAGAACGGGCAAGGCAGGGCAGCTATAGACAGCAAGAATTAAAGCCGCCGGCCCGAGTAACCCATACCAGAGCCACGGACGCGGCTTTGGAAGTTCCGCGCACTGCGCCAGGGCAGGGTAAATCATGACAAGACCAACGACGCCGGGCACGGAGAAGAGCCAATGATTAAGGACCGCTCTGAAATCAAAGGGGTAGACGGTAAAGATCATCGACCCTGTCAGGTAGAATAAATTGTAGAGCCGAATCCAGACAAAGTTCATTGGGGAAACCCACGCCGCTTCAGTGCCGGGACCGGCGAAGTTCTGCATAACCAAATCGGAAGGAATCTCCAGAACAAGCCGTGTCCAAACGATCCAAGGCGCGAGAATTAATCCACAGACGAGAAGATAAATTACGATCGAAGGCACCCGAAATTTTTCACGGCGCCATTGAGCCAAATAAAACAGGGCCCCGCAGCCCGCGAAGACAATTGTGTATGGGTGGCAATGATAGGCCAGGGCAAGCAGAGCAGCCACGACGGCCGGCCCATGACCGCTGCGGATGGAGGTCCAGGCGAGTAGGATAAAAAAACCAGCCAGTGCTTTGGGCCACGTGTAGATGGTCTGGGCGATGAAATACGGATTTGTGACGTAGAGAACGCTGGCCAGTGGCAGAACAGCACTCGCGCCAAGGCTGGAGCAAAAAACAAGCAACCCGACCAGCATCAACGAATTCAGAACCAATCCAACGACAGCGAACTGTTCGAAGTAACCGCCCGTATTTAGTTTCGATACATCTGGCCACTGGCGGCCAAGATAATTGTAGGTCCCCAGCTGCGGATGGTCGCGTGGTGCGCCAAGCGCCACTCGAAACGGCAAAGCAACGAGCGACATCAGGATCGTCCGATTGCTCACCTCGTTAGCCGGCAGGATAGGCCTCTCCTTTTCAAATGAGATGCCGCGCAGAAAGAATTCCGCTACGGCGAATGGAATGTAGTTATCGGCCGGCAGTGAGGTGAGATGCTGGATCTTTACGTTGGTAGTGTGAGTTTTAAAAACGTACATCCCATCGGGGAGCGGCTCCGGAAATCGGACGTCGACGTGAAGCAGCCCCAGACTCAGCACCAGAAGCAGGCCCCACAAGGCTAACGAGACTTTACTCGGCGTTGACAATGCCCGGGAAAACTCTTGCAAGACTCGCCGCGCGACGAAGTAAACGGCGCTCAAGAGCGTCAGGACGATCAGCGTAGCGACCAAGGCCCACCTGGCCACCGGAGCAGCAGCGATCGCAAAGCCAAAAACGGCATGTATGAGAACGCCCGCCGCCGCGCCGTAGCCAAACAGCTCAAGGCCGCGCAGTTTCGTTGAATGATGCAGAAGGGCGATACCGTTCGTCAGGATCGAAGCCACTACCCAAAGCAAGAGCAAGAGTCCCGAGGCGAACGTCATCTGTCCTGATTCTCAATGGCAGCCCGCGCGCAACAAGGATTTTCGCGAATCGTTAGACAGGCAGGCTGGTTTAGTCCTCTATTGAACGGATCAAACAACGGTTTCATAGATCCAGCTCCGATCCGACGCTCCTCTGATGTTCGAGAACCTTCCGAGTCTCCTTGATTTCAAGCCGAAATTTCACACCGGCGGGCCGGCGCGATTTCATCTTCCCTTGCTCTACGACCTTGTGGCCAGCAGGAAACCGAGGGTGATCGTGACACTAGGCTTTGGCGACGGGCAGGCCTTCTTCACTTTTTGCCAGGCCGTGCGGGAGCAGAGCATCGAATGCCGTTGCATCGCCATTCACCGGGAACACGCCGGAGAGAAAGAGAGCGATGACGTCGCCTGGCTCAAGGGTAAGGATTACGGAGCGGAGTTTTACGGCGACTTCACCCGCTTCCAAAGCGACGCGGACGGATTGAAGGTGTTCGCCGATCAGAGCGTTGATTTGCTCTTGCTGGACGACTGCGACTCTGGCGCCAGGATACGCGCCGATTTGTCCACCTGGGAGTCGAAGCTGGCCCCGAATGGGTTGGTCCTCTTCCACGGCGTCACTCTGGAGCGTGTCGACGACCCCAGGGCCGCCTGGCTTGAATGGTGCGCATCTCGGCCGACGGCGGAATTTCCAGACGGGATTGGACTGGGGATGACCTTGCCAACGGAGACCCCGGCGCCCGGGGAGTTTCTCTTCAAGCAGTTGTTTGCAGGAAAGAGAGCGATCGGCGATCTAATGGAAACGTACCGGCTGGCGGTCGCGCGAATTGAGGCGCAAATCCGTGGCGATGAAGCCGTGCGAGCGCAGGCGGCGCTCGAGGCGCGACAAGTCTGGATCGATTCTCTCCTGGCCGATCGCTGGAAGGTCCAGGAGATTATGGACTATCAAGCGCGAGCCATTGCGGAGCACGAAAGACGATTCGAGGCGCTCTCCGCGGATCGGACGCAGGCGCAATTGCTCATCGATGGCCAGCAGGAGCAGCTAAAACAGCATGTTGCGGGAACTGAGCGGCTCATAGCGAAGGTCGAACAACTGAAGTCCCAGATAAAGGATCTGAAAGCGAAGGAACGCCGGCCCTTCCGCGAAAAAATCTTGCGCGAAATCCGGCGTCTTCCCCGTAACCTCGGAATCTCCCGGGCGCCAAAGACCGCCCCGCCGCCGGAAGAATCGCCGCCGGCAGAGAACCCAGATGAGCCACCGACCCGCTATGCCGTTTGGATCATCGAGCACGAACCGAATGCAGCCGCTCTGGAAGAACAGCGGCACGCGGCTGCGCAGCTCGCAGTCCAGCCGAAGATCAGTTTGCTGGTCCCGGTTTATAATACACCAGCGGGTTTCCTCGACGAAATGTTCACTTCAGTCTCGCAGCAGACCTATCCACATTGGGAGCTGTGCGTGGTCGATGGCGGCTCCGATCGACCCGAGACCCACGCGACCTTGCAACATTGGACCTCGCGTGAGCCGAGAATTCGTTTCGAGCGTTTGGACAAAAATCTCGGCATCTCAGAAAACAGCAATCGCGCCCTCGCGCTGGCGACGGGTGATTTCATTGCGTGCCTCGATCACGACGATTTGCTCGCGCCTTGCGCATTGTTTGAATTTGCCAGGACGATCCGCGATTTTCCGGAAGCGGAGATTCTCTACAGCGACGAAGACCGATGGAGCGCGGAGGGTAAAAGACACGCGCCTTTTTTTAAGCCGGAATGGAGTCCGGAACTTCTCTGTTCTTTCATGTACCTTGGGCATCTGACGGCTTACCGGCGTTCGCTCGTCGATCAGCTCGGGGGTTTTCGGAAAGAGTTCGATTTATCGCAAGACTATGACTTCGCTCTCCGGGCAACAGAACGAGCGCGGCATATTCATCATGTCCCGCGCGTCCTATATCACTGGCGCGAACACGCAGCCTCGGGCTCGGTTGGAGGCAAGCCGAACGCGCGCAAATCAAATCTCGCCGCGTTGGAGGACGCGATGCGCCGGCGGAATCTGCCCGCTGATATTATCGAATACCCGACGGCAAATCGCGCGCGGCTAAAGGTGTCGCCGTGGCCGCGCGTTTCGGTCATCGTGCCGACCGATTCACTTGCTCGCGCTCAACTTTGCCTGCGCGATCTGCCGCGTAATACCAGGTATCCCGACCTGGAGATCGTGATGGTGACGAAGAGCGCCCTGGTCGAATCACTCGAAGTTCTCGACCCGGGGACTGCGACCGTGCGTTTCGTTTCATACGACAAACCCTTCAATTTTTCGGATAAATGCAATCTAGGCGCGGAGTCTGCCACAGGTGAACGACTGATCTTTTTCAACGACGACGTGGAGCCAACGCAGCCCGATTGGATCCAGAATGTGATCGAGCCGCTCGAGAATCCGGAGGTGGTGCGGTTTCTCCGAAGCTTCTTTACGAGACAGGAAAAATCCAACACGCCGGCCTCGTCATGGGCGTGCGGACAATTGCGGGAACTGCTTTCCATGAGCGCGCGGCGGATTCGACCGAGCATTTTAACCTGGCCCAATCCTTGCGCAATGTGGCCGCACTCTCCGCGGCTTGCCTCGCGATGCGGCGCGATGATTTCTTTCGTCTCGGCGGTTTCGACGCAGTGAATACGCCGATCGCGCACTCCGATATTGACCTCTGTTTCAAGATCCGCGAGGCGGGGCTGCGGTGCGTCTACACTCCCTTCGCGACTTTGCATCATGCGGGTCATGTTTCGCTCGCGGCGGAGGAAGAAAAAGGAGTCGCGCAGCGCCGGAATAAGGCGTCGATTTACCTGTTCAAACGCTGGGCGCGCTATGCCACGCACGATCCGTACTTCACGGACAACATGCGGGACTGGCTTTATCCCGATTCGCCCACCCCGCTCCGGATGATGGCGCGCGATCAGCCGGCTGCGGTCGAATTTTCGCCCGATCTACTTTTCGTTTCCCACGATCTTTCATTGTCGGGAGCGCCGATGATGCTATTTCACGCTGCCCGGTGGTGCCGGAACAACGGCATTTTCGTGGTGGTCATGGCGCCGCAAAATGGGCCGCTGGGAGAGAAACTGAAGGCGGAAGGAATCCCGCTAATCATCGATCCTCTAATCGAAACAGAGGATGTATCGTTCGCCCGATTCGCCCGGGATTTCGACTGTATTGTCGCGAATACGATTCTGAGCTGGGCAGTGGTCGACGCGATGCAGAATGAGAACGTGCCGATCGCCTGGTGGTTGCATGAACCGGCGTCGTCTGGGGAGCGTTGTATCAGGATGTATCCGAAATTGCGGGCCGCTTTGCCGCTCCCGGACATGCTCTTTGCTCCTTCCGAGCAGACCGCCGCAGCTTATCGATCGTTCACCGACCGTCCGGTCCGATGCCTGAGAAACGCCACTTCGGATCTTGGATTGGAGCGGAATGAAGCGGGGACTGCAACCAGCCGCGCACTCCGTTTTCTTCTTCTCGGCGGAGTAGAAAGGCGGAAGGGCCAGGATGTTTTCGTCCGGGCGCTGGCGTCGTTGCCGCGTGACGTCCAGGAGGCCGCGCACTTCCAAATCGGCGGGCGCATTCTCGACCCGGATTTCTGGGAGGGGGTGGGAGCCGTTGCGGCAACGGTAAAAAACTTTTCGGTCCGGGGCGGTCTCAACCACGCGGAAGCAATCGAATTGATGAGGGGGGCTGATGTGGTTGTTTCCGCTTCACGCGACGAAGCCATGCCTACCATCACAGTCCTGGAAGCGATGAGTCTCGGCAAGGCGATCATCGCCACGAGCGTGGGCGGCGCGGATGAGGTCTTGGTGGATGGACAGAATGCTCTGCTCGTAAGTCCGGACGCGCCCGACGCGCTCGCGGCCGCCATTCGCCGGTTGATTGAAGATCGGACCCTGACGTTGAAGCTTGGAGCAGGGGCCCGGGCGACCTATGAAGAGCATTTCACGCTCGACCGTTTCGGCGGTGAGTTTCGCGAATTGATCGGCGAAGTCATGGCGATTCGCTCCACCGCATCGCAGCGCAGCTCTTGATTCTGTGGCGACCGCGCTCGAAATAAGGGAATCGGCGGGGCGACTGAAGGTTTTGCTCGTTTCCCATGAAACGACGCTGACCGGTGCGCCCATTCAACTGCTTCATCTTGCGAGGTGGTTACAAAAAGAGGGATGGGAGATTTTGGTCGCGACGCCGGAGTCAGGGCCGATTTCGGATTTCCTCGCGGCTGACGGCATCCCGCTCGTCATTCAGGCCGGTCTGCTCCAGGAACCAGGACATACCAAGCTGCGCGAACTGGCGGCGCAATGCGACGTCGTGGTCGCTAATACGATCATAAGTTGGGCGGCAGTGCGTGCAGCGCATTTGGAAGCAAAGCGAGTGATCTGGTATCTCCACGAAACGCTCGTAGCAGTCCGGTTGATTCGACAGATTCCGGAAATTGGGCCAACGCTGGAGCTGGCGACTCTTATCGTCACGCCCACCCGACAGACGGCGCGCATTCTCGAAGGCATGACCCATACGCCTATTGAAGTAGTGCCTTATGGGATACCCGACGTGCAGCCTACCGGGCACGGCGCGGCGGATGCACGCGTAACGTTTGTCACCGCCGCGAGCCTTGAGCCACGCAAGGGGCAGGACATCCTGGTGGCCGCGATCAGAAAACTTCCGGTGCCAATACAAGAAGCCGCCAGTTTCAAGGTGGTGGGCCGCTATCTCGATCGCACCTTCGTTGAGACGGTAAAGGAAAGTGCGGCCGGATTAGCCAACATCGAGTTCACAGGGGAGCGCAATCATGCGCAATCGCTCGAGCTGTTGGCTGCGTCGGATTCGTTGATTTGTCCTTCTCGTGACGAAACAATGCCGATCACGATTTTGGAGGCGATGAGTCTCGGCAAAGTCATCATCAGCGCTGATGTCGGAGGGATAGCAGAATGGCTGCGAGACGAAATGAATGGTCTGCTCGTCCCGCCAGAGGACCCGGAAGCTTTGGCGCACGCTATCGAGCGTTGCATTACCGACCGGCAGCTCGCCGCGCAACTTGGGGCGGGCGCCCGACGAACTTTTGAGTGCCATTTCACTCTCGAGAAATTCGCACTGCACTTTACCCATTTGCTCACGGATGCCGTGCCGCCCAGGGCACAAGTGCACGATTGGAGCATCGCGACTGGGTATCGCAGTTGGATGCCGCGGTTTGACACGGTCGATCCTGCCGCGCTTCAGCGTGATCTTCGGCGCCTCCGGAGACACCCGCTGATTTCCATTCTGGTGCCTGTTTATAATCCGGATCTGCCCCTGCTCGAGGCGGCGATTGAATCGATTCAGGGCCAGCTTTACCCCCGATGGGAAATTTGCCTCGCGGATGACGCTTCGACGGACCCGGCCATCCGGCCATTTCTCGAAGAAAAGGCACGCAAGGATCGCCGGATCAAGCTGACCTTTCGCGAGAAAAATGGCCACATCTCGGCGTGCACGAACTCGGCGCTCCAGCTCGCGACTGGCGAATGGTGTGCCCTGCTCGACCAGGATGATCTTGTGTCGCAGAAGGCGCTCGCTTTTGTCGCGCTCGAGATTGAGCAGCATCCGAACGCGGGCCTCATCTATTCAGACGAAGACAAGATCGACGTCAACGGCGCACGTTCGACCCCCTTTCTAAAGACCGATTGGAACCCGGAACTTTTTCTTGGACAAAACTACATCAATCACCTTGGAGTTTATCGAACGAGTCTTCTGCGTGAGATCGGCGGATTCCGCGAGGGCTTCGAGGGATCGCAGGACTACGACCTGGCTTTGCGTTGCATCGAACGGCTGAATCCCGCGCAGATCAGGCACATTCCGCGCATTCTTTACCATTGGCGCGCGGTGGCTGGAAGCCTCGCCGCGGTGGTCGATGCAAAGCCATACGCAAAAGAAGCCGCACGGCGGGCGATTGCCGATCATCTTAAACGCCGGGGCCTCCGCGGGCGTGTGGAACCATGTCCCGAGAATGTCGAATCGCACCGCGTGATTTACGAGCTGCCCGATCCGGCTCCCATGGTTTCAGTCGTCATTCCAACGCGCGACCGGGTTGAATTGGTCAAGCAATGCATTGCGAGTGTGCGGGAGAAAACCGATTATCCTTCGCTTGAGGTTGTCGTCGTCGATAACGGGTCTACCGAGCCGGCGACGCTGAAATTTCTAAGCGAACTCGAGCAGGATATGGGAGCGCTCGTGTTGCGCGACAACGGCGCCTTCAACTTCAGCCGGTTGATCAACCGTGGCGTGGCGGCCGCCAAAGGGGAGGTGCTTGCATTGCTCAATAATGATATCGAAGCGATCGAGCGTGGCTGGCTGCGTGAAATGGTGAGTCATGTGGCGCGTCCTGGGGTCGGCGCCGTCGGCGCCCGGCTTTGGTATCCGGATGGCACGCTTCAACATGGCGGTGTGATTCTTGGCCTGGGTGGAGTCGCGGGTCATGCTTTCCCGCGAGTGCCGCACGGACATCCGGGTTACTTCAACCGCGCGTTCTTGCAGCAAAATGTTTCGGCGGTCACGGGGGCGTGTCTGGTTGTGCGCAGGAAAGTTTTCGAGGAGGCCGGTGGGTTTGATGAAACGAGTCTTGCGATCAGTTTCAACGACGTGGACTTTTGTTTGCGGCTGCAAGCGGGTGGTTTCGAAAATGTCTGGACGCCGTATGCGAATCTGATTCATCACGAATCGGCTTCTCGCGGCCATCAACGGGCGGTCGAGGAGCAGATGCAGTTCGTGCGCGAGGCGACCTTCATGCAGCGCAAATGGGGCATCGAACTGCTGCGCGATCCCTTTTACAACCCCAATTTAACTCTCAACCTGCCGGGGTTCGATCTGGCCGTTCCGCCACGGCTGCCCGAGTTCGCGAAACGTGAGCGAGACGGGTTCGCGCTCATTGAGGAAGAGGCGGAATTGGTCCTTGCGTCCTGAGAGCTGGTTTAGGTGGCGCCTGTTTACGCTGCGGTTCCCTCCCGAGTGGACTGACGGCCAGATCTTCCTTTGCCTGAAAAATCTTGCTGCGCTCGACTCCGAAAAGGCGCTCGCGCGGTTCAAACCGTTCAACCAGATCGCCGTACTTGCCCATGAGATGGTGCACTAATTCAAGTTCGAAAAGATTAGTGGTTTTAATCATCGAAGTTTCATGATGCCGGTAAAGACAGAGGATATTTGGGACGAAGGCGACGTGTTGGTGATTCTGCGCAAAGCGGAGCCACATCTCATAGTCTTCCCACCCAAACCATCCAATCTGGTTTAGCTCATTATCGTATCCAGGCGCCGCGAGAAGTGGCTCGCGGCGGAACATCGCCATTGCATCGATATAGGGATATTGGACCAGAATTTGTGGGTCCCAGTCGAAGTATGAAAGGAGTCCAACACGATTCGCGGGCGTCTCCCGAAAGCGGCAGAGCAGGCTGAAAGCGGCAGAGTAATTTCCCTGGGAAATGGCCTCGAAAAGCTGCCGAAATGCGTCGGGATAAACCAGGTTGTCGGCGTCGAGGATAAAAACATACGGCGCCCGCGCGGTACGCACCCCGACATTTCGCGCGTCCGCCAGTCCGGTATTCCATTTCTTGTCCACGATGCGCATTGGGAGATCGAACTTCTTCTGACAGCGCAGAGCCTGCGCGAGGGAGTGGTCGGTAGAAGCGTCATTGACGATGAGAACTTCAAGCGCTTCGGCGAACTTCAGGCTCGCATCGCTGACGCTGGCCACGCAGTCCTCGATGAAACCGGCGTAGTTGTAGAGGGTAATGATGACGGAGAGTTTCGGCTCGCGGCAGCGCGCGAAAGCTTCGTTCTCGTGCACCTTGAAGTACGTCTCTCCCTTCGCTCGCGCTTGTTCCTGCTCCAGCCAGCGCGCGTGATACTTCTTTCGCTTGGAGATCACGCCGCGCCGCACTTCTTCCTCGGGCAACGATTTGGCCTCTTGTTTCTCACGGGTGCCCCCAAGCGAAGTTCGAAGACGTCCCCAGGCGTTTCGAAAATCCCCCATCGCGGCGCGACGCAGCAAGCGCCCGGTATGGCGCGAGAGCCGGCGGGTCAATTCCGGGGGCAAGGGATGGGACGGAGCATCGTCCGCCAGCACGGAAGGTATTATTTTGTTCCGATTCGAACCGTCCGATTCGAGTGCCGCCTCGAGCTGTTGCAAGAAGGCATCGCAGGCTTGTTCTTGACGCAGTTTCGTCTGCACGAACTCCAGGCCCTGGCGGGCGATCTTCTCGCCTTCTTCGGGATGAGCGAGGTAATACTCGCAGCACGGAATGAGGTATTCCGGTTCCACCATGATGAAATGCTTGCCGGGCTCGAGTGCGCCATAACCCTTGCAGGTCTCCGTGATGATACAGCAGCCGTTGGCCAAACCGACTAGCATGCGATGCCATTCGAAATACTTCTGCTCCGAGTAGTGGACGTTGAGCAGAATCTTGGTCTGGCTGAGCAGCTCGTTCCGCCGCTCGATGCTGAGGTAACTTTTCGTCAGCTTGGTTTTTGCGAAGCCAAGTGGAACCAGCCGAAGATGACAGCGGTGTTGCGCAAAGAAATCGGCGTTTTCGGCGAAGAAGTGATCCCGCCGCGAAGTAAGCGATCCGAGGAAGGTAATAGCGATGCTTCGCTCGCGGTGAGGCCTGTTTTCTGGATGAGCGAGGATCGGGTGATACCCGAGATGCAAAAGGTGGCAGCGCAGGCCGCGGTTACGATAAGCCAGGACGCCCAGCGGGTTGATATCGGCGACACTCCAGGCATGGACAGCCCAGCGCAGATTGCTCTCGAACCAATGGGTTTCGGGCTGTTCGGTGCAGAGAAGAACTGCATTCCGCGTTAGCTGCCGCGCGCGTCGGCGATCGAGCAATTCGCTCAGGAAGAGATTATAATATTCGTGCGGCGTGACGACGATCTGAAGTGTGTCCTCCCGCGGTGTTTCTTCCGGAACCTGGTCGAGATGGAGCTCTGCGGTACAGCCAAGTTCGCGGAATCCTGCAGCAACCAATTCACCGATTTCGAGGATGAAGAGATTTGATTTGGACGTGGCAAAAAGATCCACGTGTCGCGTTCGGCGCGCGGAAGGGGCAGCCCCTGCGATTTGAGGCTGAGGCAAGCCAGGCGCAAGGACACGATTTGCAGCCGGCGAAGTGACCAGCCGCGGAGCGAGGCGCGTCATAACGTGTTTCAGGTAAAAGAGAAGAAACAGGCGGAGATTCGAAAGACCAAGTCGGTCCACGAACGAAAGGGGGAAGGCCAACGCACTCGCGGAATGAAACGTCCGCCAAACCCGGTCGTGATCGAGAACTTCGAGAGTGATATGGCTGCGGCCGAAGGCCAGGGGAAATTCCAGGAGAAACCCACTGGTCATCGCACCGGGTATTTCCGGAAAAGAAGAGGCCACATCGGGCCGGTTCCGTTTTCGGCGCGCGCGGAACTCCTGGCGTTTGCGGAACCGCCGTTTGACGATCGCGCGGATTCCGTGAGTAGGCTTTCCGTCGCGATGAAGAAGCCAGCCGTGGAGCGCTGCGTCCCCGCCAAAAACCACAGGATCGAAGGGAGTATCGAAACGAAAGATGTACTCCTCGGCGCGATTACCCATCGGCTTTGATTGGCTCCGAGTTCCTGGCGCGCTTCCGGGCAAAGATCCGGCTTCCGAGCCGCCTCGAAAAAACTGGTTTCCAGACTCCACTCTGACCCCTTCCCTCCAAAACGAAGGTGCCGCCGTCCGCCGACACTGTCACCTCAGTGGAAAAGCCGCTCCGCAATGCGCTCGGATTGCCTTCGAACGCCAGGGCGATGTCTGGGCGCGAGATGCCGTACGTTACCGGGAGAACGTGCCGGCCCAAGCGCGCGCGCAATTCCGTGACGGGCTCGCCGTATGTGGTCACGCACCACCCGGAGATGTGGAGATCGCCAACCGGATTTTCCCAATCCAAAGGTTGGTCGCACCAAAAGGCAAACGGGGCAGGAGGCGAGGTGGACAGAAAATGATCTGCTTCCCCTGCGAAGATGGCTTCACCGTGATCCATTTCCTCTTTGCCCTCGACCGGGTGACCGAAGAACAGATGCCATTGTCGATCCGTGCTTTTCAGTTCGAGAAAAATTTCCGACTTTCCTCTTGGCAGCGGAACGGCCAGGGCGAAACCACTGCGGGCAGCAGCCGGCAAGTTCGGATGCATCAGCGGAATATCCGTCCGCGGGATGCCATATTTGCCCTCGAATTTCCGCGACCCAATACGTGCCCGAATTCCATGGATCCATCCACCGCGCCGGTCTACGCACCAGCCGATAATGTGAAGCATGGAGGTTGGCTCGTCCCAAACGGCAGGACGGTCGAACCAGAAATGATAGCGGCGTAGCGCATCCGCCAGAGTCGTCGCAATGCGCTCCTTGCGTTCGTTTGCATCCGGGAAAAGCGGTCCGCGCACGTCGGCGGCGAAAAATTTTTGCCAGGGATCGTGCGGACCGGCTACTTGCAATTCAAGACGGCCTTTTCCGAACGGAACATCGACGTCAATCGTAAATCCGCACCAGCGTGGAGCATTGAGCACCCCGGTGTAGGCTGCGACTTCGGGCCGCTGCCGATCGAACCGCCCCTGAAAGGTTCGGCCGCGCAACCGCGCGCGGATGGCGGTGAGGGGTTGGCCGCTCTTGGCCACGCACCAGCCCGAGAGCCGCAGCCAGCGCACGCTCCGGCTCCAATCGGCCGGTTCGTCGAGCCACAAATGAAACTTCTTCGAAAACTGCGCGTTTCGCGGCTGCGTAGATGGATTCGAATCACTGGCGAATTGCATTGATCCAGTCTTATCCGCTTCCAGGCCCGCGGCAAAGTCTCGCAAAGGTTGCCTTCTACCCGGTGACTCCCGGCTTTTTCGCAATTAGCTCGAATCCGGCGGCAACCCGCTTTTGCATCGGTTGCGGGAGAGATTGCAAAGCGTCAAAGCCTGGTGGCGGCTCACCCCACTTGCTCCAATACTCAGCCCAGTCGCTGATCTTCGATCCGCTGATGAGAGCCTGCTCCGATTCTGGGATTCCGCCCGCGCGGGCCGACTCGAGCACATTCGACATCAGGAAGGCCAGCATCATGCCTGGCCCGAAATTGCTGCTAACCCGGCAGTCTTCGATTTCGAAAGGAGTGAACCATTGGCGCACGCCGTATTCGGTCGCGTTATAAAAGTGATGAGGTGCTTCGTGTAGGGGTTGCAGGAAAGCGGTGTGAATGGCGACGCCGCCGCCCGGCTTCAAGACGCGGTGAATTTCCTGCGCGGCGGCCTCGGGGTCGGCCAGATGCTCGAAAACATTAAAGGCAAAAACACGATCGAAGACAGCACCGCGAAACGGAAGGTGATGCGCGTCGCCCACGACATCGGTGTGCCGGAAAATTTTATGCTCGAATTCGATACAATTCGGGTAACGCTCGGCCGTGCCGCCCGCGCCGATATGAAGAACGAAGTCATTCCCTTGCCGGAGAATTTGCTCGTATTCGGCGCCGATCGGGTTGCTGATGTGCTCGCGCGCGATTTCCACCTCCTCGGCGACGAAAATCGGCACGCCTTGTCTCAGCCGAAACGACCGGGCGCAATTGTCACAGTTAATCTGATCGCTTTTCTCATCCAGCCCGCCATGACAAACGGGACAAACAAGGATGTCTTGGAGGCGCACGTTGAGTTTTTGGGCCAACACCCCGAGATCGTAAAAGAATGAAATCTAGAAGCAAGCTCAGGCAGCGGTGTGTTGGCTGATATTCGTGCAACGCTCAATGGGAGCGGATTACCCAAAACTTTCCGGCGGTGCTGTCCGCCATTTCTCCTCGTTACGCTCGGATCGATAGAGCCAATGTTTGGCGATTACTGCCTTGCGAGGGATCAGCGACCAGCGGAGGACATGGCGCTGCGATGCAATGGAATTTGGTCGGCAGAGGCAAGGGCGAAATGTACAACCCGAACGAAGGAGGATTCGATGCGGACGACGCACTTTCTTGGTGGCAAAGGAGCTTGGATAATTCAGCCGATATTAGCCACGTGTATCCTTCGAACAAAAATTTCCCCTACAGTGGCAGTTCGAGCGAACTTCAGGAACTTAGCGGGGGTGGTAGTCATCCTCTATACACTCGCCAGCGAATGGCCTACTGGAAGCCGAGTGTGCCATACCCGGGATCTTGGCCCTATGGGTATTATGATGCTTGGAGCGCGTTGTGCGATCCGAATCTCCCGACGTGCAATGCCCAAGCACTCAGTGTGTTGGCTGCGTTCTACAGCCCATTTGTTCCGCTCGCTATGCAGCCTGCAGCTACGGTTCCGGAGACCTGGCATCGCCCGCGCCCAACAACCAGCTGCCGTGGTACTACTCAAATAACAACGGATCGGGACAGCCGAACGAGGTCAACAATCCCAATGCGCTCTCTCCGTGCGTTTTGGAAAAATGGATCTCAGTTGGGGATTATTCTATCGGCAATTTATTGAAATTTCACGATAAGATTACAATCCCTGGGTGGCTTTCACCGTCGGTGATTGATCGCAGGCATTTCGTAACGTATTTGGACAAGATTCGGTTTCAACGCGCATACTTTTTTAATCCGGTGACTGGTGAACTGTCAGAGAACACCGCCGCGAGCGGGATTTCTCCCACGAGCGTAATTTGCACCGATTGGAGTGCTCAACGTTCACGATTGGAATGTACTCCGCACAAACATCGACTGAGAACTATTTCGTAAAAGCCGGGTTTGGAACATCGGAGCCCACCATCGTGCTCGGGAATGGCGCCGTGAACGCCGGCTGGAATGCAGTCTTTGAGTCTGATATATATGTTACCGTCGGCGGATTTGAGGATGTCAAGAATTCGATCACGCAGCTTTACGCGAACCTCGGTGGGTTACGAGCCGAGTATTATCGTGATACCGTTGATTTGGATTGGTATGGAGCTACCCCTTGGTGGGTCCGAAAAGATGCGACCGTAAACTTCTCGACGAACCAAAGTCCTTCAAGTGCGGTTAAATCCAGACAATTTCTCGATCCGCTGGACTGGCGCCGTTATGCCGCCAACTACGGGAAGTTACACGCTACATACGTATTCCGACGACGGTGTCCGTGTTTGGGTCGCTGGCCAGCTCGTTATCAATAATTGGACGGACCACGGAACCACGCTGAATAGCTCGATTCCGCTCAATCTGAATGGAGGGCAGGCGTACCCCATTCGGATGGAGTATTACGAACGAGGTGGCGGTGCGGTCGCACAACTTCATTGGACCCGTCCCGGCGCCCAGATGGAGATCATTCGTGCGCAATATTTGAGATCTTATTAGAATAATCGCGGGATTACCTTGATGGATCCGTGAATTCTTTACTGGCCACACACGAAATCGAGCGCAGGGGCACCGTAGCAACACCATGTACCACTCGCGGGTTGCGGGCCGCCTAGCGTTAAGAGAGTCAAGGCCATGACCAGGCTCGGCCGCCGCAACTGACGGGCGATCATCTCAGCGCAAAACTCTAGTCTTCGCGCTCTGTTTCTTCCGCGATAACGCCAGCCTTTTTGCTCATCGGCTGGATCGGGTATTACGTCCTAATTTTCACGAAACCCGATTTCCCCTATCAATTACCTTGAGTGGTTCAGGTTCAACGACGAAGCAAGAGGCCACGCCTTTTGTCCTTTAAGATCGATCGCCCATCCTTCGATCGTAGAGCCGCCGGGCGCAAGATTGGCCGGATTAACTGTCCGCGAAAAATAGCCGGCTCGTTGGATCTCCGGGAGTTGGACACGCTCGGGCCTGTACCCACGTGACACGCCGGGACTGAACACACTTATCGGTTTGAATGTTCCGGCCGTATCTTTGCAGCCGATGACAATATAATCGGCCCGTTGATTTTTGTCCGGCAGCCAGGCCCAACCCGTAATGAATAATGAGCCGTTGCTGACGAATGCACAGGTTTCTATCCGGCCCGCCGATCCATTAGCGTTAGCGGGCGATTGCCGCACTTGGGCAGCGAGCGGTCCTTTGATAAAGGGCAGGCGCAAGACGTGGTGCTCCGCCAGGATTCGAACACGGGATTTCAGGACATTTACGTCCGGGAAAACGAGCGCGAGATCTGGATTGTCCGGGATTACCTCCATCCATTTCATCGCGTCGACAAGTTTCACTCTATACTCGCGATGAACGCGGAGCAGAGCGACGTGTTTCTGGTAGCACCCAATCCAACAAAATGCCGCAAGCACTGACAACCACGCAGCATTGCTTAGGGAGCAAGCCCGTCCGGCTGAGCTATTTCGGATGTGCGTGCAATAGAGAGCGAAGCTTCCCCCGGCGAAAGCCAAGTAATAGAAGAGACTAAAAACTGTGTACCGACTATCGAGAGCCTGTTGGACCCCGAAACCGACGCGTCCAAAGGCGGTGACGACGCTGGTAACAACCGCATAACTACCGATCAGCATCCATGGATAAAACGTTCGCCACTCTTTATTTCGAAAAAGCAAAATCAAAATAGCCCCGGCCAGAGCGGTAAACAATCCGACGGCAACGAGTCCGGCAAATAACGGACTCAGGCAATCAGAAGCGAAATACGAACCGATCCAAAGAACCAAATAGTGCGCCAGATCGAGACCATGGCCTGGGAGCGAAATGAACTCCGGGTGGTATGAAGGTCTCTTGTAGCCGGCGAAGTAGAAACCGATCGCGACGGTAGCCGCAAGAAGGTAGATACCGGACGAGAGGGCTCGGCGGTGGCGCGGGGTAGGATCGGCCGAAGCCGCCAACGGGAACGCCAGTAGCCAAAGCACCATGCCATTGGCGTAGGTATAGGTGGAGACGAAGGCGAACAGGATATTCGTCAGAGCCTTTGAGCGGAAGGAGAGCGCAGACAGATTCACCGCCGCCACCGCGACAACGGCCAGCCCCACAAAAAACGGTTCAAGCTGAATGCCGTAGAGAAAATTCTCAAACTGGACTGGCGAGAAGCAGAGGAACGTCATCAGGACCCACATGGTGAGCGCCGCCACGGGTGTGCTTCCTGGAGTCTGGCGCAAGAGTCGCCAGAGTAGCAAACTGAGCAGACAGACTTCTAAAAAAACCACGTTCATCTCCTTGCGGACGTCCCAACCGCCTACTGCGGCTAGCGCAAAGTACAAGAATCTCGGAAAGAACTTCCGGCTCTCGTTATGCTGGGAAAACAACTCGCTGAGTGTCAACGACCCGCGACACCACGATTCAAATTGGGCTCCGGGTGTGTGCCATTCGTCCCAAAATGGGATTTGTATCCAGGTCGACCGGACGTGGTACATCATTAGCAGGATTGGTAAAAGACCCAGGCAAAAAAGCATTGCCATTCCGAAGGCACGGCGGTCGATCCGGATTTTTTTTAACATCAGCATTTCTTTAAGGCGTCTGTCGCGGAGCAGCCTGACTTGGCCGGGTTGGAAGAATTAGTTTGCGCGTTGAGTTAGGCTTGGGCGGATCCCCTCCGCGAGTTTTTTGGCGATGATCGCGTTTCCTCGGTCGCCGAAATGGTATGAGTCCAGGAAAATTTCATCCTCTGCACTCAAACCGGCAAAGGCATCGGACTGATCCAGGTAAAGGAATTTATCAGCTTGAATGGAGGACAAGCGGGACTTCATTTCCTGGTATGACCGGGTGAAGTTTTCCAGAGGAGGCCCTTGCAGGCTAGTCCGGAGCTTTTCTTCACGCGTGGATAACGGTTTGCTCGTGAGCGCGATGGCTGGCTGCAGCACGAACACGTAGCGTGCCCCCTGCAAACCAAGAGTTACTGCGCTCAGGCGCACATTCTTTTCCAGGCGCGTCGCCACGGAAAGAGGATTAACCGGGCGGGGACCAGGTATTACGTCGGTCATCGGAGGGAATCCGGCGACCTTTCGGGCGGCGTTCAGCAAATCCCAATAATGTTGGTCACCGTAAGTCCGGACCCAAAAGACATCACGGCCCGCCCCGGCCCAATGGACGTCGTTGCTTCCCGAGAATGAAATGACCATGTCGGGCGCGAGCTCGGAGAGCCGATTCTCGATGATGATGCGCTCGTGCGTTGAGGTCCAGGCAGGGTTCGCCAGAGTAAACACTTCGTAGCGCAAATTGGCCGGGGTCGTCTCGGCGTTGAGCAAATTTTCGAGATATTGCCCAATAATTTTGTCCTGGCTCGGAGCGCCGGAGCCGAAGGCCGTCGAGCCGCCCGTGAGAAAGATGCGATAAACGCCCAGCGGCTTAGGCATCGCCACTTCCCTGGTGGAACGAAACTGCAAGGAATTGATAAACGCGTTATCATGCTGGCCCGGTTCCGGTCCGGTGCCGACAAATGGGGTTAAGACATTCGGAACAGCATAGGAGTAATGGTCCATTTCCCGCGTCGCCGCGGCGGGATCACCATACGCCAGGGCGTAGCTGTTTTTTTCGTCTGCTCGAAGCATCCGTCCCAGCGTATCGCTCCCAAGGGAATCCGCGATCTGCCGCCGGAGCGAGCGTGCCACCTGATATCGGCCGACCGCGAAGCCGAACCCAAAAATCAGAAGAGCGAAGACACTTGGCAAAGCCGCCAGGAATATTCGGCGCACGGTCATGCCGGCAATGATGACATCACCCCTCTGGCACGCCGAGTATTTTTCACCTATCCTTAAAAAACTGCGGGCAAAGGGCTAGAGCGTTGTGAGGGCGTCTGACGACCCCGTCGCCGCATGAAAAGCGTCTTGCTTTTGACGCGCGGGCTTCAATCCTGATTCGGATGCGCAAAACGAAAATCATCTGCACGCTCGGCCCCGCCACGGAGAAGAGCGAAACTCTGCGGCAAATGATGCGAGAGGGCGCCGATATCTTCCGCCTCAACATGAGCCATGCGACGCACGGTTGGGTGCGCGAAATCGTCCCGCGAATCCGCAAGATCGCCGCGGAACTGTCGCGGCCCGTCGCGATTCTTCTCGATACGCAAGGACCGGCGATTCGAACGGGGGAACTGAAGACGGATTTGCAATTGCATCCGGACGACATCATCGAGTTCACCGTCCGCGGCGCGAAGAGTGAAGAGAAGTACTCCGTCGATGTAAACTACGACGGACTGATCAACGACATTTCGGTCGGGGACATCGTCCTGGTCGACAATGGCGTCATGCGTCTTCTGGTCCTGGAAAAGAAGCGCAACCGGATTCGTTGCAAAGTGCTTACACCTGGCACACTCGGCTCACGCCGCCACATCAACCTCCCAGGCATTCGCGTAAATTTGCCCCCGCTCACGAAAAAGGATCTCGAAGACGTTGCGCTCGGCGTGGAGGTCGAGGTGGATTTCATCGCCCTAAGTTTCGCGCGGCAGAAAAGCGATCTCGAGAGCCTGAGGAGTGTCGTGAAAACACTGGGCAGTACCGCCCAGATCGTCGCGAAGATCGAAGATCAATCCGCGGTCCGACAGATCGACGAAATGATTGACGCCGCCGACGTGGTCATGATCGCGCGGGGCGATCTTGGGATCGAATGTCCCATGGAAGAATTGCCGATAATCCAGCGGCGAATCGTGAAGCGCTGTCTGCGGATTGGTAAACCCGTCATTGTGGCCACCCACATGCTCGAATCGATGATCGGAAATCCTGTGCCGACCCGGGCCGAAGTCACGGACGTGGCGAACGCGGTCTTCGAGCAGGCGGACGCGATCATGCTGAGCGGCGAAACGAGCGTGGGCCGCTATCCGGTAGAATGTGTGAAAGCTTTTGATCGAATTGCGCGGCGGATCGAGCGCAGCGGCGGTGCGGGATATGGCGCAGATGCGTTGCTCGAAGATAACCGGCAGAAGATGGTGGCCTCCGCGGTCGTTCTCGCAAATTCATTGGAGCGCGCGAAGCTCATCGTTTTCACCCATCACGGGACGATGGCGCGACACGTTTCGAATATGCGGCCGGAAAGAGCGCCCATCTTTGCGTTTACTTCGAGCGAGCGGGTCTACCGCCAGATTGCCATTTGCTGGGGAACCCACCCGATCTTGATCGCGTTTACGGACGATCCAAACGAAACGATCGAGGCCGCCCTGAAGCACCTGCGCGACAAGAAGTTGACGGAGTCTGACGACAATCTGGTTATTCTCAGCGACATGCTCGCGCGGGGCCTGAAGATCGATTGCGTGCAACTGCGGCAGGCGAAACGACCGAAGGTTTCCGGGCGACCAGGCGCGGACGCTTCGATGATGGATTAGCGACTGCCGCTCTTACGACTTCGGCGGTATACCAGTGTAGAAGGAGTGCTTACTAGTGGACCGGTAGAAGTCCGCTTCCTCGGGAGGAAGCTGATGATCGGCATACCAGGGCAGATGACGCGCGGTGTAACGTCCCGCGACCCTGACCGCCTCGAGAAAGTTTTCGGCGGAGAAAAATTCCTTATTATAGACGGCGAAGGTGGTGTCGATCTTGGCGCGGTAAGCCGGATCGTCTTTCTCTTCCAGGCGCGTCTGCCAGAACTGTGCCTCCCATTCCCAGATACGATAGCGTTCATTTCCAATCTGGAACGGCGTGGCGATCATCTTTTCCGGCTCGGAGATATCGAGGCTGAAGCCTGCTTTGCCAACGCGATATTTCGCTGTCAGATTGGCGAGATGCTGCAAAAAGTCGGATGGCAAATCGGGGTTGAATACTAAATCGGGGTCCGTCAGGCAAAAATACTTGGGAAGTTGATCGTAAAGAGCTGCGTCGCGAAACAGTCGCCGCGGACCTCGGTTTTCCTTTAGGCGAAGCACGCGGAGTTTTGCTTCCAGCGAATCCAGATATTCGAGGAAGGGCGGGTACTCGGAGCCGTTGTCAACCACGATGATGTTGGTCAATCCAATCCCTCGCAATTGCTCGATCATCTTCCCGAGATAGGTCGGATTGTTAAAGACGGGTATTAAGACTGGAACGTCTCGAAGAGGATACACATGGGGCTTACGCACGAGATCATCGAGGGTATCGCGATATGCGGTGCGCAGAAACAAGACATTAAATTGATCGTCCCCGTACTCTCGGTCGCGTGCCACGGGAACAAAACCGCGTTCCGCCAAGAATTCCACGATGCGCTCGGCAGTTTTCTGCTCTCTCCAGAAAGGATAACCCTCGACTTCGACAAAGAGAGCGTCGGTGGCCTTGAGGACTGTTTCTGCGCCGAGCAAGACGAGGTTGGCGGCTCCCTCCACGTCGATCCAAAGCGCGAAACGGCCAGCCGGAAAGTCACGAATTTTGGCTGCGAAGAACTCGTCGAGCGAACGCGAAGCGACTGTAAACTCGCGGTAGGTCGCGGTTTCGTTGCGCTGGAGAAGGGATGTTTTGCCGGTCTCGGCAGGCTCGGTAACCGATGCATCCAGCAGCCTTCCATCCTGCCAGGCTTTCGAAAGTGTGCAGGGCGCGTAAACGGTGGTTTCGCCTGAGTGGTCACTAATCGCAAAGTTCAGGTAATGCAGACCGGCACGTTCCAAGCGGGCGCGGTGAAGCAGGTGGATGTCCGGGTTAGCCTCAAATGCATAAACGTCCGCACCGGGCGCGACCTCTTTCGCCCGTAAAGCTGCTTGCCCGTCGTGAGATCCGATGTCGCAGCAAATATCGGGTTGGAGGCGGCCAAGCAGGTCGAAGTAAAGACTTCGGAGCGTAGCGTGGTCGGTGACGGCGCCCATCCCGGCGAAGCTGGATGACGGCTCGCGCAAAAGCAGACTAGAATCTAAGCGCAAGCGACGGTTCTACGCTACCCGGAAGGAAAACAAAAGCCCGCGCGTGCTACCGCCCCAGGGATATGGCTTAAGCCTCGACCGGCAATTCCACATCCACCGGGCGCTCCTTTTTGCTGAGGGCGCGGCGCAATTTCGAGAGGGCGATATTCTGCAACTGGCGAATTCGTTCGCGCGTTACGCCAAATTTCTTCCCGACTTCCTCGAGAGTCTTGGGCTTGCCGCCGTCGAGCCCGAAGCGGGAGAAAATGATCTTGCGTTCGCGATCGTCCAGCACATCGAGCAAGCCGCCGACTTCGTTGCGGAGATTCTTGTCGCGCAGCAATTCGAACGGGGTCTGCGCCTCTTCGTCGCCCACGATCTCACCGAATTCAGTTGAGTCGTCATCGCTGATCGGCGCATCCAGGGATGCCGGACGAATCGACACGGTCTTGAGCTGCGATACTTTTCCGCTCGCGATTCCAATCTCTTCGCCGAGTTCGTCATCGGTCGGTTCGCGTCCGAGTTCCTCGCTCATTTGCAGCGATACACGGCGCATTTTCGAAATTTTATCCACCAAATGCACGGGCAGGCGGATCGTCTTGCTTTGGTTCGCCAGAGCACGCTTGATCGATTGCTTGATCCACCACGCGGCGTAGGTGCTCAATTTGCCGCCTTTGGCGGGATCGAAACGCTCGACGGCCTTCATCAAACCGATGTTGCCTTCGGAAATGAGGTCCAGCAGGGGGAGACCGAGATTCGCGTAGTCGTGCGCGATCTTGACCACGAGCCGCAAATTCGAACGAATCATGAGGGCGCGCGCCTCGCGGTCGCCCTTCTTGATCTTCGCGGCCAGCTCGATTTCCTGATCGGGCGTCAGGAGTGGGATTTGCCCGATCTCACGCAGGTAAATCTTTATGCCAGTATCGCTATCTTCAGCAGCCATATAACTTTTCATGAAAAGGGTAAAGGGGTCGCGCTAGCAAAAATCCGGTTGTGCCACAGCACCGGCATTTGTAGACTTTTCGTTTTAACATTCTACAAAGTAGTTAACAACCTTAAATATCGCAATTCTGACAGTATTTGGACGGGTCTTGTTCAATCTTTCTCCGGTCCGAGCCTAACCTGTTAAAGGTGAACGGTTAAAGTTAGTTTGCTCGATTCAGTGGAATTCGCAGGATTGACGCGATTGGATCGCGGCGGATAAGCTTCTTCTCCGCATTGGAAATGGCCCTGTTGTTCCGATGCTTCACCCGTTTCCCCCCTGGCATGTTGGCAAAAATTTACTCCGCTGCGGTCTATGGCGTCGATGCCTACGAAGTCGAAATCGAGGTCAACGGCGCTGGGGGTAACCCGAACATCATTGTCGTCGGATTGCCCGACACCGCGGTGAAGGAGAGCCGCGACCGCGTCACCACGGCCATCAGCAACAGCGGTTACTTCTGGCCGCGCGGACGGACCACCATCAATCTCGCCCCGGCCGACATTAAGAAGGAGGGGCCGAGTTTCGATCTACCGATCGCCCTGGGAATGATCGCGGTCAGCGAAGAGCTGGACAGTTCGACGTTCGAGAAATTTAGCTTCGTCGGAGAGCTCGCGCTGAACGGCGCCGTCCGTCCGGTGAAAGGCGTGTTGCCTGTCGCGCTCGAAGCGCGGCGGCGCGGCAAAGAGGCCATCTTTGTTCCGGAAGCGAACGCGCACGAAGCCGCCATGGTGAGCGGCATCGATGTCTATGGCGTTCAGAATCTTCGGCAAACTTTCGAGTTCATCCGCGGCGAAGCGACCATGGAGCCGACGCGCGGCGACCTGACTGCATTTTTTGAGACGCATCAAAGCTACGAAGTCGATTTCAGCGACGTGAAAGGGCAGGGGCACGTAAAGCGTGCGATCGAAGTGGCCGTCGCCGGGGGGCACAACTTGCTCATGATTGGCCCGCCCGGCTCCGGGAAGTCGATGTTGTCGAAACGCATCGCCACCATCATCCCGCCGATGTCGCTCGAAGAAGCCATTGAGAGCACCAAGATCCACAGTATTTCCGGAATGCTGAGCGGCGAACAGGCCTTCGTCTCCACGCGCCCTTTCCGCTCGCCGCACCACACCATTTCCGATGTCGGTTTGCTCGGCGGCTCCACCATTCCGACGCCGGGCGAAGTGAGCCTCGCTCACCACGGAGTGCTTTTTCTGGACGAGCTTCCTGAGTTCAAACGATCCACCCTCGAAGTCATGCGGCAGCCGCTTGAAGACGGCAAAGTCACAATCTCGCGCGCCGCCGGCAGCGTCACTTTCCCCTCCGAATTCATGCTGGTGGCCGCGATGAATCCATGTCCGTGCGGATACTTCGGCGATTTGAAACGTGAATGCCGCTGCGGTCCGCTCCAGGTCCAACGGTACCGCCAGAGAATCTCCGGGCCACTCCTGGATCGCATCGATCTTCACATAGAAGTCCCAGCCGTTGAATATCGCGATATCTCGAGCACGCGCGCGGAGGAAGGTTCCGCCGCGATTCGCGATCGCGTCGGGTGTGCGCGTGAGCGGCAGCAGTCACGCTTCCGTTCCGATAAGAAAATCAACTGCAACGCCCGGATGGGCCCGCGCCAGATCAAGCATCACTGTAACCTTAGCGACGAATCCCAGGAGCTGATTCGCGTGGCGATGACCGAATTGAATCTCAGCGCTCGCGCTTACGATCGAATCTTGAAAGTCTCCCGAACGGTGGCCGACTTGCAGCCGAGCGAAGAGATCACCACCGAACATGTCAGCGAAGCGATCCAATACCGGACATTCGATCGGACGCTGTGGGTTTAGAAGACCCCGCGGTTGCAGAAGATTCCAACTATTCTTTAGCATTAGGTGCCTGGGCCGCGAAGCTGGTTGATTGACAGCGCGGGCGAAACGCGGTTCATCAGTTAATTGATGAGCAGGATCCTGATCGCGGACGACCAGAACGATGTGCTGGAGGCGTTGCGCATTTTGCTCAAGGGGGAAGGGCATCAGACGGATGCGGTCACGTCGCTCGCGGGAGTCTTTCAGGCGCTCGAAAAGAAGGATTACGCGCTGTTGATCATGGATCTGAATTACACGCGTGATACGACGTCTGGACAGGAAGGGCTCGAGGTCATTCCGAAGATTCAGGCGCTCGATAATACGTTGCCGATCGTGGTCATGACGGCGTGGGCGACGATCGATCTGGCGGTGGAGGCGATGAAACGCGGGGCGCGTGATTTTATTCCGAAGCCCTGGGACAACGATCGATTGCTCGCCATCGTGCGCACGCAGATCGAGCTGGCTGGGGCGTTGCGAAAGGGGCGGCGGCTCGAGGCGGCAAATCAACTCTTGCGGGGGAATGCGCCGAATCTCATCGCGGAGTCACCGCGGATGCGGCCGGTGCTCGAATTGATCTCACGCGTCGCGCCGTCGGACGCGAACGTTCTCATTACCGGCGAAAACGGGACGGGGAAGGGACTGGTGGCGCGCGCTCTGCATGCGCTCTCGCAACGTGCGTCCCACAGCATGATTACGGTGAACATGGGCGGACTCTCCGAAGGGATTTTCGAGAGCGAATTGTTCGGTCATGTGAAGGGGGCATTCACGGACGCAAAGACGGACCGGGCGGGCCGCTTCGAGCTGGCGGACGAAAGCACGCTCTTCATGGACGAGATCGCGAACGTGCCGATGAATCAGCAGGCGAAATTGCTGCGGATGATCGAGACGGGCGAGTTCGAGCGGGTGGGTTCTTCGAAGACGCAGCACGCGAATGTGCGGATTGTGTCGGCGACAAACACGAACCCACACGAGGAAGTCGCGGCAGGCCGTTTCCGGCAGGATTTGCTCTTCCGATTGAATACGATCGAGATCGCGTTGCCGCCGCTGCGCGAACGACGCGAGGACATCATGCTCCTGGCGAATAGTTTTCTCCGTCAGCATGCGAAACGGTACCGCAAGACTTTGACCGGATTTGAGGAGGCGGCGCGCGATGTCCTGATTCAGCACCAATTTCCCGGTAATGTTCGCGAACTCGATCATGTGGTGGAACGCGCGGTCCTGATGTCCCAGGGACAGCAAGTTAAGGTGAACGACCTCGGCCTAACAAGTGGAAGAGAGGACTCGCCTCGCCTGGAGGATATGAGCCTGGAGGAAGTGGAATCCTTCCTGATCAAGAAGGCGCTGTCGCGTTTCGATGGAAATGCGCGCAAGGCGGCGGAAGCATTGGGGCTGAGCCGGAGCGCGTTTTATCGGCGGCTTCAGCAGTATGGGCTGTAGGTGTAGCGGCGGCCGTGTCGGCCGCTTTCTGGTGACGCTGCGGGCGATACGCCCGCCTCTACACCGGGCGCACGGGTCGTTCGTCTCACCATGAAGGCGCTGAAGAAACTGCGGCAGCGGATCACGCATGAAGGCCGCCTGACCTGGCTGACGTTGGGCGCGGCCGCGCCCGCCGCCATCGTCGCGCTGATCCTGCTTTGGTTTGGCGATTACACCCCAAAAGTCCAATGGACGTTGACCCTCCTGATCGCCGGCTTTGGCCTCGGATTTATCTTGAGTGCGCGCGAGCATGTCGTTCGTCCGCTGCAAACGATGACGAACCTGCTCGCGGCGCTGCGGGAAGGCGATTATTCGATTCGCGCCCGCGGGGCCCGCGCGGACGACGCGCTGGGTGAGGCCCTGCTCGAAATTAACGCCCTGGGCGAGACGCTCCGTTTGCAGCGCCTCGGCGCATTCGAAGCGACCGCGCTGCTCCGGACGATCATGGCGGAAATCGATGTCGCTGTTTTCACTTTCGATCCCGAATTGCGGCTCCGGCTGGTCAACCGCGCGGGGGAGGATCTGCTCGGACAACCGATGGACAAGTTGTTGGGCCGGCGTGCGCGCGACATTGGGCTGGATGTCTGCCTGGACGCGAACGAGGACGCGCCGTTGACGCTTTCATTTCCGGGGGGCTCTGGCCGGTGGGGGGTGCGTCGAAGTTCTTTCCGCGAACGAGGGCTGCCGCATGAGCTGCTGGTCCTGACTGACCTGAGCCGAACGCTTCGCGAAGAGGAACGCAACGCCTGGCAGCGGCTCGTGCGCGTGATCGGCCATGAGATGAATAACTCGCTCGCGCCGATCAAATCGATTGCCGGGAGTCTTGAAACATTGATCCGGCGGGATCCACCGCCGGCGGATTGGCGCGATGATGCCAGGAGTGGGTTGAACATCATCGCGACGCGCGCGGAATCGCTTAGCCGCTTCATGCAGGCTTACGCCCGTCTGGCACGCCTGCCACCGCCGCAAAAGGAAGCGGTCGATCTCGGTGAACTCGTTAGGCGGGTGGCGAATTTGGAAACGCGCATCGTGGTCCGCGTTGTTTCAGGACCGGAGGTGGTCATTCAGGCGGACGCGGCGCAACTGGAACAATTGCTCATCAACATTCTTCATAACGGGGCGGAGGCTTCACTCGAGACCGCTGGAACGGTTTCGACGGGCTGGCGCGATCTCCCGGACTGCGTCGAAGTCTTTGTTCGCGACACGGGCCCCGGCATCATGAACCCGACAAATCTATTCGTGCCGTTTTTCACCACCAAGCCGGGTGGTTCTGGAATCGGCCTCGCGCTAAGCCGGCAAATCGCAGAAGCACATGGTGGATCGTTGACCTTGGCGAATCGCGCCGGACCGGGTTGCGAGGCGCTCTTACGTCTGCCGAAATAGGACCAAGAAAGGTCCCAGAAACGGGACGGTGGAATCCCACAACCGCAGCTTTTCCAAAAACACCCGTCTCTTCGTGTGGTGTGTAAACACCTAAACGATAGATAGTTATAATTTAGTTCCCTCGGGTGGCACGGCCATTGCAATAGCTCCGGTCTCCAACAAACATTTTGAATCCAATTGAGCTGCGATATGCATCTCACCGGAAAGAAAGAATATGAAACCAACCATTCAGTTTAATGAAAAGAGCCGCCGCGATTTTAGCGATCGCGCTGGACGCCAAGGCTCCGCTCAGCCCCAAACAGACTTTAGCTATCAAACAACATCGATGGGCGGTCGTTGCTTCGGCTCGCAGAGCCCTTCGTTCCGGTCGATCAGCCAGGATTACTTCAAAAATGAAGCCCGTCCCAATTTCGCCGGTGAGGCCGCATTGTTCACCGTAATCTTGATAATATCCGCTGTGCCCATCCTTAATAGCGTGAGCGCGGTGCTCCACCTGGTCCGTTCGTTTGGAGCGCTCTAACGCTAGAAGGACTCCGTAATGTCAAAAAGCTCGGAAGCAAAAATGGATACTACTATTGTGCGGCCGAGTGGCTTTACTCCCACTGCCTCTGCCATGGATGTCCCACGCCCGCACGTCGCCAAACAGAAACGTAAGCGCCGCATCATTATCATCGCGGCTTCAATCTTCGGGCTCATTCTCGTAACCTTTCTCCTGTCACGGCTAAAGCCGGCGGTGCCGAGTGTGGACCGTTCGACCGTCTGGATCGACACCGTCAAGCGCGGTCCGATGGTGCGCCAGGTGCGCGGCCTTGGGACCCTCGTTCCGGTCGATATCCGGTGGATTGCGGCGAATACCGAAGGGCGGGTCGAGAAAATCGTGGTGTGGCCCGGGACGACAGTGCAAGCCGATACGGTGATTTTGGAATTGACCAGCCCCGAGCTCGAACAAACCGCCGGCGATGCGGAATCGAAGGCGAAGGCGGCGGAAGCCGAGCTGACCACTTTGCGCGCAACGCTTCAGCGAGAGTTGCTCGACCAGGAATCGATTACGGCGCGGGTTCATTCCGAGTACGAACAGGCCAAGATGGAGCGGCAGACCAACGATCAATTAGCCAAGAATGGTCTCGTTTCTGATTTGGTCTACAAGACGTCGAAGGTAAAAGAGGCTGAGCTCGCCAACCGGGACGAGATCGAAAACAAGCGACTGGCGTTTTCACGCGACTCGATCGAGCCGCAGATCGCCTCCAAGCAAGCCGCAGTCGATCAAGCGAAGGAATTCGCGAAACTAAAAGTGGATCAAGTCCAGCAGCTGCATGTGAAAGCCGGCATGGACGGTGTCCTCCAGCAATTGCCGGTGCAAATCGGGCAGCGTGTCACCCCGGGGACGAACCTGGCTCGCGTGGCGGATCCGACGAAATTAAAAGCGCAGGTCAAGATCGCGGAAACGCAGGCCAAAGATATCCTGATCGACCAAAAAGCCTCGATCGACACTCGTAACGGCATCGTGGCCGGTCATGTAATTCGCGTTGATCCCGCGGTGGAGCAGGGCACGGTGACGGTCGACGTGGCCATAGACGGCGACCTGCCGAAAGGCGCCCGGCCCGATCTGAGCGTAGACGGAACTATCGAGTTGGAACGTCTAGATAATGTGATCTACGTCGGCCGGCCGGCCTTTGGCCAGGAGAACAACACCGTCGGCATTTTCAAATTGGTCGCTGGGAGTTCTGAAGCGGTTCGAACCCCAGTAAAACTCGGCCGCAGCTCGGTGAACACGATTGAAATTTTGAGCGGCCTCGAGCCAGGCGACCAGGTGATTCTTTCCGATACCAGTTCAATGGATGCTCATGAGCGCATCAGCCTTAACTAGACATAACCAAAACACGATCCCTAACCCAACCACCATGGCCTCTACTGAAACCATCAACGAACAACCCGCACGTGCTCCCGGCGCGAACGGATCCAACACCCTCATCCATCTCGACGGCGTCACGAAAGTGTTTCTGACCGACGAAGTGGAGACGCATGCGCTTTCCGGCATCCATCTGGATATCCGGACGGGCGAATACGTCTCGATCGCCGGACCATCCGGCTGCGGCAAATCGACGCTGCTCTCGATTCTCGGCCTGCTCGATACACCATCGGGCGGCAGTTATTCGCTGAAAGGCACGGAGGTGGCGAATCTCTCGTTCCCGGATCGGGCCCGCATCCGTAACCGCGAGATCGGATTTATTTTCCAGAGCTTCAATCTCATCGGCGATCTGACCGTTTTTGAGAACGTGGAGCTGCCCCTGACCTATCGGGGCATGGGCGCGAGCGATCGCAAAGGATTTGTGCTCGAGGCGCTTGAGCGCGTCGGCATGGGCCATCGCGCCAAACATTTGCCGAGCCAGCTCTCTGGCGGCCAGCAACAGCGTGTCGCTGTCGCGCGGGCTCTCGCCGGCAAGCCGGCTATCCTCCTGGCCGACGAACCGACGGGCAACCTTGATTCCCGCAATGGCGATGCCGTCATGGCGTTGCTGAAAGAATTGCACGCGGGCGGCGCAACGATTTGCATGGTCACGCACGACACCCGTTTTGCCGAGCATGCCGATCGCACCATCCATCTCTTCGACGGCCGCGTAGTCGAAGATCGGATGGCTGCCTAAGCAAAGACCGTTCGTTATTTCCTAGACATGTAGACGTTCGCCCAGGGGTTCTATGTTACGAGATCTTAGATATGCCATTCGGATGCTCGTAAAAACCCCGGGGTTTACAGCCATCGCCATTCTGGCGGTGGCGCTCGGGATCGGCGCGTCGACGACGATGTTCTCGGCGATCAACGCGCTCCTTCTGCGCCCCATGCCCCTGATCCAGGACCAGGATCGCCTGCTCCACATCTCGCAGTTTTTCACCAAGCTGCCCGATCAGAATGCCGGGATGACATTCCCGGATTACCTGGAATTTAAAAAACAGGCGACGACGCTGGAAGGCATTGCCGCCATCCAGGAAGCGACCTTTATCATCTCGGGCGGCGAGAAGCCGGAGCGTTACCTTGGCGGCCAGATATCTTCCGATACATTTTCATTTCTCGGCGTGCAGCCAATTCTCGGCCGTCTGTTTCGTCCCGAGGAAGACCAGCTGAATGCGCCGCCGGTCGCCTTGATCGGTTACGAGGTCTGGCAAAAACATTTCGCGGGCGATAAATTGGTGGTCGGCAAAACCATCCCGATCAACGGCAAGCAGGCTACGATCGTCGGCGTCATGCCGAAGGGCTGGCGCTTCCCTGAGATTTGCGACATCTGGATGCCGCTTCAGTTCTCGGAGAAAGAGAATCCCCGCGGGAATTTTTTCCTCGACTCGATTGGGAAGCTTAAGAAAGGCGTTGCCGTCGAACAGGCGCGCGCTGAGTTGGAGGCGATAGCGGCGCGGCTCGCCGCCCAATATCCTGAGACAAACAACGGCACGAGCGTGCACGTGACCCCGTTCCGCGAGGAGATGGTCAAGAACTTCAAGATGCTCACGTTCCTCGTCATGGGAGCGGTCCTTTTTGTCCATCTGATCGCCTGCAGCAACGTCGCGAATCTTTTGCTGGCGCGAGGCGCAACCCGCACCAAGGAGATCGGGATACGCCTTGCTCTCGGCGCCGCTCGCGGCCAGATCGTGCGCCAGCTTCTCACGGAAAGCATGGTGCTGGGCATGGTGGGCAGCGTCCTGGGATTGATCTTCGCCGTCTGGGGAGTGGATCTGATGGTGGCCGCGCTTCCCAACGAGATTCCTTACTGGCTTAGCTTCGATTTCGACGGGCGGGTTTTTCTCTTCGCGCTCGGGATAGGCGCAATCTCCAGCGTTCTCTTTGGCTTGTTGCCGGCGCTGCAATCTTCGAACCCGCAACTGGTCGATGTGCTCAAAGAAGGCGGCCGCTCCGGCGGAGGCGGCGCGAAAGGCCAGCGCGTGCGCAACTCTCTAGTCGTGGCCGAAGTGGCGCTCGCTCTCGTTCTTTTGATCGGCGCCGGTCTCATGATGCGGAGCTTCATGCACCTGCAAAAAACGGACATCGGGATGGATCCCTCGAGCACATTGACCTTCCGGGTCGGGTTGCCGGAAGCGCAATTTCCCGACAAGGACACGGCCCCGCGCTTTTTCGAGCAGCTTATTCCGAAGCTGGCGGCCTTGCCTGGCGTTGAGAGCGCCGGCGCGACGACTGCGCTCCCGGCTACCGGCATCGGGATCAGCGCCTTCATCCTGGAAGGCGAGCCCGAGCCAAAAGAACTCCAGGACGCCCGGAACCTGCGCCAGCTCAATATTACTCCGGGCTATTTCCAGACCGCGCGAATCCCGTTGCTGCGCGGGCGTGATTTCACCCCCGCGGACGACAAGGACGCGCCGCGCGTCAGCATCATCGATGAAGATGCGGCCCGCGCCTGGTTCCCAAATCAGGATCCGATTGGGCGTCAATTGCGATTGCTCGACAAACCGGGCGAGCCGCCCAAGTGGGCGACCATCATTGGCATCGTCAAACCGGTGGTTTACGAGCGTTTGACGAAGCGTCGCCCGTTGCCCGCCGCCTACTTTCTGCAGGGCCAGAACTTCGACCGTTTCATGTCCGTCATAGTTCGGACGAAAACAGATCCGGCCAAATTCGCGAACCTCGCGCGGACGACGGTCCTGGCCGTGAACAAGGAGCTGCCGATCTACCGCGTTCACACCATGGAGGAAGTCGTCGCGCAATCGTTCTGGGATAGGAGATTTTTTGGCAACCTCTTTACCATTTTTGCCGGCATGGCGCTCTTTCTCGCATCGCTTGGGATCTATGGCGTCATGGCGTATTCCGTCCGCCAGCGGACGCAGGAAATTGGAGTGCGCATGGCGCTTGGCGCTCAAACCGGCGACGTCTTGCGGCTCGTCACCGGCCAGGGCCTCCGACTCGTCTTAACCGGCCTCGCTATCGGATTCGTCAGCGCGTTTTTCCTGGCCAAGCTGCTGGCCGGAAGCCTCCATGGCATTTCCGCGCACGATCCTCCGAGCTTCGCGGTAGTGCCGATGATTTTGTTCGTGGTCGGCCTGGCGGCCTGCTATCTGCCCGCGCGAGCCGCCATGCGTCTGGATCCGATGGAAGCGCTTCGCTACGAGTAAGCCCTATGTTCGCGCTGCGCTCCTGGCTCCGCACACCGCGACTCGCCTTGACCCTGCTGGCCTGTATTGCCGTCTCGATTGGCGGCACGGCGACGGTCTTTACCTTCGTTCATTCGATCCTGCTTCGTCCGTTGCCTTATCCGCATTCCGAGCGGCTGGTTACGGTCACGCCGACAAATCTCGGGGACACGGATCGCGCCTATCTTTCGTATCCAAACTTTGTCGATCTGCGCGCGGCTGCGGCTTCGTTCGAGCTACTCGAAGGCGCCACGGTTTCACGTCTGGTCGTGCAAACCCGTGAGGGCTCGGAGCGGCTTCGCGGCGAGACCGTCACGCCGCGATTTTTCGAGTTGCTCGGAGTGCGCCCGGAGTTGGGCCGCGCCTTCACGGCCGACGAGTATGCGGGTACTTCCCAGCGCGCCATCATCTTATCGAGTCGGATCTGGCGCGTCCGCTTCGGGGCTGATCCTGGAGTATTGGGCCAGGCGATTTCAACGCGGGTGGGTCCCGCCGTTGTCGTCGGGATTCTGCCGGAGAGTTATCTCGGCCTGAGCGAAGATGATGGCGTCGACTATTGGCTCGCGGAAAAACAGAACAACCACCCGGACATGCTGTCGGATCGCGCGACGATAACGACTCTTGTCGTTGGGCGGCTCAAACCGGGTGTGACGCGCGCACAGGCGGAGAGCGAAGTGAAGTCGATCTTGCGCGGTTTGGCTGAGGCGCATCCCGCGGCAAATGCGAAACTCGGAGCAGAGCTTCTCCCGCTGAGCGAACGCTGGCGCGAACCGTTGCGCGGCGGGTTGCTCACGATGCTGGTCGGGTCCGGTTTTCTCCTTCTCATCGGCTGCGGCAACGTCGCGCTTCTTCTTCTGGCCCGGCTGGTCGATCGCGAACGCGAACTAGCGCTCCGCCTTGCCTTGGGCGCCAGCCGCGGCGCGCTGGTGCGCATGATGTTCGGGGAAAGCCTGCTTCTTGCGACCGCTGGCGGCGTCCTGGGAGTGCTGCTCGCTTCGTGGCTTGTCGACATCTTTGTGAAAATGGCGGGCGTCGTTTTGCCCTTTCAGATGCCGGTGGAGCTGACGAGCGCCCCGCTTGTGGTCTGCGCGCTGACTGTTCTCACAACGGGTTTGGTGTTCGGAATCCTCCCGGCGTTTGCCGCCTCGCGCGTTAACACGACTGCGGCCTTACACGCCGGCGGGCGTGGACTGGTGGCCGGAACTCTTCGCGGTCGCACGGGCCGCGCACTCGTCATCGCGCAGACTGCGCTCGCGGTGGCCCTTCTTGCCGGCGCAGCGCTCTTCGTCCGCAGTTACGGAAAGCTTCGCCACACCGATTTCGGTTTCCGGACCGAATCGCTGCTTCGCTATCAGGTCTCGTTGCAGCGCGAAAACTACCGCGGCCCGGAAACGCTGGAATCATTCTACCGCACCCTCGGCACCGAGTTCGGCTCGCTTCCGGGCGTGAAGCATTTCGGCTACATGTCGCCGACGGTGGTGCCATACGACGGACTCGATAATACGGTGCGGCTCAAAGGCGGCGATCTCGGAACAGCGGATGGGACGCTGGCGGTTCAGGCGCGTTACACGACCAACGACACGCTCGACCTTCTAGGCATTCGATTGCAAACCGGTCGGTTGTTTGGCCCGCAAGACCAGCGCGGCAATCCGGCGGCGGGGCTCATCAGCGAAACGCTGGCCCGCAGAATCGCCCCTGCTGGATCGGCCCTGGGCCGCACCCTGATATTGAGGGACAACACCGAGGTCGAAATCGTCGGCGTGATTGCGGACGTGTTATGGCAGGGACGCCGTCAGCGACATCCGACTCACCTCGAAGTCATCCTGTCGATAGACCAATTTCCCCAGCATTCCGTCGGCGTGGTTTTCGACACCAGCGTCGATCCGAACTCACTCATCGAGCCAGTGCGGAAGACCGTGGTCGCGCGCGACCCTTCGGCTGCGTTGCATTGGATCACCACGATGGAAGAGGCGCTCGACGCGCAAACCGTGAACGAGCGTTTCTGGACTGTTCTCGCGACCGCGTACGCCGGGACCGCGTTTCTCCTCGCAATCATCGGGCTTTACGGAGTGCTCAGTCACAGCGTCGCCAGTCGCCGGCAAGAGATGGGAGTCCGTCTCGCCGTCGGCGCTACGGCCGGCGCGCTTGCGCGTCTTGTCATTGGGCAGGGTTTGCGCCTGGTCTCGTTAGGCGTCGTGGCCGGGCTGAGCGTCGCCTTCGTTCTCGGCCAGCTCCTCGAGGCCCGCCTTTACGGCATCAGCGCACGCGATCCTCTCGCGCTGTTTACCAGCGCTTTTCTCCTCCTCACCGTGGCGCTGCTGGCGTGCTGGCTTCCGGCTCGCCGCGCCGCCCGCACTGATCCCATGACCGCGCTCCGCGCTGAATAATTATGCTCCACGAATTCCGCTTCGCTCTTCGCAGCCTGCTCAAAACACCCGGCTTCACGATCGTCGCCGTTATCACCGTCGCCCTGGCGATCGCCGCGAATACCGCGGTTTTCAGTCTCGTCAATGCGCTGTTGATCCGGCCGTTGCCGTTCCAGGCGCCGCAGAATCTCGTGCTCCTTTTCGAAAAATTTACCGCGCAAGGCCTCGACCAGATTCCTGTCTCCGCGCCGGAATATCTTGATTGGGAAAAACAAACGCGGAGCTACGAGCGGATCGCCGCGTTTAATTTCGCAGATTTCAATCTGACCGGCGGCGACATGCCGGAGCGGATCCAGGGCGCCACCGTCACGCCGAGTTTGTTTCCGCTCTTGGGCGTCCAGCCAATCAAAGGCCGCGTCTTCAACGAAACCGAATTAGGCGAGGGCAATGACGGTGTGGTCGTGATCAGCGAGCGTCTCTGGCGGCGGCGGTTCAATTCCGATCCGCAGCTGGTCGGCACGCAAGTCGCCATCAATGGTCGCAGCTTCAGCGTGGTTGGAATCATGCCCGCGTATTTCGAGTTCCCGCTGCCGCTTTTTGGAGTGCAGGGTGGAACTTTCGCCGAGCGGGCCGATATCTGGAAACCGATCGCCTTCACCAAACAGGAGCTGGAATCGCGCGGCTCCCGCAGTTACGGCGTCATTGGCCGCTTGAAACCCGGCGTCACGCTGGCCCAGGCGCAAGCGGAAGCGGACACAATCGTCGCGAACTGGCACCCGCTCTTTCCGGATAACTACGAGCCTGCCACGAAGTTCGGCGCTACCATTTATCCGCTGCACAATCTGGTCATTGGCGGAATGCGGCCCGCTTTGATGATTTTGCTGGGCGCGGTGGCCGTGGTGCTCTTAATCGCCTGCGCCAACCTCACCACCATGTTGCTCGCGCGCGCCGGGGCGCGGGAACGCGAGTTCGCCATTCGCCTCGCCCTTGGCGCCGGTCGCACGCAGCTCATCCGGCAGATGCTTTCGGAAAGCATCTTGCTCGCAATTGTCGGCGGTTCCGCGGGCGTTGTGCTGGCGATCTGGGGTCTGGACCTGCTCAGATCGATCGGCGCGCAAACTGTTCCGCGCCTGGCCGAAGTGAATCTCGATTTGCGCGTCCTGCTCGTTACGCTTGGCACCGCGATGCTCACGGGAATTGTCATTGGCCTCATTCCCGCGCTCGCGAGCGGCAAGCCGGAATTGACCGAAGCATTGAAGGAAGGCGGACGCGGTTCCACCAGCGGTCTCCGACGCAATCGGCTTCGCAACGCGCTGGTCGTTGCCGAAGTGGCGCTCGCGCTCGTGTTGCTGGTGGGCGCGGGGCTGTTGCTGAAGAGCTTCGTTCGGCTGCAAAACGTCCATCCCGGTTTCGAGCCGAAGAATGTGCTCACCATGGAAGTCGCTCTGCCCTTGCTGAAGTATTCACGCGGCAAACCGGTTGCCGATTTCTACACCGAGGCCACGCGCCGCGTGAAAGCGCTGCCGGGCGTCGAAGCGGCCGCCTTCACCACGATCCTGCCGTTGAGCGGGACCAACAGCGACAGCTCTTTCGCCATCGAAGGCCGCGATCCAACGGCGGAGAAAGTTTACCCCGACGAAGAGATTCGGGGCATCACGCCCGAATATTTCTCCGTCCTGAAGGTGCCGCTCTTGCAAGGTCGCCTCTTTAACGATGGCGACCAGTTCGAAGGCTCGGGCGTGATCATTGTAAATAACGCCTTCGCGAAAAAATGGTTCCCGAATCAGGAAGCGATCGGCAAGCGCATCACCTTTAACGATCCCAGGAAGCCGGATGTGAAGTGGATCACGATCGTCGGAGTCGTGGGCGACATGAGGCATCGCGGGCTCGATCTCGATCCGAAGCCGGAGTACTACTTCGCCCACAATCAGAATCCGTATCGCGGCATGATCCTGGCAGTGCGAAGCGCGCAAGACCCGCGCTCGCTTACCTCTGCGATTCGCCGTGAGATCAGCGCGCTTGATCCCGATCTTCCGGCCGCGAATGTGCGGACGCTCGAGCAAGTCACCGCCGATTCGATCGCGCCGCGGCGGCTTTCGGTTGTCCTGATCGGGGTCTTTGCGGTCGTCGCGCTCGTGCTTGCATCGGTCGGAATTTACGGGGTGATGTCGTTCCTGGTCGTCCAGCGCACACACGAGATCGGCGTGCGGATGGCGCTTGGTGCGCAGCGCGGGGACGTCTTCCGGCTCGTGCTCGGACGCGCGGCCAAGCTCGTGTTCATTGGAACCGCGATTGGTTTACTTCTTGGCGTCTTCAGCAGCCAGGCCCTGCGCGCAATGCTCTTCAACGTCGGCGCATTTGATCTGATGACATTTTTGACGGTTACGATCGCGTTGGCGGCTGTTTCGCTGCTGGCGAGTTACATCCCCGCGCGACGAGCCACGCAAGCCGACCCAATGATCGCGCTGGGGCATGGATAAAACGATGGCGCTAGTTCTCTAGACCGCATGGACACTTTGCTTCACGACATTCGCTACGGCGTGCGGATGCTGTTCAAGACTCCCGGCTTTACCACGGTGGCGATCTTTTCCCTCGCGCTCGGCATCGGGGCTAACACGGCGGTCTTCAGCGTAATCAATTCCGTATTGCTGCGCGCTCTGCCTTATCACGAGCCGCAATCGATCGTCCTCGTCTGGGGCGAAGACAAGGCTGGCGGCACTTCGCGCGGACAGGTTTCCGCTACCGATGTCGCCGATTGGCGCGCCCGGAATCACATTTTCGAGGAGATCGCGACCTACTCGGAATTCCGCCCAGTCTTCACGGGCAATGGCGAGCCGGAACGGGTTCCCGGCGCGCAGGTGGGCGACGGTTTTTTCACCGTGATGGGCGTCAAGCCATTGCTCGGTCGTGTCTTTGTGCCGGAAGAACAGGAAGATGGCAAAGATCTTGTGGTGGTCCTTGGTCATGGCCTGTGGCAGCGGCGTTTTGCCGGCGATCCAAACATTGTCGGCAAAACCATCCAGCTCAGTAGCCGCCTCTACACGGTGGTTGGCGTCATGCCGGCTGATTTTCAGTCGTTGCCGGCGGGTTTGCTTGGGGCTCCCGCTGAGTTCTACCGTCCAGTGGCGGAACCGCCTAACGACAAGGAACGCGCGAGCCGGCATCTCCGCGCCATCGCGCGGCTCAAACCGGGTGTCACGCTTGAGCAGGCACAGGCCGAGATGCACGTGATCGCGCGGCAGATCGCGCAGGAACACCCTGCCGAAAATGCGAGTTACGGCGTCAACCTGGTTTCGCTCCGCGAAGATCTGATCGGCCGCGTGCGTCCCGCGCTTCTCATGCTTTTTGGCGCGGTTGCCTTCGTTCTGTTGATCGCGTGCGCGAATGTCGGCAATCTTCTTCTTGCCCGTTCCGCGGCGCGCCATAAAGAGATCGCGATTCGTGCTGCGCTCGGCGCCGGCCGCAGCCGGCTCGTCCGCCAGTTCCTCACCGAAAGTTTGCTTCTCTCCATCGCCGGCGGGGGACTGGGGATATTCGCCGCCCTCTGGGCCACCACACTCATCGAGGCCGTCAGCGCAAAAGTGCTGCCGATGCTCGGCCAAATTGAGATCGACACCACCGTGCTCGCCTTTACGGCCCTGGTTTCGGTGGTGACTGGCGTCCTTTTTGGAATCGTTCCCGCCTGGCGCGCTTCCCGTCCTGATCTGAACCAAACGATGTCGGATGGCGGACGCCATTCCGGCGCGGCCTCCACGCGCAGTCCGCTCCGCAGTGCGTTGGTGGTGGCGGAAGTGGCCCTTGCCCTCGTTCTGCTCATTTGCGCAGGCCTCTTAATAAAGAGCGTCATGCGCCTGCGCGGCGTCGATCCCAGGTTCAAGCCCGATCGCATCGTGAGCATGAACGTGTGGCTGCCAAACGCGAAGTATCCGAAGCCGCCCGACTGGAATTCGTTTCTCAATCGGATGCTCGAGCGCATTGAAGCGCTGCCGGGAGTGGAAGCGGCCGGCTTGACAAGCGTCCTGCCAGTGAGGTAGTGTCCTAATTTGAAATGAAATGGCCGGGGGGTGTGGGGCCGGTGATCCTCACGGAAAACTCCTCCATGTCTGAGCGCCTTCTAATTTTCTTAGTTTTGCGTGTTCAGACAGACAGTACGACAGACAAATAGCAGAGAGCGAGATCAGTAACTTTATGGCTAGAAAGTAAGCCACTGATCTGCCGCCCAAAACCACATCCTTCCAAGCGAATGGATTAATCACAGCGCCCAGGAGCAACAGAAGTGCGAGCCCTCTCCAAACGTATTTAGTAATAAGATAACCAAGCTTAATTCCTCTTAAAACGGCAGCCGCCAGCAAAAGGGCAAGTAATCCAAGCACAGGGTACCATTGCCCCATGCGAATGAATAGAACCGCGCCCGCGACAAAAAGGCCACACGAAATGACAACGCCAGCAGTAACAACTAACTCCTTAGCGTCCCTCGTGAAAATAAACATGGCTGAATGTTACTGCCTTGCCTTTGCCGCAATCGCCACTTTGACGGCGGTCTGCGGGGAATCGACCGGGGGAATCTCCAATACGGTTGTGAATTGCGGTCCGTCGTCCGTCATGATGTGAAAGGCGTAGCAACGGACCGCCTTTGGGTGTCCGCTCAGATCGAACGATTCAACAACGCCCTCCCATACGACTTCGCCGCGAAAGGTTTCGGTTATCGGATGTGATCCGGCGTGCGTTACCGTGCACCCGCAAGCCGCTTCAACAGCCGCTTTGAGTCTCTCTATTCGTTCGCTCACGCTTCAATCATCCCTACCAAATCGCGAACAGTCCATGGGGAATTTGTCACGCCTGCGGCCATCGCTGGCGTGCAACGAATGGAACCGTTGAACTTCACGAAGTTGTAATACCCGTAATGCAGCGCGACCGCTGCCTTGAAGTTTTCAAACTTCTTGGAGAACGCATTCGTCAAACGGCTCAGGCGGCGGCAGTGCATGCGCAGCGTGTGATTTTGTTTTTCAACGTAGCTTGTGGAAATCAGATCAACGACCGGAGCGCCCGCAACCGGCACGCGCTTTACGCTGATAACTTCTGGCGGGGAATACCGGCGTTGTTCCGCAAGATCGCTATGGGAAAAGGTTTTGATAATTGAGCCATAGTCCACTTGCGCGCCAAACGCCCGCTCGATTGCGCCCTCGTAGGCGCGCAAGGCGTCACTGGAAATCTGGACGCGGTGAGAGAGGCGAGACGCCAAATCTTCCATGAAGCAGTTCGCCATGTATTGAGAGCGAGCGCCGACCGCGAACGTTGGAACGAGTTTCGTTTCCGCATCTAGGGCAACCCACGTCCAAACGTCACCGACCGCGCCGGTCGCGTTGATGCGATGCGCCGTCTTTTTCTTCATTCCGATAAATCCCCAAACCTCATCAACCTCAATCAATTTGGAATCCAGATTGCGGAGTTTTTCGTCCATCAACGCTTGGCAACCCTCGCCCATTCGGACGCCAAGTCGCATCACCGTGTCGCGGTGAATACCCGTCATGCGTTCGATACTTCGAATGCTATTGCCTTCGCACAGCATCGCGACTGCGGTCGTTTTCTTTTCCGTGTCGAGTTTGTTCATTTTTCCTCTTGCCTTGTTTGTTTCGTGTATTACATTAAACAAAAGAAATGACAGTGCAAGGAAAAAAGAAAGAAAATCGAGGCGGACCAGGCAGAGGGCAGGGCCGAAGAAAATGGCTAAACGCGTCACAACGGCGGCGTAGAACCGCAATTCTGAGGCTTACAGACAGCGAAAAATCGGCCCTAAACCGTGCCGCCAAGAGGGCAAGATCGATCTTATCCGAGTGGATGAGGGAAACCTTGCTTGCCCGAGCCTCAGCCGCTTAACTGAAAGGACCAACGCAAATGCCAACGGGTACCACAACCGGAACCACAACAAGGGAATGTCTCACGCTCGACCTGAAGGGGCGTTTGCCACTGGAGAAATTTGAGAAGGCGATTGGCGCATTTTTTGACCTGATAAAAGAGGTTACGCGAGAGGCGTTGAACGGAAAAAAGAAGATCACCTGGACCGTCACCGTTCGTTCGGGAAGTGCCATGGTGAATGCATTCCCGCACTATGAACCTGATGCTGCAAATGAAGCGCGAGCAATTTTGCGAGCGGTGCCTGCCGGGGTTCGGTCGATTGAGCGCGGCACGCAAGAAATGCCAGCGCTCTTCAATCGTGACGCTATTCGCGCGGTGAAGCGGCTCGGCACTATCCAGAGCCTCAAGCGTGACGATGTGACTGCGGTCCGTATCCGAGGGGATTTGGTAAAAGCTAATATCACCACGAAAAGCGCGAACTCTGCGGATGCTCTTATGGGCGGCCAGCATCAAGCATACGGCTCAATCGAAGGGAAAATGCAGACAATCACTGACCGCGACGGCTTTAAATTCGTTGTTTACGATTCGCTCTATGATCATCGTGTGGATTGTTTCATCGAAGATGAGCTGGTTGAGCAAGCCATAGCTAACTTTCGAAAGCGTGTGCGAGTTAGCGGAACCGTTCAATACGACCGATTCGGCGACCCGGTCAGCATTAAGGTGAATGACGTTTTCCGATTCCCTGACAATGCCGACCTGCCGAGTGTTAGCCGGATGTATGGCATTCTGAAAAAGGCATGAGAAAAAGGCGACACATCTTCTACTGGGACTCCAGTGTATTTGTCGCGTTCTTTAATGCTGAACCTGGCGGAGAGAATGTCAGGGATTTACTGCAAGAGGCTGAATCCGGCGAAATTTTTATTATCACCAGCTCTTTTGCGCTTGTTGAGGTTATTAAACTAAAGGGGGCGGACCCGATATTGGTAAGCGAACAGGATGAAATAACCGCATTCTTTCGGAAGGATTATTTTCGATTCGTGGATGCCACTCGGAAGATCACGGAATCTGCTCGAAGCCTGATATGGAAAACACCGGGTTTGTGGCCGAAAGACGCTGTCCACCTCGCCAGCGCCATCGAGTTCGCACGGAACCACGAGTTAGATTGCATCCATTCCTACGATAAAGATTTCTTGAAGTTGAATGGAAAACTTCCGATTTCCTGCCCCATCCAGAAGCCAATGCCGAGCCAGCCGGGATTAGGATTAGACGTTGAGGGTGCCGTTAAACCACCGCGCAAACGGAAACGCTCTATCGAGCTTTCAAATTAGGACACTACCGCCAGTGAGCGCGAATTTCGACCGGAGAACGATCGAAGTGGAAGGCCAGCCCAAAGGTCCGGGCGAACATCCCGAGATCGAGAATTACATGATCTCGCCAAATTATTCGCGCGTGATGTCCATCCCTTTGCTCCAGGGCCGCCTCCTGACCGCGCAGGACGACGAGAACGCGCCGTTTGTTGCCCTCATCAGCGAAACGATGGCGCGCAAGTTCTGGCCTGGCGATGACCCGATCGGAAAACGGGTCCGTTTCCATAACTCCGACCCGGTGGAGCAACGCCCATGGCGCACAGTGGTGGGCGTAGTTCGCGACGTGAAACAGTACGGGCTCGATACCGCGGGCCCGATGGCGATGTATGAAACGCTCGCGCAATTTCCGACTTCCGCCGTCACGCTCGTGGTCCGCGGCGCGACCGATCAGACAAGCATGGTCGCCGCGATCCGCCGCGAAATTCTTGCGCTCGATAAGGATCAGGCGGTCTTCAACATTGCCACCATGGAGCAACTCGTTTCTGACTCCATTGCGCTTCGGCGTTTCTCGATGTTGTTGCTCGGCTTGTTTGCCGCGCTCGCGTTGCTTCTGGCCGCAATCGGGATTTATGGCGTTATCGCCCAGTCTGTCTCGCAACGGACGCACGAGATTGGCATTCGCATGGCCCTGGGCGCCCAAGCCCGCGACGTCCTCAAGTTGATCGTCAGGCAGGGGATGGCGCTGACTGTTATCGGCATCGCGATCGGACTGGCTGGCGCGGTTGCTCTAACCCGGCTGCTGGCGAGCCTGTTGTTCGGCGTCGCCGCCACTGATCCGGCAACGTTCGTCTGGATTCCTGTTCTTCTGGCCGCCGTTTCTTTCCTGGCCTGCTACCTCCCCGCGCGCCGCGCCGCGCGGCTCGACCCGATAAAAGCGCTGGGCCATACCCAATGATGAATTGCCAGATCAAAGCGATCGAGCCCTTGGGCGTTGGAGCCGCCCCGATATGTTGGTGCGTTGGACGGCTCAACTCATTAACGGTGCTCCCGCGGGGTCGGGACCGTCGCTAGAGCGATTAATCTCATGAGCACAATCCTCCAAGACATCCGCTACGGAATCCGAATGCTTCTCAAACACAAAGGATTCACGGCCGTCGCCGTGATCGCCCTGGGCCTGGGGATCGGAGCCAACACCGCGATCTTCAGCCTGGTAAACGGCGTCCTGCTCCGTCCCCTCCCGTTCTCAGAGGCCGAACGGATCATCTACTTCGAAGGCAGAAATCCTTCGTCCAGCATTACCGACAGCAATATCTCGTTTCTCGACTTTACCGATTGGTCGCAGCAAACCGATCTGTTCAAGAGCACCGCCGCGTACTGGACTGGTAATGCCAACCTTGGCGCTGACGGGGCCGAGCCGGAGCGTGTGCCGCGTGCCGGCGTGACGAGCGGGTTCTTCCCTGTACTCGGTGTCCAGCCTGTTCTCGGGCGAGCGTTCGTTCCCGAAGACGACAAAGCGGAGACCACAAGCGTCGCGATCATCAGCCATGGTTTGTGGAAGCGCCGCTTCGGATCCGACCCGGCTATCGTCGGGAAGCAGGTCCAGATCAGCGCACGACCCATCACTGTCATCGGTGTGATGCCGTCAGGATTTGAATACCCGGAACAAACTCAGGTTTGGGTGCCGAGCGCCGTCAATCTTTCAGACGAACCGCGCGATAACCGCGCGTGGTCCGCGATCGCCCGGCTGAACTCCAACGTCGATCTGAACCAGGCGCAAACTCGTATTACCGCGATCAACGCACAGCTCGCCAAGCAGTTTCACGAGACAAACAAAGGCTGGGAGGTGTTCCTTTCCACTCTCCACGAACGGGTCGTTCGCGAAGTGAAGCCGTCGCTCCTCGCCCTTCTCGGCGCCGTGGGCTTTGTGCTGCTTATTGCCTGCGCGAACGTGGCCAATCTCCTCCTCGCGCGGAGCGCCGCGCGGCAGAAGGAAATTGCGATCCGGGCCGCGATGGGGGCCAGCCGAGGTCGCGTCTGGCGGCAAATGCTGACGGAGAGCGTTTTGCTTTCCGTGATCGGTGGGACTGCGGGACTGCTCCTCAGCGTCTGGCTTATCGACTTGCTTATGTCGATCGTTCCCGAGGGCTCACCTCGGCTCGACCAGGTCGGGATCGATTATCGTGTCCTGGCGTTCGCTCTCGGCGTCTCCGCGCTCACCGGGATTCTTTTCGGCATCGTCCCGGCGCTCCAGGCGTCGAAGCTCGACGTGACCAGCGCGCTAAAGGAGGGCGGACGCAGCGCGGAAGGAAATCGCCGAACGAGCGCGCGCAGCCTGTTGTTGATCGGCGAGGTTGCTCTCTCCCTCATGCTGCTGGTCGGCGCTGGATTGCTCATCAAGAGCTTCCTGCGTCTCCAGGAGGTCCGGCCGGGCTTCAATCCGCACAATGTTCTCATCGCTTCCGTGGCCTTGCCCGGGGCGAAATACAAAGACCAACAGTTTGTGGATTTTTTCGGCCAACTGAAAGAACGGCTTGAAGCCGCGCCCGGAGTGCAGGCCGTGGGCGGCGCCATCAACCTTCCGCTTGGAGCAAGTGGCTATAGTATTGGACGCGGTTTCATCCCGGAAGGCCGGCCGCACACCAGGGACGAGCAATTCGATGCGAGCTATTCTCCGATTACGGGGGATTATTTTCGGGCCCTTCAGATTCCGCTCCTGGCCGGACGCTTCTTCGAGTTACGCGATAATGCCGAAGCGCCAAG
>Ga0190272_10000058_pt1 | contig 82187 bp, 81 predicted proteins | sample Popmic504T_FD_133746 | JGI IMG/M metagenome (GOLD analysis project Ga0190272, IMG submission 133746) | Populus adjacent soil microbial communities from riparian zone of Shoshone River, Wyoming, USA - 504 T | ecosystem: Environmental > Terrestrial > Soil > Riparian zone | place: USA: Wyoming... | reverse complement strand
GCGGCGACCGCAGGCGCCGCTTTCACTGCCTTCGGTGCCACAGCGACTCCGCACCACGAACGGCAGTCAAAGCGGCGTCTGCGGCCGCCGCAGTCCATAGCCCCCCGCACGCTCCGCTACGGAAGTAGAAGTTTGCACAGTCTCTCGAATGGAAATCGACCGCGTAACCGTCTACGACGCTTACTGCCCCGGTCGGGCGGGGGCTATGGACTGCGGCGACCGCAGGCGCCGCTTTCGCTGCCTTTGGTGCCACAGCGACTCCGCACCACGAACGCACGTTCCGAAAGAGTAGTCCCCGATCAGGCGGCGCCCTTCTTCCGTAGCTCTTCTCGAATGACGCGTCTCAGGGTCTTTTCAAGCGATTCGGGTTCGATTTTGTATGTACTCACGAAGAGCTTTGTTGATCAGACTCTGGTAGTTCCCGCCGCCTGCGGCAGTCACCTGCTCCCGGAACCAGTCGATCACGTCGGCATCGAGGCGAATCGTGATCCGGACCTTGCCTGGATCAGGCGCGACCACCGTTCCGCGTTTCCCTTTTGAAAAGTCATATTCCTTTCGCATAGTCACCCTTCGTAATCGCGCTGCTCTCGCCGACCTGCCTCCCACGCAGAGATAGTGCCTGGTATACTCGTTGTATCTACGAGGTCATATGAAAACGACGATTCAGAAGTGGGGAAACAGTCTGGCAGTCAGAATCCCCCGTCCCTTCGCGGAAGAGATTCATCTGGAAGAGAATACGACTGTCGACCTGACCATCAAGTCTGGAAAGCTCATCATCGTTGCTTCAGAGGCGGCGATCACCCTCGAATCCCTCGTAGAGCAGATCACCGAGGAGAATCGTCATGGCGAGATAGGGACGGGACAGGCTGTTGGTAACGAAATCTGGTAAGTACACGCCGAACCGCGGAGACGTTGTATGGCTGACCTTCGACCCGCAGGCCGGTCATGAACAGGCAGGTGTCGGGCCGGCGGTGGTTCTTTCGCCAGGGACATACAACGAACGCTCTAGTCTGATGGTCGTCGTTCCTGTTACCCGACAGGTAAAGGGTTACCCGTTCGAGGTCATCCTGCCAGAAGGCATTCCGGTCAGCGGTGCAGTTCTGTCAGATCAGATCAAAAGCGTGGACTGGCGTGCCCGAGATGCTCGCTTCATCTGCTCCTTGTCCGCCGTTGTTGTGAACAGCATCCTGCAGCGCGCCAACGCTCTGCTCGCGGTGGGCTAACGCAACTTCTCGCCGGTAACCGCCGCGCTCTCGCGCATGCCCTTCGGGCTGAACGCCCCTCCGCTTTCCTCACTCGCGCTCATTTCCGCGCGCAGTGCGTTACGATTTGCGCAGGAGGTCAGTCATGGCCAAAGGCAACAACGCCCGGAAGAAAGAAACGAAGAAGCCGAAGAAGGACAAGAGCGCGAAGTAAGGAATGTCGGGCGGGCTCGAGCCCGCCCTATTTTCATGCCTCCGACCGTCCACCTCATCGACGCCAGCCCGTACCTCTTTCGCGCGTTCTTCTCCGTCCCGTCGTCGGTCGTCGACACGAAGGGGAAGCCGGCGAACGCGGTGCATGGGTTCACCAGCTTCCTCGCGAAATACATCGCCGACGCGAGGCCGACGCATATCGCCGTGGCCTTCGACCGGCACTTCAACCAGAGCTTCCGCAACGACGTCTATCCGCAGTACAAGGCCCATCGCGACGCCTCACCGCCGGTGCTGGATGCGCAGGTCGATCCCGCGCTGGCGGTGACGGAGGCGCTGGGGTGCGCGACGTTCATCGACGAGACGCACGAGGCCGATGACCTCATCGCCACGATCATCCATCAGACGAAGAAGCGCGGCACGGAGTACGTCATCGTGACGAGCGACAAGGACATGACGCAGCTCGTCACCGACCGCTGCGTCGTCGTCGATCCGGCGCGCGATCTCCGCTTCGACGCCGCGGCGGTGGAGGCGAAGTTCGGCGTGAAGCCGTCGCAGATGACCGACTACCTCGGACTCTGCGGCGACGCCGTCGACAACATCCCCGGCGTCCGCGGCGTCGGCCCCAAGACGGCCGCGCAGCTGCTGCAGGAGTACGGGTCCATCGAAGGGATCTATGAGCACCTTCCGGCGATCCGCAAGACGCTGGCGGCGAAGCTGGAGCAGGATGCCGAGATGGCCGCGCTCTCCAAGCGGCTGGCCACCGTCGCCACCGATTCGCCGATCGAGGTGACGCTGAACGCGTTGCGCTATCGCGGGCCGGACGAGGAGCGCATTACGACGCTGTTCGCGGGGTTAGGGTTCAAGTCGCTGCGGGAGCGGGTGCTCTAAAAAGTTCGAGATAAACTTACGGGATGACCTCCCCCGTACTCCAGCGCAACAACGTCCACGTCCTTGGCCACGGCACGCAGCCGATGCTCTTCGCGCACGGTTTCGGGTGCGATCAGAACATGTGGCGCTTCCTGCTGCCGGCGTTCGAGAAAGACTACCGGCTGGTGCTGTTCGACTACGTCGGCTCCGGCAAGTCGGACCTCTCCGCGTACGACCCGGAGCGCTACTCGACGCTGGACGGCTACGCGCAGGACGTGCTCGACGTCTGTGCGGCGCTGGATCTGCGCGACGTGATCTTCGTCGGTCACTCGGTCAGTTCCATGATCGGCGTGCTGGCGGCGAAGCGGGAGCCGGCGCGGTTCGCGCGGCTGGTCATGATCGGGCCGTCCCCGCGCTACCTGAACGACGGGGAGTACGTGGGCGGCTTCGAGCGCGCCGATCTCGAGGGGCTGCTCGACCTGATGGACAAGAATTTCATCGGCTGGGCGAGCTTCCTCGCGCCGGTGATCATGAAGAACGACGACCGGCCCGAGCTGACGCAGGAGCTGCACGCCAGCTTCTGCTCCACCGATCCGAAGATCGCGCGCCGCTTCGCCGAGGCCACGTTCTTCGCGGACAACCGGGACGACCTGGCCGGCGTGCCGGTGCCGTCGCTCGTGCTGCAGTGCTCCGAGGATGCCATCGCGCCGACGGAGGTCGGGCGGTATGTGGCCAGGAACGTGCCGCAGAGCACGCTGCGGCAACTGAAGGCCACGGGTCACTGTCCGCACGTGAGCCACCCGGACGAGACGATCGAGGCCATCCGGGAGTATCTTGCCGCTTCGTGATCGACCCATTACTCGACCAGGCGCCGTGCGGCTTCGTCTCGCTCGCGGATGACGGCACGGTCCGCGAGGTCAACACCACGCTGGCCGCGCTCCTCGGCTACACGCGCGTCGAGCTCCTGGGCTGGCACTTCCAGAAAGTCCTGCCCCCGGGGGCGCGCATCTTCTATCAGACGCACGTCTTCCCGATGCTCAAGATGCACGGCGGCGTCGACGAGATCTACGTCGCGCTGCGGACGCGCGGCGGCATCGACGTGCCGATGCTGATGAACGGCGTCCGGCGCGAGCGCGACGGCGCGTTCGTCAACGACTGCGTGTTCATGCGGATGATCCAGCGCGAGGAGTTCGAGGAGCAGCTCCTGCAGGCGCGGCGCCTGGCGGAGCAGGCCAACGCGGCCAAGGCCAAGTTCATGTCGATGATGTCGCACGACCTGCGCACGCCGCTGACGACGATCACGGGGCACGCCAGGCTCCTGGCCGCCGGCGTGTACGGGGCGCTCAACGAGGAACAGCGCGACGGCGTGGAGCGCATCAGCGGGGCCGGTGCCGAGGTGCTGCGCATGATCAACGACATCCTCAGCTTCGCCACGCTGGAGAAGGGGAGCGTCGAAGTACACGCGCGCCCGGTGCCGCTGTCCGACGCCATCGCCCGCGCGGTGTCGCTGATCCGCCTGCGGCTGGAGGAGACGCGGCTGGAGCTGACGTCGGTGGATTGCGGCGACGACGCGACGGTCTGGGCCGATCCCGATCGGCTGCAACAGGTGCTGCTCAATCTCCTGACAAACGCGGTGAAGTTCACGCGGCCGGGAGGACGCATCGAGGTCGTGTGCGAGCGTGCGGGGGAGCGCATGCGTATCCGCGTGCGGGACACGGGAGTGGGCATCGCGTCGGAGCAGTTGCAGCGCGTGTTCGAGCCGTTCGTGCAGCTCGAGGCGGAGTTGTCGGAGGGGGAGCAGCCGGGCGTCGGTCTCGGCCTGGCCATCAGCCGCGATCTCGCCCGGGCCATGGACGGCGACCTGACGGTCGAGAGCACGCCCGGCGCGGGCTCGGTGTTCACGATCGAGCTGCCGGCGGCTTACGCGCAAGCCAGATGAGGTAGCGCGGCCCTTTGCCGCCGCTGCTGCGCACGACCACTTCCTCCGCCTGGAAGCCCGCCTGACGCAGGCGGCGCGTGAACGCGGCGTCGGGTCCGGAAGACCAGACCGCCAGCACGCCCCCCGGCAGCAGCGCCGCCTGGATCACCTTCAAGCCTTCCGCGCTGTACAGCCAGTCGTTGTGCTTCGAGGTCAGGCCGGCCGGCCCGTTGTCGACGTCGAGCACGATCGCGTCGTACTGCCCGGCACGGATCACCGCCGCGACGTCGATGGTCTCGATGGTCACGCGCCGGTCGTCGAGCGCGGTGCCGGAGATGACGCGCAGCGGACCGCGATGCCACTCCACGACCTCCGGCACGAGCTCCGCCACGATGACTTCACTGGCCGCCGTCACGCACTGCAGCATTGCCTTGAGCGTGAAGCTCATGCCGAGGCCGCCGATCAGCACGCGCCCCCGCCCCCCGATCTCCTTGCACACCAGCTCCGCCAGCGCATCCTCGGAACCATGCGCGCGGCTGTTCATCAGCTCATAGCCGCCGACGCGGATGGAGAACTCCGAGCCGCGCTGATACAACCGCATCTCGCCGCCGTCGCCGGGGATGGTGGCGGTGGCGAGCAGAGTCCAGGGGATCATCGGGTGGGCAGCATAGCTCCGCGCGTCACCTCAACGCTGCCGCAGTCCGTACGCGGTGGGGATGCCGACGCAGAAGATGTGGGCGAACAGGCCGTTCACGAGGACCGCGGTCGTCGGATGCGGTGTGCCGGCCGCGGAGAGCGGCAGGACGACGAGGTTCATCACCGCGTACATCAGCAATCCGTAGATCGTGCCGGCGATGAGCGGATGGATTTTGATCCTTCGCGCGACCAGGGCGTAGACCGCCACCACCACGAAGGCGATGAAGAAATGCGTCACCAAGCCGAGGACGGCGACGGGCCATCCTCCGCGAAACGCTTCGCGTCCCAGCCAGCCTGTGGCCACCCCCTGCAGCACTCGGATCGGCGCGACGTCGCGGAGCGCGTAGAAGAGGATCACCTCGACGATGTCGAGGATGCCGACGAGGAGGGTGGTGCGGAGGATTCGTTGTTTCATTCGTCTCCCGTGCGCAGCGAGGCACTCCAGTCGCCGTCGCGGTCGCGCGTCACTTCCACCTGCCAAGGCTGGCAGCAGACGGGGCAGTCCTGCACGTACGACTGGCGGCTGGAGCCGGTATCGTCGACGTCGAGGTCGGCTGGCTCGCCGCAGTACGGACAGGTCACGGCAACGAATTCGGTCATGCGGTGGCGGCCTTTCTCGCCGAGGCGAGGACGATGAGGTAGACGCCGAGCCAGGCGGCGGTGAGGGAGAGGATGGCGGAAAGCGAGAACTCCTGCGTCATCGCGCCGAGGGGGAGGAACATCCGCTCGGCGAAACGGGCCAGGAGCGTGGCCATGATGGGGATGAGCACGAGCCGCAGGCGTGACTTCGTGGTCACGCCGAAGATGCCCAGCCCGAGGCCGCCGAAGAGAATCAGGAAGAGGACGAGGATCTCGTGCGGCTGCATGGCCGCGGCGGCGATTCCGCCGAAGATGCCGGCCAGGATGAGCAGGCCGCCGACGTTGCGTGCGCGCGGGGTGATGGTGCGCTCGCGGAGGAGAAACAGCGCCAACGCGGAGAACATCGTCGCGGGCACGAGCCACGGACGAAGCGCCTGCCCGAGGGTGAACGCGCGGCCCATCGTCGCGGGAGGCGTAGTGCCGCCGAAGGTCAGCGGCGCGGAGAGCTCGAAGCTCTCGCCCGGTGCGAGCTTCGTCGCATCGCGCCGCAGCACGCGGCCCTCGGGCGAGCTCCACGCCTCGCCGAGTGCGATCTCCAGCGAGAAGCGCCCGATGTTGCCCGGACGATCGGCGAACGCGAAATCATGCTCCAGCGTGTAGCCGCGGCCGAAGACGTCCGGCGCGACCACGTTGCCGAGGGTATAGTCGATGACGTAGACCAGCTCGCGCTGCGCGAACGGCGGATCGGACGGCAGCCGCGCGCGCCAGCGCAGCGTCGGCCCCTCGAAGAGGCGGTACTGGTCGACGGCGCTCAGGTCGCCCGCGGTCATCACCCGGTCACCGCGCCGCATCCCGTGCAGCGTGAACCGCTGATGCGGCTCGACGCGGAACGTGCGCTCGCCGCCGATCCAGTCGCCGGTAAAGACGATGGCGTGGCGCTCGGAGACGCGCAGCGTGCCGTCGTCGCGCAGCTCCGCGCGCACGGCGAGCTCGCGCCACTGCAGGTCGCGCGCGCCGGCCGCGGAGGCGAGAAGGAGGAAGCACGCGAAGAGTGCGCTGCGCATTCCGCGAATCATGCGAGCATGAGGGCCGCCACACAAGCAACCATCCCGTGAAGCATTACGAGCGATACGTCGCCATCGGCGACAGCACGAGCGAAGGACTCGACGATCCGGACGGCCATGGCGGCTACCGCGGCTGGGCGAACCGGCTGGCGGAGCGGCTGGCCGCGCAGCAGGGGAGCGTCTGGTACGCGAACCTGGCCGTGCGCGGGCGCACCACGCGCCAGATCCGCGAGGAGCAGCTCGCGCGCGCGCTGGCGATGCGGCCCGACCTGGCCACGTGCGTGGCCGGGACGAACGACGCGCTGCGGCGCCGCTTCGACGCGGCCGGCTTCCGCGCGGACCTCGAATTCATGCAGCGCGCGCTGGTGGGCGCGGGCGCGACGGTGCTCACGTTCACGCTCCCCGATCTCACGCCGGTGATGCCATTCGCCCGCATCCTCGGCGATCGCGTGCCGCAGCTCAACGAGGCGATCCGTCTCGCCTGCAGCAACACCGGCGCGATCCTCTGCGACCTCGCGTCTTATCCGGTCGCCTCCGACCCGCGGCTCTGGTCCGACGATCGCCTGCACGCGAACTCGGTCGGCCACGCCCGCATCGCCGACGCGCTCGCCTACTCCCTCGGCCTGCCGGACACGGACGCCTCCTGGAGCGAGCCGCTGCCGGCGCGGCCGCGTCCCAAGTTCGGCGACGTCACGCGCGCGGAGCTGGCGTGGGGACGCCGCCACCTGCTGCCGTGGATCTGGCGTCACCTGCGCGGACGCTCGTCGGGCGACGGGCGGACGGCGAAGTTTCCGGAGCTGGTGCTGGTCACGGAGAGCATGCCGCTCAACCCGCCGATCGAGACGTGAATGGCCCGGGTCGTACAATCTCTCCATGCGATTCACGCTCGCGACGCTCCTCCTCTTCGCGACGCCGACCGACGCCGAGGTCGCGAAAGCGCTGCGGAACCTCGCGCAGATGCACACGATCGCCAGCATCATGGAAGTACGGCGGTTGGCGAAGATGGAGCGGCTGACCGACCTCCCGCCCGATCCGTGGGGCACAGCGTACCGGGTCGAAGGAACGACCATCATCTCGGCGGGCAGCGATCGGACGTTCGAGGATGTTCCGCTCGAGAACGAGCAGTTCGCGGGCACGGCGGGCGACACGGCCTTCGACAACGGCGCGATGTTCCGCTCGAACCGCAACTGGCTCTACCGGTTCGCGAAGCAGGGCGACGCGGCGGTGGCGCTGGGCGAGCTGCGCAACGTCGAACTGCAGGCCATGGCCATGCGCAACGCGGACATGCAGCAGCTCATGCTGGCGCGCATGACCCTCCTGTCGATGCAGGTGCCGGCCACGAAGAAGGATGCATGGGGCCGCGACCTCCGTTTCCAGGGGCCGCGCCGGATCAGTGCCGGCTCGGACGGCGTCTTCGATCCGGACAGTTGGAAACGTCCGCCGCTGCTCGACCTGCGCGAGGACATCATCGTCGACAACGGCTCGCCGACCCGCTACGTGGACGAGCCTGGGTTCGTGAAGAAACACCGTCCGGCGGCGGTGGCGATTCCGCAGCCCACCGATCCCCCGATGGAAGGCATGCGTCCCGGCGGCGACGTGAGGGTACCGGTCGCCACGTCGCGCGTCGAGCCGGCGTATGACGAGGCCTATCGCGCCGCGCGCATCAAGGGACTGGTGATCGTCGAAGCGCACGTCCGGAAGAACGGCGCGGTCGAAGATGTGCGCGTCGTGAAGAGCGCCGCGCCGGAGCTGGACATGGCTGCCGCCGAGGCGGCGAGGCGGTGGAAGTTTCAGCCGGGGACGCGCAACGGTGAGCCGGCGGACGTGCTCTTCCGCCTCACGTTCAACTTCACGTTGAAATGACATGAAGGCGCCGGCGGTCCCCGCCGCGGGCGCGCGATAAACTGCGCCGCGCATGCGCCGTCTCCTCCTGATCGCTCTCTTCGCCCTCACCGCGCGCGCCGACTTTCGCGAGTTCACCGACGTCGCCCGCGATCCGTCGCTCGAGTACCGGCTGCGCAGCGCGGCCGAGGCGACGCTGAAGGCGTATCCGAAACTGAAGGCCGACGACCTCGCCATCAGCATCGTCGACGTCAGCAATCCCACCACCGTCGCGCGCGGTGATTACCACGGCGACGCGCCGTTCTATCCGGCGTCGGTCATCAAGCTGTTCTTCATGGCCGACGTCTACGCGACGCATAAAGAGAAGGTCGGCGACGTCGACCGCGCGCTGAAGGAGATGATCGTCGTCTCCGACAACGACGCCACCGCATACCTCGTCGACCTCCTCGCGGACACGGTGCCGGGCCCGCCGCTGGAAGGGCGCGCGCTGCGCCGCTACATCGACCGCCGCCGCACCATCAACCAGCGCTTCCAGCGCCTCGGCTACACGGACAACGTCAGCGCCATGATGAAGCCGTGGAGCTTCGGCCCCTACGGCGTCGATCTCCAGGTTCTCGGTACGAACCGCGAGAACCGCAACCGGCTCTCGGCCAACGCCACCGCGTCGCTGCTGCTCTGGATCGTCCGCCGCCGCGCCCCCGGCGCGCACGACATGATGGCCCTCCTCGCCCGCCCGCTCTCCCCTGTGCGCGCCGAAGAGAATCAGGTAAAGGAGTTCATCGGCGAGGCCGTACCGACCGGCACGCGCCTCTGGTCCAAAGCCGGCTGGACCAGCGAAGTGCGCCACGACGCCGCGTACCTCGAGCTGCCCAACGGCCGCAAGTTCGTCCTGGTCGTCTTCACCCGCGGCATCGCCGACGACGTGACGATCGTGCCGGCCGTGACGCGGAACGTGCTGGCGGAGTTTTGAGCGTTACTAGCTAACGGGTGAATGACTGTCGCCCGCTACGCGGGCTCGATGAATGATCGACCCGTTCCACCGGCTGAAGCCGGTGGCTATTTCCTGAAGCCCGCTACGCGGGTCAGGTCTGCCGCCGTAGGCGGCTCCAGGAAATAGACCCCGGCTTAGCCGGGGTTGGTCCGTGCCACCGGAACGAGCCCGCGTTAGCGGGCGACAGATCCGAAAGTGTCTTGGAAGCCGCAGCAACCATCCCACGCAGCGTAAAGCATGGCGGCGAAGGACCCCCTCCGTGTGACGCGAACCGCTTCGTCGGCAGGGGGTCCTTCGCCGCCACGATTTAGGCTGCGTGGGTCCGGTCCTGCGGCTCAGGATGACAGAAATTGGCGGCGTCCCGCGACACGCGAGGGTGGGTCTTTTGAGAGCTTCTGTTTAGTCGCCGAATCTGAACGAGTCCAGCAGCACCGGGAGCTCTCCCTCGGTGCCGAGGTCCTCGGCTCGCTTCAACTCGGGGTTCTGGGTCGTGCCGATCATGAGGATCGAGACGCCTTTCGTCTCGTCAGGGGCGGGGAGGAAGATGGCGCGGATGAAGACGTCGATGCGTTGGCCTTCGGCCTCGATGTAGCCGGTGTAGAGGGCCTCGTTGCCCGTGTATCGGCCGACCTTGGTCGATCCCTCGGAGACTTTGCGGAACTCGCGCAGTTGCTGCGAGTACTGCCCCTCGATCGTGCCGAGGGCCTGGCGGTAGAGCTGCTGGTTCGCTTCGTCCGTCGGGGCGGGACGGAAGTAGCCGACGTTGAAATTCTCGTAGGTCTTGTCGTCGACGGTGCGTTCGGCGGTAACGAAGTTGATGTTGTCGGGGTCGCTCGTCTGGATCGTCCACGCGTTCGGATAGTCGAAGGAAAAGTCGACGTAGTTCTCGGCGAGCTTGCCGGTGCGTCCCTCGCGCGTGTTCTCGTAGTGGGCGAGGTCGCGCCGGAGCATCGTCTTGCCGGCGAAGAACGACGCGGCCAGGAGGGCGGCGCCGGCGAGCATGCTCAGGCAGCCGCAGCCGGCCAGGATCTTCCAGGTGTTCTTCATGTCAGGCCTTGTATGCGAAGCGCGCGACGTCGTCGCTGAGGATGAGCGTGTCGCCGGGAGTGAGCCGCACCTGGCCGATGCGCGTGCCGAGGGTGTTGAGGTACGTGCCGTTCGTCGACGACTGGTCGACCGCCGTCACGACACCCTCGCGCACGCCCACCCACACATGCCGCTTCGACACGCTCGCATCGTCGACCACGACCTGCGACAGCGTGCGGTCGCGGCCGATGTAGAAGCCGTCGATCTTCAGCGGGAACGTCTGCCCGGCCAGCGGACCGGAGATCGCGTGCAGCGCGCCGAGGCCGGTGCTGCCGGCGACCATCGTCGCGTCGGCGTCGACGACGGGGACGGGCGGGGGCGCGGGTGGCGGAATGTGGGGGACAGGCAAATCTGCCGGTGCGGACGGCGGCGGCGGAGCCGTCATCGGCTGCACGGGCACGAATGCCTGTCCTCCACCGGCGGACTTCTTCCGCGCGATCAGGAACACCACGATCGCGGCGACGAACAGAATCAGGCCGAGGAGCAGGAGCAGGACTCCGCCCACGAGCAGCAGTGTTTTCATTTCCGCGCGCATGATAAACGTTCCGCGTGCACGTACCCCTCATTGCCGCTGAGCTTTCGCTCCGCCCGCAGCAGATCGAGAGCACCCTCGAGCTGCACCGCGGCGGCGCCACCGTCCCGTTCATCGCCCGCTATCGCAAGGAAGCCACCGGCAACCTCGACGAAGTGCAGATCCAGAACATCCTCGACCGCGCCGCGGAGCTGAAGGAGCTCGACGAGCGGCGTGCGACCATCCTCAAGACCATCGAAGAGCAGGGGAAGCTCACCCCCGAGCTCTCGCGCGCCATCGCCGGCGCGAAGACGCGGACCGCGCTCGAAGACCTCTATCTGCCGTACCGCCCGAAGCGGCGTACACGGGCGACGATCGCGCGGGAGAAGGGGCTGGAGCCGCTGGCGGACTGGGTGTGGGGCGCGGGGCCGCAGGCCGGCGCCTTCGACGACGAGGCGCTGGCCGGCGTGCGCGACATCAACGCCGAGCGCGTCGCCGAGGATGCGGCGCTGCGGCAGTTCGCGCGCGGATTGGCGTCGCGCAAAGGCGTCCTTGCCTCGAGCGTCCTTTCCGAAAAGAAGACGGCGAAGAGCAAGTTCGAGCTGTACTACGACCACAAAGAGCCGCTGGCGCACGCGCCGTCGCACCGCGTCCTGGCCATCTTCCGCGGCGAAGGGGAGGAGTTTCTGAACGTGCGGCTCCGCTTTCCCGACGAGGAGATCGTGGCCGGACTGAAGGTTCGCTGCTCCCGCACGAGATCGCCGCTGCCCGAGGAGCGCGACAAGGCGGTGGAGGACGGCTGGAAGCGCCTCCTCTCGGTCTCGCTGGAAGGGGAACTGCGGGCCGAGCTGAAAGCGCGGGCCGACGCGCAGGCCATCGAAGTGTTCGCCCAGAACCTGCGCAACCTCCTGCTCGCGCCGCCGGCCGGCAGCCGCCGCGTGCTGGCCCTCGACCCCGGCCTGCGCACCGGCATCAAGACCACCATGCTCGACGCGACGGGGAAGCTCGTCGAGACGGCCACGCTCTACACGGAGCGTTCCGCCGCGGAGCGCGCCTCCGCGGAGAAGAGCGTGCGCACGATCGTGGAGAAGCATCGTCCCGAGCTGATCGCCGTCGGCAACGGCACCGGCTCCCGCGAGGCCGAGGCGTTCGTGCGCGCCGCCGTCCCGCACGTCGCGGTGGTCTCGGTGTCGGAGCAGGGTGCGTCCATCTATTCGGCGTCCGAGGTGGCGCGAGAGGAGTTCCCGGACCTCGACGTGTCGATCCGCGGCGCGGTCTCCATCGGCCGCCGCCTGCAGGATCCGTTGGGCGAGCTGGTGAAGATCGATCCGAAGTCGATCGGCGTCGGCCAGTACCAGCACGATGTGAATCAGACGTTGATCCGCAAGAAGCTCGGCGAGGTCGTGGACTGGTGCGTGAACCTGGTCGGCGTCGACGCGAACACCGCCTCGCCGCAACTCCTCGAGCACGTCTCCGGCATCGGTCCGGTGCTGGCGAAGCGCATCGTGGAGCATCGCAACGAGCGCGGCGCCTTCGCGTCGCGGCAGGCGCTGACGGACGTCCGCGGCCTCGGCGCGCGCGCCTTCGAGCAATGCGCCGGCTTCCTGCGCATCCGCGACGCGCATCCGCTCGACGACAGTGCCGTGCATCCGGAGCGCTACGCGCTGGTGGAGCGCATGGCGCGCGATCACGGCCTGCCGCTGCGCGAGCTGGTCGGCAACGCCGCCGCCGTCGACCGCATCGACTGGAAGCGCTACGTCGCCGGCGACGTCGGGGAGCCGACGCTCCGCGACATCCTCACGGAGCTGAAGAAGCCCGGCCGCGATCCGCGCGGTGAGTTCGAGCCGCCGAAGTTCCGCGACGACGTGCAGAAGCTGGACGATCTCCGCGCCGGCATGCAGCTTGACGGCGTGGTCACGAACGTGACGGCCTTCGGCGCCTTCGTCGACATCGGCGTACACCAGGACGGCTTGGTGCACGTGTCGCAGCTCGCCGAAAAGTACGTCCGCGATCCGCACGCGGTGGTGAAGGTGGGGGACCGGGTGGCGGTGCGGGTGGTCAGCGTCGATCTCGACCGGCGGCGCATCGCCCTGTCGATGAAGTCCTGATCGGGCGACAGAGAGACGACGGGAGGCCTCCGGCGGGCCGGTGCGACCGGCAGCGCTGGTTGCTGCGCTCCATGGCCACTTCGAGTTCAAACGTGTCTGCGGCGAGAGCGTGGTGTAGCGCAGCAACCAGCGCCGCCGGTCGCACCGGCCCGCCGGAGGCCCCTCGTCGTCCCCTTACCGCGCGATGAAGAACCGCATCACCACGGCGCCAAGGAGCTCGTCCGCGCGGGTGTCGCCGGCGAGAGCGGCGAGTGCCGCCCGGCGCGGACTGAGCACCGCGCGCAGCACGCCGAGGAGCTCCGCGTCGTCCTCGGCGTCGGCGAGGGGGACGAGGATGGCTGTCACCTCGCGCAGCACGGCGTCGGCGTTGGCGAACGTCTCCGGGGGCGGCGGGATCGTGGCCGCGACGAGGGCGCCCTTCGACGGCCAGCGGCGATAGACCGTCGTCTTGGCCACGCCGGCGCGCTCCGCCACCGCGTCGACCGTCAGCTCGCGATAGCCGCGCTCGGCGAGGAGATCGCGGGCCACGTCGAGAATCTCCTCGTCGGCGCCTTCGCGGCGAGGGCGTCCGCGGCCGCGTTTCACGCTTGACACAGCGGCGATGATATCGCGGTGCAGAGAGCCATTTTCCTCGGCGCGGCGGTGATCGTGGCGCTGCTCCACCTCACCTCCCTCCCGCGCACCATCTGGGAGTACGACGAGAGCCTCTTCTGCATGGCGGTCGAGAACTACGACCCGCTGAACCACTTCCCGCCGCCGCCCGGCTACCCGATCTACATCGCCGTCGCCAAGCTGGCCGCGCCGCTGTTCGGCTACGTTCCGTTCCGCACGCTGACGGGCCTCAGCGCCTTCACCGCCATCGCCGGCTTCATCCTCCTTGGCTTCGCCTTCCGCAAGCTCACCGGCGACACGCGCGCCGGCGCCCTCGGCGCGTTCCTCTTCTACACCTCGCCGGCGATGCTCCTGCACGCCACGCTGCCGCAGTCCGACTCCGGCGCGCTGGCGCTGCTGGCCGCGTCGATCTGGTTGTGCGGGAAGTGCCTGACCGAGGAGGTCGACACGAAGTGGATCGCCTTCGCGGCGCTGGCGTGCGCTATCACCGTCGGCTGGCGACTGCAGTTCGCCATCGCCGTCGTGCCGTTGTTCGGCATGACCGTGCTCCTGCTGCGCTCGTGGCGGGAGCGCTTCATCGCCGTGCAGTGGTTCGCCATCGCCTGCGCGGCTTGGCTGATCGCGCTGATCGCCGCGACAGGCAGCGTGGAGATGTTCTGGAAGTGGATGTCGGGTCAGGCCGCATATTTCGCGGAGCACGACGCCGACATCTCGCGCACCGGCCGCTCCACCGCGCAGATCGCGTTGCGCTTCATCTCCCATCCATGGGGCCCCAAGTGGCTGGCGCTGCCGGTGCTGGCCCTGGCGGCCCTCGGATTGTTCGACGCCGCGAAACGGCGGCTGCGCGTGGCGTTGCCGGTCATCGCCATGTCCGCCGTCTACTTTGCCTTCGCGCTGGCGATGATGGATCCGGCGGACGGCGTCCGCTACGCGCTCCCCGCGCTGCCGGGCATCGCCTTCCTGGCGGCCCTCGGCATCGCCTTCCTGCGCCGCATCACGAAGGACGTCTTCGTCGACTGGGCGGTGCTGGCGCTTTACGCATTCGGCGCGTACGCCTACACCGGTCCGCTGCTGCGGCAGCGCACCCGGTCCGACGCGCCGCCGTTCGCGGCCATCCAGTACCTGCGCAGCGTCGCGCCGCGCAACGCCGTCATCCTCTACGACCTCCCGCTCAAGCCGCACTCGCAGTACCTGCTGCGGGGCTTTACGCGGATGAAGGTCGACGAAGGTCTGATGCGCTTCGGCCATCGCACCGACGTGCCGCTCTATGAGCTGACCGACAGCGCCACGCAGGCGCCGGACGGGAAAGTGTTCCGCTGGAACACGCCCGACGCGTACACGAAGCTCACGCGCGGCCATTACGGCGCCGCGTCCGTGGTGCCGCTGCCGGTGACGCAGCGCTTCCTGGCGCTCGAAGGGATCTCGCCGCCGGAGCGCACGCGCACGGGCTCGTGGCGCTGGATCGGCGCGCGCGGCACGATCTCTCTTCCGGATCTGGGCGCGCGCAGCGTGCGTCTCACGTTCGAGGTGCCGCTCGACTATCCGCTGGCGACGAACCGCGCCACGGTCTCGGTCGACGGCGGGCAGAGTGTGGTGGCCGAGGTGACGAAGGGGAAGAAGACGGTCGTCGAACTGCCGCTGCCGCCGGGACGGGTGACCCTGCGCATCGTGCCGGAGCAGACCTTCGTCCCCGCGAACGTGCCGGGGCGCCTGAGCCGCGACCGCCGCACGCTGTCGATCATGCTCACGGGTCTGGAGCAGGCGGCACCTCGAGCAGCAGCGCCAGCCGCGATTCCTCGCGCCGGATCGAAACGCGCTGCCGGTTGATGCCGGAGAGCTCGCAGCGGCGGTAGATCTCCTCGTCGCTGCGCCGCAGCAGGGCGTGGTCGCCGAGATAGTCGAGCAGCACGCCGCCGCCGTTCTTGAACACGAACGGGTTGCCGCGGACGAGCACGCGCTGTTGCGAGTGGATGCAGGCGATGCGCTTGTGCCCGGTGACGAGCGAGACGCGGTACTGCATGTCGTCCTGATGCTGCTGGGCGAGGATGCAGGTGAGGGGGGCGACGATGTTCGCGATCTCGACGCGGTTCAGTCCCGCCACCTCGCAGCGGCGGAAGGCCTCGTCGATGCGCGCCACGGCGTCGAGCACGTCGCCGTCACTATGGAAGGCCGCCACCGCGCGTTGCAGCTCGCGGGCAGACCGCTCCCGTCTCGCCGATGCAAGCATGACCCGCCACCAACTCTCTCTCATGGTTGTCTCGTCTGAGGGACGCCGGCCAGTTTTATCCCTCGCGCAGACGCGGGATAAACTCGTCACCACCATGACCAATGCAGCCAGCAGCGGCACTTTCTCCCTCGGCGGCGACCTCCCGGTCCACCGGCTAGGCTTCGGCGCGATGCGCATCACCGGCAAAGGCGTCTGGGGTCCGCCGCGGGACCGCGACGAGGCGCTGCGCGTGCTGCGCCGCGCGGTGGAGCTGGGGGTGAATCTCATCGACACGGCGGAGTCGTACGGACCGTATGTCAGCGAGGAGCTGATCGCCGAGGCGCTGCATCCGTATCCGCCGGGCCTCGTCATCGCCACGAAGGCGGGCTTCGACCGCACCGGTCCCGATGAATGGGTCGTGAACTGCCGCCCGGAGCGGCTGCGCGAGGGGCTCGACGGCAGCCTGCGCCGCCTGAAGCTGGAGCGGATCGACCTCTTTCAGCTGCACCGCATCGACCCCGACGTACCGGAGGACGAGCAGTTCGGCTTCCTGGCCGAGGCGCAGCGGGCGGGGAAGATCCGGCATCTCGGCCTGTCCGAGGTGACGGTCGCCGAGATCGAGCGCGCACGGCGGTACTTCGACGTGGTGTCAGTTCAGAACCGCTACAACCTCGGCGACCGCGAATGGGAGCCGGTGCTCGACTACTGCCAGCGCGAGAACATCGCCTTCATCCCCTGGTACCCGCTCGCCGTCGGCAAGCTCCCCGTCTCTTCTGACGTCGCCCTGGCCTGGCTGCTCCGCCGGTCCGCGGTCATGCTGCCCATCCCCGGCACGTCCAAGGTGAAGCACCTCGAGGAGAACCTGCGGGCGGCGGAGGTGGAGCTGTCGGAGGAGGAGTTACGGAGGCTCTCGGACGACGTGTAAGTACTCCATTCGCCAGGTTCGGTGACAGAGCCGCGCGCCGGAAAAGAGAGAGTGCGTCTCGGGACAAGTCAGTCCCCTCTCCCCGCGCACGGGGAGAGGGCCAGGGTGAGGGGCTCCCTTTTGCCGAGCGCCACAACCCCTCACCCTAGCCCTCTCCCCGCTCGTCGCGGGGAGAGGGGACTGACTTGTCCCGAGACGTCCCACTACGCCGCGAATGGAGCACGTTCCGTCGACGACACGGAACATTTCGCTTCGGTCGATATGCCGGGATATCGATGAAAGCGAACGTTTCGCTCCGATCGATATGGGGGGATATCGATGACAACGAACGTTTCGCTTCGGACGCGACAGGTGATCGCGACGACGGAGACATTTTCGCTTCGATCGATATGGAGCATATCGACGACGCGGAACTTTTCGCTTCGATCGATATGGGGCCATATCGACGAAAGCGAAACGTTCGCTTCCCTCGATATGCCCCCATATCGTTGACAGCGAAACTTTCGCTTCGCACGCGATCGAAGAGCTCGATGACGGTGACAATTTCGCTTCGCACGACAGCGCTGATCTCGACGACGGCCAGAACGGCTGCGCGCATACCGCCCGCGCTCCGTGTTTATACGCAAGGTCGGCAACCTTGCGTATAAACGGCTACTCGCCCGTTCCCACGAACACCAGCTCCGCCCCCGGGTGATCCAGCCAGTCCGTGCCGTCGACCTGGGCGAAGCGGCGGTTGTGGAAGCGCTGCTGCAGTGACGGGGGGAACGGGGTGGGGAGGGGGACGTGAAGCTCGAGGTCGTCGAAGAGCTGCGACTGGAGGTCGGGCGGCTCGAGGAGGCCCCAGGCGACGGGGTCGGGGTTGGCGACGGTGAGGATGTAGTCCGCTTCCGGCTCGATCTCCACCTCGGCGGCGATCGGGTCTTCCTCCAGGACCCGCTCCACGTGCCAGGCAAAGTGTGCGTGGCCGTTGTGCAGCGTCAGCTCGTACGAGCCGTCGGCGAACGGGCGGGCGGCGGGGAGGTGGCGGAGGCCACGGGTCTTGGTGCCGTAGACCTGCGTGCCGAGGGCGGCCTGCATGTCGTAGGAGGTCAGGACCAGGTCGACGAAGCCCCAGAAACGGTCGCGTTGGGCGGACGGCGGGAGGCGCTTGCGGCCGACGGCGATCAGCCGCTCGAAGGCCGACCTGCCGGGCGAGAGGAGGAGCAGGAGACGTTGCACGTCGTGCAAGTCGCCGGGATGCTGCTCTTCCACCCGAGGGCGGTACAGAAAGATGATCGAGCCCTGCTCGAGGGTCTGCACCGCCTCCGCCGCTCGCGTGCGCGCCATACGGCCGAGTGGTTTCAAAGGCGGTGCCGTCAGTCGCCCGCCACGAGCGCGTTCATGCGCCATCCCTGCGAAGTTTTCAGGAAACCAGCTCGGTAACCGACCGGACTGCGGACGAACTTCGACTCCACGAAGCCGGTCTTGCCGTCGGCGGTCTTGACCTGCTGCCATGGGGTCTTCTCCGCCGAGGGCTGTGAGGCGCGTGTGACGAGATCGCGGGACAGGGTGGCGAGGACGGGGGCGTTCGCATCGGCCGAGGCGCGGAGGGGGACGTCGTCGGCGACGACGGCCAGCGTCTCGAAGGCGTCGTGCGCGTCGGGGAAGGCGCTGTAGACGTACGGCGCCCAGAACGACCCCTCGCGGAACGTCCCGCCGAGGAGGAGGAGCTGTTCGAGATCATCCCAGATGCCGGGGAGCATCTTCTCCAGATCGGCGCTGCCGCCTCCGCCCCCGAACGACGTACGGATCTTCGGATCGGCGAGCGCGGCGACGGCTTTCGCATCACGGGCGCGCACGGCGGCGAGGAGTTGTTCGCGATAGGCGGCGAAGGAGGGATCGTTCGGACCCTCGTCGACGAAGGGGAGCTTCGGGCCGTTGACGGCCGGGGCCGCGGGAGTGGCGGGAGCGGGAGCGGGCGTCGGCGCGACGGAAGTTTCGGGCGAGGTCTCGGTCGAGGTTCCCGTCGAGACCTGGGCCGGGGCCTCTGCCGGCTCGCGGGTGCAGGCCGTCAGAACGAGGAGGGCGAAAGCGAGCGGTCTGATCGTCACTCGGCCGGAGAGTGCCAGAAGCTGGCCATCCGAGGCCGGAAACGTCGCTGAACTGTTTCAAGCTGGCTTCGACTGTGCACGCGCTTTTCGCATGGCTCGCGGATGGGAAAGCAAGTCCGTCGAATCGCAGCAGAGCGAGGTGCTGGGACGCAGTCTCGGAAGACCGAAGCCGTCGGCTGAAGAGGTCGAGCGGAGCTCGAAACGCGAAGGGCTGCAGCTCTCGCGCTCTCGGGTCTCGCGCGAGCTCGAGGCGGCACGGACTCCGGTGCACCGTACCGCGCTCGAGAACGCGCTGAGGTTCCTGGACGACGAACTGAAGAAGGTACGAGATTAGCGGCGTTGCTCGTTGCTCGTTCGGGGTGCCTTTAGCGTAAAAGGCACCCCCTGACGAGCAACGAGCAACGTGCGGCCGTCCTACCGCGCCGCCACCTTCGCGGGCGGCGGCGGGGCGACCACTGCATCCGGCACCTGGTTGTGGATCGGCTTGATCGAGCGCAGGTAGGCGTAGATCGCGCTCAGGTCTTCGTCCGTCGACTGGCCGATGGCCTGCCACGGCATGGGCGGAAGGATCGGGCGCGAGACGCCCCAGTGGCGGCCGGTGCGCAGGGTCTTGAAGAACATCTTCTCGTCCCAGATGCCGATGCCGGTCAGGCGGTCGGGCGTGAGGTTGGCGGTGTAGCTCACCCCCCACGGACCGGCGAAGGCGGTGTTCGTGCCGGCGCCGGCCCACTGCCACGGTCCATTGCCGAGCTTCGGCGGGGGCGGCATCTTCAGCGATTCCGGATGACCGGAGAGCAGGCGGCTCTGGTCGGGCTCGGGGCCGTTCGGGCCCATCTTGAAGGGCGTGTGGCAATCGTTGCAGCCGCCGAGGTTGACGAGGTACTTGCCGCGCTTGACCTTGGCCTGCGCGGCCAGCCTGGCCTGCTCTTCCGCTTTCTTCGCGGCGTTGCGGTTCGCGGCCGAGGCGCCGATGGAGAGGGCCAGCACCAGGCTGGCGATGGTGATCAGGATGGCGGTGATGCGCTGACGGGTGTTCATTTGTCCTCCGACGTTGTTGCTGCGAGCAATCTAGGCAGCGCCGGAAGTCGCGGTTGCTAAGTGTTTCCTAGCCGGATCGGAAAAGAAGAGGTTTGCACGCGGGGCCGAGGCCGCGGACCTTAAGGGGATGCTAATTTCAGGTGCGGTCGCCGCGAGCTACCGGAGCGCCGCCTTCCAAGCCGGCAGGATGCCGGCGCTCCGTTCGCGCTCCGTCGGCGAAAGAGCAAGGCTGTTTCACGGCTTCTTCACGAGGCCCGCCGCCGCGGCTTGACGTTTGCGGCCTACCGTAGTGCAAACGGTCATGGTCAGTCTGATCCAGCGTCTGTCGCCCCGCGAGCCCTCCGTGTCGGTTCGCGACGAGCGGGTCCGCGCCGCGTTCTCCGCGGCCCCGGTGGGCCTCGGCCTGGCCGGCTTCGATGGTCGCTGGCTGCTCTTCAACGACACGGCCGCGACGCTCCTCGGATACACGCGCGAGGAACTGGGCCGCCTCTCGCTCCACGAGATCACGCACGCCGACGACCTGCCGCGCGAGCTGGCCTACATCCGCCGGATGTCCGAGGGGGCGGGGCAGCGCTACCGGATCGAGAAACGCGTCGCCGACAAGCACGGGAACCTCCGCGAGCTGGTCTTCACGGCGGCGCTCGTGCGCGGACGGGGCGGGCAGGACGACACGATCGTCTACGTCATCGAAAAGCCCGATCCGCGCCTCGAGAGCGGCCACACCGCGGACGGCATGAGCCAGACCATCCTCGACCGTCTCCCCGAGACGGCCGTGATCCGCTGCGATGCCCGCGGCACCATCCTCGGCTGGAACGTCGGAGCGCAGGAGCTGTTCGGCTACGCGCACGAGGAAGTGATCGGCCGCAACCGCCGCATCCTCTACAAAGACGGCGACGCCGCGGCCGAGCATCTGCGCATCGCCGCGGAGCGCCATCACTACGAGGGCGAAGACACGCGCGTGGCCCGTGACGGCCGCGACCGGACGATGCGCGTGGCCATCACGGCGTTCGCGCCGGATGGCGCGGTGCGCGGCTTCGTCGAGGTGCTGCACGCCGCCGCGCCGCCGGTGCGGTACACCGAGCAGTTCGTGTCGCAGTTGCGCGAGCAGTTGCAGATCGAGCGCGATTCGAACGCCACGATGATGCGCGTCGTCGAGAAGCTGCGCGAGAAGCTGGCCCGCCAGGACGACCAGCCGTCCGCCGACTGGACGTCGCTGAAAGAGGCCGGTGCGCTGGACGTCGTCGCCAGGATGGCCCGCGACAAACGCAGCGGCCTGCTGATCTTCGTCTCCGGCACGCGCCAGAAGTCGATCCACCTCGAAGAGGGACGCATCGCCTCGTGCGCTTCCAGCGATCCCGGCGAGTCGATGGGCGAGCAGCTCGTCCGCCGCGGTGCGATCTCCGAGGCCCAGCGGGCCAAGGCGGTGGAGATGGCGGACCGCACCAACGTGGCCCTCGGCCGCGCGGTGGTGATCCTCGGCGCGATGCGGGAGGAGGACGTCGTCCGCGCGCTGCACGAGAAGATCGACCGCGAGCTCGTCGAGCTGCAGTCGTGGACGGACGGGCGCTGGACGTTCGTGAACCGCCAGCCGCCGCGCGTGAAGCCGGTCCGGGTGGCGCTCGACGTCACGGAGCTGCGCCAGTTCGCCCGCGCCGAGTTCACCGCCAGCCGCAACGGCACGCGCTACCACGTCGAAACGTGCACGGCGATGGCGCGGGTGAAGGGCGGCGATCGGGTGGCCGTCGTCAGCACGCTCCACGGCGCCGAGCTCGGCCTCGCCCCCTGCCGTATTTGCGTCGTTTAAGAGGTAAAAGGAAAAGGGTAAAAGGTAAAAGTCGCTTCGCGTCTCGCCGCGAGTTTGCCGAGACGCGAAGCGACTTTCACCTTTTACCTTTTTCCTTTTACCTGACCGCGTACACTTCCCGCCATCCATGACTCTAGTCCTCGGCATCGCGGTGGCGGCGTTCGTCGTGACGATTGCGGCCGTGGCGTGGGGGAAGAAGAGCGCGCGCAAGCTGCAGCGGGAGCGGCGCATCCACATCGACCAGTTCAAGCTCAAGCGCCGCCACGCCGAGATCGAGCTGGAGGTGTTCGGCAGCCCGGACATCGTGCGCGCCGTGCAGACGTACGCGAAAGAGCATCGCGTCACGATCGAGGAGGCGCGCGCGCAGGCCCGGACGTACCTGCAGGAGATCGTCCCGAAGTTCAACCTGCTGGCGTACTACCGCATCGGCGCGCCGGTGGCGCGGGCCATCATGCACTTCCTCTATCGCGTCGTGGTCGAGCGCAAGCCGGTGCGCGACTTCGCCGAGAAGGCCAAGGGCGCGGCGGTGGTCTACATCATCAATCACCGCTCCAACGCGGACTACGTCCTCGTCGCGCACATGCTCTTCAAGTTCATCTCGCTGTCGTACGCGATCGGGGAGTGGGCGCGCGTCTGGCCGTTGAACCACGTCTTCAAGTGGTTCGGCGGCTACTTCGTGCGGCGGCGCTATCGCGAGCCGCTGTATCACGCCATCCTTGCCAAGTTCGTGCAGACCATCACCCGCCACGGGGTGACGCAGGGGGTCTTCATCGAGGGCGGCCTGACCCGCGACGGCGCGTTCCAGAAGCCGAAGCTGGGAATGCTGGATTACCTGGTCACGTCGAAGCGCGATCCGGAGTTCACGCAGCGCCTCTACATCATGCCGACGGCGGTGAACTACGACCGCGTGCTGGAGGACCGCAATCTCACCGAGGAGCTCCTCGGGCGCGAGGAGCGGACGATGAAGGGCGCCAAGCTGCGGACGACGTTCGATTATCTCTTCCGCAATTTCTTCCGCGGCCTGTTCAAGCGCTTCAAGCGCTACGGCTACGCGGTGGTGTCGTTCGGCCAGCCGATCTCGATCGACGATTTCATCCGCGACCACCCGGCGATCCTGGGACACACGTACGAGGAGCGGAAAGCGGACCTGCAGAAGCTGGCCGAGCTGGTGATGAACGAGATCTCCAGCGCGCTGGCGGTGACGCCGGTGACGCTGGTGGCGTCGATCTTCGCGCGCCGCGACATTGCCACGGAGGCGGTGATCCTGCGGGACCTGGAAACGCTGCGGGAGGAGTACCGCGACCGCCCCTGGCTGCTGCGCGAGAAGACGCCGAAGGAGGTCTGGGCGGCCGCGCGCCACGTGCTCGAGCTGCGCCACCTGATCGCACCGGCGGTGCAGTGGGCGGACGATCTGTTCGGCGAAGGGGGCGTCCCGGAACTGGAGGACGCCTGGCAGTGGAACCCCAGCGAGCGCCTGCTCCGCGATTACTACGCGAACGCGCTCATGCCCTTCGAGCGCGTGAAACACCGCGGCTGGCCCGAACGCCGCCCCGACCGCGAAGCCGTAGCCGCGCGCGCCGCCGCCGCGACGTAGCGGACGGTTCGTCGTACACGCGACAGGGAGACGACGGGAGGCCTCCGGCGGGCCGGTGCGACCGGCGGCGCTGGTTGCTGCGCTTCACTCACGCTCCCGCTGCAAACATGTTTGGTCCCGAAGGGTCCGGGTAGCGCAGCAACCAGCGCCGCCGGTCGCACCGGCCCGCCGGAGGCCCCTCGTCGTTCCCTTTCCGGTGGGCGGCGACGTGGTCGCGCTCCTTTGCCTTTTGGCGGCCTCGCAAATATGCTCCGGGGGCAATGCCTCATAACACCTTCGACACCCTTGACTCCTTCGACCTCGGCAACGGAAATCGCGGCCAGTTCTACTCGCTGCCCAAGCTCGAGCAGGCCGGCATCGGCACCGTCTCCCGCCTGCCGGTCAGCATCCGCGTCGTCCTCGAATCCGTCCTGCGCAACGTAGACGGCAAGAAAATCACCGAGAACGACGTCCGCACGCTGGCCAACTGGGCCCACGGCGGCGAGCGCACCGACGAGATCCCGTTCATGGTCGCCCGGGTCCTGCTGCAGGACTTCACCGGCGTGCCGCTGCTCGTCGACCTGGCTGCCATGCGCTCCGCCGCGCAGAAGGCCGGGACCGACCCGCGCATCATCGAGCCGCTCGTGCCCGTCGACCTCGTCATCGACCACTCCGTGCAGGTCGACTTCTCCAACCGTCCCGACGCGCTGCAGCTCAACATGGACATCGAGTTCACGCGCAACCAGCAGCGTTACCAGTTCCTCAAGTGGGGCATGCAGGCCTTCAACGGCTTCCGCGTCGTCCCGCCGGGCATCGGCATCGTGCACCAAGTCAACCTCGAATACCTCGCCCGCGGCGTCGTCGAGAAAGACGGCGTCTGGTATCCCGACTCGCTGGTCGGCACCGACTCGCACACCACCATGATCAACGGACTGGGGATCGTGGCCTGGGGCGTCGGCGGGATCGAGGCCGAAGCCGGGATGCTGGGGCAGCCCGTGTACTTTTTGACACCCGACGTCGTCGGCGTGCACCTCACCGGACAGTTGAAGGAAGGCGTGACGGCCACGGACCTCGTCCTGACCATCACCCAGCTCCTGCGCCACGCCAAGGTCGTCGGCAAGTTCGTCGAGTACTTCGGCGAGGGGGCGACGTCGCTGCCGGTCGCCGACCGGGCCACCATCGCCAACATGGCGCCGGAGTACGGCGCGACCATGGGCTACTTCCCGATCGACGAGGAGACCTGCCGCTACCTGGCCCTCACCGGCCGCACCGAAGAGCAGATCGCCACCTTCCGCAACTATTACCAGGCCCAGGGCATGTTCGGCATCCCGCGCAAGGGCGAGGTCGAGTACACGAAGGTGCTCGAGCTCGACCTCTCCACGGTCCGCGCATCGGTCGCGGGACCGAAGCGTCCGCAGGACCGCATCGAGCTGGACGTGCTGAAGTCGACGTTCACGAACATGCTCCAGGCCGAGCAGCCGAACGGCTACGGCAAGAGCGCCGGCGAGATCTCGCGCAAGGTGAAGACCATCGTCGGCGTGGAGCCGGAGGCGTCGCACGTCGCCGGCGGCGGCGAGCAGTCGATGGAGACCGTGCCGGGCGCGAAGGATACGCGCAACACGAGCGAGCTGACCGAGTACGAGATGGTGAACAACCGTCCGTCGCCGGACCGTGTCGACTCGGTGGCGTTCGCGGACGACACACCGACGCACGTGGCCGACCTGCATCACGGCGACGTCCTGATCGCCGCCATCACGTCGTGCACAAATACGTCGAATCCGTCGGTGATGCTGGCCGCGGGTCTCGTGGCGAAGAAGGCCGTCGAGCGCGGGCTGAAGGTGCCGCAGGTGGTGAAGACCTCGCTCGCGCCGGGCTCGCGCGTGGTCACGGAGTACTACCGCAAGGCCGGCCTCGATCGCTACCTGAACCAGCTCGGTTTCCACACGGTCGGCTACGGTTGCACGACGTGCATCGGCAACTCCGGCCCGCTCGACCCGCGCGTCGAGGACGCCATCACGCGCCATGACCTGATCGGCGTGTCGGTGCTCAGCGGCAACCGCAACTTCGAGGCACGCGTACACCAGTCGATCAAGGCGAACTTTCTCATGTCGCCGCCGCTGGTCGTGGCCTTCGCCCTCGCGGGACGCATCGACATCGACATGACCAACGATCCCCTCGGCCGCGGCAGCGATGGGCAGGACGTCTACCTGCGCGACATCTGGCCGACGCTGCAGGAAGTGCGCGACGTGCTGAAGGACGCGCTGCAGCCGGAGGATTTCCGGCGCATGTACGCGAGCTTCGCCGACCAGAATCCGATGTGGAATGAGATCCCGTCGTCGACCGGCCATCTCTATGAATGGGACTCGCAGTCGACGTACATCCAGGAGCCGCCGTTCTTCGCCGACCTGGCGGGACAGGCGGGGAGCGCCAAGGACATCCACGGCGCGCGGCCGCTTGCGATCTTCGGCGATTCGGTGACGACGGACCACATCAGCCCGGCCGGCTCGATCAAGGCGTCGTCGCCCGCGGGCCGTTACCTGGTCGAGAACGGCGTCAAGCCGGAAGACTTCAACAGCTACGGCTCACGCCGCGGCAACGACCGCGTGATGACGCGCGGCACGTTCGCCAACGTGCGCATCAAGAACCTGATGGTGCCGGGCGTTGAGGGCGGCGTGACGGTGCACTATCCGTCGAAGGAGCGCCTGGCCATCTACGACGCGGCCATGAAGTACGCGCAGGACAGCACGCCGCTGGTGATCCTCGCCGGCCACGAGTACGGCACGGGCAGCTCCCGCGACTGGGCCGCCAAAGGCACGAAGCTCCTCGGCGTCCGCGCCGTCGTCGCCGCCAGCTTCGAGCGTATCCACCGCTCCAACCTCGTCGGCATGGGCGTCCTCCCTCTCCAGTTCGACGACGGCACCAACGCGCAGTCCCTGGCCCTCGACGGCACCGAGACCTTCGACGTCTCCGGCATCGAAGGCACCCTCCGCCCCCGCCAGAAAGCCACCCTGCGCATCCGCCGCGCCGGCGGCACCACGGACGAAGTCCCGGTCACGGTCCGCATCGACACTCCGATCGAGGTCGACTACTACGAGAACGGCGGCATCCTGCCGTTCGTGCTCCGGCAGTTGATGGGCGCGGCGTAACGTCAAGTCGCCGAGGGGAGGGGAGTCTCACAGTCTCACAGTCTCATAGGCTCACAGTCTCATCGGAGAAGCGGCCCGATGCCGCTGTGAGCCTATGAGCCTATGAGCCTGTGACACTCCGGGGTTCCTCGCCGACTGGACGACTCCCGCCTACTCCCCGATATCCTCGTTCCACAACTCCGGCTTCTCCGCGATGAAGCGCGTCATCAGCTCCACGCAGCGCGGGTCGTCCACGACTTCGACCTGCACGCCGCGGGAGCGGAGTAGCTCCTCCTCGCCGAGGAACGTGCGGTTCTCGCCGACGACGACGCGGGGGATGCCGTAGAGAAGGATGGCGCCGCTGCACATGGCGCAGGGGGAGAGGGTCGTGTAGATGACGCACTCGCGATAGACCGCGGCGTGCTGGCGGCCGGCGTTTTCGAGCGCGTCCATCTCGCCGTGCAGTGTGACGCTGCCGTGCTGCACGCGGCGGTTGTGGCCGCGGCCGAGGATCTGGCCGCGGTGGACCAGGACCGAGCCGATCGGGATCCCGCCCTCGGACAGCCCCAGCTCCGCTTCGTCGATGGCCGCGTTCAGGAAGAGATCGCTCATGCGCCGGCATCTTGTTACAGTCTCGCGCCGATGAAAAGGACCGTACTCCTCCTGCTCCTGACGACGTCGCTGCTCGCGCAGAAACAGACTCTGACCCTCGACGCGCTGTACGACCCGAAGAGCATGACCCGCTTCGGCGGGGCGGTGCAGAGCGACTTCGAGTGGATCGACGACACGACACTGCTCTGGCCGCGACGCGATGCCGCGGGCGACCTCGTGGAGTGGCGCGTCTTCGACGTGGCCACCGGCAGGGAGCGCCCGCTCTTCGAGACGGCGAAGCTGCGCCGCGCGTTCGAAGCGGCCGGCGTGACGCTGGCCGTCGACGCGATCTCGGACGACCTCACCTTCGACGCGAAGAGCGCGGTCGTCCTCGCCGTCGACGGCGATCTCTGGCTCTACACGTTCGCCGGCACCGCCACGCGCCTCACGAAGGCCGCGGGGGAGGAAGAGGAGGCGACGTTCAGTCCCGATGGCAGGCAGGTCGCCTTCGTCCGCGGCAACAACCTCCATGTCGTCGATCTGGCCGGCCGGGAGAAGCAGCTCACCACCGACGGCAGCAAGGACATCCTCAACGGAAAGCTCGATTACGTGTACCAGGAGGAGGTCTACGGCCGCGGCGTCTTCAAGGGTTACTGGTGGAGCCCCGACTCGTCGCGTCTCGCCTTCCTCCGCTCCGATGAGCGGCCGGTACCCGAGTACACCATCGTCGACCACCTGCCATACCGCCCCGACGTCAAGGTCTACGACTACCCGAAGGCGGGCGATCCGAATCCGCTCGTGTCGCTCCACGTCGTCCCCGCCGCCGGCGGAACCATCGTCACGATCGACAATGAGCGCTACTCCGAGTTCCTCATCGTTGACGTGACGTGGAACGGCTCGACGCTCACGTATCAGGTGCAGGACCGCGAGCAGACGTGGCTCGAGCTGGTCGCCGCCACGCTGGCCGGCGCGAGCCGCACGCTCATCCGCGAGACCACGAAGGCTTGGGTCGAGATGCTCGGCGCCCCGCGCTGGCTCTCCGACGGCACGTTCCTCTGGCAGTCGGAGCGCAGCGGCTTCCGCCACCTCTATCACTACAAGGCCGACGGCACGCTGCTGCGGCAGGTGACGAAGGGCGACTGGGAAGCGCGGGACCTGCACGGCTTCGATGGTCAACACGTTTACTTCTCCGGTACGGAGCGCAGCCCGATCGGTCTCGACGTTTATCGCGTCAAACTCGACGGCACGGGCATGCAGCGCATTTCCGAGGTGGCGGGGACGCACGCGGCGACGTTCAATCCGAGGCTGACGCATTACGCCGACAAGTGGAGCGACATCCGCACGCCGGACCAGGTCCGCGTCCATCGCAGCGACGGCCGCGTTGCGCACGTCGTGGAGGCGAACGTCGTGGCCCCCGACTACGACCTGCCGAAGCCGGAATTCCTGCAGGTGAAGACGCGCGACGGCTTCCCGATGGAGGCCGTGCTCTTCCGTCCGACGAACTTCGATCCCGCGAAAAAGTACCCGGTCTACCAGTTCCTCTACGGTGGGCCGCACGCGCAGAAGGCCGTGAACAAGTGGAGCGGCCAGGGACTGCAGTCGATGCTGATGCTGCAGCTCATCGCCCAGCAGGGCGCCATCGCCTGGGTGGTCGACAACCGCACCGCCAGCGGCAAGGGCGCGGTCTCCGCCTGGCCGGCTTACAAGAACCTCGGCGAGTCGGAGCTGCGCGACTACGAGGACGCCATCGCCTGGCTCAAGTCACAGCCGTACGTCGACGGCTCGCGGGTCTGCCTCTTCGGCTGGAGCTACGGCGGCTTCATGGTCGCGTACGCGCTGACGCACAGCACGTCGTTCTCGGCCGGCATCGCCGGCGGCCCGGTCACCGACTGGCGCGACTACGACTCGATCTACACCGAGCGCCTGATGCTGACGCCGAAGAATAACGAGGCCGGCTACCGAAAGAGCTCGCCACGCTTCGCCGCCGAGAAGCTGCACGGCGCGCTGCTGCTCCTCCACGGGACGACGGACGACAACGTGCACGTCCAGAACACGCTCCAGTTCGCCCGCGACCTCCAGCACGCCGGCAAGGAGTTCGAGATGATGCTCTACCCACGTACGAGGCATACGATCACGGACAAACAGACGCTGTATCACGTGCAGCGCACGATCCTGAGTTTCGTGCGGCGGCAGTTGGGATTGCGGTGAACGCGACCGGGGAAGGGAACGACGGGAGGCCTCCGGCGGGCCGGTGCGACCGGCAGCGCTTCATGGCCTAGCCTGAACGCACGCCTGTCGACGAAACACGTGTTTGCGCGACGTCATGGGCACAGCAAGCGCTGCCGGTCGCACCGGCCCGCCGGAGGCCCCCGGTCGTCCCTCCCGGGTGGCGCGTCCTTCGCAAACTATCCCCGTATGAGCAAATCAAATCCGAACCAGGACTATTACAAGATCGGTGGCCGTTCGCAGTCCGACGGTCCCGACCGCCAGCATGCGAACGCCAATGATGACAAGCAGTTGCTCAATCAGGAACAGCCCGGGAAGAACGCGGATCATCCCGCCGTCCACCGGGCGAAAAAGAAATAGATGACGTCGCTCCACGAACTGGAAATCCGCCGCGCGCCGGGCGTGTCCCGGCGCGCGATCGAGATGCCCGCGTCGCCGATTCGCAAGCTCGCGCCTCTGGCCGACGCGGCCAAGGCGCGCGGGACGCGCGTGCTGCATCTCAACATCGGCCAGCCCGACATCGAGACGCCGGCCTGCATGCGCGACCGCCTGCGCGAGATCGAGCACAAGGTCCTCGAGTACTCGCCGTCCGGCGGCACGCCGGAGTTCATCCACTCCCTCAAGCGTTACTACGAGCGCCGCCTCGGCCTGCGGCTCGAGGACAATCAGATCCTGGCCACGACCGGTGGCAGCGAGGCCATTCTCTTCGCCTTCCTGGCCTGCGCCAACGAGGGCGACGACGTCATCGTGGTCGAGCCGTATTACGCGAACTACAAAGCCTTCGCCACGATGGCCGGGCTGAACCTCGTCCCGGTCACGAGCCGCAACCGCGACGGGTTTCACTTCCCGCGGCTGTACCTCTGGGAGCGCGCGATTACACCGCGCACGCGGATGGTGATCATCTGCAATCCCAACAATCCCACCGGCACGGTCTACACGCGCGAAGAGCTGGAGATGGTGGCCTCGTTCTGCCGCGAGCACGGTCTCTTCCTCATCTCCGACGAGGTCTACCGCGAGTTCGTCTACGACCACCGCCGCGCCATCAGCGCCCTGGAGCTGCAGGGGATGGACGAGCTGACGATCGTGGTCGACAGTCTCTCCAAGCGCTACAGCGCCTGCGGCATCCGTCTCGGGTCGCTGGTGACGAAGAACGCCGAGGTGTATGACGCCTGTTTGCGCATGGCCCAGGGGCGCCTCTCGCCGCCCGGCCTGGCCCAGTTCATCGCCGTCGGCGCCGAGAGTCTCGGTGAGGAGTACACGACCGACATCGTCAACGAATACCGCCATCGCCGCGACGTGCTGTACGACGGCCTCATGTCGATTCCCGGCGTCGAGCTGGAGCCGCCGGAGGGTGCGTTCTACTGCATGCCGCGCCTGCCGGTGGCCAACGCCGAGGATTTCTGCATCTGGCTGCTGTCGGAGTTCCAGCACGAAGGGGCGACGGTGATGCTGGCCCCGGCCAGCGGCTTCTACGCCTCCGATCTCGGCAAGAGCGAAGTGCGCATCGCGTACGTGCTCAAGGAAGAGGACCTGAAGCACGCCATCGAGCTGCTGCGCGTAGCGCTGCAGCGGTACAACGCGTAGCTTTCATTCGATCCCGGGAACGGGGACGACGAGAGGCCTCCGGCGGGCCGGTGCGACCGGCAGCGCTGATTGAGCCCATGACGTCGCGCAAACACGTGTTTCGTCGACAGGCGTACGCTCAGGCTAGGCCAATCAGCGCCGCCGGTCGCACCGGCCCGCCGGAGGCCTCCCGTCGTTCCCTTTCGCTTCAACGCCGCATCGCCGCGTCCACGATCTCGCCGATCATCTGGGTGTAGGACCGGCCGCTCTCTTTGGCTGCCATCGTGAACTCCGCGGCCGGGTCGAGCCAGGGATTCGGATTCGCCTCCAGCACGTACACACGGCCGTTCTCCCCGAGGCGCAGGTCGATCCGGCCGTAATCGCGGAGCTTCAACGCGCGAAACGCGGTGACCGCCGTCTGCTGGATGCTGGTCACGAGCTCCTCGGCGAGATCGCGCGCCGGCGCGGATTTCGTGTTCTTGTACGCCTCGGTCGTCACGTCGAATTTCACCTCATAGCCGGCAATGTGCGGCATGCCCTCCGGCAGCTTCGACAGATCGAGCTCCACGAGCGGGAGCGCTTCGGGCTTGTCATTCCCCAGAACCGCGGCGTAGATCTCACGCCCCTCGATGTACTCCTCGAGCAGCACCGCCGAGTCGAACTCCTCGTGTACGTACGCGATCTTCTCCAGCAGGTCCTTCACCGAATTGACGACCGATGTCGCGTCGATCCCCTTCGAAGCATCCTCGGACGCCGGTTTCACGATCACCGGAAACCCGATGTCCTGGGCGTATTCGACGCGTCCCTTGTTCACGACCGCCGAGTACGGCGTATAGAGTCCGTGATGGCGGATGATCATCTTGGCCACCGACTTGTCCATCGCCAGGAACGAGCCCTGCGGCCCCGCGCCCGTGTAGCGCTTGCCGATCAGGTCGAGATACGCCGCGAAATGCATCTCCATCGTGTCGTCGCCGGCATACGACTCGACGAGGTTGAAGAAGAGCTCCGCATCGTCATCGCGGACACGGGTGAGCGTCTGCGGACGGCCGTCGATGGCCAGCGTCGACGGCTCGTGACCCAGCTCCCGTAAGGCGTCGCCGATGGCCTCGATGTCCGTCTTCTTCTTTTTCTTGTTCTTGAGCGTCTTCTCGATGTTGGCGCCGGGGTACTCCTCGTACCCTTCGAACGTGTTGTAGAGGATGACCACCTTCATTGCGCGCGCCTCGGCTGGCGCAGCCGTTTCTTTCCGGTGAGGAAAGTCATGGCCAGCGCCGTGATGTACACCGTCAGCTCGATCATCTGCTGCCGGCTCCGCTCGCGCGTGGCGGCCAGTTGCAGTTCCTCGAGTCGGTGCTCGATTGCAATCACGAGCGTGCGTACCAGCGAGCGGCGCACCCCCGTCCAATAGTTCACTTTGTCCACGATGTCGCGGCGATGCTCGCGCAGCAGGTCGATCGCTGGCCGCGACTCCCCCTCGGGCGGCGAGAAGATGTCCAGCAGGTCCGAGTCGAGCGCCAGGTCCGCCACGATGGCCGATTCGTCGACGTGATACTCGCGCAGCATTTCCTCGACGGTCTGCTCCATCTCGTCCGTCGTGATGTCGGTCCGTCCCTGCGCGCGCGGTGGCGGGAGATCTGCCGCGGCCTGCGCGATGCGGTCGAGATATTCGAGCTTGCGCAAGGCGCCCCAGCCCGCATAACGCCGGCGCCAGTTGGTGGCCGGGTCGAGCCAGACCGCGAACGTTTCCGCGAAATCCTCGTCCGGATGCTTCTGCGCGTACCAGCCGGGGATGTAGCGCACGTAATCGCGCGAGAACGGCACGAACGGATAGTCGTCCCGATACGGACGGCGCACGGAGCCGAACAGATCGCGCCACTCGTCGGTGCGCGCCAGCTCGTAGGCGTGATTGAAGGCGTGGCCGGCCTCGTGGCGCAGGTACATCATGATCTCGCGCTCCCCCTCGACGTCGTTCAGCGCGTCCTCGAGCGTGGCCACGCGCGGGTCGCCAAGGTAGAAGGGGATGCCGATGACCGGCTCGCCGGACGGGGAGCCCCATTCGTCGGAGAGGTAGCAGCGCGGCCGGAAGTGGCGCAGCCCTCGGGCCTCGATCTCCGCGTAAAGGCGATGGACGAGCGCCGCGATGGGCGACTCGTCGAGCGACATGCCGAGGTCGCGGATGCGAACCGGCAGGACCTGTCGCGCCTCGGGAGGCGCATGCTCGAAGGAGACCATCGGCAAGCGAATTGAGCAACAACTGCGCCGGGCGATGCCGCGATGAGCGAGGCGCGATGAACGGCCCGTTGACTTGCTCCTCGCTCATCGTTCATCGTTCATCGCTCTATGAAGTACTGGCTGATGAAATCCGAGCCGTCCGCGTATTCGATCGACGATCTCGAGCGCGACGGCACCACGACTTGGAACGGCGTGCGGAACTACCTCGCCCGCAACTACATGCGCGACCAGATGAAGGTCGGCGACCCGGTCCTCTTCTACGCCTCCAACGCGAACCCCTCGGGCGTCAGCGGCATCGCCGAGGTGAGCGGGGCGGCGCGGCCGGAGCCGGAGGAGCCGATCTGGTCGATGGTGGAGATCCGCTTCGTCGAGAAGCTGAAGACCTTCGTCCCGCTGGAGACCCTCAAGAAGACGAAGGGACTCGAGAAGATGGTCGTCACGCAGAAAGGCTCGCGCCTCTCCGTGCAGCCGGTGACGAAGCGCGAGTTCGACATCGTGAGGAAGCTCGGCAAATGAAACTGGAGCTGCATCGCGGCGACATCACGAAGCTCGACGTCGACGCGATCGTGAACGCCGCCAACACGTCGCTCCTCGGCGGCGGAGGCGTCGACGGCGCAATCCACCGCGCGGCCGGGCCGGAGCTGCTCGAAGAATGCCGCCGCATCGCCGGCTGCCCGACGGGCGAGGCGCGCATCACCGGCGGCTACCGGTTGCCAGCCAGACATGTCATTCACACAGTCGGGCCGGTATGGCACGGCGGGACGGAGGGCGAGCCGGAGCTGCTCGCGTCGTGCTATCGGCAGTCGCTGCGGCTCGCCGAGGAGCACGGGCTGCGCTCGATCGCCTTCCCGGCCATCAGTTGCGGCGTGTACGGCTACCCGGTCGACGCCGCGACGGAGGTCGCCGTCCGCGAAGTCTCACGCCATCGGGGGACGGTCGAGCGGGCGCTGTTCGTCTGCTTCGGAGACGAGGTCTGCCGCGCGTATGAGCGTGCCCTCGCTGGCGCGAGGTTTGCGGGCTAGCGAAGCGTATGGTGCGTCCCAGTTGTCCCGCGCTCGTCATCCATGACGACGATGCTTTTCGCAAATCGCTGATCGCGACGCTCGATCAGCAGAACTTCACCGTCACGTACGCCGCCGATTCCGAGGCGATCGCGATCATGAGGGAGCGGAAGTTCACCGTCGTGCTCGTCGGCCTCAACCTGGCCACGCAGCGCGGGGTGCAGTCGCTCGACTTTCTCCGCGACTCGAAAGAGAGGATCGGCTGCGGCGTGCTGATCCTCGGCGACCCCGATCCGCGAGTGCGCACGTTCGCCCCGTGGGCCGACGAGACGCTGCTGAAGCCTGTCGACGCGGCCTACGTCGCCACGCGCGCGCTGACCTACTGCAACTGTTCGTAGTTTTCTTCCGGCCTGCGCGCGCGTCCAACGGTGCGTGTGGAGGAACCGATGAGAAAACTGATCCCGATCGTGCTGCTCGCGTTGGCCTGCAGCAAACAGGAAACCGTGCACTCTGCCGCTGCCGCGGACGTCTCGGCAGCCGCGCCGTTGCAGCAGCGCGCCGCCGAGACGCGCGCGACGCCAATGATCGTCCGCACCGCGGACCTGCGCATCACCGTCGCCGACACGGCGAAGGCCGTCGACGCGGTGACGAAGTCGATCGAAGCGAGCGGCGGGTTCGTCTCCGCCTCCAACGTCTGGCGCGAGAGCGGCTCGCTGCGCGCGCGCCTGACACTGCGCGTACCCGCGGCAAAGCTGACCGCCACGCTGGCGTCGATCCGCGGCATCGCCAAACGCGTGGAGAACGAGGTCGTTACCAGCCAGGACGTCTCGCAGGAGTACGTCGACCTCGGCTCGCAACTGCGCAATCTCGAGGCCACGGAAGCCGAGTTGCGCGAGCTCCTCAAAGTCGCCCGCGTGAACACCCGCAAAGCCACCGAGGTGCTGGAAGTGCACCAGCAACTGACGTCCATCCGCGGCCAGATCGAGCAGACCACGGGACGCATGCGCTACCTCTCGCAGGTGACGTCGATGTCCACGGTCAACCTCGACATGGCCCCCGAGGTCCTGGCGCCGGGCTGGTACCCCTCGCGCGTCGCCCACGACGCGACGCACGCCCTCCTGGCCTTGCTGCAGGACGTGGCCACGGGCGCGATCTGGTTCGTGATCTACCTCCTGCCGATCCTGGCAATGCTGGGGCTCGCGGTGGTTTTGGTAATGAAGCTCGCGCGCCGCACGCGAACCGCGTGACGGAGCGCTACCCGGAGCGCCGCGAAACGGAGCGCCGGCTTCCAGCCGGCCGGTCCGCTGGCTTCCAGCCGGCGGACCACACCCACGGCCACTCCCGCAATCCCGCCTTCTCCGGATTCCGCACCACATACCCGACTGTCTGCGCAAAGTCCTCCTCATTGCGCACAATCCGATCGAAGTATTCGCGCTGCCAGAACCGCCCCTCCCGCCCGAGAATCTCGTTCGCGCGCCATGATGAATACGACTTCCACGAATGCAGAACGCGGGCGAGCGTCGACTGCCCGAGCAGACGAAAGACCACGTGTACGTGATTTGGCATCACGCACCACGCGTCGAGCTCGTACCGCTGGCCGTCGAAGTAGGTGAGCGGGTTCGCGATGAGCTCCGCGATTGCGGGATCGTTCATGAACGCTACTCCAGTTTGTTCATGGAGGGCGTCGTCGAGAACGTGTTCGAACCGGGCGCGGAGGTCCATGTTCTCGAGGAATGTGAGCTTCCGCATGCCGCCGGTGATCAGGCGGGTGAGGGATCGGCGGTATTCGTTGAGGTTGGCGATGACTGAGGCAGGGAGAGAGCCGTGGAGACGGAAGGTAACGGAGTACGTGGCGCCTTCGAGCTCCCAGTGAGGGAGATAGCCGCGGCTACGGGTGTGAACATCAGTGAGTGTTTGAAGAAAGAAATTGCGTCTCGGCATGCGGTTGCGGCCGAGGAGAGGTGAGACGCGAAACGGAAGGGAAGTTTACCTCGGAGACGGGCCGGCTGGAAGCCAGCGGACCGGCCGGCTGGAAGCCGGCGCTCCGTTTACCTTCGTACGGCCGATCGTTTACCCGGCACCTTCGTCAGCGTCACGTGCGTCGTCTGGCCCGCGTTGCGCGGGATCGTCACTGAGGTCGATCGCGTCGTGCGCGTCGACGCCACATCTTTGGTCTGCCAGGCGCCGGGGACCGTGATGGTGAACGAGCCGGTTGCCCCCGACGTCGGATCGGCAGCGTGGATCTGTATCCCCGTGGCCGTGGTCGTGATGTAGACCGTCGCGGGCGCGGAGGACTGGATGCCGTCGACGGTGCCGGGGCGCCAGAAGGTGATGCCCATCGCGCCGGTGCGGTTGTCGCGGGCGGCGGACGCGATGTCGTTGTTGACGAGGATGGAGATGGCTTGTGAGGCGGCCCAGGTGGACATCGCGGATGACGAGATGTTCGGGACGATCACATATTCGGCGGTGGCGTTCATCGGCGTCGGGCCGTGGTCGAGCCAGAGGGTGGTGAACGGCGACGTGTGGACGGTCGTGTCGGGGGAGCCGCCGAGGGCGGCCCAGGTACCGCTGCGCGTTTCGCGCGAGGTCTGGAGGGAGGACGGCGTGGGGAACCAGTAGCCGACGTTGTCGACGTGGGCCCAGTCGTCGCGGCGGGTGAGCGTGGCGTTGGTGGGAATTTGATTGACGACCGTCTCCACGCGGTTCGGCGAGGACGAGCGGATGCTGTTCGTGAGGAAGACGATGGCGTCGTCGAAGAAGAACCACGACTTCTTCGCCGTCAGCGACGAATTCAGCGGCGCGAGCTCCATGGCCGAGACGCCGTTCTGGCCGTCGCTGGTCCCGCCTGCGAAAGTGCGGGTGCCGTATCCGTAGACGCCACTGGCGGTGTCGGCCTTCTGCTCGACGGTGATGCCGGGGAGACGGGTCCAGTCGAGCGCGGGCCAGACGTGGCGGCCGAAGTATTCGTCGCCGCGGAGGACGAGGTAGAAGCGGCCGTCGGACTGGCGGCTGCCGAGGAGGTTCTCTTCGTTGGTCTTCTCGCCCGACTTCGTGCGCGTCGAGAACATCTTTACGGAGGCGAACCAGCCCGCGCGGCGGTGCACGGTGTAATCGGAGGCGAAGTAGTGGCGGTGGCCGGACGGCCAGGCCGCGTTGTACCGCGCCGACTCGACCAGCGCCGCGGCGCCGGCCAGCTCGATCGGCATCGTGCCGCGCCACGACTGCAGCATCTTCGCCGCGGCGGAGCGGATCTCCGCGGCCCGCGGACTGGCGAACTGCGATGCCTGCACCAGCGCGGCCAGGCCGTTGAAGCCGGTCGTCGTCGGACGGGCCACCTCGCGGCTGATCACCGAGACGTCGAAGTAGTCGCCGTGCAGAGACCAGGCGATGCCGTCGGCGACATAGTCGGAGAACGACGCCAGCGCGTCCGTGGGGAGTCCATACGCCGTGCCGCGCGTGAGGAGGGCGTACCTGGCCACGTCGGCCGCGAACGCGCCGCCGTAGCCGCCGGTGTAGAGCTGCGCCCCATGCTGGTGGAACGAGAAATCGCGCTTGATCCCCTCGGCTGCCGTCGGACGGACGACCGACGCCATGGCGTCGCGCACGGCGTTGAGGCGGGCCACGTCGTTCTTCAGCAGCGCCAGACAGAGGTGCGTGTACGCGGAGTGGACCAGGTTCTGTCCCGTCGGCACCGGGCCGACCAGGCCCTTCGCCGTCGGCGAGTTGAGGATGCGCAGGTGGATGGCGTTGGTCAGATCGTCGACGACGCCCTGGTCGACGTGGCCCTGCATCAGGACGAGCGTCGGCCCGAGGTCGATGGGGATGCCGATCGTCCAGAACCACCAGTTGCCGGTGGGGAGGATCGTCGCACCGTAGAACGTCTTCGTGTACGCGAGCGCGGCGTTGATGTCCGCGAGCAGGACGGGGCTGTGGTACAGCGACTGGCCCTGCGTGTGATACGCCTTGGCCAGGAGCCAGAGGCGCTGCGTGTGCGCCCACGGTCCCCAACTGCCGGTCGGCGTTTCGTTGTAGTTGAGGTCGGGCCAGCTCCCGTCGCTGCGCAGCGCGTCGGCGTGCGCCTTGGCCGTCCACTCCAGCGCGCCCAGCGCCTCCACCATCCGGCCCGACGAGCGGTCGGCGCCGCCGGCGGAGGAGTAGGCGACGAACTGCGCGCGGACGACGTCGACGTCGGTCGCGCCGGCAGTCGCGGCGAGAAGCAGGGTGACAGCGAGCAGGATCTGTTTCATGGGCTCCTGAAACCAAAAAAGGACGGCGTACGCCGTCCTTTTCTTACGAGGTGGTTTGACTGCTTAGACAGTCTCGACGTTCGCGGCCTGGAGACCTTTCGGTCCCTGGATCAGGTCGAACTCGACCTGAGCGCCTTCCGGCAGCGAGCGGAAGCCTTTGGACTGGATCGCCGAAAAGTGGACGAAGACATCTTCGCCGCTATCGGTAGTGATGAAGCCAAAGCCCTTCGCATCATTGAACCACTTGACTTTACCCGAGCTGCGCATGCTTCTGATTCTCCTTCTGATTCTCTCCCTCGAGCGCCTTACGGCCTTTCCGAAATTGCTCGAAGATTACGCGTGCCGATCGCAACTTTTACTCCATACAATAAATTTCAAGCGGTGGCTTTGTTTTCCATGCAACGGCGGCTTCGAGCCGGCGGATCGGTCGGGTCGGCCGGCTGGAAGCCAGCGGACCGGCCGGCAGGATGCCCGCGCTCCCTTACGCCGCCGTAAAGTACAAACTCTGCTCTTTCCCGCACGCTCCGCAGTGCCGGGTCACGATCGTGAGATCGCGTTCGGCGTAGCGGGCGCGCTGGTACTCGGGGGAGGTGTAGCGCATGCCGCCACAGGCGCACGGCAGCTCCGCGAGGCGCGCGTCGATCTCCTCGGCGCGTGCCACGCGCAGCGCGGACGCGGGGGCGTCGCCTGTGCGGAACGGCGTGGGCTGCACGGCGACGCGCCGGCGCGTGGCCAGCATCCAGCAGATCCCGACGAAGCACGTCACCAGGATCGCGCCGACGACCCAGTTCGGGACGTCGCTCGCTGCTTCCTCGGCTGCGGCGTCCACGCCGTCCGGCGTGAGGCGGAACCCCATCTCGCTCCAGATCGCGCTCAGCTTCGTCAGATGCTCCGGGATGTCCTTCACCGCGACCGCGTCTGAGCGCGAGCGCAGCACTTGGCGGATCGTCACCGTCTTCCCGTTCGAGTCGACGTGCGACTCGTAGCGGAACGTCGGCGTCTCCGTCACCGAGGAGGCCTTGCGCACGTCCAGCGTCTCAGGGAAGTTGAACGTGACGTGCTGCTCGACGTTCAGCGGATGCGGGAACGCCAGCGGCATCGAGCGGATCATCGTCTCCGGCCGTGTCAGGTTCGCGCCCAGAACGCGCGGGAACCACGACCAGTCGCCGTCCTTCCAGAGCTCCGGGATGCGGTACTGCTCGACCACCGTGACGACGTTGCGCAGCCGGTCGTCGGCGATCGATGGGAGACCATCGGCTTCGATCTTCGGCTGGTCGATGGCCAGGTGGTTGATGCGCTCCTGCGCGTAATCCTCGGCCGTCAGCGACGCCAGCTCGGTGCGGATCGCGTCCGCTTCAGCGCCGCTGTACGTCGTCTTCACCGTGAGCCGCGTCGGTTTCGCGTAGTCCGTGGTCGTGTACGTCTGTTCGACGAGCGTCGTGCCGCGCGTGTTCGTCCGCACGGGAGTGAGTGCCGTGGTCGTGTCGCGGACGATCAGCGCGAGCGCGTCGCTCGGCGTCTCGAGCGTCGTCAGCGTGCCGCCCTGGTCGGCGATCGTGCTGTCGACCCAGTAGACGCGCCCCTGGTCGACGACCTGGGCGATGACGTGGTCGAAGAGGAACGGTGACGGCAGCTTCTCGCCGAGGCGATGCTGGAGGCGCGTGTTGACGAGGGCGGGGTAGGCTTCGAGGCCGAGCTGGCGGAGCAGGGCCACGAGCAGCAGCGTCTTGTCCTTGCAGTCGCCCCAGCGCGAGGAGAGCGTCTCCCATGGCTGATGCGGCTCGTGCGAGTTGCGGCCCATCTCCACGCCGAGGTAGCGGATCTCGTCCTGCACGAAACGGATCGCGGCGGTGATGCGTGCGTCGCGCGTCGGATGCTCGTTGGCGATCTGCGCGGCGAGTTGCTGCACTTCGAGCAGGGAGCGGTCGTCGACGACGAACAGCGCCCTTGCCCACAGGGCCACGTCCTGCCACGACGCGAACTCCGTCACCTCGACGCTCTGCCACGGCTCGTACCACGACGGCACCTCGTCCTCCACGTCGAGCGCGGGGATGTTGGTGCGCTCCCACGTCAGGACCCGCGCGTCGCCGGCCTGAGTGACCGCGGGCTGGCCGCCGCGCCAGCGCAGCGGACGGGCCGCGTCCCAGACCAGGCGGTGGCGCATGCGGCGCGTGGGGACGGCGGAGCTGAGCGTATAGCGCTCGGTGTAGCGGCCGCCGAGAAGCGGGTTCGCGCCGTCGAGCGACCAGGCGTAGTCGATGATGTCGCCGGGACGGACGTCCTTGAGAAACAGCAGCGCGGTGCGCTCGCCGTCGTAGATGCGGTTGTCGGCCTCGTCTTCCTTCTCGATGACGCGGATCTCGTCGGGCAGCAGCGCGTCGATGAGCAGCTCGCCGCGAATGATCCGGACGTGATGCAGGACGAGGCGCTCGAACGACGGGTCGAAGTCGAGCTCCAGCTCCGAGGCGTTCTGCACGCCGCTCGGCGACAGCACCTTGCGCACCGTGCGGAAGTACTGCCACTCGCCACCGTCGCCCGCGCGGACCTGATGGTCGTCGACGAGGTCGTAGATGCCCCAGCGCACGTTCTGTCGCGCGATGGGGAGCGAGGTCTCGGCCGCGAGCGGGTCGATCCACGCCGGCTCCGGACGGACGTCGAATTCGCGTGCGGAAAGGGGCAGCGCAAGAGTGGCCAGGAGAACGAGGACGATGGACCGCACGGGAGCCCGAGATTATAAGGCGTTACTCCTTACGCGTTGCTCGTTACTCGTTGCTCGTTGTGGGGGCAGCACCGCACCCCGGACGAGCAACGAGCAACGCTCAACCGCTCACCGTTTCGCCGCCCACGAACAGATCGGACACGCGTTCGGATCGTGTCCCCGCGCCGGACAGTACTCCCGTCCGAAATAAATGAGCTGCAGGTGGCGGCGTCCCCACTCCTCGCGCGGAAAGACTTTCTTCAGGTCGCGCTCGGTCTGCTCCACGTTCTTCCCGTTCGACAAACGCCAGCGCTCCGCGAGCCGGTGGATGTGCGTGTCGACGGGGAAGGCCGGGACGCCGAAGGCCTGAGCCATGACCACGCTCGCCGTCTTGTGGCCGACGCCCGGCAGGCGCTCCAGCGCCTCCATGTCCGGCGGCACTCTGCCGCCATGGTCGGCGACCAGCGTCTCGGCCAGCTTCTTCACGTTCTTCGCTTTCGTCGGCGCGAGACCGCAGGCGCGGATGCACGCCAGGATCTCCTCCGCGCTTAGTCTGGCCATGGCTTCAGGAGTGGAGGCGCGCGCGAAGAGCGCGGGCGTGACCCGGTTCACCTGCGCGTCGGTGGTCTGCGCGGAGAGGAGCACGGCCACGAGCAGCGTGAACGGATCGCGGTGCTCGAGCGGGATGGGCGGCACGGGATAGAGCTCGTCGAGGATCCCGCCGATCTTCTTCGCCTTCTCGGCGCGTTTCATTGCGGAGGCACCTCCGATGACGAAAGGGGCGACTCCATGTGCTCGAGCCCCAGCACTTCGAGTACATCTCGCGTCGGCACGCCGCCCTTCCTGTCGCGGACCAGCGTGCGCATCACGCCCGTGGCGGCGTGCGAGCCGTCGGCGCGGCTGACGACGTGCTCGAGGTAGAACCACTTCTCGTCCCAGGCCACGATGCGCGACGTGATGCGGAAGCGCTCGAACGGCTGCACCGAGCGGCGATACGTGATCGTTCCGCCGCCGACCACCGGCCGCCAGCCGCGCTGCAACACGCGCCGCAGGATGCGCATCCGGGCCAGCAGCTCGATGCGGGCGATGTCCATGAAGCTGACGTAGCGGCCGGCGTTGAGGTGAAAGTTGAGATCGCAGTCCCACGGCATGGCCGTGAAGCGCACCGTCGACGACTCCAGCGGACCGACGCGCGAGCGGAGGCGCGCGCCGAGGACGGTGAGGAGGAAGCGGAAAAGCAGCAGCATGCGGGCGTCAGAGTCTCACAGTCTCACAGGCTCACACTCTCATAGATTGCCGGTGGGGCGGCCTTCCTGTGAGGCTGTGCGACTGTGAGACTATGAGCCTCGAATGCACGACGACCCGCCGCCGCGCGAGCTCCCGGAACGCACCGGGAAACACTACTGCGTAAAGTGCCTCGCGCAGGTGCCGGCGGATGAGTACTTTCGCAACGACCACATCTGCGACGCGTGCGCGGCGACCGACGACTATCCGCTGGCGTCGACGCCGAATGCGCCGGAGTCGAAGAAGAAAAAATGACGGGGCGCGTCGCCGTCATCCACGACTGGCTCACCGGCATGCGCGGCGGCGAGGCGGTCCTCGAAGGCATCCTCGACACGCTCCCCGGCGCCGAGATCTTCACCCTCTTCCACTTTCCCGGCTCCGTCTCGCCGAGGATCGAGGCGCGCACCATCCACACGTCATCGCTGCAGCGCTACGCGGCGCGCGTCAGCGACTACCGCCAGCTATTGCCGCTCTATCCGCGCGCCGCACGCGAGTGGGACCTGAGCGCGTACGACCTGATCGTCTCGTCGAGCCACTGCGTGGCCAAGGGCGTCGCCGCGAAGGGGAAGCCGCACCTCTCGTATTGCCACACGCCGATGCGCTACATCTGGGACCGCTTCGACGATTACTTCCCGCGCTCCAAGCCGCTGCGCCGCGCCGCGGCAATGTCGGTCGCGCCGTGGCTGCGGCGGTGGGATGTGCGGACGGCGTCCGAGGTTACGGAGTTTGTGGCCAACTCGGCGTTCGTGCGGGACCGCATCCGGCGCTTCTATGACCGCGACGCGGACGTCATCCATCCATACGTCGACGACGCGTTTCTCGAGGCGCCGCTGAGCGATGAGCGCGACGACTATCACATCATTGTCTCCGCGCTCGTGCCCTACAAACGAATCGAGCTGGCCATTGAGGCGATGGCCGGCCGGCGGCTGGTCATCATCGGCGGCGGGCCGCTCCTGGAGCGGCTCCGCGCCACCAGCGGCCCCAACGTCGAGCTGATGGGCTCCGTATCGAGGGATAGAATCATCGAGCGGCTGGCGCGTGCGCGGAGCCTCATCCTTCCCGGCGTGGAGGATTTCGGGATCACGCCGCTGGAGGCCATGGCCCTCGGCACGCCGGTGGTCGCGCTCGGCGAAGGGGGCGTGCTCGACTCCGTGGTGGATGGGATGACAGGAATTTTCTTCGACGCCCCGGCGGTACAGTCGCTGGTCCGCGCACTCGACGCCGTCGAGTCGCGCCCGTGGGACCGTGCCGCGCTGCGGGCGCACGCGGCGAAGTTCTCGCGGGCCATGTTTCTGGAGAGGTTCCGGGCGAAGGTGGAGTCGACGAGTCGTCGAGTCTTCGAGTCGTCGAGCGGCTCCTCGACGACTGGACGACTGGACGACTCGACGACTGGAAAATGATCGAGAGAAAGCACAGGACGCTCGCGTCGGTCTACCTGGTCAACGACGCCCTGGCGTCGAACCTGGCCATGCTCTGCGCGTGGTTCCTCCGCTTCCAGTTCGAAGTCATCCCCGTCACCAAGGGACCGCAGGAGTTCTCGACCTACGTCAAGCTCCTGCCGATCGTCACGCTCGTCTTCCCGCTCGCGTTCGCCGTGCAGGGGCTGTATCGCATCCGCCCCACGCGCAGCAAAGCGGAGGAGTGGATCTCGGTCGCCGTGGCCTCCGTCGTGGCCACGATCATCTTCTCCGGCGTGCTGCTGTGGGTGCGCATTGGCTCCGAGGATGGGTACTACTCGCGGGCCACGCTGGCCATCTTCCTCGTCTGCGCCATCGCGTTCGTGATGCTCGGACGCACCATCGTCCGCTACGTCGTCGAGGGACGCCACCGGGCCGGCAAGGACCTCGACCGCGTCCTGATCGCCGGCAACGGCGAGCTAGCCCGCGCCGTCCTCGATCGCATGAACGCGCACCGCGACCGCCTCGGCTTCCGCATCGTCGGCTATCTCCGCAACGGCGACGCCGCCGAGCTCCCGGACTTGGCCTGCCTCGGCACGATCGCAGATGCCGAGGAGGTCGTGAAGGCGCACAAGATCGACCACGTCTTCGTGGCCCTGCCGCACGCGTCGTCGACGGCCATGATGGCGCTGCTCGACCGGCTGACGCGCAACCTCGTGGCCATCCACGTCGTCCCCGACCTGCTGCAGTTCATGGTCCTGCGCTCGCGCGTCGAAGACCTCGACGGCCTGCCGACCATCAACCTCTCCGAGACGCCGCTGGAAGGGTGGAGCCGCTTCGTCAAGCGCGGCTTCGACCTCGTCGTGGCCATGGCCGCCCTGCTGCTTCTCTCGCCGCTGATGCTGCTCGTGGCGCTGGCGATCTGGATCGAGGACGGCTTCCCGATCTTCTATCGCCAGATCCGCATGGGCCTCGACGGCAAGCCGTTCGAGATGGTGAAGTTCCGCTCCATGCGCGTCGGCGCGGAGAACGAGACCGGCGCGGTCTGGGCGGCGAAGGATGACCCGCGCCGCACGCGCATCGGTCGCTTCATCCGGGCCTGGTCGCTCGACGAGCTGCCGCAGCTCTGGAACGTCCTCGTCGGCGACATGAGCGTGATCGGTCCGCGTCCCGAGCGTCCCGAGTTCGTGGAACAGTTCCGCGCCGAGTTCCCGCACTACATGCTCCGCCACAAGGTCCGCGCCGGGATGACGGGGTGGGCGCAGGTGCACGGCTGGCGCGGCAATACGTCGATCCGCATGCGCATCGAGCACGACCTCTATTACATCGAGAACTGGTCGCTCCTCCTCGACCTCAAGATTTTGTTTCTGACCGTTGTTCACGGTTTGCGTCACGAGAACGCCTATTAGGCATGCTCGCCGCCATTCTCTTCTCCGTCCTAACCTCCGCCATCCGGATCGCCCCGCCCACCGAGCCGGGCGACCGCCTCGTCATCAGCGGCACGATGTTCCTCGCCGACGGACGCACGCCGGCGCGGAACGTGGTCCTCTTCGCGTACCACACGAACGCCAAGGGCGTGTACGTGCCGCGCGGCGACACGCCGTACGGCCTCAGCGGCCGCCTGAAGACGGACGCGAACGGCCGCTACCGCATCGAGACCATCCGCCCCGGCGGCTACCCCGGCCGCCGCGACCCGGCCCACATCCACCTCGTCCTCGAGGACCCCAAGGCCCACATCGACGAGATCGTCTTCGACGACGACCCCCGCACGGACTCGGTCCGCGGCCGCAAAGGCTACGCGGTGGTCAAGGTCGTCAAGCGCAACGGCACCTGGACCGGCACCCACAACATCGTGCTGCCTCGGTAGTAACAGGGAACGACGTGGGGCCTCCGGCGGGCCGGTGCGACCGGCAGCGCTGATTGTGCCCATGCCGTCGCGCAAACACGTGTTTCGTCGACAGGTGTGCATCCTGGCTAGGCCAATCAGCGCTGCCGGTCGCACCGGCCCGCCGGAGGCCTCCCGTCGTCTCCCTGTCGCACCACGGCACGGTGCGTATAATCCGCGCCGACCATGGCGAAGCAATCCGAATCCCTCTTTCAACGTGCTCAGGAAGTCATCCCCGGCGGCGTTAACTCTCCGGTTCGTGCGTTCCGCGGTGTCGGCGGCGCGCCCCTCTTCATCGAGATGGGCCAGGGCGGTCGCATCTTCGACGCCGACAACCTCCAGTACATCGACTGCGTCGGCTCCTGGGGGCCGATGATCCTCGGACACGGCCACCGTTACGTCGTCGAAGCCGTCAAGAAAGCCGCCACGCGCGGCTTCTCCTTCGGCGCCCCCACCGCGGGCGAGATCGAGCTCGCCGAGATGATCATCCAGGCCGTCCCGTCCATGGAGATGGTGCGGCTCGTCAACTCCGGCACCGAAGCCACCATGAGCGCGTTGCGGCTCGCTCGTGCGGCGACGGGGCGATGGAAAGTCCTCAAATTCGACGGCGGCTATCACGGCCACGTCGATTCCCTGCTCGTCAAAGCCGGATCCGGCGGTGCCACCTTCAACGTCCCCGACTCCGCCGGCATCCCGCCCGAAGTGGCGGCGCTGACGCTGATCGCACGCTACAACGACCTCGAAGACGTGCGCCGCCAGATGACCGACGAAGTGGCGGCCATCATCGTCGAGCCGGTGGCGGGCAACATGGGCTGCATCCCGCCGCAGCCCGGCTTCCTGCAGGGCCTGCGCGAGATCTGCGACGAGCACGGCGCGCTGCTCATCCTCGACGAGGTGATGACCGGCTTCCGGGTCGCCTACGGCGGCGCGCAGGCCCGCTACGACGTCCGCCCCGACATCACCACCCTCGGCAAGATCATCGGCGGCGGCATGCCCATCGGCGCCTACGGCGCCCCGCGCAAGATCATGGAGCTCGTGTCGCCCCTCGGCCCGATGTACCAGGCCGGGACGCTCTCCGGAAACCCCGTCGCCGTCGCCGCAGGCCGCGCCACGCTGAGCGTCCTCCGCAACTCCTCCATCTACGACGACCTCGAAGAGCGCAGCGGCGAATTCGAGAACGGCGTCCGCGCCGCCGCGGACAAGCACAACGTGCCGATCACGTTCAATCGGGTGGGGTCGATGTGGACTCTCTTCTTTGCCGATGGGCCGGTCGTGGATTTCGAATCGGCCAACCGTTCGAACCGGGAGAAGTTTGCGCGGTTCTTTCACCTCATGCTGGCCGAAGGCGTGTATCTCCCACCGTCGCAGCTCGAGGCCGCGTTCTTCTCTGCCGCGCACGCGAAGAAGGATGTCGCGCAGATGGTGGAGCGGGTGGATCGGGTGCTGAAGAAGATCGCCTGGGAGTACTCGGCGTAATGTGGAAAACGTAGGGCGTGGCTTTAGCCCGCCTCCCCGGGGGGCGGCGGGCTGAAGCCACGCCCTACGTTTGCACGAGCACTTCGAGGAACAAGCGCGCCGCGAGCTTCGCGGTCATCCCGGAAACATCCCAGGGCGGCGATAGCTCTGACAAATCGCAGCCGATGAGCAGTGGTGACGCGGCGATCGCCCGCACGATCGCGATCATTTCCCGCGACGACAGCGTCCCCGGCGCCGCCGAGGATCCGGGCAACTCCGCGGCATCAATATCAATGGAGAGAAAGATCGCATCGCTCGACGCTTCCAACCGCGTACAGACATCCGCTGCAATCGCAGCCGCGGGCGTCGCATCAAACGCATCCACCGGCACCGTCGTAATCCCCCGCTCCCGCACCCACCCGTCGTAATACCCCGAGTTCGCGAACTCCCTCGTCCCGAGGATGAACGTCCGCGCCCCGTCGCAGATTGGCGTCTCCAGGGCGCGGCGGTAGGGGGTGCCGCTGGAGAGGGAGTCTTCGTCGTCGTACTCGCGGACGTCGTAGTGCGAGTCGATGACCACCAAGCCGAGGCGGAGGTCGGGGCGGGCGTCGGCGAGGCCGCGGAGGAGGGCGCCGGTGAGGCCGTTGTCGCCGCCGACGAAGAACGGAGTAGCGCCGGCGGCGAAGATGTCGTGCGAGGCGGACTGCACGCGCTCGTGGGCGATGCGGATCGAGTCCGGAGGCAGGTCGAGATCGCCGAGGTCGAGGACCTGGCGGCCCGCGAGCTCGACGCCGTGGCCGAACGTCGTCAGCGACGGGAGCGCCTCGCGAAAGGCCTGCGGGCCGTGCTTGGCGCCGCCGCGCGTCGGGATCGACGCGTCGAACGGCAGCCCGAGGAGCACGCGATCGCCGCGCGTGTATGTCGTGGCGGGGACGAGCAGCGTCGACGCGCGCGGATCGCGCGGGTCGCCCGGGTCGCGATGCCGCCGGACCGCCATCAGGCCTCGTTGCGCAGTTTCACGAGGATCTCCTCCTCGGCCGCCAGATGCAGCTCGCGCGTCCGCGTCCACGCCGCGTCGGCGCGCTCCAGCGGCGAGCCTTTGCGCGAAACGTCCGAGAGTCCCGCCAGGTTGATGCACACGTTCTGATACGCGCCCGCCGCCGCGGCGCGAGCCATCTGCGTGCCGACGCCGGCGTCGGAGAGCGACGCCTGCAGGCCGATCTTCGCCACGGCTCGATTCAGCTCCACCAGCTCCGGACAGACCTCCAGCACGCCCAGCGGCACCATCGCCGCGCCGACCGTCGCATCGGCCATCGCCGTCTCGCGAATGGCCTCCTCCTCGGGTGTCGACTTCGGCATGCGCATCGCCGCCAGGAACTGGTCGAAGGCCGCCGTGTCGGCGTCGACGGCCCACAGCAACTGATCCTTCAGCTCCTGCGCACGGACGGCGATGCGGTCGAGCTCCGCCTGCTTCGTCTCGAAGCCCTTCTTCGTGTGCGATAGCACGGCCACCATCGAGGCCAGTCCCGCCGCCGCCGCCGCGGCCAGCGCGGAGACCGAGCCGCCGCCCGGCGCAGGCGACTCGTCGGACAACTCGTCGACGAACTGCCGCAGCGTCAGTCCGGCCAGGCGTGGCTGCGTGTTCGCGGCGAGGCGGTACTCGATCACGCGCTCCCGCGGATCGAACGGCTTCACCTCGTTGAGACCGAGCGTGCGGATGGCGATGTGGATCAGCGACGACTCCGGGAAACCGGTCGGCCGGCCCATCTTGGCGAGGTAGTGGCGGCCGGCGTCGAGCAGCACTTGCCGCGGCACGAGGCCGACAATCTCCGAGCCGGTGACGCGCAGGCCGCGCTCGCGCGCCCGCTCCTCGCACGCGTCGAAGGCGACGTGCAGCGGCGTCGTGTCGAGGTCGGTGAGGTTGATGGAGATCTGCGCGCAGCCGAACTCCGGGATCACCCAGCCCACCGCCTTCACCGATTTCAGCAGGCCCGGCTCCCAGACCGGCTCCCCGTGCTCGTCGAGAATCGGGTTGTCGCTGCTGTCGCGCTTCATGCGCCCGCGCTCGCGTACGTCGAAGGCGACGCGGTTGGCCAGCCGCTTGTCGAGCGTGTTGATGTTGACGTTGTAGGCGACGAGGAACTTGCGCGCGCCGATGACGATCGCGCCTGTCCGCGCCACGAACTCGGCCGGCCCGAAGTCCGGCCTCCACTTCGGGTCGACGACCTTCTTGGCCGCCCCCTCGTACTCCCCCTCGCGGATGTCGGCCAGGTTGCGCCGCTCGGGCGACGTAGCCGCGGACTCGTACAGATAGACGGGCACGTTCAGCTCGCGGCCGACGCGCTCTCCGAGCCTGCGCGCCAGCTCCGCGCACTCTTCCATGGTCACGTTGGCGACGGGGATGAACGGCACGACGTCGACCGCGCCGATGCGCGGATGCGCGCCGCGGTGCGTCGACATGTCGATCAGCTCGACGCCCTTCTTGACGAGGCGAAACGCCGCCTCGAGCACGGCGTCGGGCGCGCCGACGAAGGTGATGACGGTGCGGTTGGTGTCCCAGCCGGGATCGACGTTCAGCAGCGTGACTTCGGAGACGGACGCCGCGGCCGCGGCCACGGCGTCATAGACGTCCTTCCGCCGCCCTTCGGAGATGTTGGGGACGCATTCGACGATCTGCATGCGTCGCGAATGCTATCGCGTTCGTGCAACAGGGAACGACGGGAGGCCTCCGGCGGGCCGGTGCGACCGGCGGCGCTGGTTGGCCTAGCCTGAACTGACGCTTCTCGCGTTGAACGCGTTCTGCGCGAAGACTGGGGCACTAAGCGCCGCCGGTCGCACCGGCCCGCCGGAGGCCTCCCGTCGTTCCCTGTTGCACGGCCGCGATCACTCAGTCTCGCGTTCGCGGACCGAGAGCCAACTGCCGAACCAGCCGGCGAACATGCCGCCGGCGACCAGGGCGGCCAGCTTCTGCCAGGGGAGAAAGCCGAGGAAGAGAAAGCTCCAGAGGATCGAATTCGACGGCGCGAGCGAGCGGCGGGCCGCCTCGTACAGAGCGAAGAGCAGCGCGATGGCGAGCAGGCCGCCGATCGTCCCTTGGAGCAGCCCCTCGATCAGGAACGGGCCGCGGATGATGCGCTCCGTCGCGCCGACCAGGCGCATGATCTCGATCTCCTCGCGATACAGCATCATCGTCAGGCGGATCACATTCGCGATCGTAAACGCCGCGGCGATGCCGAGGATCCCGCCGGCCACCAGACCGATGATATTGATGATGTTCACCAGGCGGCGGAGGCGCGTCAGCCACTCCCAGTCGTACTGCACCTGATCCACGCCGGCCATGGCCCGCAGCATCGTGATGTTGTTCACCAGGCCGCGCGACTGCGCCAGGCGCGGGTCGATCTCCACCTCGTACGACGGCGGGAACGGATTCTCGTCGAGCTGTCCCACCACCTCGCTGAGGTTCGCGAAATAGCTCTTGAAGCGCGCCAGCGCCTCCTCGCGCGAGACGAGCTTCCGCCGCGCCAGCTCCGGACGCGCCGCGAGAAACGCGTCCACCGCCCGCACCTGCTGCGGCGTCACGTTCGTGTCGAGATAGATCACGATGCGCGACTTTCCCTGCCACTGCGCCGCGGCGCGGCCGAGGTTCTCCGCAACCAGCAGAAAGGAACCGACGATCAGCAGCGAGATGGCGATCATGGCCACCGCCACGAACGACGTCCGCTTCGACACCCAGATCCGCCGCACCGCCTCGCGCACGAAGTAGGAGAACGTATTGGACGGGACCTCGGGCTCTTTGCGCGCGGAGATGAAGTCGCGGGGCATTGCGGACTAACCGCCCCCGATCCCGAACAGCCCCTCGCGGGCCACGCGGTGCTCCACGACGCGGGCCTTCTCGTCGCCGATGCGGCCGTGCTCGAGGGTGATCGTGCGGCGGCCGCTGGTGCGGATCAGGTCGCGGTCGTGGCTGGCCAGGAGGACGGTCGAGCCGCGGAGGTTGGCCTCGGCGAAGATCTGGATGATCTCCTGCGAGAGCTCGGGATCGAGGTTACCCGTGGGCTCGTCGGCGATGAGGACGAGCGGGTCGTTGATCAGGGCCCGGGCGATGGCCACGCGCTGCTGCTCGCCGCCGGAGAGGTGCGGCGGGTAGGCGTTCAGCTTGTGGTGCAGGTTGACGATGCGCAGGGCCTGGTAGGCCTTCTTCTTGTGCTCTTTCGGCGGGACGTTCAGCACCGTCAGGATGAACGACAGGTTCTCGAACACCGTCATCCGGTCAATGAGCTTGAAGTCCTGGAAGACCATGCCGATCTCGCGGCGGAAGTAGGGGAGCTGGGAGCGCTTCATGGCGTTCAGGTTCCGCCCGTTGACGATGACCTGTCCCTCAGTCGGCGCAATCTGCCGGAGGATGAGCTTCAGCATCGTCGACTTGCCGGCGCCGCTGGCCCCGGTCAGGAAGACGAACTCCCCTTTGTCGATGTGAAACGTCACGTCATGCAGCGCCGTCGAGTAGCGGTCGAAGCGCTTGGTCACGTGGTAGAAATGAATCATGGGCGTCCGGAGGCATGATACGGCATGCCCTGGCAGTTTATCCCGCGCGCAGACGCGGGGATCTCTGGCGCACCCTGCATACTCATGTTCATGGCGTGGTCGTCCAGAGGGCACCGGAGATCCGGCGTCTGCGTGCCGATGTCGTCGCCACAGATCCCCGCCATTTGTCAACGGAGAATCCATAAACGCTTCGCGGGACGCGGTCAGCGCCCGAGGAGGACGAGCAGCGCGTCGCCGAGGTTGTTCTGGCCGAGGGCCGCGTCCCAGATCTGCGCGTCTTGCGGCGGCAGCGGTTGATCGACCTCGGGGCTCGACAGCACCTCGGCCAGCGGCTGCGAGGTTCCCTGGCGCAGGAGGTTCAGGTTGTGGGCGATGGCATCGCGCTGGGGACCCGCGGCTGCCGTCGCGCTCGAGGCACTGCCTCTCCGTGCGTTGACAGCGGCGCGCACGATCTCGATGCGCTTGCCTGCATCCGGATCGACGGCGAACGGCAATTGCGTCGACGCCCGCTCGACTTCGTTCCACGCCAGGTCGTACTCGCCGAGCCGAACCAGCACCTCGGCGAGCTCGATCGACGAATCGGCCACCTGTCTCGCGCCGCCGTCCTCCACCGCCGCCGAGATGGCGTTGCGCCACAGCTCGATCACCTCGTCCCGATCTTCGCCGGTCTGCCAGGCCAGCGTGGCGGCGTGGCGATAGACCTGCGCCTGCAGTCCGCGATGCTCGGAGGCCATCGCGAGCTCGATGGCGCGCGCGAGTGCCGCACGCGCATCGGCGAACCGTTCCTGCGCGCGATGAACGACGGAGAGGTTCATGAGCGCAGCGGCCGTGTTGCGCTGCCATTCCGCGAGCGTATCCGCCGGTGTCTCCGGGGAGAGGAAGGTCTTCACCGCCTCCCAGAAAGAGAGCTCCATGCGCGTCCATCGTTCCGCGCCGGCGACGTCGCCTTCGGCCATTCGTCCGGACGCGATCGTGCGAAACACGCCCGCCGCTGTTCTCGGGACGCGACTCCCCCAGCGCTCCGCCTCCTCGGCCAGCGCGTTGCGAACGGCCGCCGCGGCCTCGCGCCGACCGAGCCTGCTCAACAAGTCGGCGCAGAACGCCGCGCTGGAGAAGGGGCCGACGTACGGTTCCTCGAGAACCGGCGGATGCGGAGCGCCGCGCGCTCCTCGGCCTCGCGCTGCGCCGCTCTGTCGACCCCAGCCGGCACGTCGGGCACGTCGGGTCCGAGAGTGCGGAAGAATCCGGGGAGGGCCCCGGTGACGATCGCGCCCCGGCCGCCGGCACCATCGCTCAGCGCGACGACTTGACTCGCCGGCTTGCTGCCGGGCCGCGTCACCCACGTGAAGCCGGGCGAATCGGCGTCGATGGCGGCGAGCCCCAGATAGTCGTCGCCGAACCGGAGATCGCCGCCGGAGTATCCGAGGACCAGCACGTGATGGGTGCGATAGAGCTGCGCCAGCCGTTTCCGCAACGCGGGCGGCAGGCCGCGCCGCTTCTGGCTGACGGTGTCGACGAGCGTGTCCGCCGCCGTGACCGATCCGTGGATTTTGTACAGCGTGGTCCGGCCGTCGTCCGACGGCTCTTCGGCCGTCACGACCTGCAGCGGGACGCCGGCCTCGCGGAATGCCCGCTCGATCAGCGTATCGAAGTTGGTCGTAACGATGGCCCGCAACACGCCGCCCTTCGCGAGCGCCGCGAGAGCCTGATGGTTCGCATTCGTGTCCTCCGAGTCGAGCACGTCCAGCACCGTGAAATATCCCTCAGACGCGAATGAGCGCACCACGAGGTCGGAGAACGCCTCGACAGGGATCTGCTCGATCGCGAGCCCCTGCAGGGCGGTGCGGGCGGCGTCGTCCAGCGACGGCAGTCCGCGCAACACGCAGGCCTTGGCTTCTTCCAGAATGGCCCGATTGAAGCCGAACCAGTCCGGCAGAAAGGACGGCCCCAGCCTCGAAATCCCGGCCCCTGCCAGCACGAGCAATCGGTTGCCAGCCACCGCCTCCGCGAGCGTCATACGACCTCCTTCACGGCCATGGGAAACGCTCCCGCGATTATCCTGCGCTCCCATGACCTCCGTCTCCCGCGGAGCTCGACGAATTCTCGTGTCGAACTGACGCGGCAGGAGGTGAGCGCTTACGCAGATGGCTCTGCCGCGGCAGCGTAAAGCTCGCGAACATCGAGCTGTGTGCCGATCGAAAGTTCCGCGATTCCACCCTCGGGAACGACAGTCGTTCGCCAACCGTCTTCTAAACGCGACCTGACCTGAGGGGTAGGTGACCCTTTCGTGACTACGACCACCCCGACGCTCAGGTCCATCCACCCCGCCCATCCCGTCGGAGCACCCGCGGCTGACATCAGTCCACGTCATCGATGACGTGCTCCGACGTCACGGTCGATGTCTCGCACATCGACGATAGCAACAGGCGACGTCACGATTGACGTGCATGGATACCAATCGCGAGGTCGCCGTTACCAAAATTGATGTGCGGAAGATCGAAGTTGAGGTCTGCGAACGTCATCGTCGATATCGGGGATATCGACGATGACGTCCGGGGACGCCGTCGATGACGTCGCAGTGGCCTCGTTTGACGCACTCCATGTCATCGATGACGTGCTCCGACGTTACGTTCGATGTCGCGCACATCAACGATGGCAACAGGCGACGTCACGATTGATATGCGTGGATATCAATCGCGAGCTCACCGCTGCCAAAATTGATGTGCGGCACATCGAAACTGAAGGCCCCTGACGCTTCGATCGATGTCGGCGACATCGACGATGACATCCCCCGACCCCACCCATGACGTCGAAGTGTCCTCGATTGACGTCACTCCATGTCATCGATGACGTGCTCCCACGTCACGTTCGATGTCACGCACATCGACGATAGCAACAGACGACGTCACGATTGATATGCATGGATATCAATCGCCAGGCTCACCGGCCCCGGGCGCACTCTTCTCGCGCCAGCTCTCTCGAGCCGGCGTTTTGTGTTTTCAGCTGATCTGGACAGCGGCCGAGCCCCAGTCGGAGGCGTAGCCGATGTACCGGTACCGGAGCGTGCAGCGTTCGGTCATCTCGCGGAATGCGCGGTACTCGTGCAGGTCCCAGTCCTCGTAGCCGAAGAACTCGTCGAAGACGAGAATCGATCCGGGGACGAGGCGAGACTGCAGATGGTCGAGCACCGTTTTCGCGGAGCTATAGAGGTCGCAGTCGATATGTGCGAACTGCACGGCGACCCCGGGATGAGCGGCCACAAAATAGGGCACGGTCTCGGAGAACAGTCCCTTGTAAAGAACCGCATTCGGCGCCGCGATCGGCGGCGACACTCCGTCGAGCGAGAAACGCCCTCGCTTGCGGGAGTCGTCCCAGTCTTCCGGCAGGCCCTCGAACGAGTCGAAGCCGTGAACCAGGCCGTTCACGCGCCCGGCGATTCGCTCCAGCGACGCACCCTTGTGGACGCCAAACTCCAGCACCAGCCCCTCTCCCTTCCGGCGCGCGAGCGCAAAGTCCAGCAGCGCTTCACGGCGGACCAGATCGGGGGCGTTCCCCATCTCGTCCGGCGCGTAGGGAACCGCGCTTTCCTCAGGCATACCTGCACGAGCCGAATCGCGTCGCTGTGTCATCAGGCCGTCATCATAGACAGGTCCCGCGCCTCAGGATGGGGCCTGTGAAGTTGGGGGTCACACCTTCGATCTTTCCTGCGGACCAAAGTAATGACGACCAAGGTTGGGAACATGTAGCGGCGGAGAAATACGAGCGGTAGAACTTCGCCGCCTGAACTCCTCGGAACGGAAGATGTCGCTACAGCGTGTAGCGCCACAGGGGATGAGAAGAACGAAGGTCTGACCCCACCACGACCGCTCCTGGTGCCTTCCCTGCGCATCGGAGAGGTCGTCGCCATCGGAATCGTGCTCTTGAGCCCGGCGGCGACGAGGGCACGCCGCTACCGAGCCGTCCCAGCACACCCGGCGGGAGAGGCCGCTTACGGTAGCGGTTCGTACTCACGAATTCGGTTGATCGACACGATCCACAGCCGTCCAACCACACTCCTCGTCTCCGCCAGATCCGCGACTCTCGTCAATGCATTCAGAATCATCGGCAGCGTCACCGGTTCCGGAAGCCGCAGCACAATGATTCCGCGATAGCGAGCCGGTGAAAAACGAATGACATCGGCGAAGTCTTTGTCGAACGAAACCACCGCCCGGTCTTCGACGCGGCAGATCTCAATCAGAGTCTCATCCGTGACGGACGATAGCTCCTGCGCGTCGACAGTCGCCACATCCCAACCGCGTCCGCGCAGCAGAACCTCTCCACGGACGCCGAAGTTCTCGTCGGGCTTCACGCGCACAGCTCACCCCACCTGAACGGTGCGCTCGCGCGTCATCTCGGACGCGTACGCGAGGCACGCGCGAATGTCTTCGATCGTGAGCTGCGGATACTCCGCGAGTATGTCTTCCACGCTCATGCCCGACGCGAGGAAGTCGACGATGAGTGAGACCCAGATGCGATGTCCGCGGATGCATGGTTTGCCGCCACAGATCGCAGGATCAATCGAGATCCGTTGAATCAGCTCCTCGTGAGTCATTGTCGGAAAGTGTACGCCGAAACCTTCGTCCCATCGCAAAGCGCTCCGGCCTGTCACGCCGGAGGTCGGGGACGCGGGCCTCGCGAGCGCTTAAGACGACATCTCCGTAGTGTCCGTTGTTGTCATGATGGAAGCTGGGAAGGCGATGGAAGCTGGGGGTCACACCTTCGATCTTTCCCGCGGACCAAAAGTGATGACGACCAAGGTTGGGAACATGTAGCGGCGGAGAAATACGAGCGGTAGAACTTCGCCGCCTGAACTCCTCGGAACGGAAGATTCGCTACAGCGTGTAGCGCCACAGGGGATGAGAAGAACGAAGGTGTGACCCCACCCACGGCCGCTCTCGGTGACTGGGACGGAGCGGGCGTGCACACCGCGCTGAATGCATCCTTCGCGGTTCGGGCGCCTTCCGCATCCCGGTCGACGAGGGCGTCACGGCCCCTCCTATACTCCCGCCGCGATGAGACCCCTTCGTGATCTTGGGATTCTGGCCCTGGGAGCTCTCCCGTCCCTTCTGCTCTGTGTCGCATGGATGAAGCAGGCCGGCTACCGCCACTTGTGTACATGCAGAACGTCGCCGCCGCCATCGGGGGAGCGGCGCTTGCGACCTTCGCTCTGCGGCGTCGCGCAACGCCGAAGACCCGTGTGGTCGTCACCGGCGTCGCCGTCCTGCTGCTGCTCGCCACGTTGATCGCCGAAGGTGTGCAGGGCGTTCATCGCTCTCGTTCGCGCAGTTGAGCGGCGTGAGCTTCCAGGACACCCGCCTGATCGACGCAACGATCATCCGAACCACCATGAGCGATACCGACTTTTCCAATGCCACGCTGCCGGGCGTGTCGTTCACAGGATCGACCCTGCAAGGCGTGACGTTTCGCGGCTCCTCTCTCGAAAACGCCTCGTTCCGCGACGCGAAGTTCGAGGTCTCCCCCGGCTCGAGCAAGGGGGTCGACCTCGCTTGCACGCAGCTCGGCGCGCCGACTTTACCAACCTGAAGGCGAACGTCGTCACCTTGCTCGCGGCGGTCATGCCTCCCCCACGCGACTGTCTGAAGGAAAGCGACGGCTCGTACTTTTGCGGCACGGAGCCGCACGGGCATCAACCTTACGGTCCGACCATCCCGCCGGTCCTGCAGCGGGAAGCCATCTGCCCCACCGGGCAGCGCACGACCTGCAGCGGGGTGCTGTGGTTCCTGCCCGGATACAAGACCAACGCCTGCAACCGCGACGGAAAAGAGGAAATCGTCTGGACGCGACCGCGAGCCTGCCCACCCCCCGCGGTAATCTCGCGCCACAGGGCGGCGGGGCCGCCACACGAACTCCAACAATCAAGGCGAGTCGTCGTGATGCGTCCTTCCTTCATGCTCCGCAGTTATCGTCGTGCGACGGGACGTCACGGCGTAACCGTCAGCAGGACCGCATCGCCGGAGCTCCGCTTGCGTAAAAATACGGCGTAGCGGCCGTCGGGCGAGACGGCGATGTGTTGGGCGAACCCTTCGGACGATTTGGAGACGATCTCGATCGCGCCGTCGGCGAGCCGGCAAGCCTCGACCGCTCTCTCGGCCTCTCTTTCGGTGACGTAGACGATTCTCGAGTCGCCGGCGGTCCAGGCGATGCCGCCGCTGCTGTCGATCGAACGCGGCACCGTGACCACTTTTCCGACCGCGCCGGAAGCGATATCGATGAAGTGCAGCCGCGAAGATTTTCCGAGCGTGACGGCGGCCACGGTTTTGCGGTCAGGTGACAGCACAAACATCCTTACATCATCGATCGCGAAGCACGTCTCCAGGCCCCCCTCGCGGCTGATTTTGCAGAGCGGCCGGATGCCGTCCGAGGCGCGACGGAAGAGGATCGTGTGCGGAGTTGCGAAGGACACGTCTCCGACCGACGCACGCGTCAGCCGTCGCGCTTTTCCGCCCGGCTCGAGGGGCGTCACGTACAGTCCCCCCTCGGGACCGGAGGCGGCGATCGCCACCCACTGCGAGTCCGGCGAGATCGCGTGACCCCGAATCGGCAACTGCGCGAGCCTGACCGGGTCCCAGCGGTCGGCGAGTGACGTCCAGAGGCCTGACTCGCCAGCCACACCCATGGAGAACACGAGGCGTTGGCCATCCGGCGTCATCACGGGCTGGCCGAACGACCCAGTCGGCGACAACCGGCGTACCTGCCGCGAGTGAAGGTGGTACTCCTCAAGCCATGTGCCGGTGCCGTCCTTAGCGGCATACAGTAGGTGCTCGGGTCCGGTCCACGAGAACGGTCCGCGCATGTTCCTTTGGTCGATCTCCCATGCCCCCCATCGCGATCCGAGAGTTGCCAGGTGGGGGAGCGTGTGTGACTCCGTGCGCACGGCGGAGAACGTGTCGGGCAACGGTGTGGTGCGAAGGTCGGTGTACCGTACCTCTTCCCGGAGCAGGGGACCGATCGGCTGCTCGTCCGGCCGCAGAATCCAGAATTCGCCGGCCCCTCCGGTGTAGGCGAGCACGTATCTCCCGCGCCTTTCCCAAGCGGCGTGGAAGATCGACGCACCGGGCCCGGGGAGGGGTACCTGCTTCCCGGTGGCGAGATCGTGCATCACCGCGGCCCACGCCTCGACGTACAGCAGCGATCTGCCGTCCGGATGCCACGAGGGATCGTGCAGCGCGGCGTGGGACGACGACGACCTCTCCACCGTTTGCGAGCCATCGTCGAGCCGGCGGACCACGAGATCGGTGTCGGAAGTCTCACCGCTGCGCGTCAGGAGCAGGCGTTCACCATCGGGGCTGAGGTCGATGCCGGAGAACTCTCCGCGGAACAGCATCACCGGAGCCTTGCTGCTGCTGCTGAATCGATGGACGCCCTCCCGGAAGTCGACCGAGCCGCTGAAGTAGCAGTTCGACGTGCCGCAGGCGAGCCACCCGCCGAACGTGTCGAACAGCTTCCGCGGCGGTGCGCCGTTCACGTCGGTCACGTGCACGCCTGCGGACTCATCGAAGGCCATCCGATTGACGAAAACCGTCTTGGCGTTCGGTGATACCGCTACCGCGATGACGTTGCCCACATCCGTGATCCGCCGTACCGACAACGTGCTCGCGCTGCCCGGTAGCGGCCCGGGCGATGCCTCCCGTGCTTTCAGGGTGTTGCGCAGCGAGGGGAGGAGGAAGGGGTACGCCAGCAATGCAACGAGGAGCAGCGCGGCGAGGGCTAGCCCGTACACCCACGGTTTCCGCGCCCGGGCCAGCTCTTCCCGGATCTTCTTCAGGAGAGTTTCGTTGTCCGCTTCTCCTGTCCAGCGCAGAGCCTGAAAGCTGCTCAGATCGCGCCGAAATCCGCCGAGCGGTCCCGAATCATGAACGTTGATCGGAATGATCGTCGGCTTTTTCCGCCCGGTTCTAGCCCATTGGTCGTACGCACGATGGACTTCGTCCTTGACCTCCTCGCTCTCGATACTCTTCTCGGAGAGCAGGACGACGAAGAGGTCGCAGCCGTCGATCCACTCCAGCAGTTTCGGCCGCCATTCGCCGGCCGTGAGCAGCCGGTCGCTGTAGACCCTGGTGGAGACTCCGCTCAGTTCCGTTTCCAGCAACGACAGCACAGCCTCGCTCTCGGCATGGTCGCGTTTGTACGAAACAAAAACCTTCATGGGACGTGGGACGAGTCTACATCCGCCGGATGACCGCCCTGTCCTGCCGGACGCCGGCGCGATCGCAACGCTGCGCCGACGGATGCCCGAGGCGATGGTGAACTTGAAGCTGTCCGGGCCGCGCAACCGAAACATGCGCGCTCCCCAAGGCGTGTCCGCGGGGCTGGGAATCGAGCGAGCCACCCGCGATCCTCAATCCGTTTCGCCGATTGGTTAGCCCTCCGGCCTGTCACGCCGGAGGTCGCGGGTTCGAGTCCCGTGTGTCCCACCTCGCTGCCTGATTCCTCATGCTGTTTAGCCGCACCGGGCATTTTCTTCCACGCGCTGTGGCTCTTTCGGCCGCGCGAACTCGATGATCTCGCGCACGAGGCGCTTGAGCCTACTCTGCGCCTGGGCCAGGCCGATCGCTTTCCCGATGATAGCTCCCGCAATCGCCGCCGCGAGAATCACGCCGGCGGCGAGCGTCCATGGTCCGCCGCGGACTGCGATCAACGCGATGGCAACGCCTGCCATGACGCCGATCACCAAGCCGCGCGAACCGGTGTCGCAGCCGCACGCGTATAAGTCGCGGTTGAGGTCGCGCTCCCACTCCTCGTAGCGGGGAGCTTCAGCCATCACTCCGGCGAGACGGACTTTGCCAAGACCGCGCGGCCGGAGGGACGGAACGACGGTCAACGCTTGAAGTTGCGATGAATGGTCGATGACATACTCGCGTCTTTTCATGGCTGCCTCTCTTCAGAAGTATGAAACGTGTTTCGACATTCGCACGAGCAGAGCCTGACCGTTGCTCATCTGCGGGTTGACGCGGTCCGGCGGCGTCGCGGAGACGGGACTGCAATCTGGCTGCGTCCCCATGAGATTGCGGTTGTCTTGGTCGACGCATTGGTGGCCGAGGTTGCAGTTGTGACCGCATTCGTGCCCGACGGTGCGCGGACTCGGATGCGGCAATTGCAGCGCACCGACGGTGGTGTTGTAGTCGGTGACCCACAACGCGCAGCCGAAGGCGTTCTCGATATCGCGCACGATGAAGCAGGTCAGCGGCGCGCCGTATCCGGTGAGGCGCCGCCATGCGCCGAAAAAGCAGTTGGCCGTGACCTTAGACTGGAACCCGCTGCCCGCGGCGCCCCAGTCGGAGCTCGCGTCGCACGAAATATCGAGCAGCGTGCCATCGGTGTTCGAGCCGTCGGTGGTGACCCACGACTGGTCGACCGTCTCCGCGCCGGCAAACCCGCTGGAGTACTTGAACGCGCGCAATGGCACGATGCGCACGTTCGCGTCGCGCTTGTAGACGTCGACCGCGGTCTGCAACAGCGAGACGGCCACCGCGGGCGTAGCCAGCGGGTCTCCGCGCTCGTCGCGGAGAATGACGGTGCAGACGCGGAGGAGCTTCTCGGGACGGACGCCGAGCAATCCCAGGAAAGCATCGAAGAGGGAGGCGAGAATCCCGATGACGCCCGTGACGACGTTGATGATCCAGCGGATGATCGAGCCGACGTACGGGATCATCTCCAGCAGCTCGATGATCGCCGCTACGGCCGAGAGCACCCATCCAATTACCGAGATCACGGTGACAAGGACCGCGTTCACGACGGTTGTCACGACGTCCCACGCGACACAGACGAGCGTCGTGATGACATTCCAGACGACGCAAACGACGTTCGATATCCACGTCCAGGCCACACAGACGACGTTCGAGATCCACACGAACGCCCGACAGCCCCACGAGCACGGCCACCACGTGCAGCAGGAGTTGTATCCCTGATCCGCGGTAGCCGAACACTGACTGTATCCCTGATCCGCGTATTGACCACATTCTTCGTGACGCTCTTCCGCCCACTGAAGACATCCAGGCATGACGCTTCCTCCTCTCATTGAGATAGTGACAAAAGAGGCAAAAGCGTTTCTGCCATTGTTGACGAGGGTCGGGCGGACGGTCGCACGATCGCTCCCTGCAGGACGAGAGTCGCGATGCAATTGCTCATCGGTTGGTCTGGCGACCGAAGCAAAGCGATGGCGTGCTGACCGATTGGTTACCGAACGTCATCCAGGCGGTCAAGCCATGATGCCCTGGGACCGAAGGCTGACGTCTACCGCGACGGCGGCTCCACGTCCTCCGGCGCCACCCCGGGCCTCGCCCACCAGTGACATCTGGACTCACTACTACGACTGCAATCTGAACCAGGTCGGTGAGAAGTTCCGCGGCTGCGGCTCTCTCGGCTACAATGAGGATCAGCTCAGCGGTAAGTACAAAGAGATCGAAGTGCTCCTGCGAATCCGGGGGCTGCAACATCTCGTGGTACGAGTGGAACCGTTCGAGTTGGGTCTCGCTGCCGGGTCCCCCGAGCCCGTCCTCTCCCTGATGCACCCGCGCGCGGCGGCCAGCCCAACGACGGTCGCCGCGCCCTCACAGCGTCCAGCGGTCGCCGCGCAGGCGATGCTCTCGCGATCTTCGAGCGCTGTTCCTCGCTGGTTAGCCCTCCGGCCTGTCACGCCGGAGGTCGCGGGTTCGAGCCCCGTCGGCCCGCCAATCTAAAGCACTCACCAGCCGCCACTTCGGCGGCGTTTTGCTTTGCGGCAGTGAGAATCGCGAAAACGCCCCGCGGCAAGACCGCACAAGGTGCTAATTTTTGAGAGCCGCAAAACACACTGAATAACAGGCCAAATCGCGCATGTTCCACGCGAACGAGGCCATTGTTCCACAGGCTAAAAAGCGATCGGAGCGCGGCGAAGGGAGCGCAAGCGAAGTGCGCGAGGGAGAACGGCGGCACGGGATGCTCACTCAGCCGCGCGGCGGGGCGGCGGCGGCGTGCGAGCGGCGGAGCCGCACTTCCGCCCGACGTGCGAGCGGCGCGAAGAGCGAACCAGCGATGAGCGCGAGCGGCAGCACGCGCCGGACGACGACGAGGCGCCCGCTCTCCCGTTGGGCGGTTGCCGACGTGGAAGTGTTCGCGGCGGACCTCGAGCCCGTTTGCGCGGTCCAGCCGTCTCCACGTCGCGTCGAGCGTGAACGTGAATCCATCCGCGGCTGTCTTTGCGGCCATGACTTCCTTCGAAGAGGAGTGCCGCCAGATACATAAAACTCTACTACCTTACATCGATCTCACCTGAATGATGGAAGCGAAGCTATACTGCGAAGCGGGTTCGATCACTCGAAAAAGAGGTGCGCATCGTGGCTGACGTGATCTCCGAAATCGTCTCCCTCTGGTCCGACATGAATCCGGTCGTCGGCTACACCGGCGGTCATCTGTCGAGCCTCACCACCCTCTTCACCGGCAGCGCGAACAACGTCGACGCCATGCACCAGCGGATCGTGGCCTTGCGCGGCGAGACAGGCGGGATCAGCGATCCCAGGCTCCGCGTCACCGCCGATGCGATCCTGACCTCGCTGCAGACGCAACTCGATCTGGCCCGCCCCAGCGGCGCCGGCCCCTCCGGCACGGGGATGGGAGGCGTCTACGCCGCGGCCGACGGCGTGTTCTACATCGTCCTGAAGAACGACTACGCCGCCGCGTGGGTCCCGCAGTACCTGCAGGCCGTCTTCGACCAGGTGGAGTTCGAAACGCAGAAGTGGTGGGGGCAGAACTTCACGATCGAAGTACGGCGCGAGTGCCTCGACACCGTCACGTACATGCTCGGCACGCTCACCTCACTATTGCAGGTGCGCCCCGACGTGCAGCCGCAGGTCAGCGCGATCCAGAGCGTGCTCGGCCAGTACAAGAGCCTCTTCTGGGTCGAAGGGCTCGACTCGAACGACTTCACCGTCTACTGGCCCGTCTTTCGGAGCTGGGACGCCGTCCAGCGCCCGGTGCCGGCCCGCGGCTATCCGGCCTGCCTCCGCAACTATTACCAGCTCACCGACACCGCGTCCGACATCGAGGTCACCGCCCAGGCGTGGCTCGATCTCGATCTCCCGGTGACGATCTCCATCGCCCAGCAGATCGCGGAGCTGCCGTTCGTCGGCTCGTTCACGTCGCTGCAGCAGGTGTGGGACGTGGTGACGAAGCAGTACTCCGTCGACTTCGGGCAGTGGATGACGCGTGTCGTCGACGCCTGCAACGCGTACGGCAAAGAGTACGTGATCTCGTACACGAAGGACGACCGCGTCGACTTTGCCGCCACGCCGGATTACCTCGTCAACCTCGTCACCGGCGGCGAGGACTTCGCCGTCAACTATCTCGATCCCGCCACCGCGTATTCGCAGCTCTATCTCACGACGGCGAAGACCACGTCGCTGCTGACGATGATCAACATCCTCGTGCACGAGGCCTCGCACGGCTTCAATTTCGTGCTGTCGGCCAAGCACGCCGGCTCGCCGGTGCTGAATCTCAACACGGCCCTCGAAGTGCCGATGACCGAGGGGATGGCGTTCTATCGCGAGTTCCAGTACTGGGCCGCCGCGCAGCAGTTGCTCTCGCTGCCGAGCCTCAATCCGGTGCAGTCGGCGTATCTCGCGCTCTACGGCGACGACCGGGCCGCGCAGGTCCAGGGCGTCTTGTGCGCGCAGTTGGAGACGTACATCTGGCGCGTCATCCGGTACATCCGCGCGCTCTGCGACGTGCGCGTCAACGGCGGGAAGATGGCGTACACGGACTTCATCACCTGGGCGGCGCAGGTCACCGGCCTTTCCGAGGAGACGCTGCACGGCGAGTGCTTCACGTTCATGACTTCGCCCGGCTATGCGCCGTGCTACGCCATCGGCGGCGCGTCGTACGCCACGCTGCAGACCCGCGGCATCCCCCGCGGCGTGACCCAGATCGACTTCAACACCTTCGCCTCGCGCCTCGGCTTCTACGCCTGGCCGGTGGCCGTGGCGCTGATGCAGGAGCACGTGAAGCCATGAAGGAAACGGTGCCCGGCCCGGTCAAGTCGCTGCCGCGCTACGGCGCGGTCAAGGAGCAGCAGTACGCCGGACCGATCCCCATCGCCGGCGGCGGCGCGAACCTCTTCTTCTGGTGTATCGAGTCGAAGAACGATCCCCGCCGCGACCCGCTGATCCTCTGGCTCAACGGCGGCCCCGGCTCGTCCAGCTTCCTCGGCCTGTTCATGGAGAACGGACCGTACCGCCTCAGGCGCAACGAAAAGAAGCGCGTCGAGCCGTACGACAACCCCTTCTCCTGGAACACGCGCGCCACGTACATGATCATCGATCAGCCGGCCGGCGTGGGTCTCTCCGCGATCACGGAGAAGTCGCTCTACGCGCCGAACGAGCAGGTGCAGACGTTCCAGCTCTATCAGGCCCTGCTCTCGTTCTTCGTTCTCTACCCGCAGTACAAAGAGCTCGACTTCTACATTTTCGGCGAGTCGTTGGCCGGCCATTACATCCCGACGCTCGCGCACGCGATCCTCGACGGCAACAAGAACGGCAATCCGCGCATTAACCTGAAAGGCGTCGGCGTCGGCGACGGCTGGGTCGACCCGCTCACGCTGCAGGCGACGTACGGCGAATACGGCTACGCACACGGCCTGATCGATCTCGACGACAAGGCTCACGTCAACGAGCTCTATCGCACCTGCCGCATCGCCGTCGAGAAGACGATGCCGGTGCCGTCCGCGGAGTCGGACAAGATCTGCGAGCGCGTCGAGGACTACATCGCCAAGGCCGCGGGCGGCATCAACGTCTACGACGTCCGCGAGTTCGGCGACTACACCTTCACGGAGACCGCCGAATACCTGAACGATCCGGAGGTGCGCGAGGCGCTGCACGTCGATCCGGCCGCCCTGCCGTGGGTCGACGAGTCGAAGATCGTCGGCGACCTCCTCGAGACCGGCGAGCAGGGCTCGACCGCCTACCTCTATCCGCGGCTCTTCGACGAGTTGCGCGTGCTGCTCTACAGCGGCATCTACGACATGGACTGCAACTTTATGGGCACGGACGCGTGGCTGCGCAATCTTTCGTGGCCGTACGGGGACGAGTTCAACGCCCTGCGGCGGACGCCGTGGTCGCTCGACGGCACGGTCGTCGGCTGGGCGCGTGCCGCGAAGTCGCTCACGCAGGTGCTCGTCGCGAACGCCGGTCATCTCGTGCCGATGAATCAACCGGCGGTGGCCCTCGACATGCTGGACCGCTTTCTCACGAACCGGCCGTTCTGATGGCATGGCTCGCTCTTCTCGACGGTGAGCTCCGCGACCGCGCGGCGACTTCGGTCGAAGAGATCGTGGCCTCGCTGCCGGAGCCGGATGACGCGTCCCTCGACGATCCGTCGCTCGCCGGCGGCGCGTCCGGCCTGGCCATTCTCTGCGATGCGCTCGCACGCGCGGGGCTCGACGACGGCGAGAACGCGCGCGCCTTTCTCGACCGCGCGATCGCGTTGGCCGAAGAGCGCATCCTCGGCGGCTCGTTGTACAGCGGCGTCGTCGGCGTGGCGTGGGCGATCGAACACCTCGGCAACGGCGGCGACAGCGATGCGAACGCGCATGTCGACGCCGCGCTCTTCGACGCGCTCGCGGACTGGCGCGGCTCCTACGACGTCGTCTCCGGGATCGTCGGCCTCGGCGTCTACGCGCTCGAACGCCTCGGGCGCCCCTCCGCGCTCGCCGTCCTCGCGCGCGCGGTCTCCTGTCTCGGTGCGCACGCCGAGCGCAACGGCGCCGGCGTGACGTGGTTCACCTCCGCGCGCTCGATCCCGAACTGGCAGCACGCGCTCTTCCCCGACGGCTACTACAACCTCGGACTCGCGCACGGCGTGCCGGGCGTCATGGCCTTTCTCGCCGAGGCCGCGCGCGCGGGAGTCGATGCCGCAGGCCCGCTGGTCGACGGCGCGGTCGCATGGCTGCTCGCGCAAAAACTCCCGCTGCACGAAGAAGCCGCATTCGCGAATTGGGTGGGCGGCGAGCCGCAGCGGAAGCTGGCCTGGTGTTACGGCGAGCTGGGCGTGGCCGCGGCCCTCTTCCACGCCGCGCGATGCACGCAGCGCGACGACTGGGAGGCGGAGGCGCTCGGCGTCGCACGGCGCGCCGCCCTCCGTCCGCCCGAGCGCACCGGCGTCATCGACGCGGGACTCTGCCACGGCGCCGCGGGCGTCGCGCACGTCTTCAACCGGCTCTTTCAAGCCACGGGCGGCGAGGAGCTTCGCGATGCGGCGCGCTCCTGGTACGCACTCACGCTCGACATGCGCCGCCCGGGCAGCCGCTACGGGGGCTACGTCACGCGCATTGCCCGTCCCGATGGCGGCGACGTCTGGACGGACGACTTCGGCCTGCTCGCCGGCGCTTCCGGCATCGCGCTGGCGCTGCTCGCGGCGACGACGGACGTCGAGCCGGAGTGGGATCGCATGCTTCTGCTTTCCGAGGCGAAAAAAGCACGGCAGGACATCTTGCCGGGCTTCCACGATTAGGCTATCGTCTGAGGAGACGAGGAGAACGCACATGGTCACGAAAAAAGGCGGTTCGCTCGGTTCGTCGAAGGGAAAACGCACCACGGAGAAGGCGCAGCTCAACAAGCAGAGCGTGTCGAAGGTCGGCAGCGGCACGAAGGGCGGATCTAAGAAGGCGGACTGCGGGTGCGGCGCCAGCTTCACGTTCCCGCCGAGCTGCCCGGTGACCGGCGGCTGAGCCGCGCGGACTTCTTCGTCATCCGCACGCCGCTTCTGGCGTTCGACGAGTTTCTCGCCTGGAGCGGCGGTGCGTCCTCCGATGCCGCGTCTCTGCGCGAGCGCCTGCGGGTGATCGTCGCGCGCGACGACGTGCGCGAGGCGTTGTCGATCGCGTCGCCGGAGCTCGTCGCGCAACTCGGCACCTGGGAGCGCGATCCCGGCAGCAGGCGCGGACGGCGCATCGAGCAGGCCCTCGTCCGGTACGTCACGCGGATGATGTCGCGCCCGACGCCGTTCGCCCTCTGCGCCGGCTACTCGATCGGACGCATCGGCGACGCGACGTCACTCGTCCTCGCCGGCCTGGACTCGTACGAGCGCCGCACGCCGCCACGCGCCGCGTCGCCACTCCTCTATCGCGCGAACACGACCCTGCATCGCACGCGCGGCCGCTACCGCTACATCGAGTCGATCGAGGGGAGGTTTCGCAGCGTCGCCGTCGATCGGAGTGCGGCGCTCGATGCCGCGCTCGCCGCCGCTCGCGTTCCCGTTTCCGCCCCCGGGATCGCCGCCGCGATCGGCGGAGACGCGGACGCCGCCGCCTTCGTCGCGCAGCTGATCGAGAACCAACTGCTCGTCGCCGTTCCTCTGCCGCCCGAGCAACTGCCGATCCTCAGAAGGCCCGCGCCGCATGCGACACTCGGACGCGACGTCGTGGCCGAACTCGAAGGCGGCGTGCAGCTCCTCGGCCGCCTCTTTCCCTCGCGGCGCTCTCCCGCGCTCGCCGCGTTTCAGGAGCGCTTCGTCGCGCGCTTCGATACGCGCGAAGTGCCGCTCGCCGTGGCCCTCGATCCGGAAGAGGGCTGCGGCTTCGGCGACGGCGATCAGTTGCCGGCGTCGCTGGAGACGATCGCCTTCGACGGCGCGCCTCCGCCGCGGGAATTCGAGGTTACGCCGCTGCATCGCTTCCTCCTCACGAAGCTGCACGAGGTCTGGCGCAACCATGACTCCGAACTGCAGCTCGACGCCTCGGAGCTCGAAGCATTCGCATCGCCCGATGCGCCGCCGCTCCCCGACGCGTTGGCCGCCGTCGCGGCGATCGCGGGCCGCTGGATCATCCTCCACGGCGCGCACGGGCCATCGGGCGCCGTCTTCCTCGGCCGCTTCTGCGACGCCGATGACGAGCTGCGCGCGCACGTCGAGCGCCATCTCGCCGCCGAGGAGGCGCTGCGGCCGGAAGTCGTATTCGCGGAGGTCGTGCACGATCCGCCGGGGAGGGAGCGGAACGTCGTGCAGCGGCCGCCGATGCGGCGGTACGAGATCGTTTACGGCGGCACTCCGCGCGTCCCGCCCGAGCGGCAGCTCGGGCTCGACGACCTGCGCGTTTCCGTGCGCGACGGGCGCATCCGCCTCCGCTCGCAACGCCTCGATCGCGAAGTCGCGCCGCGCATGACGCACGCGCACAACTTCGCCGACCGCGGCCTGCCGCTCTACCGATTCCTCGGCCTGCTGCAGCGCGACCGCCTCACCTCGCGTGCCGGCTGGGACTGGGGCGCGCTCGCATCCGCGCCGTTCCTGCCACGGGTCACGATCGGCCGCCTCATCGTTGCGCCGGCGCAATGGAAGCTGCCACGCGACGAGTGGCGCGAGCGGCGCCGTCTTCCGCGTTTCGTTCATGTCGTGGACGGCGACGCGCTGCTCCTCATCGACTTCGAGAATCCGCTGACCGTCGAAGCCGCCGCGGCGCTCGTGCGCAATCGTCAGTCGGTGACGCTCGTCGAGCACATCGAGTCCTCCGATGTGCACGGCCCCGAGGGACGGTTCGTGCACGAGCTGATCGTGCCGCTCTTGCGTGAGGAGGTGCACGCGCCTTCCCGCCCCGAGGAACATTCCGATCCAGTGCCGCGCACGTTCGCTCCCGGCTCGGAGTGGCTGTACCTGAAGCTCTATGCCGGCCCCGCCGCGCTCGACGAGATCATCCGCCGCCTCGCCTTGCCGCTCGCGCGCCGCGACGAGCGCTGGTTCTTCGTCCGCTACGCAGATCCCGAGCTCCATCTTCGACTCCGCGTCCGCACGCGCCGCGTGAAACGGCTGATCGCTGCCGCGAACGCGCTGCTCGAGGAAGGCCTCGTCTGGCGCGTGCAGCTCGACACGTACGAGCGCGAGATCGAGCGTTACGGCGCGATCGAGCTGGCCGAGGAGGTGTTTCACATCGACAGCATCGCCGCGGCGCGCATCATCGATGTGCTGGAGCCGGGCGAAGCGGGACTCGAGGAGCGCTGGCGCCTCGCCCTCACCGGCGTCGATCGCATGCTCTCGGATTTCGGTCTCGATCTCGAGGAGAAACGCGACCTCATGCGCGCCGCATCCGCGGCGATCGCCGCGCAGCTCGATGCGCCGCCTTCGCTCCGCCACGACCTCGGCGACGCATTTCGACAACTCCGTCCCGAGCTCGAACGACTGCTCGCCGCGGACGCCGGGAATCCGCTCGCACCCGGTCTGGACTTGCTCGCCGCGCGATCGCCGAGGCTTGCTGCGATCGCCGCCGAGTTGCGCGCGCGGACCGTGCCGGTGCGCGACGTCCTCCTCAGCTTCATCCACATGTACGTCAACCGCATGACACGCGCCGACCAGCAGCGTCAGGAGCTCGTCATCTACGACTTCCTCGCCCGCCTCTACGAGAGCGCGATCCTGCGAGGGGCGCCGAGCCATCCCGGCGCTCCTCGGTGACGGCGCTACATGTCCACCCAGAGACCGATCTGCGAGCCGATGTTCGTGACGGCGCTGCCGGTGCTCGAGCTGCTCGCCGCCGGCGGCGGATCCTGCGGATAGAGCTGTCCCTGCGCGTTGGCGAAGACCAGGAGCTTCTTCGGCAGCTTCTGATAGATCACGGCGAACGACGAGCCGCCGTACAGGAACGTGCCCATTTCCTGCCCCTTCTTCACCTTCGTGCCCTTGGTCAGATCGTCGTCGAACTTCACCGTCGAGACTTCGCTCATGCCGAGGGGGATGCAGCAGACGTTGCCGTAGTCCTCGGTCTCGAAGACGATCAGGCCGCGCGCGTTCACCTGCGCCAGATACGGCGTTGACGCCGTCGTCGCGCCGCCGAAGTCGGGGATCACCAGCTTGCTGAAGAAGCAGCCCGGCACCACCAGCGGATCGAACAGCACCTTGCCGTTCACCGGCACCCACCAGCGGTGGAAGTTGTACGGGTTGAGATAGGTCTGGAAGACGTATCCGCCGCTGAACATGTCCACGAGGTTGTACTTGTCGATGACGTCCTGCTGCGCTTTCACCGGCGAGCTGAGGATGTCGCTGATCGAATACGGCATGTCCTTGAACCAGAAGACGTCGGTCTTGTTGACGTTCGAGCGCCAGCGGTAGAGCGAGCCGTCGTTCGGACAGATCACCGTCCGGTTCGAGTCGGGATCGGCGATCGGCCGCGCCTTTTTCGGGTCTTTGAACTCGCGCGAGAAGAACGAGTTCCACGACTTCCAGTACGGCAGCTTCTCCGAGTCCTTCTTCCAGATCGGAAAGTCGTACTGCTTCTTCGCCGCCGGCGAGAGCCACTGCTCCCCGTCCGCGCGGAAGCCGACGTTCGATGCCTTGGTGTCGAGGAAGACGTTCCAGTCGTTCAGGATGGCCTTCATCTTCTCGTTGAACTGCGGGAGGCGGAACAGCACCGTCCCGCTCAGCGTCGGATCGATGCCAACGACGAACGCGGAGAACGGCAGGCCGACCAGGTCATTGTTCACGAACGCCGGCGCCGTGGTGAGCAGGGTGTTGAAGACGTGGAGCAGCGTCTCCTTGTCCTTGATCCGCGGGATGGGGACGTCGTCGGTGCTCAACCCATCGCGCAGATGGGCCTCGATGATGTTGAGGTTCTCCTGGCAGGCATTCTCGACCAGGTATCCGATCACCTCGCTGTCGTCGAACAGCTTCGCCAGCGCCTCGACGGACGGCGCGTACGTTTTGGCCCGCTTCTTCTCCAGGATGGTCGCGTAAAACTCCCGGAGACTGTCGCTCCCGGGCTCCGGCAACCAGCCGCTTTGGACGGCATAGGGTTTTGCACTCGACAGACGCAGTCGCATCAGGTCATCAGCACTCATCACATCCTCCTCGGTTTGTCAGACCTCTCAGACTAGGGAGTGATCGGCGGACGGCAATCCCTACCTCCCTCCGGTTTCCAGGAGTGCGGCAGCGAGGGGAAGGGCGGCGCGCTCGAAGGCAGAGCGGTGGCTCGCCCCGCCGCCCACCTCGCCACCGTACTCCTGCATCAATCCCACAGGCTCTCAGTCGAGCGGGTTGGCGATCGGCTCCGGGGACGCGGGGCTCGAATTGATGTCGAGAAGCTTGTCGGCAGTGTCGCTGGCGCGACCCGCAGCGTCCTCCACGAAGTCGTCGAACGTCTTTTCCTTCGTTGTGGGAACATTCTCCGCATCGAGCTCGTCGGGGAGGTCGTTGGCGATTTTTTTCAAGTCGAGCGCGTCGTAGATTCTCTCTTCGATCCAATCCTTCGCGGTTTCACGGACCGTCTCCGCGGTTCCGAGGGCGATCGACACCGCCTCGTTTGCCGCGCTTCTCGCCGCGAGCCAGCTCGCCTGCTCGGCGGGAGACGCGAACTTCGCGTTACGCACCGGCGACGATGAGCGCAGGACCGATCGCGAGAAGTCCGGCCGTGCCGAGCGTTCCCACGACGGCGGCGGTGGTCCCGGCGGCCGCGAGTCCGCCGAGCCCCGAGACTCCGGCGAGCCCCGCGCCGAGCTTCAACACGCCGGCGATGAGCAGGCGGTCCGCCGGATCAAGCTCGAACCGTTCGCCCACGATCACGCTCCGAAATACGCGATATCGAGGTCGAACAGCAGGTCGTCGACGCCGTCCGGCGCATTCGCGGTGACCACCCACGGACCTGACGGACAGACGTTGTGCACTGCGCGCGCGGAGCTCTTGCGCGCCGCGGCATCCTCGTCGCCCCCGGGCGTGGTCAGAAGCCGCAGTCGCGCCGACGTCTGCGTGATCGGGCGGATCACGCCGGCGGCGTCGCGGTCGCGGACGTTGGCTGGTCCCTCGAGTTGGACGACGAATGACGAGCGGCGGTCGCCGATCGTGCGCACGCCGGCATCGCGGGCGCGCACGACGTTGCGAGACGATCGAATCGATCGCGGTTTCGCGTGCAGGTCCTGGGCGCGACGGCGGTGCAGTTGCATCTGCCGCTCGAAATCCAGCAGCCCGAGCTCGCGCGCCATGGCCTGCTTGCGGTCGAGCACCAATGCGGATGCGGCGGCGCGGTCGCGGGTGACCTGGGTCGTCGCCGCGTCGAAGCGATTCGCCGCGCGGGCGATGTTCAGACGCGTCTCCGACGCGACACCGCGGCTCCACTGCACGCTGATCCACGACGGCACGCTCAGCGACATGACTGCAGTCGCCCTTCTCCTCGCGGCGAAATTTTTTCTCCTTTCGACATCGAGGGAGATGGAGGAGAAATGATGCGTCGCTCATGGGTAGTCGCGATTCCCCTGCATGTCGTGTTGTCGGCCCACTCCGCTGCGTATGCGGCAGTCCCTTCTGCGCCAACGGGCCTCTCGGCCCATCTTCCCGTGCCGCCTTACCCGCAAGCCCGTGCAATGGGTTCCCGCGGCCGGGGCGCAGGTGCAGGTGCCGTTGTCGTGGCAGCCGGTCGCCGGTGCGACTTCGTATGCCGTCCGCGCCGAGGACCTGACCGGCCCGTCGCTGCCGGGATCCGCGCAACAACTGCGGCGGCGATCCTCACTTTCTTTGCATCAATGCCGTCGCCGAGTCACCGCTGATCTTCACGGCGCGCGCCGGACACGAATATCGCTGGTGGGTGCACGCCATCAACGCAGTAGGATGGAGTCCCGCCTCGGTGGCGACATTTCGCGTCGGTGAACCGCCAGTGGACGACAACTGGAGCTCCGGTCCACTGCGTGTGTTTCCGATCGTGCCGTCCTATCGCGAGATCGTCGGCAACGTGCCGCCCGTCTGGCGCGCGGAGCTGAAGCTCGATCGGCATTCGATCCCAACTGGGCCGGCAAGAGCCTGACCGTGCGCTGCGACCTTTACGCCGCGGCGAGACGGGCTCGCGTATGTTTAAGAGTGACACGGACCGATCTTTCTTACCTCGCCGCCCGCCCCCCTCACGAAATCAACCGAATCACCGCTTCCTCCACCTTCTCCTACACCCGATCCGGCAGGCACAGATCCGTCGCCAATTCCTCAGCTCCCGTTCCGTAGATGGATTTCAGATCGAACTTTAAACACGTCGACCTTCGTTAGACCTCCGGCCTGTCACGCCGGAGGTCGCGGGTTCGAGCCCCGTCGGCCCCGCCAATCTAAGTGACTCACAAGCCGCCACTTCGGCGGCTTTCGTGTTTTCAGTGGGTTGCATAGAAAGTTGTAACTCGCAAGCTGACTCGCAAGGTCGCGATTCTCGAACGCGAAAACCTGCGCAGAAACCGCCGCGAATGCGCCCGATGTTTCACGGATCGGCGCGAATGTTCCACGGAAAAATGCGTCGACCAGGCGGTGCAAATCGGGTGGCGATCGGCGACGGAACAGGGGGCGGCGGGATGCGAGGAAGAGCACGGCGGAAACGCCTGCTGCGCGGCCCCAAACACGCGAACGGCGCACACCGCGAGGTGTACGCCGTTCCTCCTGCGCGCGGCGCCTGGCGGGGCGGCAGCGCGTCACGCGCGCGACTCCATCAGATCGGCGGAGCGGGCGTCGTCGTTGGTGAGGATCAATCGGCCCTCTCCCGCTTCGACGTGGACGTTTCCGCCGATGCTGAAGCCGTGCTCCTCGAGCCAGTGGCCCGACATGCGTAACAAAGGGACGGTCTCGCCCTTGGGTTCGGACGTGTAGCGGAAGCGCCTATCGACTGTTAGACAGGCCGGCGTGCGCGTGCGGCGCGGCTTCCGCGGTGCTGCAGCGGGCGGCGCCGGCGCGACGGAATCGGGCGCGGCGTCGACAGGCTGCGCCTCGACCGCCGGCGGCTGCGGCGCGTCCGCAGCGCGGCGGCGCGGACGCGAAAGCTTCGGGTGATGTTGAAGAGCGGAAAGAAGACGTGACGGCATGACTTGCTTACCTCCGTTGGTGGCCTCGCGAGGCTCGGGCGCGTGAGTCGAGCGACCCGGTTTCATGGCGTGATGATCCTGACGGCGAAGCGGCGCGACCGCGCTAGCTCGGAAGGCCTAGCGGAACGTCGCAGATCGGCGTTTGCTCGGCACCAAAGACGGTGAACGAAGCCGACGACGGGACCGGAACGTCAGGGCGTTCCCAACCGAGCACCATTTCCTGCATCAGGTCGAGCTCGATGTTGAAGTAGTGTTTGTTCACGGTCTCGACGCTCGTATCGCCCATCATTTTGACGACGGCGAGCAGGTGCGCGGGCGTTTTGCCGCGCTGCGCGACCTGAGACGCGCCGGTGTGGCGGAAGTTGAAGAACTCGCCCTTCTTCCCTTCGAGATCGTAGCCGAGCATGCGGCCGGCGATTTCGAGGAGGCGATTCCACTGCTTGCGGATGTCGACGTACGGCTGACCCGTCGACGGGTTGAAGTGGATCGGGCCGGAGGCGTTCGGCGGCCGGATGGATGCGAGATAATCGACGAGTTCCGCGGCGAGAGGACCGCGCGCCTTGATGCCTTTGTTGACGTTCTTGTGCTTGTCGAGCTGATACCAGCCCGTGCGGTTTGCCGGATCGAGCGTGACCTCTTCCCACGTGAGGAAGCGATTGCACTTCGGCCGCATCATTGTGTAGTAGCCAATGAGGCACATTCCGCGGAGCGGAATGAACGAAGGCGACCGGAGTCCGCGGTTCTTCTTCTCCAGCGCAACGCGCGTTCCAGGCGGCTTGCTCGGCTTCGTACTCACGGAGCGCTGGCCCCATGAGGATGCCGAGCTCCAACTGTGACCACGGCTCGGGCTCGTCGTCGTGCACGACCTGCGGCACCGGCACACCCTCTAAGTGATGACGCGGGATGATCCGCTGCGCCTTCGCCCGGTTGAGCATCGCGAGCAGCATGTTTGCGTAGTGGCGTTGCGTCTCAGGGCTGAGGCACCCGACCTCGGCGAGAAGTTCTTCATAGAGCGGATACGTCAGCGTCTCGATGTCGCGCTCCGGGCCGTAAAACGCTTCGATGGCGTCGATGCGCGATTTCGCGTGCTCGTAATCCTTGTTGTTGTCGATGAGGTACCGGCGATAGTTCGCGGTGACCGCACCAAAGCGAACGATGCTCGCCTCTTTGACCTCGGCGGCCTTGGCGCGCACAACGCGCGCGTTCAGCTTCTTCTCCTCCGCCTCCTTGACTTGCTGCGCGGCGAGCTTCGAGAGCTTCTTGTTCCGAGGGTAGGGCGAGTAGCGCTTGATGCGAATGTCGATCGGCTCGGCGTCGATCTCCTCGATCGGCCGACCAGTCTTCGCGGCACGCTTCGCGCGGTACGCCGGGCACTGGTCGCACGTGCAGAAGGCGGGATGCGTGATCGGCGGCTCGATGCAGAGGCTACCGATGCGGCCCGAAACCCAGCTCGGCTCGGACTTATACGCCATGCGTGTCTCCCTTACCCGCCGCGCGCGGCCGATCGCCCGCGGCGAGGTCTGCGAGGATCGGCCGCTCTTGGGTCACGCCGGGATGGAGGTTGAACCGGCGCGGCGCGGCGGAGGTGGAAGCGACGGCTAGTCCCTTACATCCGGCCTGTCGTGACTTGCGCTCGCTCATCGATCACCTGTCAAGCGTTAATTATAGGTTCTCACTAATGATAAGGCAAGTGTTATCATCACTGAGAAGCATGCGAAAGCGGTCACCAACTGGACCGACTCCACGCGGAAGCAGGGCGATACTCTCGGCTATGACAACGCGCAGTCCGAGGGGCAAGGGAAAGACGTTTGCGGAGGAGTTCGGGGAGCGGCTCAGGAGCGCGCGCGAGCGGCGCGGCCTGACGCAGGAGCAGCTCGCCGAAATGGTCGGCATCACCGCTTCGCGCGAATCGGAGTACGAAAGCGGGCGCTTCGCGCCGCAGCTGGAGAAAGCGGCAAAGCTGGCGGTGGCGTTAGAAGTCACGCTCGACGAGCTCATTGGACGTGACACACCCGCGGTGACCGAGGACGTGCGCGATCCGAAGCTGCGCGCAAGCGTGCGCGCGCTGGAAGCAACGGCGCACCGGCGATACCTCGATGCGGCCAGCCTGGCGATCGAGGGCTTTGCATCTCTCGCACGGCATGACGAATTCGAGGCTGGCCGGCCGAGGCGCCGGAAGTCGTAGCCCGGTTGGGCGGGTGGCTCGTGATTCAAGCCGAGCAGCCAGACGGAGCAGCCGACGCATAACTGCACGTCCTCTGCGTGCCACCTGCAGGGGTCAAGCCGGCCGGGTGGTGGAGGGCTTGACGCCTGCCGGTGGCGCGCTATCACGTTGCATGCGTCGGCTGATTCGGCGCCCATAGCACCGAGGCCGGGCGGCGGAAGAGCGCTGCTCCAGAGGCCAGAGCACACCGCGCTCCGTCGGCCGTCGCGACACTCCCCATACGTGCTGCAGCGCGCCGTGGTCAAGTCTCCCCCGGCGAGAGACTTGATCACGGTGGGCTGCGGCGCGACGTTCTCGCGCGACGGCCGACGGTCGTGTTCGCAGCGTTGGTCGTTACGGGTTTTGAGAAGTGCGGCGCTTGCCGATGGCGGCGATCTCGAGAAGTTGGCGCAGATCGTCCGTGGGCGTCCACGTGCCGTCCTGGCGACGCTGAGCGTCGAATCGCTCGCGGCCATCGAGGACAGCCGGCGGCGGATCGACAGTGGGAAGCTCCCACGTCCGAATCGTGAAATCGGAGTCTTGATCCCACTCCCCTGAGTCGAAGAAGCCATCCTCGCGGAAGGTCATGTAGTTGAACGTCGCGCCCGCGACCGACACGGGACGCCGGCCGTCGAGCCGAACGTGGATCGTGGCCAGACGGACGCGTTGACCAGTCAGCTCAGGGAAGGGCACGACGACCTTCTGGAGGATCAGGTCGTAGAACGCGGATCGAGCGAGCCGATGAATCGTGCCGTCTTCCGCCAGGAGGTAGTACCGCGGCGACGTGGCCATGCGGCAATTTTACCTCGGCGGGTTCGATGCGCTCACCCAGCCATTGGACGTCGGCACGAGTGGCTGACACGTACCGGAAGGAGGAGGAGTTGACGACGGCGGGCCTGCAGCACGTGTTCCGCAGCGAGTCGACGGCTAGGGTTGAAGGCGGCGGTGTGGCGCACTACGCCATGGCGCGGCTGATCTTGGCGCCGTCGAGATCAAAGCCGGCTGCGCGCAACCGGTCGACGAGTTTCGGGACGGTCTCCTTCACGTGATCATTGAACGGGATGTAGAGAATGCCTTGCGCGTCCGAAGGAACTTCGATGTGCCCGCGTTTGAGGATCGCGACGTTCGGACGACCGACCGCGGCGATCAGCATCCCCATCTCGAGAACAACATTCTGGCGCGCGCGTGGTTCGGCCTTGTCAGCGCCCGCGGCCTTTGAGTAGCCAATGTCGTCGGGTGTCATCAGGACGATCCCAAAGCGCGTGTGCGTTGCGCCGCTTCCGATCTCGTTTTCGAGGGCTTCGATGATCGTGAGGCCACCGCCGCCGGTGTTCGCAAGAACGAATGGATCGAGCCCGAGTTTGTGCAGAACGAGTTCAAGTTGTTCGCGCGCCGTTTGATCGTGGCCATGAACGACGAACACACGGCCGTCGGCCGGTGACGATGCGGCGGCTGGAGCCGCTTCCCGTGCGGGGAGTGGTTGCTGGATAGCGCCGAGGACGCGGCTCTTCAATTCGTCCTGGGCGGCCTGAGAGCCTTGGAACTGCAGGTTCCTGGTGGTTGGGTACCACGTGACCATGCCGCCATCACGCGAGCGGAAACACTTTGCGCCGTTGGGCCGGTCCGACCATTCGCCGTCGATGCTCAACGTGCGAACGATGTCCTGAAGCTGATCGAACGTGCCGCTGAAAGTTGTCGCCATCGCGCCATTCTACCGGCGATTTCGCAGCGGTTGCCGCGGGATTCCGATCTAGACCACATTACTCGTAGCAATTTCAGTTGACAGCCGGAACGACGACCGCTATCTTATGAATCGGCCGCGTGACGCGGCAGAGGTTCTTTGAAAGTTCTTCATTTTCCCGAGCGCGTGTATTGGTGTAGTCGGCGCTAGTGCGTCGGTTACATCCGGTCGGCCGCGAGGCTGACCACTGAGGGCGGCTGTGAAGCCGCCGCAGGGTTGTCCGAATGGATGATCTTGCTCATTGCAGGTGGATCGATCGATAGACCTGTGGTGCAGGGCGATGCGTATCTCGCAGTATGGAGGGACACGCGGTGGTTCCCCAACAGTGACGGTCCGGTTCCTTCTCCCCTTTCCTTCAAGCACGCACAGCTTCGGGACACTGTGTGCTGGCGGCGTCGCGCCGTCAGAGCGAGCAGGAAGAAAAACCCTTCTATATGAGGTGTTTTCCAATGAAGAACACGCAGAACTTCAAGTCTTTGATCGCTCTACTCCGGGAGCTCGAAGACAGGGGGAGCTTGGAACCGGGGAAGCGCGAGACTTTTGCGAAAGCGATCACTCGTCTCGAACATGAGCTGAAAGTTGGTAAACCGCGTGACATTGAAAAGGCGGTGAACGACTTGGCGCGACTGTTTCTGCGAAGTGCTTGACGATAGCGGAAGGGCGAACCGAACGGACCGTTAACTGCTTTGATTTCACTCTGCACCTCGGATGTTCAGAAACAGCGAGGCGACATGAATTACGGTAAAGCGATTAAGACGATTAGGGCGGCGAAGAACCTCGAGCAGAAAGAACTGGCTCGCATGGCGAAACTCAATGCGAGCTACATTTCCTTGATCGAATCGAACCGGCGCGCGCCTAGCCCGGCGGCACTCGAAGCCGTGGCGAAGGCTCTTCACGTGCCACTGTACTTGCTGATGCTACTCGCTTCCGACAAGGACGACCTGCACGGCGTCTCAGAGACAGAAGCGACCCTGCTCGGAAAACAACTGCTGGATGTCGTGCTCAATGCAGGCGAGCCTGCAAAGCGCGCTCCGCGACCCGCACGGACGAAGCGATGAACCTGCTGACGACGAAACAGTTAGGGTTCGCGCCGGTAATCTCGACGAGACGGCTGGAAGCGTTGCTGCGGCGCGACCGGAAAGACGTTGAGCGGATCGCGAGTCATGCCGGGCGATATTACGAGCCGTTCGATCGACAGCGCGCGGGCAGCAGCAAATGGCGGCACATCGACAACCCGACACAGGAGATCAAAGATCTGCAGTCGAACATCTACCGCGCAATCTTCGCGGCGTACACGTTTCCGCCGAATATTGTGGGCGGGATTCACGGTCGGTCGATCAAAGACAACATGAAAGAGCACGTCGGCCAGCCGGTGCTGGTGACGTTGGATATCAAAAACTGTTTCCCACATATCCACGACCTCGACCATGTGTTCCCGACGTTCCGGCGGTTGGGATTCCCGCCGGAAGTGGCAGCGCTGTTGACGAAGCTGACGACGTTTCAGCACCGTCTGCCGCAAGGCGCGCCTTCGAGCTCGATGATCGCGAATCTGGTCATGGAGCCAGTCCACCGAGAGTTGGACAAGATCGCGCAGGTTTACGGGCTGCACTGGTCAATGTACGTCGACGATATCGCAATTTCTGGCGCTCGCGCTCGCGATGCGATGCTGCCCGTGATCGGAGCATTGCAGCGCGAAGGGTACGCGGTGTCGCATAAGAAGATCCGCGTGATGTCGAATGCGGAGCGGCAAGCGCTTACCGGCGGCGTGGTGAATCGGGAGAAGATTTCAGCCGGCAGAGATCAGATCGAAGAAATTCGCCGCACCGTCATCGAACTACACGATCGACCGGGCGCTGTCTTCGAGTATGAAATCCGCTCCGTTTTAGGGCGTATCAATCATGTGAAATGGCTGAACCCGACGCAAGGGGCCACGCTACTGCGTCTCGCCGATCGGTTGTTACCCATGGCGAGCAAAGGCGGGCGACGAGTGACGGCGAGTCGAACGCGCGAGTGCAAGTCGTTCTCGCGAGACCACACGCGTTAGCGCGTTCCCCGGGGTGCCGGCGCGGCGCTTCCCCGCGAGAGACGCGCGTGCACGAAACGGACACCCGCTGCAAGCGACGTGACGGCGCATGGGTGGTGGAAACGTGCGACCGCGGCGAGCGAATCCAAAGGCGATGGGAGGGTGGGAAGTGGCGGCGCCGTTTTTGCGGCCGGGCCGCGTCGCTTTCATCCCATCGCTCTGCAAAAACGGTGACGCCACGAGGGGACGCGAATCTACGCCTGGTGGAGTGCGGCGAGGGCGAGAATGCGGCAATTTTACCTCAGCGGCTTGGATGCTCACTCAGCGCGGGAGCGTAGCAGTCGCGGTCACGCGGCAGCGGTGCGAACAGCGTCAGAACATTTGAGGCTGCGCGAACTGGGCGACATGATCGTGAATGTACTCCTCGGCGCGCGAGCGAACGTCGGCGTCTGCGGACGAGAGAAGCGTCGCGAGATCGTCAGGCGTCTTCAACGTGGAGAACGTCTTCGTCGGCGCGACGTACACCACCGCCGGCTTTGATCGCGCGATGAGACGCGCGACGTTCACGAGCGTGCCGGTGCTTTGACCGTCCCAGAGCGCCAATCCGACGTCGGCTTCTTCGGCCATCGCTGCATCCTTCGCGGTGAAGAAAGCGAAGTCGCGCGCGCGGTGCGGCGCATCGATCGTACGCACTGGCCAGTTGCCGATGTTGTTCCGACAATCTCCCGCGGTGCAGAACACGAGGACGTTCCGATAGCGCTGCTCGGCGAAGTAGGTCTGAATCGCTTTGTCGGCGCCGTTGGCATCACCGACGAGGATCGTGAGGTCGCGGCGGATCATCTCGTCGAGGCGCGGCTGAACCTCCGCCGGTAAGCGGGAGATTCGTCGAGAGCCGGAGAGGAAAACGTTCTTCATACGCGCCGCGTCTTCGTGAGAGCGAATGCAAAGATGATAGCCGCTCCCGCGTTGCTGAGCGCGGCAGCGACGGCGCCGAGGGTCGCGCCCGAGCGGATCAGGTCGTCGACGAGTAGCACACGCTTGCCCGTGATTGCTCGCGCGTTCACGATGAGCGCGCCTTTCAGCACGGCTTCGCGTTCGTGGAACTCGCGAAGGTCCTTCAACTCAGCCGCGCCCGCCGCCTTCTTCGAGACCGCCTTCACGACGGGAACGTCGAAGCGCTGCGCCAGCTCGTCGGCGATCTGGTGAAGCGGCTGAACGCGACGCGTTCGGGTGGGCGGCGTGGGAACGATCACGTCGAAGTTGATGCGCCAGGAGCGAATGAACTTCTCGGCGACGGTGCCGATCTCCTCGAGCGCGGACGCGTCGTTTCGATACTTCAGGCGGTAGAGCAACTCCCCGATCTCGGTGCGATGCGTGTCGAATTGCTCGCGCCCGAATTCGTCGTGGCCGAGGAACTCGCTGCCGGTGGAGTGGAGATCGAGCACGCGCCCGTCCGCCCACGGGCCATCGATTTTGCGAGGGTTAGTTTTAGTCACGCTTGCATTCTACGGGGAGCATGCGCAGCGTGCGGCGGTGGACGGAACATGGAGGCGTTCGAGTATCCGGGTAACCCATCCATCGATGAAGCTCTGATCGTTTCGAGCATCGGCCTCACCAAACGAGCCTTGACAAGTCAGATGGCCGAAACATGGCACATCAAATGATCACGAGGCCCGATCGGGATCAGGATCCGGAATCACTGCTGTCCAAAACAGATCGCGACCGGGAATGAGAGCACTGAAGAATCAGGAAGATGGACGCGGTCATGCGGTGAGACCGGAACGACACCCCCTGATGCTGTCCTAAACAGCGAGTGAGAG